>Ga0302181_10000047_pt1 | contig 126942 bp, 110 predicted proteins | sample I_Palsa_E3_3_FD_198786 | JGI IMG/M metagenome (GOLD analysis project Ga0302181, IMG submission 198786) | Peat permafrost microbial communities from Stordalen Mire near Abisko, Sweden - I_Palsa_E3_3 | ecosystem: Environmental > Terrestrial > Soil > Palsa > Peat permafrost | place: Sweden...
CTGACGGCCACGGCGACACCATCCCGGTGGCCGCCTCCGGCGGCTGGCTCGACGACCGCACGTTCCGGGCCGAAGTCATCTTCCTCGAGACCCCGCACCGGATGGACATCACCTGCTCCCTGGCCGGACGCCGCGCCGAGGCCGTCTGGCGCCACCCGCCGCTCAGCCGGAACAGGCTGCAGGACCTGCACTGCCCCAGCTGAGACCTCCGGCGGTCGGCCAGCAGCAGCTCCGCGGGACATGGAACGGGCGTGCTCCTGGCGCAGCAAACGCGTGCTTCCGTGCCGCGGTTCATCTCCGGGCGAACGGGAGCCGCCGCCTAAACCAGCGGGGCGAAGCCGGGCTTGATGACCGAGTTGATGATCTCCAGGCGCTGGTCGAAGTGCAGGAACGCGCTCTTCATCGCGTTGATCGTGAGCCACTGGAGGTCGGCCCAGCCGTAGCCGAAGGCCTCCGTCAGCGCGTGCAGCTCCGACGACAGCGTGACCCCGCTCATCAGCCGGTTATCGGTGTTGACGGTGACGCGGAAGGACAGGTCGCGCAGCAGGCCGATCGGGTGCTCGGCGATGGAGGCGGCCACGCCGGTCTGGATGTTGGAGGTCGGGGACATCTCCAGCGCGATCCGGCGGTCCCGGACGTAGGAGGCGAGCCGGCCGAGGGACGCGGTGCCGTCCGGGTCGGTTTTGATGTCATCGACCAGCCGGACCCCATGCCCGAGCCGCTCCGCCCCGCAGAACTGGACGGCCTCCCAGATCGACGGCAGGCCGAACGCCTCGCCCGCGTGGATCGTGATGTGGAAGTTCTCCCGCTGCACGTACTCGAACGCGTCCAGGTGCCGGCTGGGCGGCCAGCCGGCCTCCGCCCCGGCGATGTCGAACCCGACCACGCCCAGGTCACGGTAACGGACGGCCAGCTCGGCGATCTCCAGCGACCGCGCCGTGGTTCGCATCGCGGTGACCAGGGCACGTACGGCGACGCCGGAGCTGGCGCTGCCCAGCCGGAAACCGGCGAGGACGGCCTCGATCACCTCGTCCAGGCTGAGCCCGCCAGCCAGATGAAGCTCGGGGGCGAACCGCACCTCGGCGTAGACGATCCCGTCGGCGGCCAGGTCCTCGGCGCACTCGGCGGCGATCCGGGTCAGCGCCTCCGGGGTCTGCATGACCGCGACCGTGTGCTTGAACGGCTCCAGGTACAGCTCGAGGTGGCCGCGCCGCGCGGCGCCGGTCATCAAGGCGGCCAGCACCTCCGGGTCGGTGCTCGGCAGGTCGTTGTAGCCGATGTCGCGGGCCAGCTCCACGATGGTCGCCGGCCGCAGGCCGCCGTCGAGGTGATCGTGCAGCAGCACCTTCGGCGCGGCCCGGATCTGGTCCAGGGTCAGGGTCACATCTCCATTGTTAACGATCGGGCCATGCAAGATGGGAGTATGACGTCCTTTCGGACCCAAGCATTAACCGGGCCTACACCCACGCTGGCACCGCGGCGCGGGCCGGATCTCGCACCTGTTCAGCCGAGCCGGGCGACCGCCGGCGCCTGCGGCGGCAGTTCCCGCGCGGCGCCGGGCAATTGAGCCCGGCGTTACGTCAATAAGGCCGCGCGTTAGGCTAACCGAAACGCTGTCGAATGCCTACGTTACACAGGTATCACGCACAGTAAGAGCTGGCTGCGGCCTCTTGCGGTCGCCTCGGGCCACCGACTAGGTTGGCCATGGCCGAAACTATGCAATGCAAACGTTATCGACCCAGATGTCGAAGCAGGGTAATTTTAGACCGCCATTTAAAATTGGTCCTGCGGCGCGCTATTAGCTCATTGTCGAGCTCGCCAGCTGACGGGCTCCCGTGCGTCAGGAGGAAGACACATGCCGACGGTCAGGACGCCTGAGGGGCTCGACATCTTCTACAAGGACTGGGGCTCGGGCCGTCCCGTCGTATTCAGCCACGGCTGGCCGCTGAATGCCGACGACTGGGACGTCTTTCTTAAGCTCGTCGCGGACAACGGCTTCCGCGGGGTCGCCCATGACCGGCGCGGGCACGGCCGGTCGACCCAGACCTATTCCGGGCATGACATGGACCACTACGCCGACGACCTCGCGGCGGTGATCGGCGAGCTCGACCTGCACGACATCACCCTGGTCGGGCACTCCACCGGTGGCGGTGAGGTCGTGCGGTACCTCAGCCGCCACGGCACCGGGCGCGTGCATTCCGCGGTGCTGGCCGGCGCGGTGCCGCCGCTCATGCTGCAGACCCCCGACTGGCCCGAAGGTTCGCCGCGGTCCGTGTTCGACGGCCTCCGGGAGGGCGTCCTCTCCGACCGGTCGCAGTTCTACATGGACCTGTCCGAGCCGTTCTACGGCGCGAACCGCCCGGGTAACAAAATCTCGCACGGCTTGCGCGAGCAGTTCTGGCGGCTCGGCATGCAGGTGGGCCTGGCGCCGGCCTACGACTGCATCAAGGCGTTTTCCGAGACCGATTTCCGCGCGGAAATGCCCGGCATCGACGTCCCGGTGTTCATCGCGCAGGGCGGCGACGACCAGATCGTGCCGATCAAGGCCTCGGGCGAGCAGTCGGTCAAGCTGCTCCCGCATTCGGCGCTGAAGGTGTACGACGGGGCGCCGCACGGCATCTCCGCCGACTACCAGCGGGAACTGGGCGCCGACCTGCTCTCGTTCCTCACGACGGACCAGTTCCCGAGCTGATCCGCTCGATCACCAGGGGCGCGGGGGGCGGTGGCTCGCCGCCGATCTCGATGGCGCCGGCGAGCGCCGCCCGCGCCCCCGTGAGCAGCGACTCGGTGTCCGTGCGCAGTTCCAGCACCGGCTGGCCGGCCTCGACCTGGTCCCCCGGCTTGGCCAGGCACAGCACCCCCGCGGCGGCGCTGACCGGATCTTCCTTGCGGGCCCGTCCGGCCCCGAGCCGCCAGGCGGCCACGCCGACGGCGCGCTTTGGCGCGGATCAGGTCCACTGCGGCCGGCGCCGCCGGCGGGTCACCGAGCTCAGGCACCGGGGCCGTCCGCTCCCGGCAGGTCCGCTCCGGTGAACGCCGACGGCAGCAGCCGTTCCAGCTCCACCGGCCCGGCGTCGGTATCGACCAGCAAGCCGGGACCGCCGGCTTCCAGCAGCAGCTGGCGGCAGCGGCCGCACGGCAGCAGGAAGCGGCCGTCCGGGCCGCACACGCTGACCGCGGCGATCGCGCCGCCGCCCGACGCGTGCAGGGCCGACACCAAACCGCATTCCGCGCACAGCGTCAGCCCGTAGGACGCGTTCTCCACGTTGCAGCCGGCGATGACCCGGCCGTCGCTGACCAGCCCGGCCGCGCCGACCTGCAGCCGCGAATACGGTGCGTGCGCGCGCCCGGCCGTTTCCGCGGCCAGGGCCCGCAGAGCCGCCCAGTCGATTTCCAACCGCAATTCACCTCTGTTTAACACCCGGGACTCACCTGTTTAACAGGGGAACACATCGTGCTCACGACACAGGAACGATAACAGTGCAGCTAGCGGCGGGGTATTGGCAGGACATCGACGGGACGCCGCGGAGTTCATTGCGGGTCCGGACTCGGGCCGATTGCAATTTTGCAACGGGGGCACAGCAGGGCCGGGCCGCTCCTTCCCGCCCCGGCACATCGGGACTAACCTGCGATGATCCAGATGATCGAGACCATTACGGTGCGTACGGCACCGGCTCCGCCCGGCGCGGGAATGCGCTGCGAAAACGTCGGCGGCGGCCTGGAAACGCGCGTGAGGTCCGGGGGCGGCGACTGCCCACGAAACAGGCGGCAATGGTGCCCCGCGAAACAGGAGGTAACCAGTGAAGAAGACGCTTGCGGCCAGCGCGGTGCTGACCGTGGCGGGCCTGCTCGCCGCGGCGTGCGGCAGCAGTACATCGGCGCCGAGCAGCAGCTCGTCATCGACGCCCAGCGGCAGCTCGAGTTCGGCCTCGGCCGCAGGCAAGTTCCTGGGCTGCATGGTCACCGACACCGGCGGCATCGACGACCGTTCGTTCAACGCCTCGTCGTGGCAGGGCATGCAGGAAGCACAGACCGCCGACCCCAGCAAGATCTCGGTCACCTACCTGCAGTCGACGACGCAGAGCGACTACACGCCGAACATCAACACGTTCATCAGCAAGAAGTGCGGCGTCATCGTGACCGTCGGGTTCCTGATGGCGGGTGCCACGCAGACCGCTTCCCAGAAGAACCCGAGCGCCAAGTTCGCGATCGTGGACAACGCCTACACCCCGGCGCTGAAGAACGTCGACGCGCTGCTGTTCGACACCGTGCAGGACGGGTTCCTGGGCGGTTACCTGGCGGCGGGCATGACGAAGACCGGCAAGGTCGCGACGTTCGGCGGCGAGAAGCTGCCGACCGTCACCATCTACATGGACGGCTTCTACGACGGCGTGCAGTACTACAACTCCAAGCACGGCACGCACGTGCAGGTACTCGGCTGGAACGAGTCCACCCAGAACGGCAGCTTCACCGGCAACTTCACCGACCAGACCGCCGGCCAGCAGCTCACCCAGACGTTCATCACCGAGGGCGCGGACATCATCTTCCCGGTGGCCGGGAACGTCGGGCTGGGCGCGGCCAAGGCCGTCCAGGACGCGGACGCCGCGGCCGGCAGCCAGAAGGTGAACATGATGTGGGTGGACACCGACGGCTGCATCAGCGCCGCGCAGTACTGCAAGTACTTCATCACCAGCGTGACGAAGGGCATCCAGCCCGCGGTGAAGAACGCGGTGATCACCGCCGCGAACAACGACTTCACGGGCGGTAACTACATCGGCACGCTGGCCAACGGCGGTGTCGCGCTGGCGCCGTTCCACGATTTCACCAGCAAGGTCCCGGCCAGCCTGCAGTCGGAGCTGGCCACGATCAAGGCCGGGATCATCAGCGGAAAGATCCCGACCCCGACGAAGGCCCCGGTTTCGTAGGTCAGGCCTGATAGTAGAGTCTCCCCGGCCCGGGGCCCGACGGTCCCGGGCCGGATACTCGTGTCAGAACGGGACCGTCGAGATCAGGCAGGTAGGCGGGCAGGCGGGTGAACCTTGAGCTGCAGGGCATCACGAAGCGCTTTGGCAGCCTCGTGGCCAACGACCACATCGATCTGTCCGTCAGCACGGGCACCATCCACGCCCTGCTCGGCGAGAACGGGGCCGGCAAGACCACACTGATGAACATCCTCTACGGGCTTACCCAGCCCGACGAGGGGACGATCCTGGCCGACGGCCAGCCGCTGACCGTCCATTCGCCGAAAGACGCCATCGCGGCCGGTATCGGCATGGTGCATCAGCACTTCATGCTGGTGCCGGTGTTCACGGTCGCCGAAAACGTCACGCTGGGCGACGAGCAGACGCGGCCGCTGGGGCTGCTGGACCGGCGCCGGATGCGCCGCAAGGTGCGGGAGCTGTCCGAGCGGTACGGGCTGCGGGTCGAGCCGGATGCGCTGACCGAGGACCTGCCGGTCGGCGTCCAGCAACGGGTGGAGATCCTCAAGGCGCTGGTCCGTGACGCCCAGGTGCTGATCCTGGACGAGCCCACGGCCGTGCTGACCCCCGGCGAGACCGAGGACCTGTTCCGGATCATGCGCGAGCTGCGCGAAAGCGGGCGGGCCATCGTCTTCATCTCGCACAAGCTCAAGGAGGTGCAGGCGATCGCGGACACGATCACGATCCTGCGCCGCGGCCGGGTGGTGGGCGAGCGGCCGCCGGACACCAGCGAGGACGAGCTGGCCGCGCTCATGGTCGGCCGCTCGGTCCAGCTGCGGGTGTCCAAGACGGCCGCCAAGCCGGGCCGGGTCATGCTGGACGTCCGCGATCTGGTCGTCCCCGCCGGCCACGAGGGCCTGCCGGGCGGCGAGCACACCGCCGCCGTCAACGGGCTGTCCTTCCGGGTGCGGGCCGGTGAGATTCTCGGCGTGGCCGGCGTGCAGGGCAACGGCCAGACCGAACTGTGCGAGGCACTGATGGGGCTGCTTCCGGTCGCGTCCGGCTCGGTGCATCTCAACGACCACGACATCACCCACGCCACGCCAGGCGGCCGGCTGCGGGCCGGGATCGGCTACGTCCCGGAGGACCGGCAGCAGGACGGGCTCGTCGGCTCGTTCCCGATCTCGGAGAACGTCGTCCTGGACACCTACAACCAGCCGCCGTACTCCTCCGGCCTGGCCCTCAACCTGCGCGAGATCCGGACCACGGCGGAAGCGCGGGTGCAGGAGTTCGACATCCGCACCCAGTCGATCTCAGCGCCCGTCGAAACGTTGTCCGGCGGCAACCAGCAGAAGGTCATCCTCGCCCGCGAGGTGGGACGCGACGTCAGGCTCCTGCTCGCCAGCCAGCCAACGCGCGGCCTGGACGTCGGCTCCATCGAGTTCGTGCACCGGCGCATCATCGAAGAGCGCGACAGGGGCGTGGCCGTCGTGCTCGTGTCTTCCGAGCTGGACGAGATCTACGCCCTGTCGGACCGGATCGCGATCATGTACGAGGGCAGGTTCACCGGGTTCCGGAAGCCGGACGTGCCGGTCGAAGAGCTGGGCCTGCTGATGGCCGGCATCGGCGGGATCGATACGCCAGAGTCCGGGGAACAAGACTCTGCCGAACCGGCGGCACCGGGAGCTCCCGCGCCGGGAGCTCCCGCGCCGGAAGCTCCGGCGCCGGAAGTTCCGGCGCCGGAAACACCCGCGACCGGGGGGCCCGAGCCAGGAGCACCCGAGCTAGGAGCGCCCGCGACCGGAGCGCCCGCGACCGCAGCGGAGCCGGATTCGCCCGGCGATGATCCCACTGTGAGCATCAGGAAACCGACGTGAGCGAACAGGCCCCGGCGCCCGCACCGGCGCCCGTGCCCCAGGACGACCGGAGCAGCGGGGACAGCCGGCCGCCGTTCAGCCGGGTCGTGCTGGACGCCGTGCTGGAGGGCAACTCCGTCGTCGTGACGATCCTGGCCATCTTCACCGCCATCGTGCTCGGCGGCCTGCTGATCGCCTTCACCAACACCACCGTGCTGCACGCCTGGGGCAACCTGTTCTCCAACCCGGGCAACGCGATCGCCCAGGCGTGGGACGCGGCCTCCGGCGCCTACGTGGCCATCTTCGAGGGCGCCATCTTCAACCCGCACACGGTCAGCGCACTTTTCCAGCAGAAGTCGATGTCGGTCGCGCTGCACGACGGCGCGCTCAGCGCGGTGTTCAACCCGCTGTCGGAGACGTGCGTCCAGGCCACCCCGCTGATCCTGGCGGGGCTGTCGGTCGCGGTCGCGTTCCGGGCCGGCCTGTTCAACATCGGCGCGGAGAGCCAGTTCATCGGCGGGGCCATCCTCGCCACCTGGCTCGGCTACGGGGTGAGCCTGCCCCCGGTCATCCACGTCATCGTCTGCGTGCTCGGCGCGTTCGTGGGCGGGGCGGTGCTGGGCTGGATCGTCGGGGTGCTGAAGGCCAGGACCGGCGCGCACGAGGTCATCGTGACGATCATGCTCAACTACATCATGGCGTACCTGCTGGCCTACCTGCTGAGCAAGCCCTCGCTGCTGGAGGAGCTGGGCGCCAACGGCAACCTGATCAGCCCGAACATCGCCAGCAACGCGCACCTCCCGCTGCTGGCCGGGACACACCTGCGCATCAACGCCGGCTTCCTGCTCGCGCTGGCCTGCGCGGCCGGCGTGTGGTGGCTGATGAGCCGCAGCACGCTGGGGTTCGAGTTCCGCACGGTGGGCGCCAACCCGAACGCGGCCCGCAGCGCCGGCATGAGCGTGCCCCGGACCTGGATCATGGTCATGCTGATCGCCGGCGGCCTGGCGGGCCTGTCCGCCTCGACCGTCATCCAGGGCACCGACTTCAGCCTCAACTTCCAGAGCTACGGCACGTACGGGATCGACGCGATCACCGTGGCCCTGCTCGGCCGGGCCCGGCCGGGCGGCGTGGTGCTGGCCGCGCTGCTGTACGGCGCGCTGCACGCCGGCGCGCCGCTGATGCAGGCGTCGACCGGGGTCCCGGTCGACATCGTGCAGGTGATCCAGGCGCTGATTGTCATGTTCGTCGCCGCGCCGCCGCTGGTCCGGGCGATCTACCGGCTGCGCGCAGTCCGGGCCGGAGGCACCGGCCAGGTCTTGTCCAAAGGATGGAGAACTTGACGACACTCGCCGTTCCGGGACGGCTTCAGCTCGGCGTCGGCCGCCGGTGGATCGCGCCGGCCGCCTTCGTCGTGCTCGGGCTGGTCGACATCCTGGTGTTCGGCCGGTACGCCCACCACGGCGACGCGACGTTCGCCTTCTCCCAGCCGTTCGCCAAGGTGACGGTGCCGAACCTGAAGCTGCCGGCCGCGACGACGTGCTACGTGCTCGGCGCTGCCTCCATCGCCCTCGGCGCGCTGCGCGTCGTGGACGTGGGCAAGGTGGTGCGGCGGGTCAGCATCGGCCTGGTCCTGGCGTTCTTCGTGATCGCGCTGCTGTGCTGGGCCTACGCGGGCTCGCTGAACACGTTCAACGTCATCAACCAGTTCCAGGGCACGCTGTCGGACTCGATCCCGCTGATCCTGGGCGCGCTGGCCGGCTGCCTCTGCGAGCGGTCCGGCGTCATCAACATCGCGATCGAGGGCCAGCTCCTACTGGGCGCGTTCGCGGGCGCGATCTTCGCCAGCGCGTTCGGTGTCCTGTGGCTCGGCCTCATCGCCGGCTCGCTGGCCGGTGGCCTGGTCGGGCTGCTGCTCGGCGTCTTCGCCATCACCTACCTGGTCGATCAGATCATCCTCGGCGTGGTGCTCAACGTCTTTGTCTCCGGGCTCACCGGCTACCTCTACGACAAGCTGCTGGTGCCCTACGCCAACACGCTGAACTCGCCGTCGACCTACCTGCCGATCAAGATCCCGCTGCTGGGTGACATCCCGATCATCGGCCCGGTGTTCTTCGACTCGACGCTGTTCCTCTACATCACCTACATCCTGATCGCGGCGGTACAGGTCGGCTTGTTCAGCACCGCCTGGGGACTGCGGGTCCGGGCCGTGGGCGAGCACCCCGCCGCGGCGGACACCGTCGGCATCAGCGTCCGGCTGACCCGGTACCGCAACGTCATCCTGGCCGGGCTCGTCGCCGGGATCGGCGGCGCGTTCCTGACCATCGGGTCGGTCGGGTCGTTCGGCAAGGACATGTCGTCGGGCAAGGGGTACATCGCGCTGGCGGCCATGATCTTCGGGCGGTGGACGCCGCTCGGCGGGGTCGGCGCGGCGCTGCTGTTCGGCTTCACCTTCGAGCTGCAGTCCATCCTGTCCACCGTCAACGTGCCCATCCCGTCGTACTTCCTGCTCATGGTCCCCTACGTCGCGACGATCATCGCGGTGGCCGGCCTCGTCGGGCAGGTCAAGCCCCCCGCCGCCGACGGCCAGCCCTACATCACGTCATGACCGGGAGCAACGCGTGGGCCGACGCGCTGGCCGAGGAGATGGTGAACGGCGTCCGGCCGGGCTCCTATCCGGGCGCCCCCGGCCCCTTCCCCAGGGGCGCCGACCCGTACCAGGCCGCCGCGCGCAGCGCGCGGCGGCTGGCCGAGCTCACCGGCCAGCCACGGCACGACGTGGCCGTCGTGCTCGGCTCCGGCTGGGCCGCGGCCGCGGACGCGTTCGCCGCGGCCCTGGGCGCAGACGTCACCGAGATCCCGGTGAGCAGCCTGGGCGGCTTCGCGCGGCCCACGGTCCCGGGACATGCCGGTACGGTGCGGTCGCTGGCCGCCGGGAATCTGCGGGTGCTCGTCTTCGTCGGCCGGACGCACCTGTACGAAGGGCTGCCGGTCAGCGCCACCGTGCACGGCGTCCGCACCGCGGTGGCGGCCGGCTGCACGGTGGTCGCGCTGACCAACGCCGCGGGCGGCATCCGCGCCAGCTACCAGGTCGGGCAGCCAGTGATCGTCCGGGACCACCTCAACCTCACCGGCCGGTCGCCGCTGACCGGGCCGCCGCCGCCGGCGCCGTATGCGTCCCGGTTCGTCGACCTGACCGGCCTGTACTCGCCCCGGCTGCGCCGGCTGGCCCGGACCGGCGACCCGTCGCTGGCCGAAGGCGTATACGCGGGCCTGCCCGGCCCGCACTACGAGACGCCCGCCGAGATCGCGATGCTGCAGTCCCTCGGGGCCGACCTGGTGGGCATGTCCACGGTGATGGAGGCCATCGCCGCCCGCCACCTGGGGGCCGAGGTGATGGCCATCTCGCTGGTCACCAACCTCGCGGCCGGGATCAGCGGCGAGCCGCTCAGCCACGCCGAAGTCGTCGCGGCGGGCCAGGCCAGCGCGGGCCGGATGGGCGCCCTGCTGGCCGAGATCCTCCCCCGCGCCGCGGCTGGCTCCCCCTAGCCCAGCGCTGCGCCTGCCCTGGCGGACCCGCCGACCTGTGACTGGAATTCTCCGCGAGACTATGGAGGCGCCACGGCAACCGTTCCTGCTTACCCGCCGCGTGACCTGGTAATACTCGTGTATTGACCGGGGACACTGGGTCGTCCCCCGGGGCTAACACGGGCTAACACCGCGTTCCGGAGCTGGGTGTAGGCGACGGCGGTCTCGGCGGCGAGGGCGGCGTTGTCCTCGATCAGCTGGCGGTTGACCGTCACGCTGGCGCCCCCGCTGCGCTCGTGCACGATGGACAGTACGGCGGGCGTGACCGCCTGGCCGGGCAGGTTCTGGCCGCGGACCTCCTCGACGGCCTCGTCGATCAGCGGGCCGAGGTCGATCCCATCGGTCGGCGGCCGGGCCAGCAGGATGCCGCCCGCGCCGTCCAGCTCCCAGTGGGCGGCACAGATCCGCGCCGCTTCCGGGGAGTCGCTCACCACGGCGGACACCGGGGGCCCGCCCTCGGCGGTGTAGAACCGGGGCAGGGTCGATGTCTGCCAGCCCAGCACGGGCACCGCGAGCGTCTCCAGCAGCTCGCTGGTCGCGCCCACGTCCAGCAGCGACTTGGGCCCGGAGGCGACCACGGCCACCTGGGTCCGCGCGATCTGCAGCAGGTCGCCCGAGATGTCCAGGCTCTCGGCGAAGCCGCGGTGCACGCCGCCGATCCCGCCGGTGCCCATGAACCGGATCCCGATCTGGCGGCAAACGGCCAGCGTGCCGCCGACCGTGGTCGCGCCGAGAGCGCCCTGGGCCAGGCAGGCGGCCAGGTCCCGGGCACCGACCTTGCGCGCGGCCAGGCCCGCCTCGGCGAACCGCTCCAGCTCGGCCCTGGTCAGGCCCACGTGGATGGCGCCGGCGACGATGCCGACTGCCGCGGGGGTGGCGCCCGCCTCGCGGACCCGGCGCTCGGACTCGGTCGCGGCGGCCAGCCCCAGGCCGTCGGAGAAGCCGTGGGAGACGAGCGTCGTCTCCAGCGCTACGACCGGCCGGTGCTGCGCCAGGGCCTCGGCGACCTCCTCCGTCACCTGTGTCCACTGCGTCACGGCATGGCTCCCATCTTCGACACAGCCCGCGCCGCGGCCTGCAGCGCCAGCTCCAGCCCGCCGACCAGGTAGCCAGCGGCGAACGCGTCGCCCGCGCCGGTCGAGTCAACCGGGGCAGCGGGCCGCGCCGGGTGAACCCGGCCGCCGGCCCGGGCCCCGTCGGGGCCAAGCTTCACCACCATTTCGGCACCGGGGACGTCACCGACCAGGCCGGCTTCGGCCTCGGTGCCGAAGACCACATCCGGCGCCAGCTCCGCCACGAGCTCCCGGAACCGCCCCACCCCGAGAGCCCCCACGGCCGCGGTGGACGACAGGTCCAGGCTGCGGTGCGCGACCTGCCCGGCCGCGGCCAGGGCGGCCTCCCGGACCGGCCAGGAAACCAGGCTATAGGCGGGCAGGTGCAGCCATGCGCGGCCCGCCAGCCAGCGGCCGTCGAGCGCCGCCGCCGTCAGCTCCGGGCCGACGCCCCGGTCGGTGAGCATCGACCGGGTCCGGCCGCTGTCCGACAGGGACACGACCACGCCGGTGCGCCCGCTCAGCACCGGCCCGGCCAGGTCGACGCCGCGCCGGATCAGCTCGGCGGCCACGAGATCGGCCGCCGGATCGCTGGCTCGGGCCGCGATCAGCCGGGCCTGGCCGCCCAGCTCGGCGATCCAGGCGGCCACATTGGCGGCCTGCCCGCCGGCCCCGACGAGCGTCTGGGCCGGGGTGTCGGTCTCTGCGGCCACCGGGCCGGACACGCGTACGACGACGTCTAGGTGGGCGTCGCCGAGCACGCAGATCATCTTGCCTGTTCCAGGCCACTTTCCCGCCATGCCGCCTTCGCCCGCCCATCATCCCCTGCCGGGTACAGGACCCGCGGCCAGCGACTGTGCGTTCAGTCCGCGCTGGGTCACGAAGGTCTCGAAATTGGCCCGCTGGTCAGCTGTGGCCCGCTGCGCCGCGTGGAGCCGCCCCGTATCGGCCAGGCTGGGCCGCACCAGGTTGGTGGCCCCGCCCAGCTCCGGGTCGGGCGCCGCCTGCAGGCCGTCGGCCCGGGCCAGGCGCTGGTTGACCTCGTCCTGGGATGGTCCCAGTGCCGGCATCACCCACAGGGGGCCGTCCAGGCCCAGCTGGTAGGAGCAGTAATTACCACCCCAGGGCTGGGCCGCGACGCGAATGCCGGCGGCGAGCCTCGTGCTGTCCCGCTCCATCCTCACGGAGTCGCTGCCAAGGACGGCACTGAACGCCCGGTGACCCTCGGCGACGACGGGATGCCCCTGAAGCGCCGACGACTCGTGGTTCTCGGTCCTGCCGTCTTCGGCATAGAAGGCGTGCAAGTGGGCGTGCTGGACATCCTGCCGGGGGTTCCTGCTGATCGCCACATCGATGCCGCTGCCGACAAGGGTCCCGCCCGCGGCTTCCACATCACGCAGGTAGTCCAGGTTCGGTGAGCTGTCATTGGCACAGAACACCACGTGTCCGCCGTCCAGGCTGCGGTACCACCCGGCGACCAGGGTCATCGCCGTCTGGCAAGCCGCCAGTTCGGAAGCCGTGGCCGACGACCATCCGTCGCGATGGCTGCGGGGCACCAGGAGCGCGTGGGGCCGTGCCGCCCGCCGGGGCCCGTTAGCCAGCATGAACGGGTTGCGATCCAGGACCAGGTCCACCAGCGCGGTACCGTCAGGCGTGGTAACCGTCCCCAGGTAGGCGGGAAGAGCGGGCACATCGGCGAACACGTCCACCGGCCGGAACCGGCGTGAGAATTCTCCCGCCCGGACCACACCCTGGACGTTCCCGGTCCCCTGGTCGACCAGAACCCAGCTCCCGGCCCCGACGGCGCCACTCGGCCACCAGTACGCCTTGGCCGTGCGGACGCCATCACTGTACGTCCACATTTCGCGCATCTCGACCTGCGTGAACGGGGAACGCCAGCGCTCTGGGTAATCGGCCACGCTTCCATGTTCGGCCCTCCCCGCAGACGGCGGGCGGACAAGGCGAGAAAGCGGACGAGCCCAGCAACCCGAAGCCGCCGTACGGCCGGGCTGCAGGTGGGTTGCCAGGCCGGTCGAGACGCGGGACCAGACTTCTGCGGCGGTTATGACAGCAGCCAGCCGTGGGCGGGATAGCCCACGGATCGCAAGTAGTCACGGGCCTCTGCCACGGCGGCATCGACGTCGGCCAGGCTGAGGCCGACGATGTAGTCGTCCGGGTTCCCCTTGCCATCGGTGTCGTAGCTCAGCACCCAGCCCGATCGCCACCCGCGGCCGAGCGGGTAGCGCTCGTGCCAGATGAGCATCGCGGTCAGGTTGCCGTCGAACACCACGTCGCCCGGATCGAGGTCGTCCTCGAATACGCGGCCACCGAGGTCGGGCGGGACGATCACACGGACAGCAGGCAGTTCCTCGTCGCGGAGATGGCCGATCTCGCCAGCCGACTTGGACATAAACAAAATCTAACTGCGTGCGCGTGTTCCAACGGAGCCAACGGAGATCGATCCCGCGCGACACACTTCGACAGGCAGCCGCAAGAGCTGCTAGTAGATAGCTCATGGAACGACGCCAAGCGACGTCCCGCGACTCTCCAGAGGCACCTGTCCAGCAGCAGTTGCAGTGGCCCAAGGGAGACCCGGTTGACATCCTCCCGCGCCTGAACTGATGGCGGGGGATTCCAGCTACTACGCCGATTGGAGCAGCAGTTGAGGTTCGCGGTTCACGGGCCGGGTGACCCCGTCGCCTCCCCGCGCAGTCACGGCGTGCCCCGCCGCGATGTTCCTGGCCGCGTTCACATCCGCGTGGCAGGCGAAACCGCAGGCAGTGCACCGGAACACGGCTTGGCTCTGACGCGAGTCCCGGTCCACCTGCCCGCACGCCGAGCACCGCTGGCTCGTGAACGCGGGGCTGATCTTCTCCACCCGGCCCGGGGCCTTGTCCTGCAGCTGGCGCACCAGCAGGCCCCACCCCGAACCCAGGATGCCCCGGTTCAGCCCGGCCTTGGCGCGGACGTTGCGGCCCGGGTTCTCCCGCGTGCCTTTCGCGGACCGGGTCATGTTCCCGATCTGAAGGTCCTCGACCCGGATCACGCCGAACCGCCGAGCAATGTCCGTGCTGGTCTTCTCGGCCCAGTCCCTGCGCCGGTCTGTCTCGCGGGCCCTCAGCCGGGCGATCGCGTGCTTCGCCCGACCGCGGCGGTTCGATCCCCGCCTAGCGCGGGCGAGCGTGCGCTGCATTCGCCGCAGCCTGATCCGCTCCTGCGCGGTCAGGGCGGGGGCGTGCAGCATCTGGCCGGTGGACAGGGCCGCGGAGACCGCCACCCCCCGGTCAATGCCCACCGTGCGGCCGTTACCGGGGGCGGGAACCGGCTCGGGGACGGCCGCGAAGGCGACATGCCAACGCCCGGCGCGGTCCCGGGTCACCCGGTAGGACTTCGCGCCCGGCGGCACCGCGCGGGACCAGCGGAATCGCACCCACCCGGCCTTGGGCACCCAGACCTGACCGGTTTTCCGGCTGAGCCGGCGCACATCCCACTGCCGCCCGCGCCGCCCGGTGATCCGGAACCCCTCATCCCGCCCGGCCTTGCGCCACGACGGCCGCCCGGCCGGGTTCGCCGGATCGAAGAACCCGGCCATCGCCCAGCCGAAGTCACGCAGCGCCTGCTGCTGGACGGTCTGGGAGCCGGCGGCCAGCCACCGGTGCTCCGCCCGAGCGGCAGTGAGCTGCCGGCACTGCTCCAGGTAGCCCGGCGCGCCCGCCCGGCCCGGGCGCCAGTGGCCGTGCTGCTCGACGGCCAGGCTCCACCCGTACCGGGCGTGGCTGCAGTGGTCCCGCAGCACCGCCTGCTGGGCGGGAGTGGGGAGCAGCCGGTACCGGGACATGCGAACACACTATCGAATACCGCCGACAATTCCGGGGAGGTGAAGCGGCGTTTCCTCCCCGGCCCGAAGGCCGGAGTATCCACGCCGCGATCCTGATGACCGCACCGCTGGACTCCCCGGACTCTTCGGGCTCGGCGGGCCTGACGCGCTGGCAGGGCAAGACGCTCTGGGCGCGGGACCATTCGGCGCCGCTGCGGGAGTTCCTGCGCACCGAGTCGGGCAGCGCCCTCGTCCTGGTGGCGGCCATCGCGCTGGCGCTGATCTGGGCCAACACCAGCGATATCTCCTACGAGGCGTTCTGGCGTGCGACGCTTTCCCTGCGGGCCGGCCCGTTCGGGATCTCCCAGGACCTGCGTACCTGGCTGAACAGCGGACTGATGACGCTGTTCTTCCTGGTCGTCGGGCTGGAAACACGGCGCGAGTTCGACCTCGGTGACTTGCGCGAACGCCGCCGTTTCGTGCTGCCGATGGTGGCGGGCCTGGCCGGGATGGTGGTCCCCATCGGGATCTACCTGGCGTTCAACGCCGGCCGGCCCACCGCGCACGGCTGGGGCGTGACCATGTCCACGGACACGGCGCTGGCCCTGGGGCTGCTCGCCGTCATGGGCCGGGACGTCCCGGACCGGATGCGCGTCTTCGTGCTCACCGTCTTCGTGGTCGACGACCTCACCTCCCTCGTCGTGATCGCGGTGTTCTACAGCGACCGGATCGACCCGGTCCCGCTGATTGTCGCGATCGCCGCCTTCGCGCTGGTGCTGGTCGCGGTCCGGCTCCAGCTGCGGCAGCGCAGCATCTTCGTCGTCCTCGGCGTCATCGTGTGGGCCGCGCTGCGGTCCAGCGGGGTCGACCCGGTCGCCGCCGGGCTGGCCATCGGGCTGGCCGCGCCCGCGTACACGCCGGCCCGCGGGGAGCTGGAGGACGCGACCGGGCTGGTGCGCCGTTTCCGCGAACAGCCCACCCCCGAGCTGGCGCGGTCGGCACAGGCCGGCCTGGTGGGCGTGCTGTCGCCGAACGAGCGGCTGCAGGCGTTCTACCACCCGTGGACCAGCTACGTGATCGTCCCGTTGTTCGCGCTGGCCAACGCGGGCATCGTGCTGAACGGCGGGTTCCTGGCCCGCGCCTACACCGCGCCGGTCACGCTGGGCGTGATGGTCGGTTACGTGGTGGGCAAGCCGGTCGCGGTAATCGGCGCTTCCTGGGCGGTGACCCGGCTGAGCCACGGGCGGATCCGGCCGCCGATCGGGATCGCCGCGGTGATCGGCAGCGGCACCATCGCCGGCATCGGCTTCACCGTCGCCCTGCTGATCGCCACTCGCGCGTTCCAGGGCGCCGAGCTGGCCGAAGCCAAGCTGGGCGCGCTGTCGGCCGCGTTCGCCGCCGCCGCCGCGACCTGGGTCGTGCTGCGCGTGGTCCGCCTGCTGCCGCCGGACCGGCGGGCCCGGGCCATGTTCGGCGACACCCGGCTCATCCAGGACCTGATCCCCGGCGTCGACCCGGACCGCGATCACATCCGCGGGCCGCGGTACGCGGATATCACCGTGATCGAGTTCGGTGACTTCGAATGCCCCTACTGCGGCCAGGCCGAGCCCGTGGTCCGGGACATCCTGACCGACGCCACGATCCGCTACGTCTGGCGCCATCTGCCGCTGACCGACGTGCACCCGAACGCCCAGCTCGCGGCGGAGGCGGCCGAGGCGGCTGGCACGCAGGGGGCGTTCTGGCCGATGCACGACCTGCTGCTGCGGCACCAGGACGAGCTGCGGATCGTCCACCTCGTCGGCTACGCGACCAAGCTGGGCCTCGACCTGAACCGGTTCCGTGACGACCTGCGCAACCACGTGCACTCCACCCGGGTCGCGCAGGACGTCGAGTCAGCCGACCTGTCCGGCGTGTCCGGGACGCCTACGTTCTTCGTCAACGGCCAGCGGCACTACGGGGCCTTCGACCTGCCGACGCTCACCGCAGCGATCCGTACCGAGCGCGACCAGGTAGTGACCGCCGTCCGGCCCGCGCCCCGCCACGTCTGAATGAGCCTGCGGCGCTTCAGTCCGGCGAAAGTGATTAGGAACTGGACCTGGCCGTAGTCGTCCCGGGAGCCGCGCTGACCATCACTCCGGACACGATGCTGGCGGCCCCGGGTTTCAGCTCGACCGTGTCGATGCCGAACCGGCGGGGAGCCGTTGACGAGCCGGTCCACCCGGGGAACTGTCGGCTCTTGGCGCCAGTTAGGTAGACTGACCTACCTAGGAGCTGAAGGGAACGTGATGAGCGGTACCGGCACTGCGGCGACGCACCCCAGGAAGAGGCGGGGGACCGCGCGCGAGCGGCTGCTCGTCGCCGCATCGCGCCGCTTCTATGCGGACGGCGTGTCAGCGACAGGGATCGACACGATCACCGCCGAGGCGGGTGTGGCGAAGATGAGCCTGTACAACAACTTCTCCTCCAAGGCCGACCTGGTGATGGCCTACCTCGATGCGCGGCATGAGGAGTGGATGGGCCTGTACCGGCGGCGGCTGGATGAGGCCCGGGACGGGCGCGGCGGCGTGCTTGCCGTCTTCGACGCGTACGCCGACCACGCGGCTTTCGCCTATGAGCACGGCTTTCGGGGGTGCGGTCTGCTGAATGCGGCTGCCGAGATGCCCGCCGGGGACGAGGGGCGGGCCGTGGTGCGCCGGCACAAGGAGGAAGTCGAGTCCCTGCTCGCCGGGCACCTCGAGGAATTGATGCCTGAGCGGCCCGAGGACGCGCGCGCGGTGGCCGAGCATCTGGCGTTCCTGCTGGAAGGCGCGATGGCACGCGCCGGGCTGGAGGGCGCGGGTACGCGTCTGGAGCATGCGCGGAGGATGGCGGCGGACCTGGTGGCCCGGCTGTGATGCGGCCCGCTGGACATACGGCCGGCTCGGTGGGCGTGGGGTCGCGGTGCGTGCTCGTGGCGTCGGTGCTGTGGGGCACAACGGGCACCGCCGCGACCTTCGCTCCAACGGTGGGCCCCCTCGCGATCGGGGCCGTCGCCATGGGCCTGGGCGGACTGCTTCAGGCTCTGATAGCCGCCCCCCGTATCGCCCGGGAAGCGCCCGGGCTGCGTGCGCAGCGCGGTGTGGTACTGCTCGGCGCGGTGGCGGTGGCGGTCTACCCTCTGGTGTTCTACAGCTCCATGCACCTGGCCGGGGTCGCCGCCGGGACGGTGGTCTCGATCGGCTCGGCCCCGCTCGCCTCGGCTGTGATCGAGCGTGTCGCGGACGGGCGCCGTCTGACGCGCCGCTGGATGCTCGGCGCCGCCCTGGGCCTGTCCGGGACGGTGCTGCTATGCGTGGCCGAAGCGGCCAAGGCGCACTCCGCCCCCGGGGCCGGGTCCGTGCGGACGACCGTGCTCGGTGTGGGGCTGGGCCTGGTGGCCGGGTTCACCTATGCCCTGTATTCCTGGGCGGCACACCGGCTGATCAGCCGCGGTGTCTCCGCCGGCGCGACGATGGGTAGCGTCTTCGGGCTGGGCGGGGTGCTGCTTGTGCCCGTGCTGCTGGCCACCGGTGCCCCGCTCCTCAGCTCCTGGCCGAACGCGGCCGTCGGGGCCTACCTGGCCCTGGTGCCCATGTTCATCGGCTACGTCCTGTTCGGCCGGGGCCTGGCGCACGTCCCCGCGAGCACCGCGACCACGCTCTCGCTGCTGGAACCCGCCGTCGCGGCCGTGCTGGCTGTGCTGGTTGTCGGTGAACGTCTGCCCCTGCTGGGATGGGTCGGCATCGCCTTGATCGCCGGATGCCTAGCCGTGCTCACCATGCCGCCACGGACGGCTCCGCAGCCGCGAGCGATCACCACAAGGCTCAACACCGGCGCCGAAGGACAGGGCGCATCTCAGCCCCGCCGCACCCCGGCGGGCCACGTCCTCGCCCTTGAGGTCGTGGCCCGCCGGGGTGCGGAGTTGGGCGGCAGCGGCGTCCAGATCGCGCGTGTTCCACAGGGCCACGGCGTTGAGGACGAGCCCCAGACTGGCCAACTGGTCCTCCTGCCCCTCCCTGTATGCCTGCCGGATCTGGCCGCGGCCGCCGTGGCAGATCGCGCGGGCCAGGCGGTGGCGGGATTCCTGGACGGTGCGCTGCCGGTTCATTAGCCTGGGGTGGGTGTCGTCGTGCGCCATACGACACGAGCGCCGGAGACAGCTCCCCGGCGAAGGGGTAGTGAGGGCCACGTGACGGAGGTGTCAGCGCGGTGCCGGGGCAGGGACGCGCTGAACGTAGGCTGATGAGGTGGTAGTCGCACCTGAGGGGCGGCGGATGCTGCGGCTCGAGGCCCGCAACAGCCAGGTCCCGATCGAGAAGAAGCCTCCGTGGATCAAGACCCGGCTGCGGACCGGCCCCGAATACACGGAGCTGAAGAACCTGGTGCGCCGCGAGGGCCTGCACACGGTGTGTGAGGAGGCCGGCTGCCCGAACATCTTCGAGTGCTGGGAAGACCGCGAGGCGACGTTCCTGATCGGCGGCGACCAGTGCACCCGGCGCTGCGACTTCTGCCAGATCGGCACGGGCCGGCCGCAGCCGCTGGACACCGACGAGCCGCGCCGGGTGGCCGGGTCGGTGGCCACCATGGGGCTGGCGTATGCGACGGTCACCGGGGTCGCCCGGGACGATCTGGGCGACGGCGGCGCGTGGCTGTACGCGCAGACGGCGCGGGAGATCCACGCGGCCGTGCCGGGCTGCGGGGTGGAGCTGCTGATCCCCGACTTCAATGCCGAACCGGGCCGGCTGGCTGAGGTGTTCAGCGCGCGGCCTGAGGTGCTGGCGCACAATATCGAGACCGTGCCGCGGATCTTCCGCGCGATCCGGCCGGGTTTCCGGTACGGGCGGTCGCTGGACGTGCTGGCCCAGGCCCGCGCGGCGGGGCTGGTGACCAAGTCGAACCTGATCCTGGGCCTGGGCGAGCAGCGGCCGGAGATCAGCGCGGCCATGGCCGATCTGCGCGCGGCGGGCTGTGACCTGCTGACGATCACGCAGTACCTGCGGCCGACGCCGCGGCACCATCCGGTCGAGCGCTGGGTCAAGCCCGAGGAGTTCGTGCAGCTGCGCGAAGAGGCCCTGCAGATGGGCTTCGCCGGGGTGATGTCCGGGCCGCTGGTCCGCTCGTCCTACCGGGCCGGCCGCCTCTACCGCCAGGCCGCCGAGCGCAAAGCCGCCACCGTGAGCCCGGACTTCCTGGGCCGGTAGCGAACGCCTCGACGTAGGTCATGCTGCGGTTCTTGCTGGTAGGACCGCCGCTCATCTGGCCAAAGGCCCGGTTCGCCGGGCTGGTGACGAACGCCTCGGCGGCGGCCGCGCGCGCTGGGGCTGAGGCGGTTTTCCACTAACGCTCAGGAACCCATATCCTGCCGTGCATGGCGAAGCAGAAGAACGCGGACGACGAGGCTACGCCCGGTCGTATCCAGCAGGTGCGAATGGTGGCCCGCCTGGTGCACAAGGCCAACCCGAGGGCGCTGCCGATCGTGATCGGCAGCGGCGTGGCGGTGCTGGTCGTGCTCATCGTCGTCGGGCTGCTCACCGGGTATGCCGGATACCTGATCCCGCTCGGCGTGCTGGGCGGCATCCTGACGTCAGTGCTGCTCTTCGGGCGGTTCGCGCAGGCCGCGCAGTACTCGACGATCGAGGGGCAGCCGGGCGCGGCCGCGGCGGTCCTGCAGAGTATGCGGGGTAACTGGACGGTCACCCCGGCCATCGCCGCCAACCGGAACATGGACGTGGTGCACCGCGCCGTCGGGCGGGCTGGCGTCGTGCTGGTCGGCGAGGGCTCACCGAACCGGCTGCCCGGCCTGCTCGCCGCGGAGAAGAAGCGGGTCGCCCGGGTCGCCTTTGACGTGCCGATCCAGGACTACCAGGTCGGGGATGGGCCGGGCCAGATCCCGCTGCGCCAGCTGCAGCGCAAGATCATGAAGCTGCCCCGCAAGCTCAAGGGCACCGAGGTCGCCGACCTCAACTTCCGGCTCAAGGCGCTCCCCCAGACGCTCCAGGCCCCGAAGGGCCCGATGCCGCGTGGCGGCCGACAGCCCAAGATGCCGCGCCCGCGAGCCCGCTGAGCGGGCACCCGATGCTGAGCGGGCACCCGATGACGCCGGGGGCCCGGCCGCCCGCTACGCAGGCGCCCGGGTCACACCCGCAGGCGCCAGGTCACGCCCGGAGCACGATCGTGTTCGCCGCTTTGTCGTGCAGGCCGCGGCGGTCACGGTCGTTGATGAGCGGCGGCACCACGCAGAGCAGCAGCACCGTCCGGACCAGGCCCCAGCCGGCGCCCACCGGCCGGCCGTCCAGCCGCGCGACCCGGATACCGAATGTCCGCTTGCCGATCGTGGTCCCGGTCAGCGCGGTCAGTATGTAGACCTCCGCGCCGAAGAGGGCCAGCGCCCAGTACTGCGAATGGAGCAGCGCCGTCGCGATGAAGACGCACAGAAGCCAGTCGATGAACAGGGCGCCAACCCGGCGCCCCATCCCGGATACCGAACGCGGGCCGCTCTCGGGCAGGCCGAACTTCTCGCCCGGATAGCTCGAAACCACGGGTTCGCCCGCTGCCTTAGACGCCCCGGCCGGGCCGGGACTGATGACTTGTTCATCGGCCACACCACCACGGTATCCCCCGCCCGCACGGGCCGGGGCCGGACCCCGGCGAGCCGCCTGTGCAATCCACTGAGCAAGGCCTCCGCGACATGCGTAACATGTGCGAAACACACGGGACACGGGGCGGAAATTGCCAACGTCTAGCGTCCAAGGCGCGCCCGCCTAAAGCGTGCCGATGAATACGGATATGTGCCCGGCTAGGGAGGGTTAAATGTTTCAAAATGCCGACGAGGTTCTCAGGTTCGTCGCAGACGAGAACGTTTTGTTTGTCGATGTAAGGTTCTGCGACCTGCCCGGTACGATGCAACACTTCACCGTACCGGTGGAAGTCTTCGACGAGGACGTTTTCACCAATGGCCTGATGTTCGATGGCTCCTCGATCCGTGGCTTTCAGGAGATCCACGAGTCGGACATGCTCCTCCTCCCTGACCCGACGAGCGCGGTGCTGGACCCGTTCCGCACCTACAAGACCCTGAACCTGACGTTCTTCGTGCACGACCCGCTGACCCGCGAGCCGTACACCCGCGACCCGCGGAACATCGCCCGTAAGGCCGAGGAATACCTGAAGAGCACGGGCATCGGGGACACCGCGTTCTTCGGCCCGGAGGCAGAGTTCTACATCTTCGACTCCGCGCGGTTCGATACGACGCCGAACGCCGGGTACTACTACATCGACTCGATCGAGGGCGCCTGGAACACCGGCATCGAGGACGGCGGCAACAACCTCGGGCACCGGCCCCCGTACAAGGGCGGCTACTTTCCTGTCCCGCCGACCGACCACTACACCGACCTGCGCTCGGAGATGACCCGCGCCTTGATCGAAGCGGGCATCCAGGTCGAGATGCAGCACCACGAAGTCGGCAGTCCGGGCCAGGCCGAGATCAACATGCGCTTCGGCTCCCTGCTGAACACGGCCGACCGGCTGATGCTCTTCAAGTACATCATCAAGGGCGTCGCGGACGAGAACGGCAAGACCGTGACGTTCATGCCCAAGCCGGTCTTCGGGGACAACGGCTCGGGCATGCACTGCCACCAGAGCATCTGGAAGGACGGGTCACCGCTCTTCTACGACGAGGTCGGCTACGCCGGGCTGTCGGACATGGGCCGGCACTACATCGGTGGGCTGCTCAAGCACGCGCCGTCGCTGCTCGCGTTCACCAACCCGACGCTGAATTCCTTCCACCGGCTGGTCCCCGGCTTCGAGGCCCCGGTCAACCTGGTGTACTCGCAGCGGAACCGTTCGGCCTGCGTGCGGATCCCGATCACCGGCACCAACCCCAAGGCCAAGCGGATCGAGTTCCGCGTGCCGGACCCGTCGGCCAACCCGTACCTGGCCTTCCCGGCCATGCTGATGGCCGGCCTGGACGGCATCAAGAACAAGGTCGAGCCGCCGGAGCCGGTCGACAAGGACCTGTACGAGCTGCCGCCGGACGAGGCGCTGGCCATTCCCCAGGTGCCGGGGTCGCTGGAGGCGGTGCTCGAGACCCTGGAAGCCGACCACTCCTACCTCACCGAGGGTGGCGTGTTCACCGAGGACCTGATCGAGACCTGGGTCGAGTACAAGCGGACCAACGAGATTGACCCGATGCGGCTGCGGCCCCACCCGCACGAGTTCGAGCTGTACTACGACGTGTGACCCGTTTACGGACGCTGAGCAGGGGCGGAATCATGGGCCGAGTGCCCTGTTCCGCCCCTGTTCCGTTCGGGCGGTGAGCACGGCCTCAGCTTGTCAGACTGCTGCAAGGACGCAGTGCACACAATCCGCGTGACTTCGATAGGGGGCATCTTTCAATCGCCTATACCTCGGTAACAGGTGACGGCGCTGGCAGTAAGAAGGCGAGTGGGGGCGGCGCGCACAAGGTGTGACGGCGCGCCGACCCCACTCACGTTCGGCTGGATCTACATCTACTTTTTCAGATGTCGCGAATCACATTCGCCCGGACCGCAGCACATACAAGTACCAGACGTAGTACTCGCGGTGGTGGCGATATAGGGACTGGATTTCGCAGTGCGAGTCGCGACCGGCGAACTCTCGCTGGGCACGAACGCATGCGCGGAGGCTAGCGTACGGTCCGTATACCTCCCAGCCCTGGTGGGTACTAGGGTGCCCCGTGCTGCTCGCCACGTGCGAAGCCAGCACGGGTTGCGCGTTCGCTGCGACGCCGAGGCCGAGCGTCAGCATGATCGGCAGCGCGACAGCGGCGAGGAGCCGGATGGCCCATTGCCTTAGCTGTGTACCCATTTGTTCCCTTTCTAACTAGTGGATCGGTCTGTTGGGAATTTCAAGCACCGAGACTTAGCCCGCACTATGGACGCAAAGCCAACAGAACTCCGAACAGGTGAAATCCCAGCGGATACGTATGCTGCTCGTTGTTTACCTGCCTGTCAACCCCGATGATTTTTGGCACTATGGCACATGAGATGCATTGAGGGCATATGCTCACCCGTCGTCACTAGCCCTAGTTTGACAGGTATTACAGTCGCGGTTTCGCCGGATGATTTCATGTTGCGCGCACCATTGAGATTTGCCCGAACCTCTCTCGATCAAATGGGGATGAGAGAGGAAATGGTTTGCGATGGCGGCCTATTGGACATATGCACCGTAGGCGGTCAATTCATTGGCTTTGCCCGCTCGCTCGCATCGGGAGGATCGCCGGTCAGATCCGTCGGCGACGAGCAACCGTGCCGTCGCCGCGGCCAGTGACATGCCTGAACCAGGCTCGGGTCCTCCGTTCCGTCCCTGTTCCGGCTGACGCCGACCAGATTGCCACGAACAGTTCAGCACTCTCCGTCATAAACCATTTACCTGGGGTTCCTGGCGTGGCATGGTTTAGCCGTGCGTAACCTAACTGGACCGGCACTGGGGGGCTGTGGATGATCCCGGGAGTAATCACCGTCGCGGTCGTGGCCGTGCTGATCACCTCGCTGGCGCAGTGGCGGCATCGTCGCGTCCGGCTGTCCGGCCCGGTCCCCCCGCGGCAGTTCCCCTCGCCGGGACGCCCCTCGCGGGGGCGCTCTTGGCGGGGGCGCTCTTGGCGGCGGCGCTCTTGGCGGCGACGGCCCGCGGCGGCGCGGCGCCGGCTCCGCCCGGACGAAGAGCGCATTCTGGCCGAACTTGATGCGACCTGGGAGCCCGGATACGCCGACCGGGTGGCCGCGCTGCTCCGCCCGGACGCGGACGTCGACCTGCCGCCGTCGTAACGGACCGGGCCGGCCGCGGAACCACATGTTACTAATGGGTAGCATTTTGGCAGCGCCCTTCTAGGGCTGTATCAAGCCGGGACCCGGGCAGGCTAACGAGGTGCATAGGCTCCCTTCATGGGGTTGAGTATGGGTGTGGACGACTCCAGCACCATCGAGCGCATCGACGCCTTTTGCGACGCGGTGCCCCGGCGGTGGGCACGCGCGGAGGAGCATGGACCACTGGTGATGTTCGTGCCGACCGGCCCGGGGTTTCCCTACTACGCCCGGCCGCGCCGGGGCACCACCGAGCGGGTCACGCCCGACGACATCCGCGCTGTCCGGGCCCGGCAGCGGGAACTGCTGATCCCGGAGTCGTTCGAGTGGATCGACGAGGCCGCACCCACGATGACCGCCGCGGCACCGGACGGAGGCCTGGCCGCCCGCGCGCACCCGCTCATGATGCTCCGCACGCTGGCCCCGGCGCCGGCGACCGAGCCGGACATCACCGTGCGCCTCGTCAGCCCCGGCGACCCGGACCTGGACCGGATCTGGGCCGTGCCGGCCGTCGCCTTCGGGCATCCCGGGACGGCGGTGGGGCTGGCCGGGACGATCGACCGGGACAAGATCGCTGCTGATCACGACGAGAGCGCCCTGGACATGCTGCGGGACCGGCTGCAGTCTGGGCAGTCGGTGCTGGCCGTGGCGTTCGGCCCGCAGGGGCCGCTCGCGGCCGGGAGCTGCCAGCCGCTGGGCAGCGTGGCCGAGATCACCGGGGTGGGAGTGCTGCCCAGCGCCCGCCGGATGGGACTCGGCGGGGCGGTCACCGCCGCCCTGGCCGGTGAGGCGCTGCGGCGCGGGGTGCAGACCGTGTTCCTGGCCGCCTCCGACGACGATGTGGCGCGCGTCTACGCCCGGCTGGGGTTCCGGCGAATCGGCACCGCCATGATCGCCGAGCCGGACGGCGCCTAGCCGCCGGAGCGGCGTTCCCGGACCAGGGCCGCCGGGGACAGGCCCGCGAGCCGGGCCGTCTCCCGGGTCAGGTGCGGCTGATCGGCGTAGCCGCTGTCCACGGCGGCCTGCGCCAGGTCAGCCGTTCCGCCCGCGGCGTCAGCCAGCGAGACGAACCGGCGGAACCGCAGCACCCGCTGCAGCATCTTCGGGCCGTAACCAACCGCCGCCTCGCAGCGGCGGCGCAGCTGGCGGTCGCTCAGGCCGACCTGGGCCGCTACCTCACCGGCCTGGGCGCCCGGATGGCTGAGCAGGCGGCACGCGGTCAGCACCGCGCCGTCCGGCGGCCGGGCGACGGCCAGGCGGCCCGCGACACCGGTGACCGCGGCCACGGCACCGCCCGGGCTCAGCGCGGCCGGGAGCTGGCCGGCCACGTCGCGCCGCAGGTCCGCGACGTCGATGCGCTGGTCGAGCAGCTCACTCAGCGGAACCCCGAGCGCGACGCCGCCGGCGCCAGGCCGGAACCGCGCCGCGACCAGCACCGTACCGGGCGGCAGCACGGTCGGGGCCGGGCCGGTGTCCGGGCCGGCCACGAAAGCGCCGTGACCGCGCTGCCAGATGAGGTCCGAGCAACCGTCGGGCAGCACCAGACTGGGCGCGCTGCGGTCGCCGGGCCCGACCTGGCTCCACAGGCAGGCCAGCACGTGACGCAGCCCGGCAGGCGGCGCCCACTCCCGGTATCCCGCGGCCAGCTCCACGTCATCCAGCATGCCCGGGAAACCGCGGGCACGCCAGACAAGCCGCAGGCACGCCCAAGAGGATGGCCGTTTCGTTCAAGACAGCCGGTGCCGGGCTGCGCTGTGATGGGGCCATGAAATCACCAGACATCGGCCAGGCCGTCCAGTTCCTGGCCGCGAACGCCCGGGTAGTCGATCGCCGCAGCTACGAGCGGCTGTTCGAAGGCGGCGGCGCGCAGCCGGTCCGCGACGCCGTCGCCGCGTACCGCAATCCTGACGGCGGCTTCGGCCAGGCGCTCGAACCGGACGGCCGAGCCCCAGCGAGCCAGTCGGCGGCGGTGGAGCTGGCCCTGCGCATCCTGCACCAGACCAATGTCTGGGACGAGGACCTGGTCGCGGGCGCGTGCGGCTGGCTGGAGGCCACCGCCCCGGCCGAGGGCGGTACCGCGTTCGCCGATCCGGTCCTGGACGGCTGGCCGCACGCGCCGTGGTGGATTCCGGAGGAGGGCCGCCCGGCGTCGCTGATCATGACCGGCCTGATCGCGGGCACGCTGCACGCCCGCCAGGTCCGGCAGCCCTGGCTGGACCGCGCCACCGAGGTGACGTGGGACCGGATCGGCCAGATCACCACGCCCACCGGGTACGGGATGCTCGGCGTGCTGCGCTTCCTGCAGTACGTGCCCGACCGGGACCGGGCCACGGCGGTTTTCGGCCAGATCGCGCCGCTCATCACCGACAGCGGCATCGTCACGCTTGAGCCCGGCGCCCCGGGCGAGGTGCACACCCCGCTGGACTTCGCGCCGGAGCCTGACTCGATGGGCCGCGCGCTGTTCAGCGAGGCGACCATCAAGGCGCACCTGGACCATCTCGCGCACGCGCAGCTCGCCGATGGCGGCTGGACCTTCAACTGGCTGGCCTGGTCCCCTAGCGCCGAACGGGACTGGCGCGGCTACCTCACCGTCGACGCTCTCCGGCTGCTGCGCGCCAACGCATACCTGTGAGCCCGGACAGCGCCCCGGCAGTTTCAGGGATTGACGTCGCTGCTTGCGAGCCGGGCGGCGCGGCTGTGCAGGTAGCGCTGCTGGACGAGGTTGGTGGCCTGGCGGGCGGCCGTCTCGTAGGCGTCGCGGGCGGCGGCCTGATCGCCGGACAGCTCCAGCAGGTGGGCGCGGACCGCAGTAAGCCGGTGGTCCCCGGCGAGCCGCTCGTCCGCCTCGAGCCCAGCGAGCCGGGCCAGCCCGGCGTGCGGGCCGTGGGCCATGGCCACCGCGACGGCGTGGTTGAGCGCCACCACGGGGCCGCCCGAGACCCGCATCAGCATCTCGTACAGGGCGACGATCTGCGGCCAGTCGGTCGCCTCGGCGCTGGGTGCCTCGTCGTGCAGCGCCGCGATGGCGGCCTGGAGCTGGTAGGGGCCCGTGGCCCCGCGGCGCAGAGCCGCCGTGAGCAGGTCCTGGCCCTCGGCGATGCAGGCGTGGTTCCACCGGCTCCGGTCCTGCTCGGCCAGGGGGATCAGGGCGCCGTCCGGCCCGGTGCGCGCCGGGCGGCGGGCGTCGGTGAGCAGCATGAGCGCGAGCAGGCCGGCCACCTCGCTGTCGCCGGGCAGCAGCCGGTGCAGCAGCCGGGCGAGCCGGATCGCCTCGCCGGACAGCTCGCTGCGGTGCAGGCCCGGGCCGGACGTGGTGACGTACCCCTCGTTGAAGATCAGATAGAGCACGTGCATCAGCGCGCCGAGGCGCTGCGGGCGCTCCGGGCCCGGCGGCAGCCGAAACGGGACGCCGCTCGCGGCGACGGCCTGCTTGGCCCGGGTGATCCGGCGGGTCATCGCGACGTCCGTGACCAGGAACGCGCGGGCTATTTCGGTGCTGGTCAGGCCGCCGACGGCCCGCAAGGTCAGGGCGATTTGCGCGGCGGGCGACAGGGCGGGATGACAGCACAGGAACAGCAGGATGAGGGTGTCGTCGGAGCCAGCGGCCGGCTGGTCCGCACTGGGCGCCAGCCACTCGCCGGGCAGCATCCGCCGGGCAGCGGTCTCCTCCCGCCGCTGCCGGGCCTGCTCGGCGCGCAGCAGGTCAGTCAGCCGCCGCGCGGCCACCGTGATCAGCCAGCCTCGCGGGTTAGCGGGCACGCCGCCGCCCGGCCACTGCTGGGCGGCGGCCAGCAGGGCTTCCTGCACCGCGTCCTCGGCGGTGTCGAAATGCCCGTAGCGCCGTACCACCGAGCCAAGGACCTGCGGCGCGAGCACGCGCAGCAGGCCCTCGGTGTCTTCGGCGTCACGGCCGGTCATGAACGGTCAGAGCTCCAGCTCGTTCCGGGAGCCGGCGATCGGCCGTACGTCCGCGAACGGCGTGCGGTCCGCGGGCGATCCACCGGAACCCGAGGGGCCAGGGCAGGCCGCCAGCCGGGCCGCGATCTCGGACGCACGGTCGAAGCTCTCGCACTCGACGATCCAGTAGCCCGCCAGGACTTCCTGGGTCTCGGCGTACGGGCCGTCGGTGACGACCGGGACACCGTGCTCCAGCGATGCGCGCCGGGCGTGCACCGGAGCGGTAAGGCCGCGGGTCTCGACCAGTTCCCCGGACCCGGCGAGCTCCTTGCTGAACTCCTCCATGAACGCCCCCATGGCGGCGAAGTCCTCGGCCGACCAGGTGGGCTGGCCGGGCACCGCCCGGCCAGCCAAGGCGTCGTAGTCCTGCTGCGAACCGTAAACCAGAATCATGTACTTCACGGGTGTCTCCTTGTGTGCGGCCGGCACCGTGGTGGTGCCGCTCACCCAGGACGTCGTAGCCAGCGCCCCGGACCGGACACCGCCGGCCCGGGCCCGGAAAAACAGTCGCGGCGATCCGGTCAGCCGTAGAAGAGACGGTCCATGACGCCACGAGCATGCCGGGCCGCCCTGCGGTAGTCCTGCTCCAGGGCCTGGCCCTCCCCGGGCCCGTAGCCGAGGACCCGCGCCACCGCCCCCTGCTCCAGGACCGCGACGGGGATGGTGTCCGACGCAGTGCCGCGGACCAGCATGATGGCGTCCCGGATCCGGGCCGCGAGCTGCCAGGCCTCGGCCAGCACGGCGGTGTCAGCCCCGCTGATCAGGCCCGCTTCCCGGGCCGCGGCCAGGGCCGGCAGCGTGCGGGTGGTCCGGAGCCCCGGCACCGCGAACGCGTGCCGCAGCTGCAGCAGCTGCACGGTCCACTCGACGTCGGACAGGCCGCCGGGCCCCAGCTTGACCTGCAGCGCCGGCTCCACCCCGCGGGGCATGCGCTCGCCCTCCATGCGGGCCTTGATCCGCCGGATCTCCCGGACCGCGCTCTCGCCAATGCCGCCGTCCGGATAGCGCAACTCGCTGATCATCTGCATGAACTCCCTGCCCAGGCCCGGGTCCCCGGCCACCGGCTCGGCCCGCAGCAGCGCCTGCGCCTCCCAGGGCCGGGACCAGCGCCGGTAGTAGGCCAGGTAGGAGGCCAGGGTGCGCACCAGCGGGCCCTGCCGTCCCTCGGGACGCAGGTTGGCGTCCACCACCAGCGCCGGGTCCGGCCCGCGCAGGGCCAGCATCCGGCGCAGTTCCTGCGCGACGGCGTGCGCGGCGCGGCCCGCCTCGGCCTCGTCCGCGCCCGGCAGCGGGTCGTGCACGAACATCACGTCGGCGTCGCTGCCGTAGCCGGTCTCGTGCCCGCCGAACCGGCCCAGCGCGATGACCGCGAACCGGGTGGGCAGCGGGCCGCGCAGCTCGGTCTCGATCTTCTTGGTGGCCGCGCCGAGCGCCGCGCCGATACTGGCGGCGGCCACCGCAGTCAGCGCGTCCGCGGTCTCGGCGGGCTTGAGCATATCCAGCAGGTCAGCCGCGGCGATCCGGAGCAGCTCACGCCGCAGCAGCGACCGGACGGCCGCCACGGCCCGTTCCGGTTCCTCGTGCCGGCGCACGGCGGCCTCGGCCTCGCCGCGCAGGGTGGCCACCGACCTTGGCATCAGCTCGGCGTCGTCGCCGAGGATGGCCACCGCCTCGGGGGCCCGGAGCAGCAGCCCGGCCGCGTACCGGCTGGACGCCAGCACCCGGGCCATCCGCTCCGCGGCCTTGGTCTCGTCCCGGAGCAGCTTCAGGTACCACGGGGTGGACCCGAGCGCGTCGCTCACCTGGCGGAAGGCGAGCAGCCCAGCGTCCGGCTCGGCCGCGTCGGCGAACCACCCGAGCAGCACCGGAAGAAGGGTGCGCTGGATCGCCGCCCGCCGGGAAACCCCGGCGGTGAGCGCGTCGATGTGCCGCAGCGCCCCGGCCGGGTCCAGGTAGCCGAGGGCCTCCAGCCGGGCCCGCGCCGCGGCCGGGGTCAGCCGGGCCTCCTCGCCGGGCAGCCGGGCCACCGCGCTGAGCAGCGGCCGGTAGAACAGCTTCTCGTGCAGCCGCCGCACCTGGCGCGCGTGCTGCCGCCACATCTCGCTGAACCCGGCGGCGGGGTCGGCGCTCAGCCGACTGACGTCGCCCCGGGATCCCTCCGGCTGGCCGGCGGTCCGCATGGCCCGGCCGAGACGGCGCAACGTCGCCGGGTCGTCGGGCAGCAGGTGGGTCCGGCGCAGCTGGTAGAGCTGGAGCAGATGCTCCGCCTGCCGCAGGAAGCGGTAGGCGTCGGCCAGGTCGCGGGCGTCGTCCCGGCCCACGTAGCCGCCGGCGGCCAGCGCCGCCAGGGCGGGCAGCGTGGCCGGGCTGCGCAGCGACTCGTCCGTGCGGCCGTGCACAAGCTGGAGGAGCTGCACCGCGAATTCGATGTCGCGCAGGCCGCCGGGGCCCAGCTTGATCTCCCGCGCGGCCCGGGCCGCGGGCAGCGTCTTTTCGACCCGGCGCCGCATGGCCTGGACGTCCTCGACGAAATGGTCCTGCTGGGCGGCCTGCCAGACCATCGGGGACAGGGCGTCCACGTACTCCCGCCCCAGGTCCATGTCACCGGCCGCTGGGCGGGCCTTCAGCAGGGCCTGGAACTCCCACGTCTTGGCCCAGCGCTCGTAGTAGGCGATATGGCTGGCCAGAGTGCGGACCAGCGGGCCGTTGCGCCCTTCGGGCCGCAGGTTCGGGTCGATCGGGAAGATCATGCCTTCCGGGGTGATCCGTGAGCACACCACGATCAGGCCGGTCGCGAGCTTGGTGGCCGTGTGCAGCGCGGCGTCCGTCGCCGGGCCGGGGCCCATTTCCGGGTTGGTCTCCGTCCCGGGACCGGCGCTGGGCCCGGCGGGGGCGGCGACGAAGATCACGTCGACGTCGCTGGCGTAGTTCAGCTCGCAGCCACCGCACTTGCCCATGGCGAGTACCGCGATCCGGCACGGCGCCGCGCCGGCGGGCAGCTCGGCGCGGGAGACCGCGAGCGCGGCGCACAGCACACCCGAAGCGATGTCGGCGAGCTCACAGGCGGCCTCCTCGGTGGCGGCCACGCCGGTGATGTCCCGCGCCGCCAGGTGCAGGATGTGCCGCTTGTAGGCGACGCACAGCGCGGCCGCCGGATCCGTGCCGTCCAGGAAGGCCAGGTCGGCGACGGGGTCCTCGTGCAGCGGGTTCGCGCCCACCGCGTACAGCAGCGCGGCGCGCAGCTCGTCGGTAGTGGGCCGCCGGATCGCGTCGGCGCCGCGCAGCAGGCAACAGTCCTCCGGATGCCGCGCCAGGTGGTCGCCGAGGCCCGCGCTGATCCCCAGCACACCGATCAGGCGTTTCCGGAATCCCGGCTCGGTGCGCAGGGCGGCCCGGATCTCGGCCGCGTCCGGGTCTTCGCCCCGGTCGGCGCCCGCGATCCGGGCCAGTTGCTGCAGCGCGAGGTCAGGGTCGGCCGCGCCCGCGATGGCTTCCAGCACGGCCTCGTCCTTGCGCGGGCGGCCGTAGCCCGGGCCGGCGGCCGGCTCCTCCGGGCTGATGTCGAGGGCGAGGTCCGAGGTCAAGAGCTGTTCGGCCCGGGCCGGATCGGCGAACCCCATCCTAGTCAGGCGCCCGGCCAGGGTCGTCGTCCGCATGCCGCTCACCCAGATAGTCACGCCATGACCGTAATACGAAGTGACCGGTTTCCACGAGGACCTGTCTCTCGCCGCCATGACTGCCTGATCGGCGCCCGGGCCGGTCAAGGCGCGCCGCTGGCCGGCAGCGGGATGATCAGCACGTCGGACACGGACGAGCCGGGGCCGGACCCGCGGGCGCGGGCTGCCTTCCGCCAGCCCCACCTGGCCAGGGCGGTCTGTGCGGGGGCCGCCGCGGGCAGCACGGTGAGCGTGGCCCGTTCCTCGGGCCGGTCCGCCAGAAGCAGGTCATGCAGGGCCCGGCCGATGCCCTGCCGCCGCCAGGACGCACGGACCAGCAGGTCCGTCACCGCGAAGGTGCGGCCGGAGTGCTCGGCCGTGACCTCCGCCGGCAGCGGCGCCGTCAGCTCCCGCCACCATGAGGTGGACGGCCGCAGCGGCATCCCGGACGCGAACCCGACCAGATAATCGCCGTGGCGCACCTCGGCCAGCGCGAAGTCCGGCTGGCGGCGCTGGACCCGGAACCGGCCCGCGAACAGCGCGGCATCATCCTGCTGCCGGTACGGCGGGTCGGCGTACACCTCGGCGTGCAGGGCCTGCAGTTCGTCCGCGTGCGCGGCAGCCTGCGTCCCGTCGAGCAACTGGAAGGTCATCTCGGACGTAGGCACGACCACCACGGTAGGGCCGTCCCACGCACAGCACCGGCCGGGCCCGCCCGCAAGGCCCTGTTCTACATCGGGCTGACCGGGATGACGGCGATGCTCGTGGCGCTAGGCTTCCTGTTCCGGGCCGGCGCCTCCTCCTAGGGGTCGAGAGTGACGGCCGTTAGCCGCCAGCGCCGCGCCTGTGGTAGGCACGGACTATGACCGATCTCATCCCCCGCACTGTCCTGTTCGGCAACCCGGAACGCACCCTGCCGCGGCTGTCGCCGGACGGGACGCGGCTGGCCTGGATCGCGCCCAACGACGGCGTGCTGAACGTCTGGGTCGCCCCGCTGCGGATCGCCTCCGACAACGCGATCGACTTTGCCGCGGCCCGGGTAGTGACCGACGACCGGGACCGCGGCATCCGGTGGTGTTCCTGGGCGCACGACGGCCGGCATCTGCTGTACATCCAGGACACCGGCGGGGATGAGAACTGGCGGTTGCACGACGTGAACCTGGAGACCACGCGGCGCCGTGACCTCACGCCGTTCCCCGGCGTCCAGGCCCGCGTCATCACCACCAACAAGAAGTTCCCGACCGAGATCCTGATCGGGCTCAACCGGGACAATCCGCAACTGCACGACGTGTACCGGCTCGATCTCCTCAGCGGCGAAATGACCCTGGAGGTCAAGAACCCCGGGTTCGCCGGGTGGCTGGCCGACGAGGAGATGGTCGTCCGGGCCGGCTTCGCGCCGGAGCCCAGCGGCGACATGCGGCTCATGGTGCGCGAGCGGATGCTGGACGACTGGCGGCAGCTGCTGACCATCCCCGCGGACGACGTGACCGCCTCGGACGTGGTCTCGTTCAGCGCTGACGGCCGCTGGCTGCTGGGCATCACCCCGCTGGACGCAAACGCGGCACGGCTGGTCCGGATCGACGTGGCCAGCGGCGCGATGGAGGTGCTGGCCGAGGACCCAGAGGCCGACGTGGACGGCGTGGTGCTGCACCCCGACACCCGGGAGCCCCAGATCGTCACGTTCATGAAGGAGCGCACCGAGTACCTGGTCCTGGACAGCTCGGTCGAGGAGGACCTGAAGGCCATCCGATCGCTGCACGCGGGTGACCCGTCGATCGGCGCGCGGGAGTATCCCGAGTCGCCGTGGCCGGTCGCATTCAACAACGACACAAGCTCGGTCGCATACTTCGTCTACGACCCCAGCGCGCACAGCGGGCGGTTCCTGTTCGACGTCCAGCCGGAACTGAACCAGTACGAGCTCGCGGCGATGGAGCCGTTCAGCTTCACCTCGCGGGACGGCCTTCCCATCCACGGGTACGCGACGTTCCCGCCCGGGGCGGAGCGCTCCGGCCTGCCGGCCGTGCTCAACGTGCACGGCGGCCCGCAGGCCCGCGACGAGTGGGGCTTCGACCCCGAAGCGCAGTGGCTCGCCAACCGCGGCTACCTCTGTGTCCAGGTCAATTACCGGGGCTCCACCGGGTACGGCAAGGAGTTCGTCACCGCGGGAGACCGTGAGTGGGGCGCCAAGATGCAGGACGACCTGATCGACGCGGTCGGCCACATCACCGGCCAGGGCTGGGCCGAGCGGGACAGGATCGCCATCTACGGCGGCTCCTACGGCGGGTACGCCGCGCTGGTCGGAGCCGCGTTCACGCCGGACGTGTTCCGCTGCGCGGTGGACATCGTCGGGCCGTCCAACCTGAAGACGCTGCTGGAAACCATCCCGCCGTACTGGGCGCCGATGATCGCCCACCTCCACAAGCGGGTGGGCAACCCGGAGACCGAGGCGGACTTCCTCTGGTCACGCTCCCCGCTGTCGCGGGTCCGCGACATCCGGATCCCGCTGCTCATCGCCCAGGGCGCCAATGACCCCCGGGTCAAGCAGGCCGAGTCCGAGCAGATCGTGGCGGCGCTCGAGGAAGCCGGCATCGACTACAAGTACATGCTGTTCGAGGACGAAGGCCACGGCTTCGCCAGGCCCGAGAACCGGCTGAAGTTCTACGCTGAGGCCGAGCGCTTCCTGGCCCGCTACCTGGGCGGCCGCGTCGAGGAGTAGGGGCCTCCGCAGCTGCTACGGCGCCGCGGCGGCCAGCCCGGCGATCAGGTCCGCGGACCCGGCGGTGCCGAGGGCCTGGCTGCGCAGATCATCGAACACCGCCCCGTAGCGCCATACCTCGTCCCCGCTTTCCAGGAACAGCCCGCCGGTGAGGTGCTCGACGTACACGACGGTCGGATCGGCCGCCGCCGGGACGTCCAGGATGGTGAACGGGCTGATCGGGTACACGTGCGCCGCGTGCCGGGATGGCAGGATCTGCAAGGTGATGTTCGGCCGCCTGGCCAGGTCGGTGAGCCGGCGGAGCTGGGCCCGCATAACGCCGGCGTCGCCGACCTGGACCCGCAGGGCGTTCTCGCTGAGCACTACCCACAGATCCGGCGGGTCCGGGCGAGCCAGCACGGCCTGCCGCTCCAGCCGCAGCGCCACCTGGCGTTCGATGGCCTCACCGCGGCCGGCATCCGGGGCCGCCGTCAGCGTGGCGCGGGCGTAATCCCCGGTCTGCAGCAGGCCCGGCACGACGAGCGGCTGGAAGTCGCGGAGCCGGGCCGCCTCGGTTTCCAGCCCGATGTAGGTCTCCAGCCAGCTCGGCACGATCCGGCCGTAGGCGTGCCACCACGGCTTGCGCCGGGCTTCCCGGGCCAGCTGAATGAGGGCGGTGACGTCGCTGCCGGTCACCCTGTAGATGTCCAGCATTTCCCGGACGTCTCCCGGCCTGATGCTGATCCGCCCGGTCTCGATCCGGCTTATCCGGGTACCCGAGCACTCCAGCTGTGATCCCACGTCCGCGCAGTTAAGACCCGCCTGCTCACGGAGCCGACGCAGCTCGAGACCAAGCCGCTTGCGCCGCACCGCAGGGCTGAGGTCCAGCACCTGGCCGCCTCCGTTAATCGCGCATCATGCTTATCTGCATCATACGGAACGGCATGATCGAGTTTCTCTTCTTCGGCTTGATCGGGCAAACTGCGAGATGATGAGCGAGATGGCTGCCGCCAGCCTCCCGTTCCACCGCCCGCCGCAGCAGCGGCCGGCGACGGGCACATGGAGACGGCGGACATACCTGGAGCTCGGCGCACTGCGCGGTGCCGTGCCGTGCGCGCGGCTGCATGCGCGGAACGTCATGTGGGAGTGGGGCCTGTCCGATCTGGACGAGGCGGTCGAGCTGGTGGTCTCCGAGCTGGTGACCAACGCCATCCAGGCATCCGCGGGGCTCAGCCGCGACGTGCCCGGCCCGGACGAGGAGAACCTGGGCGTGCCCTCCGTCTGGCTCTGGCTCGCCTCCGACGGGCGGCAGCTGGTCGTAGAGGTCGGCGACAGCAGCCCGCGGACTCCCGTCCCCGCTGAGACGGAGCTCGATGTCGAAGGCGGCCGGGGCCTGCTGCTGGTGGAGACGGCCAGCCGCCGGTGGGGCTACTACTTCCCAGCCGAAGAAGACGACAGCCATCGCAAAATCATCCGCAAGGTCGTCTGGGCTCAGATCACCCGTAGCTGACCCGAGATGGTTTGGGGCGCGGGGAAGCCGCCCCAAGCCGGCAAGCACGCCGTGCGGCTCAGATCCGGGGCCGCCTCAGATACGCCGGAGCACCGACACGACCTTGCCGAGGATGGCCGCGTGGTCGCCGAGGATGGGGTCATACAGCGGGTTATGCGGCATCAGCCACACATGGCCATCGCTCTTCTTGAACGTCTTGACCGTCGCCTCGCCCTCGTCGCCCTGGCCCTCCAGCATGGCCGCGACGATCTCGCCGTTCTCCGCATTCTCCTGGGCGCGGATCACCACCCAGTCCCCGTCGGTGATCGCGGCGTTGATCATCGAGTCGCCACGGACCTGGAGCAGGAAATGCTCGCCCTCGCCGACCAGCTGCTTCGGCAGCGGAAAGGTGTCCTCGATCTGCTGTCTGGCGATGATCGGGCCGCCGGCCGCGATGTGGCCGACCCAGGGCACGTACGCCGCCTCCTGCGAGGCGATGTCGAAGGCGGGCGGCGGCAGGGGGGCGCTATCCGCCCTGGCGGCCGCGGGGCCGGGAAGATCCGTGGACGGGCTGGTTAGCAGCTCAGTCGTCCGCGGGCGGCCCGAATGCCGCTGCAGGTAGCCCTTCTGCTGCAGCGCCTTAAGCTGATGGGAGACGCTCGACGTGCTGCGCAGGCCTACCGCCTCGCCGATCTCACGGATGGAGGGCGGGTACCCGTGCCGCCGCACGGCGTCGCGGACGAACTGGAGCACCTTTTCCTGCCGCACGCTCAGCGCGGGCACGGTGCCGACTGGACTAGTGCCGACCGGACTAGTGCCGACCGGATGAATGCCAGCCAGATCTGCGTCCATCGCAGCTGCGCCTACCGCGTCCGTGCCCGCCATCCGCTGTCCCTTCGCCGGTCGTTACCTAGGTCGAAGGTTACCAGCGGCAATGAGCTATCCTCAATACTTTGTTCGAATAATCTCGGAGGGCTCGCGGGCGGAGCTGGCCTCTGGGCGCGCCCTCAGCCGGCGACCTCGGCCGCGAGCAGCGCGCCCAGCTCCCAGCAGGCCTCCAGGTCCTGCTTGCCGACAGGCCCGGTGACACGGACCGGCGGCCGGACCGCCCGCCACTTGAGGCCGGTCGTGATCGACTCCACCGCGCGCACCGCGCCGCCGGTGTCCATGCCGCCGTGCACATACAGGCCGTAGGGACGGCGCCTGGTCGCCTCCAGACACGGGTAGTAGATGCCGTCGAAGAAGTGCTTGAGCGCCCCGGACATGTAGCCAATGTTTGCCGGCGTGCCGAGCAAGTAGCCATCCGCCTGGAGCACATCGGCGGCTGCCGCCGTGAGGGCTGGCCTGATGACCACCTCGACACCCTCGATCTCGTCGGTCCGCACTCCGCTGACCGCAGCCTCGAACATCTCCTGCAGCGCAGGCGACGGCGTGTGGTGAACGATCAGGACGGTCGGCATCAGCGCCGAGCTTAACCGCCCGGCAGGGCGCCGAGCTTATCCGGCCGGCAATGAGTGTTCACCGGGCGTTTGGCGTTATCGGTTTGCCGGGCCCCCGGCGCGTGCTGTCAGGATGGTGTCATGCCGTGGATCGAGCTCGAAGGTGCCGTCAATGCCCGTGACCTGGGCGGCCTGCCCACTACCGACGGCGGGAAGACCGTCCGCGGCCGCCTGCTACGCAGCGACAACCTGCAGGAACTGTCGCCTGCTGACGTCGCCATCCTGGTCCAGGAGGTCGGCCTGACCACGGTCGTCGACCTGCGCAGCACCGCGGAACTGACCGCGGAAGGCCCGGCACCGCTGGACGCGGTCCCCGGTATCCGGCACGTGCACCTCCCCGTGCTGCCCGAGGGCGGCACCGCCACCGACGCGGTCGCCGACGTGCTGCTGACCCGTGCGGACCGGGACCACTCCCGCTTCCCCGATAATCCCCGGGCCGGGCACTACCTGGGCTATCTGGAGGACCGGCCCGCTGAGGTGGTGGCCGCGCTGCGCACGATCGCCGAGTCGGAGGGCGCGGCGCTGGTGCACTGCGCAGCGGGCAAGGACCGGACCGGCGTGGTGGTGGCGCTGGCGCTGGTCGTGGCGGGCGTCCGCACGGACGCCGTGGTCGCCGACTACGCCGCCACCGCCGAGCGGACCGAGGCGGTGCTGGCCCGGCTGCGGCGGTCCGCCACCTACGCCCGCGACATCAACCGCAGGCCGGCCGACTCGCACCAGCCGCGCCCGGAGACGATGACAGCGTTCCTGGAGCAGCTGGACGCCCGGTACGGCGGGGTCACCTCCTGGCTTACCGACCATGGGTTTTCCGAGTCCGACCGGCAGCGGCTGTATGCGCGGCTGCGGCAGCCCTGAGCATCCGGCCCCGGCCCGATGACGCAGTTCAGGGCAGCAGGGCCAGTTTGCCGGCGACCTGACGGCGGGCCAGGGCGATCAGCGCCTGGGCGGCGCGTTCGAGGGGGTAGCTTTCCGGGGCGACGGGGTGCAGTTCTCCCGCGGCAATCCGGGCCAGCACGTCGCTGATCAGTGCGTGGTTCCCGGCTGGGTCCGCCCGTGACCAGGCGCCCCAGTCGACCCCGACAATCGACCGATTGTCCAGCAGGACGCGGTTGAGCGGCAGCCGGGGAATGGAGCCGCCGGTGAACCCGACCACCAGGTACCGGCCGAAGCCGCGCAAGCTGCGCAGGGCCGGCTCGGCGAATGGGTCGCCGACCGGGTCGATCACCAGGTCGGCGCCGGCCCCGGTGATCTCGCGGACCCGGGCCTTCAGATCCTCGCTTCCGTAGTCGATCGCGGACTGCGCCCCGGCGCTGAGCGCTGCGGCGCGCTTGGCCCGGCTCGAGGCGGCCGCGATGACATTGCCACCCAGCGTGCTGGCCACATCGACGGCAGCGAGCCCGATCCCGCCGCCGGCCCCCAGCACCAGCACCCACTCGCCCCGCTGCAGGGTCGACCGGCGGGTCAGCGCGAAAAGCACGGTCGCGTAGCTTTCCGCCGCCGTCGCGGCCACCTCGTACGTCACCGCGTCCGGCAGCGGGACAGCGGCGACCGCGGGCAGCACCCAGTGGCTGGCGTAGCCGCCCATGCCGAACGTGCTGCCGACCACCCGGTCCCCGGCGCGCAGCCCGGTCACACCATCGCCGATGACGAGCACCTCGCCCGCCGCGACCAGGCCGGGAGTAAACGGGAGCGGAGGCTTCAGCTGGTACTTTCCGCCGGCGATGAGGCCATCCACGAAGCTGACTCCCGCGGCGCGCACCTGGACCAGGACCTCACCGGGGCCCGGACGCGGGTCGGGTGCCTCCTCCAGCGTCAGCTGATCCGGCGGCCCGAACTCGCGGCAGGTGATGCGGCGCATGTGCGTCACAGTAGGCCCGGCATCCGCCGGGCGGTAAGGGGGGAAGCCCGACAATCCCCCGGCGTATGCGACCCAGCCGGTCAGGCGATCAGCGCGTCGCCGTCGATGCCGGCCGCGGCCAGCTCGCGGCGCAGCAGCCGGAGGCTGCGGGCCCGGATCGGGCCGATACTGCCGACCGGCATCCGCAGCTCGGCCGACACTTCGCCGTAGCTCAGCTCGGCGGCCATCAGCAGGGTCAGCAGCGCGCGGTTACGGGCCGGCAGCCGGTTCAGCGCGGCCTTCGTCCGGTCGTCCCGGTCCTGGGCGGTGACGAGCTCTTCCGGCGACCGGTCCGGGGCGGCGGGGTCCGTGTCGGCCAGCCCCACCAGCCTGGGGCCCCGCCCGGGCGCGGACAGCACCGAGCTGATCTGCCGGCGCAGCGTCGTCAGCAGCCACGAGCCCACCCGGTCCGGGTCCCGCAGCGAGTCCAGGTGCTCCACCAGGCGCAGCCAGGTCGTCTGCACCGCGTCCTCGGCGGTGGCCGGGTCCACCCGGAACGATCGCGCCGCCCGGCGCAACGAGCCGTCGTACCGGCGGACCAGCTTCTCCCAGGCGTCCCCGTCGCCCGCGAGCGCGCCCCGCACAAGCTCGGCGCTGGTCAGTGTTTGTTCTGCCGTTTTCCCGTCCATCGTCATGGCTGGCCACCTCGTTTGCCCCGTCGATCTGCTGGCGACGTTAGGGGCGGAGCGAGGCCTTCGGATCCGGCAAATCCCTGGGTTCGACCCCCAGGTTTACCGGCCCCCGGCCCCTAGGATGAGGGCATGCTGGTCGGCCGCTCCGCGGAGTGCGAGCTGCTCCGGCGCCTTATCGCGGGCGCCCGGGAAGAATCGGCCGGCGTGATCTTGCTGCGCGGCGAGCCCGGCATCGGGAAGACCAGCCTGCTCACGTTCGCCGCCGGCGCCGTGGACGGCTTCCGCGTCCTGCAGATCCAGGGCCACGAGTCGGAGATCGAGATCCCCTTCGCCGGCCTGTCCTGGCTGCTGGAATCGCTGACCGGGCTGCTGGGCCAGCTTCCGCCGGTTCAGGCGGAGGCCCTGGCCGGGGCCCTGCAGCTGGGAACCGTGGCCGGCAGCGGCGGGGACCGGCTGGCGGTGGCCGCGGCCACCCTGACCCTGCTGGCCGCGGCCGCCGACGCGCAGCCCCTGCTCGTCGCCGTCGACGACGGGCAGTGGCTCGACGTGCCCTCCCTGGAGGCGATCGTGTTCGCCGCCCGCCGGCTGCAGGCCGAAGCGATCGCCGTGGTGATCACGGCCCGCCCGGCCGTGGACGTGCCCGCGGAAGTGAACCGGCTGCTGGAGGCGCTCCCAGAGCACATGGTGCCCGGCCTCGCCCCGGACGCCGCCCGTGAACTGCTCACCGCGCAGCAGGCCGGCATGGCGCCTGAGGTGCTGGCCGGGCGGGTCGCGGAGGCGGCGGGCAACCCGCTGGCCCTGCTGGAACTGCCCGCGCTCGGTGACGGTGGCCTCCCCGTCGAGCCGCTGCGCATCGGGAAACGGTTGGAACAGGCGTTCGGGCGGCGGATCGCGGCGATGCCGCCACCCACCCGCCAGGCGATGCTGCTGGTCGCGGCGGCCGACGCCGCCGTCTCGGACGTCCTGTCCCGGGCGCTGGCGCAGGACGGCCTTTCCCCCGCCGACCTGGAGCCCGCCGAGACCGCAGGGCTGCTGGTCAGCGAGCGCGGTGCGGTGCGCTTTCAGCATCCGCTGGTGCGCTCGGCGCTGTACCAATCGGTCACGGCCACCCAGCGGCGGGCCGCCCATCGCGTGCTGGCCTCGGTGTTCGGCGCGCTGTCCACCCCCCGGGCGCAGGAACGGCACGCATGGCACCTGGCCGCCGCGGCTGTGGGGCCCGACGAAGAGGTGGCCGCGGCCCTGGACGCCGCGGCCGACGCCGCCGCCGCGCGGCGCAGCTACGCCACCGCTATGGATATGCAGGAGCGCGCGGCCCGGCTGAGCTGGCCCGGGGACGACCGGGCCGGCCGGCTGATGAAGGCCGCGAACATGAGCTTCCCGGCAGGCCGGGTGCAGGCCGGGCTGCCGCTGCTCGACCAGGTGCTGGACGAGACCGGTGACTGGCGGCTGCGCACCGAGGCCCAGCACTTCCGCTGCCGCATCCTGATGTGGGGCGGCCAGCCGGTGGCGGGCCGGGATCTGCTGATCGCCGAAGCCAACCAGGTTGAGGCGCAGGATCCGGCCTGGTCAGCGGCCATGCGGGCGCATGCCGCGCTGACCAGTGCCATGCTCGGCGACCAGCGGCTGGCCGCGGCGGAAGGGCAGCGGGCGGTCGAGCTGCTGGCCGGCCTGCCGGACTCGCTCACCATGCCGGCGCTGCTGGTGCGGGCGCTCACGCTGGCCGTGTCGGGCCCCGTGGCTGAGGCACGGTCGCTGATGGCCCGCTCGGAGGAGCACCTGCGGGCCTGGGACCCGCTGGACATCGACCAGGTCCTGCTGGTGGCCGCGCTCGCCTGGTCGTTGCTGGAGGAACCGGTCGAGTCCCTGCGCTGGTTCGAGCGGGCGGTCGGCGCGGCCCGTGCGGCCAGCGCCGTCGGCCTGTTGCCGTTCCAGCTGTCCTGGCTCGCCCTCGCGCAGTGGCGCGGCGGGAAGTGGCCCGTCGCCTACGCGAACGCCCACGACGCGCTGGCGCTGGCGGAAGAGACCGGCTGGCGGACCGAACTGCCGAACAGCCTGGCCGCGCTGGCGACGATCGAAGCGGCCATGGGCCGGGCCGAAAGCTGCCGGGAGCACGCCGCGCAGGCGGTGGCCCTGGGCCGGCAGACAGGGGTGGCCATCATCGAGGCGCACGCGGCGATCGCGCTGGCCCTGCTTGAACTGGGCACCGGCGACGCCGTGGCAGCGGTCCGGCATCTGGAGTTCGTCGCCGGCTTCGCGGCCGACCATGAGCTCGGCGACCCGGTCCTGCTGAACTGGGCCGGCGACCTCGTCGAGGCGCTCGACCGCAGCGGAGACCGGAGTCGCGCCCGGGCCGTCTACGAGCTGGTGGCCGCCGAGGCCGAGCGGACCGGCCGGCCGACAGAATCCGCGGTCGCGGCGCGCTGCCGCGCCCTGCTGGCCGGTGACGACGAGGCCGCCGAGGAAGCCTTCGCGGAGGCGTTCGGCTGGCACGCCCGGGCGGATCAGCCGTTTCAGCAGGCACGTACCCGGCTCCAGCACGGCGAGCTGCTGCGCCGGCGCCGCCGACGCGGCGACGCGCGAGCCGAATTGAAGGTCGCCCTGGCCATGTTCGAGCGGCTTGGCGCCGAGCCGTGGGCGGCCCGGGCGCGCAGCGAGTTGCGGGCCACCGGGGTGACCGCCCGGCCACGTCATCCCGGCCAGCAGCAGCTCACCCCGCAGGAGCTGCGGGTCGCCCTGGTGGTGGCGGACGGTGCGACCAACGCCGAGGCCGCGGTTCAGCTGTTTCTGTCCGCGAAGACGGTCGAGTACCACCTGTCCGGCGCGTACCGCAAACTTGGTATCCGGTCCCGCGGCCAGCTCGTCCGCGCACTGGCCAACGCGCCTGAGCCAGGAAGGGTCACCGCCGCGCCGCGGCCCGGCTCGTGATGCCCGGGCCGCGGCGGCTCCGGCCGCTGGTGCCGTTCCCGTTCTCGTCGTTCGTGCTGTCGAGGGCCGGCGTGGCCGCCGGGCGGGGCACGGCGAGCCAGGGCGGCGGCGGCATGGGGCGCACCGGGCGCACGTAGACCTGGCTCAGCTGGTCCGCGAAAAAGCCGCCGAACCGGGCCAGGGCCCCGGCCCGCCCGCGGGCCGTCGCCGCGGTCGCCCGGAAGGTGGCCAGCTGGCGCAGGAACCCGCTCACGCTGATCCGCAGGATCCCGGCGGCCACGACCCGGCCCGCCGCCTCGTCCCGCACCTCGGTGGTCAGGCTGGTGCTGTCCGCCCAGATCTCCGGGCGGGCGCCGCGGACGAGCCGCTTGACCCCGTGTACCCGCAGGGCGCGCCCGAGCCGGTCCGTGACCGCCAGGTCGTAGGTCATGTTCTTCTCCGTGCCCTCCGTGCACGCGGCGTCGGTCAGCAGGCGGAGCGTGCCGGAGCGCAGCGGCAGCCGGCCGCCGAACGCGGCGCAGCGGACGCTGCCGCTGACCTCGGCGGCGTGCCCCGGATCGGCCAGGAACGCGTCCAGGTCACGGATCACGACGTCGAGATCGAGGACCATCCGGGCGGTGCTTTCGCACGCCGTCTCCCCCACCGTGAGCTGGCCCTTCATCACCTCGTGGAAGCGGACCGCGGCGGCGCCCCGGCCGGACCCGGCACCGTCGGAAACGGTGCCACCGGGATCGGGCCCGGGCGGGACCGGCCGGGTCCGGATGCCGTGCCGGGCGCACCAGGCCCGCGTGTCGCGGACCCCCAGGTCCACGGCGCGCACAAAGCTGCTCCGGCGGAAGTTGAGCAGGTAGCCGAGGGGAACTTCGGCACTGATCAGGTGCACGGTGATGGGGCGGCCGTAAGCTCCCGGGCGGCCGGCCGCGATGTTCGCGTTGTTCTGCTCGATCTGCTGCAGCGCCCGCCGGAGCCCGCTGTTGGCCGCCGCCTCGATCATCAGGAAGTATTCGGCCACGAAGCCGGGCGCCCACCGGCCCCGGGTGCTCACGGTCCAGATCACCCACAGCTCATCGGCGCCGCGGCGGATCATTTCTTCGAGGCTCCCGTCGGTGGCGAATACCGCGTCGATGTAGGTATCCCCGTCGATCCGGGCGGGCGGGAACCACATCGGCAGCGCGACCGCGGACAGCAGCCGGTCCTCGGTTATCTGTGCGGCTGGCACCGGCTGGAGCTCCTGCCGGCTGACGTTAAATAGCTCGAAGACCGCCTCCCGGGACGTGCTGCGGATCGCATGCCAGTCCAGCCCGAAGCCGGTCAGCGTATGGCGTCGCAGGCCGCGGGCGGTGAGCACCGAGGCGCCCCACGGGCCGCGCAGCCAGGCACCCAGGTTGGGGCTGAAGTCGCCGAGCGGCTGGTAGTTCCGCCAGTTGTCGGCGATCTGCCGGCCGGTCATGCCCTGGCACCACATGGCGAGGTTGAACACGCCCCCGCTGGCCCCGTCGGCGAGGTCAAACTCGATCCCGGCCTCGTCCAGCAAGACCTGCACGGCGCCGGCCTGGTAGGCGACCTTCAGGCCGCCGCCGGCGAAGACGAGCGCGCGCCGCGGCGCACGGGGGGTGCCCTGGCTTCCGGTCATCGGTGGCCTCCTGAGGTGAGCCGTTCCAGGATCCGGCCGGAGAACCGGTCGGCGAGCGCCGCGATCGTCAGGGACGGGTTCGGCCCGACCGGTCCGGGCAGCACCGATCCGTCGGCGACGAAGAGACCCGGATGGCCGAAGGCCTCGCCGTGGTCATCGACCACGCCGCCGCGGCAGTCGGTGGCCATGGGGGCCCCGCCGAGTGGATGCGCGGCGATGACACGGTGCAGGTATCGGCCGGGATTGACGGCGAACTGGCCCCCGAGCTCGCCGGCGACGGCCGCCATCGTCGCCTCCACCCGCTTGAAGTAGTCGCGGGACATGGCATCTCGCCAGTCCACCTCGAGGTAGCCGCGGCTCAGCCGGAGACGGCCGTTCGGGATCTCGCGGCCCATGCCGAGCATCGGCAGGACTCCCGAGGACAGCTGCCCCGTGCCGATCAGCGCAGCGACCTGCGCGCCGATCTCGCTGTGCGGGTGCCCGGTCAGTTTCTGCAGGGCCCGGACCGCGGCGGAGCGGGCGGCCCGCCCGGCCGGCCCGGCCAGCGTCGCGGTCTCCAGCAGCCAGTCGGCGAACCCGGGGTAGCCGCCGTCCTGGAGGTAGAAGCCCCGGCCCTCACCGCCGTCCACCGCGTCCGGCATCCGCATCGTGCTGGTGATGACCGGGCCGAGGGACGGCTGGAGGTCCTCGGGGCTGTCGTAGGTGAGCCCGAGCAGGTCGCCGTTGCTGCTGAACCGGCTGCCGAGGGCCGGGCTGAGGGCCGGGAAATGACGCTGATTGCGCAGCAGCAGGTAGCTGGTGCCGAACGTGCCGGCGGACAGGACCAGGACGCGGCAGCGCAGCCGGTGCACCGGTAGCGCCGCCAGGTTGATGGGCGCACCTTCGTTGTCCGGCTCGTGCCTGATGTACCGGACCTCGAAGCCGCCATCGGCGGGCCGGATCTCCCGCACCTCGCAGCGGTCACGCAGCTCGGCGCCGGCCCGGGCCGCGGTGGTCAGGAAGTTGTAGTCGAGGGTGTTCTTGCTGCCGGAGTTGCAGCCGATGTCGCATTCGCCGCACAGGCTGCAGGTCAGCCGGGGCGCGTCGTCGTGCAGGTTGGGAGCGGACCCGGGAACCGGGCTGCCCGGGCGCTGACCAGGGGCGGCGAAGCTGATAGCCAGCGGGGGCAGGGACCACTCGATGCCGAGGCGTTCCGCGGCCCGCCGCATCGCCCGGGTCTTCGGGGTGGCCTCCACCAGCGACTTGGGATACGGGGCGGGGCTGAGCACCTGCTCGACCCGGTCGTAGTGCTCGTCGAGCTGGGCCCGGGTCACCGGCCAGGATTCGTATCCGCCCTCGGGCCCCTGGTCGCGCACAAACCAGTGCTCGTCCTTGCGGAGCATCACGTTCGCGTAGATCAGCGATCCGCCGCCCAGGCCACTGGCCACCACCGACTCCACGTGCCGGAAGGACCAGACGTCGAACAGGCCCTGCAGGCCCGCGCCGGGATCCCAGTAGTTGCGGGCCATCTCGCGGGGGCGCCGCGGGAACGAGCCCGGTGGGTACCTCTTACCCCGTTCGAGCACGCACACCGGCCGCCCCGCCTCGGCCAGCCGGCAGGCGACGACCGAGCCGCCGAATCCCGACCCGACCACCACCGCGTCGACCCGTTCTACCTGTGCATCAGCCATCTTCCGCTCCTGACCCGCGTTACGCCGGCATACAGAGGAGGCGGGAGGAGGGCCGGCTGATACATTACGCGGCCGGATCGGGCCCTCAGGCGTGCGGGGCCCCAGGCGTGCGGGGGCCCCAGGCGTGCGGGGGCCCCAGGCGTACGAGGCCCCAGGCGTACGGACGGGCCAGCGATGCAGGACCGCTGGCCCGTCCGTGTTGGCTGGGATGATGCCCGGCGGCGCGGCCAGCTGAGCGCGGGGGCTCGGCGCTCAGCCGATCGCGGTCACGCGCTGGTGCCGGTCAGCAGCCGTCGTAGGGCGTCCAGTTGGACGCACCACCGGCCGCGATGGCGGTGTTGAACACCTGGTTCTGCTCAGCGACGCTGGCGTTGCCGAAGGAGCCGGCGGAACCGCCGTACTCCTGCCAGGTCGACGCGCTGAACTGGTACAGGCCGTAGTGGCCGCTGCTGTTCATCACCTGGCTGTTACCGCCCGACTCAGCGGAGATGATGCACTGCTGCAGCCCGCTACCGCCCGAGTAGGTCGTCACGGGAGCGGCCTGTGCCGGAGCGGCCTGTGCCGGGGCGGACTGCACGGGGGCAGACTCGGCCGGGGCGGACTGCACGGGGGCAGACTCGACCGGGGCGGACTGCACCGCCGCGACGTACGCGGGCGCGGCCACCGGAGCCGCGGCCGGCCCGAGCTGTCCCGGGGCAGCCGGGATCGTGGCGGGCTTGACCGGGATGCGCAGCACCTGCCCGGTCGAGATCTCGTTCGCCCAGCGGATCTGGCCGTGGTTGGTCCAGAAGATTACCGGCCAGGCGGACGAGCTGTGGTAGAAGTGCTGCGCGATCCCGCTCAGTGAATCACCCGAGCGGACGGTGTAGGAAGCTAGCAGGCCGGACTCCGGCGTCTTCGCCTTGGCCCGCATGAGGGCGGACAGCAGTTCCGTCGGCCGCTGCGCCGCCTGTTGGGTGGCCGCATGCGCGGTCTCGGACGGGTGTACGGTCGCGGCACTGGCTGCGGTGCCCGCAATGGCCGTGGCTGACAAGCAAAGCGCCGCGGTCACGCCGAAGACCTTGGGTGCGGCGCCGGCGGGCAGCCGATGCGGACGTCGTTCACGTAGCGGTTTTCCTGGGCGAGCCAAAGGGTTCCTTCCCGCGTAGGGCGCGCTCCCTGGGAAGGCCACACAAGGTCTTTGTGCGGGGCCCGCTGGTGCGGGCAGTCCTTCCGAGCGCCTGACAGCGACCGAACATATCGGCCGGGATACAAATACGCCAAAAGTGGGTAAAGAAGGTCGTACTGGTTGCCTGCGTGGCCCACCGTGGGTCGCAGGGCGTTAATCCGTGCCTCAGAGGCGCCGGGAGCGCCCTCGGACCAGGGTCCCTGGTTGCCCCCGAATCGGCCCCAGAATCCCTCATTGACCTGCATTTCGTGGCAGAGAGTTTCCGGTTACTGAACGTTACTCATCACTCTGAGTGAGCACTTCTAAGGCTCGGCCCACGTTACCGAATCGCGGCCCCCATTGTTACGGAGCGTCTAAGAAATCGAGTGATCAAGGTCACAACCTGGCACACCTAGCGGCGAGTGAGCGCTGGGAAGCGTGTGACTAGTGCCCGATTAGCCGAAATCGTCAATCAGTAGCTGATACAGCGCGTGATCCTGCCATTTTCCGGCGATGTTCAGATACGACGGAGCCATACCGAAGCGAGCGAATCCACAGCGTTCCAGAACCCGCTGTGACCGGAAATTGTCCAGCAGGGTGCCCGCCTCAACCCGGTGCAGCCCAAGTTCCCCGAACGCCACCCGGATCATGTCCCGCACCGCCGCCGTAGCCAGGCCGCGCCCGTTGGCGGCGGCGCTCAGCCAGTAGCCGACGCTGGCGGACTGGAACGCGCCCCGGACGATGTCGTTGAGGTTGACCCGGCCGGCTACCTGGCCGGCTTCGTCGAGGATGACCCGCGGCACGGTGAGGCCCTGCTCGTACCTTGCCAGTGCACGGACGGCGACCGCGCGCTGCCCGGCTACGGTGAAGTAGTTTTCACTGCGGACAGGCTCCCAGGGGGCGAGGAAGTCGCGGTTGGCCCGGAGCAGCTCGGCCAGGACCGGGGCATCCTCTGGGGTGATCAGCCGGGTCGGACGCATCCGTCCATGTTCTCAGTCGGCGTCCACCCGCTTACCTGCCCGGTGGGAGCCGGCCGGTCGACGAGGACTGCGGACAGGAGGCATTCCAGTCCAGCGGCTCGCGGTCCGCGGTGAATTCGCGGCGGCCGGGAGCCCTCATCAGTGCATCATGATGAGATGATGAGATGATGAGAGTTACACTTCTAGCATGAGGACTACGATCGACCTCCCAGAGGATCTTCACGCTCAGGCGGTCGCGATCGCCCGGGATACCCATCAGTCGCTGAGTCAGGCTGTTGCCGGGCTGATCCGCCGGGGACTCGGCTCGGGCAGCACAGGCGAGATAGGCAGAAGCACCCGCACCGGCCTCCTCGTCGCGCACCTTGGCAGGACAATCACCAGCGAGGATGTGCGGCAACTGGAGGACGACGACCAGTGACCGTGCTCCTCGACGCGAATGTGCTGATCGCCCTGCTCGTTGAGGATCATGTTCACCATGTTGCCGCCGAGAACTGGTTCGTCGGCATGAGCGGAAATTTCGCGACCTGCCCGATCACTCAAGGCAGCCTGACGCGGCTGCTCATCCGCGAAGGCCAGCCGGCCAGCGCGGCACAAGAAATCCTCACCGGCACCACTGCCGATCCGCGGCATGAATTCTGGCCAGACGATATCCCGTACACCGATGTTCCTACCCAGGGAATCATTGGTCACCGCCAGGTGACCGATGCTTATCTGGCACAGCTCGCGCGGGCTCACGGATCCCGCCTCGCTACGTTCGACCAGGCGACGGCGAAGCTTCACCAGGACGTGGCCGAGCTTGTCCCGGACAGCTAACAGCCGAGAGTTTTCGGCCAAGGCAGGCGAGAGCCTCAAGCCGGTACGCATGTCGTCATGCTCCGCCCAGGATGCGATAACCACACAGATCCGCTTAGCGGATTCGGCGTTCAGGCGGGTATGCGCGGTTCGGAGGTCCCCGGCCGTTCAGGTGGGCCCTACCGCGGGTGCCCATGACCGGTCGTGCCTGGGGACAAAAGCCCGGGCCTGCGAGGCCGAACTGCTCTAACGCCTGGGCCGAAGGTCCTTGAGGTTTGTCGGCAGGGCGCATGGCAGTGCGGCCACGCCGAGGTTGGGAGTTACCACGATGAAAGCTGCTGTCGTTACGTCGTTCACCGAACCACTGCAGATTCGCGACGTGCCGAGGCCGGCACCTGGCTTAGGACAGGTGCTAGTACGGATCGAGGCGTGCGGCCTATGCCACACGGACATTCATGCCGCGCGTGGTGACTGGCCGGTCAAGCCGACGCTGCCCTTTATCCCAGGCCATGAAGGCGTCGGAATCATCGAGGAGGTTGGCGCCGAGGTAGCCCAGAGCCGCGTCGGGCAGCGGGTGGCGATCGCGTGGCTCGGATGGGCGTGCGGGAGCTGCGAGTTCTGCGTCTCCGGCCATGAGACATTGTGCGAAAGCCAGCAGATGAGCGGCTACACGACCGACGGTGCCTACGCGGAGTACGCGGTCGCCCACAGCGCTTTCGTGGTGCCCGTGCCCGAAGGAATTTCCTCGTTCGAGGCGGCGCCCCTGAGCTGCGCAGGAGTCACGACGTACAAGGCAGTCAAGGTTTCTGGTGCCAGGTCCTCCGATCTCGTCGCGGTGTTCGGCATCGGGGGCCTGGGTCACTTGGCGCTGCAGTACGCGAAGATCGCGGGGGCCACTGTCGTCGCGGTCGATCTGGAAGAAGCCAAGCTTGACCTGGCCACCAAGCTTGGCGCCGACCACACGGTCAACGCCCGGACCACCGACCCGGTCGCGGCGATTCAGGCGCTGGGCGGAGCCGACGCGGCCATCTCAGTGGCGGTGGCACCCGTGGCGATGCGCCAGGCCTTCGACTCTCTCAAGCCCGGCGGCCGCCTGGTGCTTGTCGCGCTGCCGAAGGACAACGTGCTCGAGCTCCCGATATTCGAGACGGTGCTCAAAGGCATTTCGGTCATCGGCTCCATCGTCGGCACGCGGCTTGACCTCGCGGAGGTATTCGAACTGCACGCCGCGGGCCGCACCCGGGTCGTCGGCGACGTCCGCCGGATCGAAGACGTCAACGCCTGCATCGACGAGGTGCTCTCCGGACAGATTCCGGCGCGATTGGTATTCGAATTCTGAGTTCCGGGAGGCTTATTCAAAAGGGTCAGCTGAGGTCGGGTAGCCCGGGGCGTCTCAGCCCCGGGCTCCCACAGATCCGTGCTTGACAGTCTCCCGTCACACGGCTCCTGTCATCCTGTCCACCAGGAATAGGGCACCCACGCCCAGTGGGCGAAGAGCCCGGGATGCTGGGTGGTGAGGCGTTTCCGGCATGCCGCCACCGCGTCCAGCGCCGACCGGCCGGGCCGGTACCCGCAGGAGTCCGGGTGGAACACCGGTTCCACCGCTTTCTCCAGCCGGGCCGGGGCTGGTGGCTGGGGCGTTCCAGAGGGCGGGTGGGTCAGCGGCGAGTTTCTCCAGCTCCGCGCGGCCAGGCAGGGGCGGCAGCGTGTCGCGGGCGGCCTGGAGTGCTTGCTCAGCCTCGATGAGGGCGGTGAGTTTCGCCTCCAGCACCGCCTCGGCCGCCTCGCCATGCTGCAGGTAGCGGCGCACGACCTCCACCAGGCCGGACGGCACGTACCTCGACCGGCCACGGCCGCCAGCCCGTGGGGTGCCTTCACCTTCTGATAGGCCTCCCACACCTCCAGCTCCACGTTCGCGCGGAAGCCGTAGGCCGGGCTCACGTCGCCGCCATGCCGGACACCGCCTGGCCAGTCGGCGGGCACCCGCCAGGCTCATCCCGGGCCGGACAAGAACTTCCCGGTTCTGATGCCACCTGAAGTTAAATAACGACACGCCAGCAGCGATCGTCTTCCCGGCCCCCACCTAACGCGATCAATGTCGCGCCTGGACAGTCCGGTACTGCGCAGCGCACCGAGGGTCACGTGACCCTCGGTGCGCAGTGCGGGCCGCCGCACTCTTGGGCGGGGCGGCAGCCGGATGTCGCGGCCGTGCCTCGCCCGGCTGACGCGCTCGATTGCGGCTAACTGCCCGCGGCCCGCGCCGCGGGCAGTGCGCAGGCGGGTGTACGGGTGACGAAGTGCAGGTTGTCGCCGGCTGGAAGGGAGAAGCCCTCGGGCTCGCCAGCTGCGACGTCCAGGATGAACTGGTCCTGGTGCCATGCCTCGTCTAGCCGCCGGTCGATGTAGAACAGGCAGCCGTCGATCTCGCCGAGCAGCACGTCAGCGTCCCCTACGATGAGCTCTCCGCCGGGGTAGCACATCGGGGTGCTGCCCGCGCAGCACCCGCCGGACTGGGCGAACATCACCGGCCTGCCCTCGGCGGCGCGCAGGCGAGCGATCGCCTCGCGTGCCGCCGGGGTGGCCGTGACACGGTCAGGTACTGTCTGGGACATCGTGATCTCAGAACAGGCCGAGCGGCTTGGCGCTGTAGCTGACGAGCAGGTTCTTCGTCTGGCTGTAGTGATCCAGCATCATCCGGTGGTTCTCCCGGCCGATGCCGGAGATCTTGTATCCGCCGAACGCCGCACCGGCTGGGTACTGGTGGTAGCAGTTCGTCCAGACCCGGCCGGCCTTGATCGCGCGCCCCATCTGGTAAGCGCGGGTGCCATCGCGGGTCCACACGCCCGCGCCGAGGCCGTACAGGGTGTCGTTGGCGATCGCCAGGGCCTCAGCGTCGTCGCGGAACGTGGTGGCCGCCAGGACCGGGCCGAAGATCTCCTCCTGGAACACCCGCATCTTGTTGTCGCCCCGCAGGATGGTCGGCTGGAAGTAGTAGCCGTCAGCGAACTCGCCGCCGACCGCCGCGCGCTCGCCGCCGGTGAGCACCTCCGCGCCCTCGTCGCGGCCGATCTGGACGTACGAGGCGATCTTCTCCAGCTGGTCCGCCGACACCTGCGGGCCGAGCTGGGTCTCGGTGTCCAGCGGGTTGCCCTGCTTGATCGCGGCGATCCGGTCCAGGCAGCGGGCCATGAACTCGTCGTAAATATCTTCCTGGATCAGCGCACGCGACGGGCAGGTGCACACCTCGCCCTTGTTGAACGCATACAGCAAGAGGCCCTCGACGGCCTTGTCGAGGAACTCATCATCGCGGGCCATCACGTCGCCGAAGAAGATGTTCGGTGACTTGCCGCCGAGCTCCACGGTGGAGGGGATCAGGTTCTGGGCGGCATACTGCATGATCAGCCGACCGGTGACCGTCTCGCCGGTGAAGCTTATCTTGGCGATCCGCGGGTTGGTCGCCAGGGCCTTGCCGATCTGGCCGCCGGGCCCGTTGACCACGTTGATCACGCCCGGCGGCAGCACGTCCTCGATCGTCTCCATCAGCTTCAGGATCGACCAGGGCGTCGGCGAGGCCGGCTTTATCACCGAGCAGTTCCCGGCCGCCAGCGCGGGCGCGAGCTTCCACGCGGCCATCAGCAGCGGGAAGTTGAACGGGATGATCTGGCCGACCACGCCGAGCGGCTCACGGAAGTGGTAGGCGACCAGGTCCTTGTCGATCTCGGTCGACCGGCCCTCCTCCGCGCGCGCGGCCGCGGCGAAATAGCGGAAATGATCGACGACCAGCGGGACGTCAGCGGCCAGGGTCTCGCGGACCGGCTTGCCGTTCTCCCAGCTCTCGGCGACCGCGAGCATCTCCTTGTTCTTCTCGACCGCATCCGCGATAGCGTTCAGGACCTCCGCCCGCCCGGCCGCCGGCATTTCGCCCCACGCATCCTTGGCCGCGTGAGCGGCGTCCAGCGCCAGCTCGATATCCGCTGGCGTTGAGTGCGGGACCTCGGTAATGCTGCCTGCGGTGGCTGGGCTCAAGTCGACTCGGTACTTGCCGTCGGTCGGCGCTATCCACTTGCCGCCGATAAAGTTCTCATAGCGTGCCTCGACCGGCACGACACTGCCTTGCTGGCCTGGTGGGACATATCGCATGTCCGTCTCCCATCATCGTTGTTGAGGAGGTGACTGATACCGACTCAACTCACGACGCCGGATGCTTGAAGTGCCGAAGGTCCTGCGGACGAGCCCCAATAAATCCAGAACCCGGAAACGCGCTGCCGGATGCGAGGCGAGGGCGTAGTGCGAGGCAAGGTGAGGTTGAGCGCTGAGCTCCTGACGTGAGTCTGGAATTCCTCTGGTACATTCCGAACACAGTCGAGGCGGGCCATCACGGCGACGACGAGGCAAACAAGTGGACCAGCCTGGACCTGTCCGCCGAGCTCGCGCAGAGCGCCGAGACGCAGGCGATGAGGTCGAACTACGTCAGCGTCACCGGCGGCTCCGGGCAGTACCGCTCGATTCCGTTCCGGTACGTGTGGCCGGCCGAGCTGACCTCATGGCCCAGCTCGCCGGCCTCCGGCTGCGTGATCGCTGGGACGGGTGGACGCGGGAACCGTTCACCGGCGAGAGCCGCCAGCACGTCTCGATCTGGGAGAAGCCTGCGGGCTAGCGTCCCTCAGGCGGAAACCAGGTCACAGACGAAGATGAGCGTCTCGCCGGGCGCGATCACGTTGCCCGCACCCCGGGTCCCGTAAGCCAGGTCCGGCGGGATGATCAGCTGACGGCGGCCGCCGACCCGCATGCCCTGAACGCCCTGATCCCAGCCGGCGATGACCCGGCCCGCACCGAGCTGGAACTCCAGTGGGTCGCCGCGGTTCCAGCTGGCGTCGAACTCCTCCCCGGTGGAGTAGGCCACGCCGACGTAGTGCACCTTGACCGTATCCCCGGCCTTGGCGATCTCGCCGCCACCTTCCCAGATGTCGGTGATCTGCAGATCGGCCGGCGGCTCGCCGCCGGGGAAATCGACCTCGGGCTTATTGATACTCATTGACGCCTCTCAGAGTTGACCGTAAAGCGTGGTCAGCTTACTGGCGGCACCGTCTGGCGGCACTGCGGCCCCGGTCGGCGATCCGCCTCAGCCGTCGCTACGCCTGCGGCAGGGCGATATTGACCATCCAGGGCGCGCCGAATTGGTCCACGCACATGCCGAACTCGTCGCCCCAGGCCTGCTTTTGCAGCGGCATCGTGGTGGTCCCGCCGGCCGAAAGCTTTTCCCAGTAGCCGCGCAGGGCGTCACCGTCGTCACCGCTCAGGCTAAGCGAAAAACCGCCCATCGGGCGGTATTCCATCCCGCTGGTGACATCGGCGGCCATGATCGTGTAACCCGCGTCCGTCGTGAGCGTGCCGTGCATGATGCGGTCGGCGTCCGGACTGTCTGAGGCCCCGAACTCGCCAAACGTGGTGAGGGCCAGGTCGCCGCCGAAGACGCTGTGGTAGAACTCCAGCGCCTGGCGCGTGGTGCCGTTGAAGTTGAGGTACGGATTCAGCTGGGACGCCATTGTCTTCTCCTTCACCGCATGGCCGATGAAACTGCGGTTACCCTAGCGAGTTAAACGCAGGTGATCGTACCAAGCCAGGCCGTCGGCAGCCGGACGCAAAACAGACTGTCGCATTCTGTCCACATCAGGTCTATCGTCCGTTTACAGCGGGAAAATGATGGTTCTACGCACTGGAGCGCGGTCTGATGAGGCCGATCCGGCTTGCTTCTGTCGTTCTTTCCGGGGTCCTGCTGGCGGCGGGGCTCACGTCGGCCGCATCGGCGACGGCCAGTTCGTCGTGCGGCGCGTCCGGCGCGGTAACCACCGCGGGTGGCTCGCTGCCGGACGGCGCGACCTACCTCATACAGTGCCCGGCCGGCCAGTGGAACGGGACGCTCTTCCTCTACAGCCACGGCTACGTAGCGCCCGGATCGGCGAACCCGGCCGAGGACGTCGGCGATCCGGTCACCGGCGGCTGGTTGCTCAGCCACGGTTACGCACTGGCCGGCTCGTCCTACGCCACGACCGGCTGGGCCATTCAGCAGGCACTGCCCGACCAGATCAACACACTCGACGTCTACGATCAGACCTACGCCACGCCGTCGCGGACCATCGCCTGGGGGCACTCGCTGGGCGGCATCATCACCGCAGGCCTGATCCAGCGTTACCCGGACCGGTCCACCGCCGCGCTGCCCATGTGCGGCGTGCTGTCCGGTGGCGTCGCCACCTGGAACACCGCGCTGGACTCATCCTTCGGTTTCCAGCAACTGCTCGACCCGTCGGTCCAGGTCGTCAACATCACCGATCCCACCGCCAACCTGGCCAACGCCGAGGCCGCGGCGACCGCGGCCCAGCAGACCCCTCAGGGCCGGGCCCGGCTGGCCCTGGCCGCCGCGCTGGATGACACGCCGGGCTGGTTCACCCCGCTGTCCGCCGAACCCGCCCGCAGCGACGTCACCGCCCAGGAAGCCAACCAGTACCTGTGGGACACGCAGGTCGACTTCCCGTTCGCGTTCGCGCTCCGCGCCGAGCTGGAGGCCCGGGCGGGCGGGAACCCGTCCTGGAACACGGGCGTGAACTACTTCACCCAGCTGTCCCGCTCCGCCGACCGGACCGAGGTGGCGGCGCTGTACCACGCGGCCGGGCTCAGCCTGACCGCGGACCTGCAGAAGCTGAACCACGCCATACGGATCAGCGCCCGCCCATCGGCGGTCCGCTACCTGGCCCAGAACATCGCGTTCGATGGCCAGCTGCCGGTGCCGGTCCTCACCATGCACACCACGGGCGACGGCCTGGTGGTACCGCAAAACGAGCAGGCCTACCAGCAGGTGGCCGAGCAGGCGGGGGACAGCGCAATGCTGCAGCAGATCTTCGTGCACCGCGCCGGGCACTGCGCGTTCACTCCCGCCGAGACCATCACGGCCGCCCAGACACTGCTGAACCGGCTCAACACCGGCCGGTGGGACCTCGCGGCCCTCAGCCCGGCCCGCCTCAACGCCCAGGCCGCCGCGCTCGGCCCGTCCGACAACATCTACCCGGCCGGAAGCTCCGTCATCCCCACCGCGCCAGCCTTCCAGCGCTACCGGCCAGCCCCGTACCTGCGCCCGTTCAGCCTGCCCACGCGATGACCCCCCGTTAGGGTCGTGGTATGGAGGCAGGCAACGTGGCCAGGGAAAAGACAGATCCGGGCCCAGCGGCAAGCGATGTGATCGGGGCCGAGGTCAGCGGCGGCACCCTCGCCGTGAGCCCCGCCGGGGCGCAGGCCTCGGCTGAGCTGATCGGCGAGGCGCTGTCGTGACCGGGCGCCGGGTGGCCAAGCCCGCTGCCCTGGTCGAAGCGCTGAGCTGGGGACTGCCCGGGGACCGGATCGTCGTGGACCCCGACGTACTGGCCGCCCTGTCGCACGATGAAGCCGAGTGGGCGCCCGTCGGGAAGGCCGCCGCCGCGGTGCGGGCCCGGTCGGAGGCCGAGGTACAGCACGTCGTGCGGGCCTGCGCGGAGCTCGGCGCCCCGGTCGTACCGCGCGGCGCGGGGACCGGGCTGTCCGGCGGGGCCAATGCGGTCAGCGGCTGCGTGGTGCTCGACGTGTCGCCGATGAACCGGGTCCTGGAAATCGACCCGGACAACCTGCTGGCCGTCGTGCAGCCGGGCGCGGTCAACGACGACGTGAAGGCCGCCGTGGCCGAGCACGGCCTGTGGTACCCGCCGGACCCGGCCAGCGCCCCCTGGTCCACCATCGGCGGCAACGTCGCCACCAACGCGGGCGGCCTGTGCTGCCTGAAGTACGGTGTCACCCGCGACTACGTGCTGGGGCTGCGCGTGGTCGCCGGCGGCCCGGTGGGCTATGGCGAGGCGGTCCGGCTCGGCCGGCGCACCACCAAGGGTGTCGCCGGGCTCGACCTGGTCAGCCTGTTCGTCGGCTCCGAGGGCACGCTGGGGGTGGTGACCGAGGTGACGCTGCGGCTGCGGCCAGCGCCGGCCGGGCCCCCGCGTACGGTCGTCGCCGCGTTCGGCGACCTGGTCCGCGCGGGGCAGGCCGTCGCCCAGATCACCCGGCGCGGGCTGACCCCGGCCGTGCTCGAGCTTCTCGACCGGGCCTGCCTGGAGGCGGTCGAGGATTGGAAGCACCTGGGTATCGACGCGGACGCGACCGCGATGCTGCTGGCCCGGGTGGACACGCCGGGAGAGTCGGGGCAGGCCGAGGCCGGGGCGATCGCCGCGATCATGACGGACGCGGGCGCGCTGTGGGCCGAGCAGTCGAGCGACGCCACCGAGGCCGAGGCGCTGTTCGAGGCCCGGCGGCTCGCCTACCCCGCGCTGGAACGGCTCGGCCCGGTCCTCACCGAGGATGTCTGCGTGCCCCGGTCCGCGGTGCCCGCCATGCTGGAGCAGGTCAGCGCGATCGGGGCCCGGCACGGCGTGCAGATCGCCACGATCGCGCACGCCGGCGACGGGAACCTGCACCCGCTGATCATCACGCCCGCCGGCGACGCAGCCGCCCGGGCGGCCGCGCAGGCTGCGTTCGAGGAGTTCCTCGACGCGGCGATCGCGGCCGGCGGCACCGTCACCGGTGAGCACGGCGTCGGGCTCCTGAAACGCGACGGCATGCACCGCGAACTCGACCCGGGATCGCTCGCCCTGCAGTCGGCGGTCCGGCAGGCGCTGGACCCGCTCGCCATCTTCAATCCCGGCAAGGGCTGAGCGGGCCGCCTCCGCCGCCATGATCCAGGTAGCGCCGCTGAGCCGACCCGGCGGTCAGCTCGGTGGGTCGGCGGGGGCGCTCAGCTCGATGTCGGCGAGTGCGCTGCGCAGAGCGTCCCGGTAGCGGCTGACGTTGCCCAGCTTGACGTGCTCGTAGCCGCGCACCATATCGGGCAGCTCGGCCAGGGCGACGAGAGCCGGCAAGGTGGCCGGGGACAGGCGCGGCAGCCCGCGGGTGACGGCCTCGTGATACTCCCCCGGCAGGGCCCGCTCGGTGCGGCGTACCTCCGTGCGGCCGAACACGTCGAGCCCGGTCCCGCGCAGCCGCCGCCCGGCGTACAGCAGCCCGAACGCCGGCCGGAACCACGGGCCCAGGGTGATCTTCTTCTTCATGCCCAGGGCCCGCAGGACCGGCGGGTGCAGCCGGTAGGAGTACCGGGCCTGCTCCCCGAACTGCGCCACGACTTGCTCGTCCAGCGCTGGATCCAGCGACAGCCGGGCCACTTCGTACTCGTCCTTGTAGGCCATCAGCTTGAACAGGTTCCGCGCGTACGCGTCGGTGAGCGGGCCGGGGGCGCCCAGCCCGGCGCGTTCGGCGTCCGCCACCACCCGCACCCGGGCCGCGAACTCCGCCGCGTACGCGTGATCCTGATAGGCGATGAGCTCGTCGGCCCGCCGGCCGGTGACCGCGCGCAGCGCGGGATCGGCGCCCAGACCGGAGACGATCTGCGCGGCCGCCGGCGAGATCCCGGTGCTGCCGCCCGACGGAGCGGCAGCCGGGGCGGATCCGCCAGCGACGTAGCGGCGGCCGGCCCGGAAGGCCTCGATGTTCCGCTCCACGGCCACGCCGTTGAGCTCGAGCGCCTCCTCGATGTACCGGGCCGGGATGGGCAGGGCACCGGCCTGCACCGCCGCGCCGACCAGGAACACGTTCGTGAACTGGTCGTCCCCGAGCAGGGCCGTCGTCTCGGCGCGCGCGTCGACGGTGACCGCGTGCTCGGCCCGGGTCAGCTCATGGATGCGGGCCACGGTCGCGGCTACGTCGGGGAACGCGACCGCGGTGTCCCGGACCATGGCGCCCGTCGGGACCCGCGAGGTGCAGGTCACGGCGATGGTCCGGTCCGGCGCGGTGACGGCCAGGTGCACGGCGTCGGCGGCGACAAGGAGATCACAGCCGAGGTAGAGGTCACAGCCGCCCGGTGTGACCTTGTTCGCGCCGGTGAACGGCGCGGACGACAGCTTGATGTCGGAGATGACCGCCCCGCCCTTCTGGGCCAGGCCCAGCTGGTCGAGGCTGCGGACCTGCAGGCCCGCCATGCTGGCCGCGGTGGAGATGATCTGGGCCACGGTGACCACGCCGGTGCCGCCCACGCCGGTGATCCGCATGCTGAAGTCATCGGCCGGGACCCGGAGGACCGGTTCCGGGAGCGGGCCGGCGCCACGGGCCTGGCCGGCCTTCCGGCGGGACGGGCTGGTCTTCCCGGACGAGCGGCCGGGCTTGACCGTGATGAAGGACGGGCAGTCGCCGTCCAGGCAGGAGTAGTCCTTGTTGCAGGACGCCTGGTGGATCCGCGTCTTGCGGCCGAACTCGGTGTCGACCGGCTGCACGGACAGGCAGTTCGACTTGGCCCCGCAGTCGCCGCAGCCCTCACAGACCCGCTCGTTGATGAGGATCCGCTCCGCCGGCTCGGCGGCCAGCCCGCGCTTGCGCTTGCGCCGCAGCTCGGTCGCACATTCCTGGTCGTGGATGAGGACCGTGACGCCGTCCACGCCGGCCAGCTCTTCCTGGGTCGTGGCCAGCCGGTCCCGGTGACGGACCTGCACGCCCGGGGGCAGCCGCACCCGCCGGTACCGCCGGGGGTCCTCGGTCGTGATCACGACCTTCCGGACCCCCTCGGCCAGCAGCGCGGCCGCGACGTCCGGCACCGGCATCTTCCCGACCGCCTGCTGGCCGCCGGTCATCGCCACCGCGCCGTTGTAGAGCAGCTTGAACGTGATCCGGGTGCCGGAGGCGATCGCCTGCCGGACGGCGAGGCTGCCGGAATGGTGGAACGTCCCGTCGCCAATGTTCTGGATCAGATGCGACTGGGTCACGAACGGCTCCATGCCGACCCAGGTCGCCCCTTCGCCGCCCATGTGCGTGAAGCCGATGATCTGGCCGAACCGCTCTTCGGGCATGAGGACGGCCAGCGTCGAGCAGCCGATCCCCGCGCCGACCAGCGAGCCCGCAGGCACCTGGGTCGACCGGTTGTGCGGGCACCCCGAGCAGAAGTAAGGGGTCCGGGCCGCGATGGGCAGCAGTTCCGGCCGCCGCGGCGGGTCCTGCTGAACGGTCAGCCACGCCTGGACGGCGGGCTGGCCGAGGTGGGCGACGAGGCGGCGGGCGAGCTGCCGCGCAATGAGATCGGGCGGCAGATCGGCCGTGGGCCGGAACATGGGCGTGCCGCTGGGCGTCCGCCGGCCGCTGATCAGCGGCGCGCCGGGCTGCCCGTACAGCTGATCCTTCAGGGCCAGCTCGATGAAGGCGCGCTTTTCCTCCACGACCACGATCTCATCCAGGCCGCGGGCGAAGTCCTCGACGATGCGGGGCTCGAGCGGGGACACCATGCCGAGCTTGAGGATCCGCACGCCGGAGCTGGCCAGCTCCCCGGGCCCGATGCCGATCATGCGCAGGGCCTGGTGGACGTCGAGGTACGTGGTGCCGGCGGCGATGATCCCGACCCGGGCCCGGGCGTCACCCTCGATCCGGTTGAGGTGGTTGGCGCGGGCGTAACGGCGGGCCAGTTCCAGCCGCTCGCCCATCAGGCTGGCCTCTAGGCGGCCCAGGTTCGGCTGGAGGAACTGGGCGGACACCTCGTGCACGTAATCGGCGCCGCCGATCGAGCGATCCGGCTCAGCCAGGTCCAGGCGGTCCAGCCCCACCTGGACCGACGCGGCCCCGTCCACGACGTTGGTGGCCAGCTTGACCCCGGTCCACAGCCCGCAGAACCGCGACAGCGCGATGCCGTGCAAGCCCAGGTCCAGGACGTCCTGCGGATCGGCCGGGGCCAGCACCGGCATGCCGATCTCGGCCATGGCCATCTCGGAGCTGCTCGGCACGGTCGAGGATTTCGCGATGGAATCGTCGCCCACCAGGACCAGCACACCCCCGGTGGGGTGCGCGCCGCCGAGGTTGCCGTGCCGCAGTGCGTCGGTCGCCCGGTCCAGCCCGGGGGCCTTGCCGTACCAGATCCCGATGACCCCGTCGCAGGTCTTGTCCGCCGACGCCGACGCGAGCTGGGAGCCCTGGACGGCGTCGGCGCCCAGCTCCTCGTTGACGGCGGGCCGGAACACCACCGCGCTGCGCTCCAGGAGCTGCCGCTGGCGCCCGATCTCCAGGTCATACCCCGCGAGCGGGGACCCCTCGTAACCGGAGATGAGGGTGGCCGTGGCCAGGCCGTTCCGCTGGTCGAGCTGATGCTGATCGATCGGGATCCGGACCAGCGCCTGCAGCCCGGATAGGTAGAGGCCGCCTTCCTCCAGCTCGTAACGGTCCGCAAGACGCAGCTTTCGGTCCCCGAGCAGGCTCATCCAGACCCCTATCGTGTGGCGGTGCCGACCCGGCGTTGCCGCCCGGCCACTGTAGACATTTTAGGAGGTTAAGGCCCGGTCGCACGGAAGCGGTGCCGGCGCCGCGGGAGGGCGGGCGGCCCGGGCTAGCGGGGGGCGTTCAGCCCGAGGCGGCGCTGCTCGATGATCAGGCAGCGGTCCTCGACGTAGAGCAGCCCGGCGTCGTCGGCAATGGCGCGGGCCTCGGCGGAGGCGATGCCCAGCTGCAGCCACAACGCGGTGGCCCCCGCCGCGACGGCCTGGCGGGCGAAGTCCGGCGCCTGCCATGACGGCCGGAACAGGTCCACCAGCCCGACCTGCTCCGGGACCTCAGCCAGCGTCCGGTAGACCGGCTCGCTGAGAATCCTGTCCGCGTGCGGGTTGACCGGGATGATGCGCCAGCCGTGCCGCTGCATGTGGGCCGGCACCGAATGGGCCGCCTTGGCCGCCACGGTGCTCGCGCCCACCACGGTGATGGTGTCGTAGCTGGTCAGGATCTGCTCGACGGTGGAGTCAGTGCCGCTCACTTCGTTACCATACGCCCGCCGGACCAGGTGGTTCAGCCGCAGACAGTATCGCCTGCCGAATCATCGGCCGCCGGTGATCAAAGAGCCACCGCTGTGGGACGCTGACAACCTGTACGACCGCGACCACCGACCTACGGAGGGGCCATGACCCAGCCGACCATCCCCAGTCGCGTACCGGCCGGCGCGACCCCTGAAGGCGACGGCATCGTCGTCGGTGCGGGCCTCGTACGGGTCGACGCCTACATCGATTTCCTGTGCCCGTTCTGCAAGCAATTCGAGCTGTCCGCCGCGGAGACCCTGGGCGCCCTGGTGTCCAGCGGCCAGGCCAGCATCGCCCACCATCCGATGAACTTTCTCGACGAGGCCTCGACGACCAGGTACTCGACCCGCGCCGCGGCGGCCTCGGGCTGCGCCGCCGACCAAGGCCGCTTCACCGAGTTCGCGCACACGCTGTTCGAGCAGCAGCCTCCCGAGGGCGGCCCGGGCCTCAGCGACGAACAGCTGGCCGCGATCGGCCGTGAGGTCGGGCTGACCAGCCCAGCGTTCACCGGCTGCCTGGCGGACAAGCCGTATCTGGACTGGCCCTCGTACGTGACCGAGCGGGCCGTGGCCGCCGGGGTGACCGGGACGCCCACGGTGCTGGTCGCGGGCGAGAACGTCCCGCCCGAGCCTGCGGCGATCACCGCCGCCGTGACCGAGGCGGCCCGTAAGCCCTGACGGTTCGCACGGCTCCAGCCATGGTCCCGTTAAGTTGCGAGAGCCAGGCACGGCGGGATCACCGGCCCACCTGCGCGGCGGGAGCGGGTGTTAGCCTGCGGCACATGTCCTATCTGCCAGGGCCGTTGCGGCCGTACCCGGAGTGGCAGCCGACGTGCGACACGCTGCACGCGCACACCCAGCTTCTCGGCAAGCTCGCCGTGAAGCTCGCGCCACCGGAGCCACAGCTGCAGCACACGGCGCTGCGGCTGACCGCGCGCGGCTGGGAAACCGCGCCGCTGCCCGCGCCCGACGGAGCCGGGTCGCTGGTGGTCGCGCTGGACCTGCGCACCCATGAGGCGGTCGTCGAGGCCAGCACCGGGCCGGCCGAACGCATCCCGCTGACCCCCAACCGCCCGGTGGGCGAGGTCACCCGGGAGGTTCTGGCCACTGTGCGCCGGCTGGGCGGCGGCGACGTGGAGATCGACCCGAAGCCGCAGGAGGTCGCCTGGACGGTTCCGCTGGACGAGGACGACGAGCACGCGCACTACGACACCCTCCAGGTCGGCGAGTACTTCGCCGCGGCGACCCAGGCCGCGCTGATCCTGGCCGCCTTCCGGGCGCCGTACCGCGGCCGGTCAACCCCGGTCAACGCCTGGTGGGGATCGTTCGACCTGGCCGTCAGCCTGTTCTCCGGGGTGCCGGCCAAGCCACCGTCGGACGACTTCATCATGCGCAACGCGATGGACTCCCAGGAGGTGGCCGTCGGCTGGTGGCCCGGGGACGCGCGGTACGCCAAGGCGGCGTTCTACGCCTACGCCTATCCGGCGACCGACGGCTTCGACCGGGCGGTACTGCCCCCCGACGGCGCGCGCTGGGAGAGCTCGCTGGGTGAGTTCGTGCTGGACTGGGACGACGTGCGCGCCGCCCCGGATCCCCGGGCCGCGGGGCTGGAGTTCGCGCGCTCGGCGTTCCGGCACGCGTGTGAGGTCTGCCAGTGGGATATGGCCCTGGCCGCGAGCGCCCAAGGCACCCCCCCGCCGATCCACTGAGCCGTCAGCAATCCGCCGGGGTGATCCTGGGGAGCGCCGCGGCTGGTCCGGTTAGAACAAACGGCCAGCCGGGTAGCTCACGGCCATGACCACTGGTGACTCCCGGCCCGCGACCTGGTCCGGGACCGCGCCCGGGCCGACGGCGGGCCCCCCGATCCCAGCCGGGCCCGCGGACCCGCCCGGCGCCAAGCTGGTGACTCCGCCTGGTGCGGAACGGCCCCGGCGCTACCGCCCGAAGCTGCGGTACGAGCTGATCGGCTGCGGGCTGCACGGGCACGAACTGCTTGGCACCGACGCCGCCGCGCTGCACGAGCAGGACGACCTGTTCGCCCGCGAGGCGGACGGGCTGCGCTGGTACCGGTGCCTGCGCTGCGACTCCTGGGTCGCGCTGACCCCGCCCAGCCAGCCCACGGCGAAGTACCCGCCGGAACGAGCGGATGTCGCCCTGCCGCTGCGCGGCAAGCCGCTGCGGGACCGGTATGTCCTGCGGCTCATCGCCGCCGAGCGGGTCATTCACTTCCTGGTCCTGTCGGCCCTCGCCGCGGGGATCATCTTGTTCGCGGACAACAAAGTGACGCTGAACAGCGATTTCACCCAGATCCTCAAGGATATGCAGGGCGGCCTCGGCGGGCCGGTCAACGACAGCAACCACGGGGTGCTGCACGACCTGCAGCGGCTATTTGCCGTACGGACGAGCAACCTCTACCTGATCGGCGCCGGGGTCGCGGCATATGCCGCCCTGGAAGGCACGGAGGCGGTCGGGCTCTGGCTCGGGAAACGATGGGCCGAATACCTGACCTTTCTCGCGACGGTCATATTCGTGCCCTACGAGGTCTACGAGCTGACCAAGAGCATCTCGGCGCTGAAGATCGTCACGCTCGTCCTCAACCTCGCCATCGTCGCCTACCTGGTCGTGGCCAAGCGGCTGTTCGGCGTGCGCGGCGGCTACCGGGCCGAACAGGCCGAGCAGGAAAGGGAGACCGGCTGGGCGGCTATCGAGCGGGCGACACCGCAGCCCCGCCAGACGCCCCCGGCCCCTGCGGCTCCAGGCCCTGCGGCAGCGCCCGCTGCGCCTGCACCACCGAGCGCTCCCGGATAGCGGCCACGGGCGGCTACTGGCCCAGGAAGGCGCGGAGCGTCCGGGCGTTGCGGACGGCGTTGGCGTCGCCGTCGTTGTTGAAGTAAACGAACACATCCTGGCCCGCCGCGCCCCACTCCCGGATCCGGCCGGCCCACCAGCGCAGGTCGGCGTCGCTGTACGAGCCCGCGTACAGGTGATGGTGGTCCGGGCCGTGCATCCGCACGTAGGCGAAGTCCGTGGTGACGCGCAGCACGCACGGCAAGTCCGCGCCACTCATTACGCAGTACGCCGCACGGTGCGCCGCGAGCTGCGCGAAGACGTCCTCGCTGTGCCAGCTCGGATGCCGGAACTCCACCGCGAGCCGGATCCAGTCCGGGACGAGCCCCAGGAAGTACGACAGCCGGGCGTCGTCGCGTGGCTGGGACGGCGGCAGCTGGACCAGCAGTACCGCCCGCTTGTCCCCCAGCTCATGCCAGCCCGCCCCCAGCCGCGGCATCCACTCTTCCGGGCGGCACAGCTTCCGGGCGTGCGTCAGGCCCCGGGGCGCCTTCACCGACAGCCGGAACCCCTCCGGCAGCCGGCGCCGCCAGCCGGCGAACGCCGACGGCCGCGGCCAGCGATAGAAGCTGCTGTTCAGCTCGGCGGTGCGGAACGTTCCCGCGTAGCGGGCCAGCCGGTCACGGGCCGGCAGCCCGGGCGGGTAAAGCTCTGGCTCCCAGTGGTCATAGCTCCAGCCTGAGGTGCCCACCCAGATCATTTTTTTAGTTAATTCGGATGATCAGCGCTGGGTCTCGGCGAGGTGCATCTCGATGATGGACGCGAAGTCCGGGTCCGGGACCAGGCCCAGCCGTTCCGCGCGGTCGGACTGCACCCCGGCGGCCCAGCCGCTCATCATCCGGTCGATCGCCGGGTCCGGGATCCAGTCGATCAGCGCGGGCGCCTTCGGGCCGGCCACCTGGGCCAGCGCGGCGACCATCGCTTCGACCGTCACGGTGAGCGCGGGCAGGGTGACCGCGCTGCGGCCGCCCCAGGACTCGTCGTCCGCGGCGGCGGCCCGGCGCAGCCCCTGGACGGTTTTCGCCGGTGACGCGAGCGCCGCCGCGGTCTGCGGGCCGACCGGGCAGACCGCGCGCTCACCGGCCAGCGGTTCCCGGATGATGCTGGACAGGAACCCGGAGGCGGCGGCGTTCGGCCGGCCGGGGCGCACGCAAACGGTCATGAGGCGCAGTGACCGCCCGCGCAGGAAGCCCTTACGGGTGTAATCGGCGACGAGCTGCTCGCAGATGACCTTCTGCACGCCGTAGCTGGTCTGCGGGTTGGGCAGCGTCTGGTCGCCCACGACCGCGGGCAGCCGATGATCGCGGGAGTCGCCGAAGGCCGCCAGCGAGCTGGCGAACACCACCAGGGGGCTGGTCCCCAGCGCGCGGCAGGCCGCGAGCAGCGCCTCGGTGGCGCGCAGGTTGGCCCGGATGCCGAGATCGAAGTCGGCTTCGCATTCCCCGCTGACCGCCGCGGCCAGGTGGAAGATCACGTCGATCCCGGCCAGCACGCCGGGGCCGCCGGGCGGGCCGGTCCGCGGGCTCAGCAGGCCGCCCAGATCGCCCTGGACCGCGGTCACCCGGGGGTCGGCGGCCAGGTCTGCCGGGACAGCCGCCTGGTCGGCGATGGCCAGCCGGTCCAGCGGCTGTGCCCCGCTGCCGGTCACCTCCAGCGAGCCGGTGGCCAGCAGGTCCCGGGCCAGGCGGGAGCCGAGGAAACCGGCCCCGCCGGTCACGAGCACGTTCACCATGGCGTCTCCATCCCGGGCCGGCGGGGGGCGTCGAATAGGGTGATCCTACGACGGCTGGCCCAGCTGAATTCTCCGGCCGCCGGCGCCGAGGGAAAGGCCAGGTTGTGCGCGAACCTCTGCCGGCCGCCGCCGAGGTGTTCGCCGGGCTCCCGGCCCCGCGCCCGGATGACGAACAGCTCCGGGAGTCGATCCGGGCCATGCGGGCGGACGACGGGCTGCTGCTGGGCGTGCTCGACGACGACCCGACCGGATCGCAGGCGGTGCACGACGTCCAGGTCGTGACCGTACTGGACGAAGAGGCCTACGGGGCCGCGTTCGCCGGCCCGGCCGGCACCTGCTTCGTGCTGACCAACAGCCGCAGCCTCGCCGAGCCCGCCGCGGCCGAGGTGAACGAGCGGGCCGCCCGGGGGCTGGTGGCCGCGGCCGGACGGCGCGGGGCGCAGATCCAGCTGATCAGCCGGAGTGACTCCACCCTGCGGGGCCACGTGATGGCCGAGGTCGCCGCGCTGCGCTCCGTCCACCGCGAGGTCTCCGGCCGCGACGTCGACGGCGTGCTGCTGGCGCCCGCCTTCCTGGAGGCCGGGCGGGTGACTGCGGGCGGCATTCACTGGGCTCGGGCCGGAGGCCCCGGGGGCGCGCTGGTGCCGGTCGGCCAGACCGAGTTCGCGCGGGACGCCGCGTTCGGTTACCAGTCCTCGGACCTGCGGGATTTCGTCGCGGAGAAGAGCGCCGGCCGGACGCGGCCCGGGGACGTGCGCAGCATCGGCCTCACCGACATCCGGCGGGGCGGCCCGGACCGGGTCCGCGAGCTGCTGGCCGGAGTACGGAACGGCACCTGGGTGATCGTCGAAGCGACCGAATACTCAGATCTGGAGACCGTAGCGTACGGCGTGCTGCAGGCCGAGCGGGCGGGGAGCTCGTTCCTGTTCCGGACCGGGCCGTCGTTCGTGCGGGCGCTCCTGGGCCTGGGCCCCAAGGCGCCGCTGCGTGGCGGCCAGCTCTGGCCCGCGGGGCGCCCGCCGGGGCACGGGCTGGTCGTGGTCGGCTCGCACGTCGGGCAGACGAGCCGGCAGGTGGCCGCGCTGACCGCGCGGGGCGGGGTGACCGGGGTGGAACTGGACGTTCCGGCCCTGGTCCGCGGGGATGACGTGATCGCTCCGGCGGTGCGGCAGGTGACCTCGGCGCTCGGGGCATCCGACGTGCTGCTCTGCACCAGCCGTACGGTCGTTCCCGGCCGGGAGGCGGCCGACAGCCTGGCCATCGCCCGCGTGGTGTCCGCGGCCCTGTCCACGATCGTCCGCCAGGCAGTGGCGGCCGGGCCGGCCTGGGTCGTGGCCAAGGGCGGGATCACCTCGCACGACGTGGCCGTGTCCGGGCTGGGCATCCGGCGGGCGGAGGTCGCCGGGCAGCTTTTTCCCGGCCTGATCTCGGTGTTCCGCCCGCTCGACGCCGCCCCCGCAGCGATCGGCCGCCCGTACGTGGTGTTCGCCGGCAATGTCGGTGACGAGGAGACCCTGGGCCAGGTCGTGGCGATCCTGAACGGCGCGCAGCAGGCCGGCTGATCGATAGGATCAATCCGTGCCAATGCCGCCGGAGAAGCCGTCGCTCGACAATCTTGAGTCAAAGTGGGGTGCCCGCTGGGAAGAAGCGGGCACCTACCATTTTGACCGGGCCAGTAATCGCGAGTCGGTATACGCGATCGACACGCCGCCGCCCACGGTCAGCGGCTCTCTGCACCTCGGCACGGTATTTGGCTACGTCCAGGCGGACGCCATCGCCCGCTTCCGGCGAATGCGGGGTTACTCCGTTTTCTACCCGATGGGCTGGGATGACAATGGGCTGCCCACCGAGCGCCGGGTGCAGAACCACTATGGCGTCCGGTGCGAGCCGGCGATGCCCTATGACCCGGATTTCCGCCCCGAGGCTGACGGCGGCCAAAAAGGCGGCGGCAAAAAAGAAATGCGGCCGATTTCCCGGCGGAATTTCGTCGAGCTGTGCCACGAGCTGACCGCCGAGGACGAGCGCGGCTTCGAAAACATGCTGCGCAGCGTCGGGCTCTCGGTCGACTGGCGGCTGACCTACGCCACGATTGACGACCACTGCCGGCGCGTGGCCCAGCGGGCTTTTCTCCGGAACGTCAGCCGCGGCGAGGCGTACGCCAGCGAGGCTCCCACGCTGTGGGACATCGACTTCCGGACCGCGGTGGCCCAGGCCGAGCTGGAAGAGCGCGAGCAGCCGGCCGCCTACCACCGGCTCGCCTTCGCCCGCCCGGACGGCGGGCGGGTGGAGGTCGACACGACCCGTCCCGAGCTGCTGCCGGCCTGCGTCGCCCTGGTGGCCCACCCGGACGACGAGCGCTACCGCCCGCTGTTCGGCACGGCGGTGGCCACCCCGCTATTCGGCGTCCAGGTGCCCGTCCTGGCGCACCGGCTGGCAGAGCCGGACAAAGGCACCGGCATCGCGATGATCTGCACGTTCGGCGACACCACCGACATCATCTGGTGGCGCGAGCTCAATCTGCCGGTCCGGTCGGTGCTGCGGCGGGACGGCAGGCTGCAGGAGGAGACCCCCGGCTGGCTCACTGGCCCGGGCGCGGCGCTGTGGCCCGAACTCGGCGGCCGGACCGCGCGGCAGGCGCGGGCCCGCATCGTGGAACTGCTCCGCGACTCCGGTGAGCAGCTCGGCGAGCCGCGGCCGACCGAGCACATGGTCAAGTTCTACGAGAAGGGTGACCGGCCGCTGGAGATCGTTACCAGCCGGCAGTGGTACATCCGTAACGGCGCCCATGACCCGGAGCTGAGGCAGGCGATGCTGGCCCGCGGCCGGGAGCTTCAGTGGCACCCGGCGTACATGCGGGTCCGCTACGAGCACTGGGTGGCGGGACTCAGCTCGGACTGGCTGATCAGCCGCCAGCGCTACTTCGGCGTCCCGTTCCCCGTCTGGTACCCGACCGACAGCGCCGGCGAGCCGATCTGGGACAAGCCGATCTTCTGCACCGAGGACGCCCTGCCCACCGATCCGCAGAGTGACGCGCCACCCGGATACGGCGAGGGGCAGCGCGGCCGGCCGAACGGTTTCGTGGGCGACCCCGACGTGATGGACACCTGGGCCACCTCCTCGCTCACGCCGCAGATCGCGTGCGGCTGGGAGGAGGACCCGGGCCTGTTCGCCCGGACCTTCCCGATGGACCTGCGGCCCCAGGGCCCGGAGATCATCCGGACGTGGCTGTTCTCCACGGTTCTGCGCTCCCACCTGGAACTCGGCCAGCTGCCGTGGGCGCACGCCAGCCTCAACGGCTGGATCCTCGACCCGGACCGCAAGAAGATGTCGAAGTCCAAGGGGAACGTCATCACCCCGGAGGGGCTCGTGGCCGAGTTCGGCGCGGACGGGCTGCGCTACTGGTCGTGCAGCAGCGCCCCCGGCACGGACACAGCGGTCGACAAGGCCCAGATGAAGGTGGGCCGCCGACTGGCCAACAAGGTGCTCAACGCCTCCCGCTTCGTGCTGGGCCTCAGCAGCGAGGCGTCGCCGTCCGATCCGATCCGCTCGCGGCCGGACGTCACCGAGGCCCTGGACCGCGCCATGCTCGCCCAGCTGGCCACGGTCACCGAGCAGGCCACCGCGGCGCTGGACCGGTACGAGTACCAGCTCGCGCTCGAGCAGACGGAGAAGTTCTTCTGGAACTTCTGCGACGACTACCTCGAGCTGGTCAAGTCCCGGGCGTACGGCCAGGGCCAGCCGGCCCGGTCCGCGCAGGCGGCGCTGCGTATCGCCCTGGACACCATGCTGCGGCTGTTCGCGCCGTTCCTCCCGTTCGTGGCCGAGGAAGCATGGTCCTGGTGGCGTACCGGCTCGGTGCACCGCGCTCCGTGGCCCGAGGCCGCGCCGCTGCGGCCCGGGCCCGGCGCCGAACCGGAGATGCTGCCGGTCGCGGCCCAGGTGCTGGCCGAGATCCGCAAGGCGAAATCCGCACAGAAGCGGTCGCTGCGCACCGAAGTCGCCCGGCTGAGCGTCACCGACACCCCACAGCGAATCGCGCTGCTGCGGGGCGCCGAGGCTGACCTGCGCGCCGCTGGGGTGCTCAGCGAGCTGAGCCTGGCCGAAGCGGCCGAGCCGTCGGTCACCGTGGAGCTGGCCCCTGCCGACCACTGACGGGCCCGGCAGCCGCGAGCCCCCACACACGGGGCCCTGAACAGCGCAGCCTTTGAGCTGGCGAGGAGAATGTCCTGATGCGAATCGGCTGGCTGGGGCTGGGCGCGATGGGCGCGCCGATGGCGTCGTGCCTGGCCCGGGCGGGCCATGACGTCGCCGGCTACGACGTCGTGCCCGGCCGCGCCGCCAGCCTGGCCGCCGGCGGGCTCCGGGCCGCGGACACCATCGCCGCCGCGGCGCGGGACGCCGATCTGGTCGCGGTAATGGTGGCCACCCCGGAGCAGCTGGCGCAGGTCCTGTCCAGCCTGATGGGCCCAGCTGGCCCAGCTGGCCCAGCTGGCCCGGACGGCCCGGACGGCCCGGACGGCCCGGCGCTGGCTCCCGGCACGATCGTGATGATCACGGCCACGGTCGGGCCCGAGGCGGTGGCGGCCGCGGCCGGGCGGCTGGCCGGGCCTGGCGTCACCGTGGTCGATGCCCCGGTGTCGGGCGGCGTGGCCCGCGCCGCGGCCGGTGACCTGCTGATCATGGTGTCCGGCCCGGCGGACGCGGTCCGCCACATCCAGCCGGTCCTTGACGCGCTGGCCCGGAACGCTCCGGTCGTCGGCGCCTCTCCCGGCGACGGCCAGCGGATGAAGCTGGTCAACCAGCTGCTGTGCGGCGTGCACATCGCCGCGGCGGCCGAGGCCCTGGCCTTCGCCGCGGCGCTCGGCCTGGACCCGGCCGAATGCTGGCGGGTGCTGCGCGGCGGGGCCGCCGCGTCGTTCATGTTCGAGGACCGCGGCGCCCGGATGGCCGAGGGCCAGTTCGACGAGGTCCGCAGCGCGCTGGACATCTTCGTCAAAGACATGGGCCTGGTCGGCGCGGCCGCCGACGAGGCGGGCGCGTGGGTGCCGCTCGCCGCCGCCGCGCGCCGGCTCTACGCCCGCGGCCACGACCTGGGGCTGGGCCGCCTCGATGACTCCGCGCTGATCGAGGTTCTCCGCCCCGGCCGGCCCAGCGGCTCCGAATGACCGGGCACCCGATGCGCGCGTGGCACCGGTGGCGGCTGGTGGCCAACATCCTGAACGGCTCGACGCTCACCGGCATCGTCGTGGCCAGCGCCGGCGGGGCAAGACTCCGCCCGGCCGGGGATGGCCTGCTGGTAGGGGGTGGTTACCGGCTGCCGGTGCCCCCGGCGCCCGCGTTCTGCGTGGGCAACGTGCTGGTCACCCGGCTCGGCTACGCCACCTTCACCGGTGAGGTGCGCCTGTTCGCTCACGAGGCGCGGCACGCCACGCAGTACGCCTGCTGCGGTGTCCTCATGCTGCCGCTGTACGGGATCGCCGCCGCCGCGTCGTGGGCGCTGTGCGGCGACTTCGGCTCACGCAACGTCTTCGAGCAGCGGGCCGGCCTGGCCGACGGCGGTTACCCGGAAAAAGATCTCCGGCCGGTCCTGCGCCGGAGGATGTCCAGGCCGGCCCGGCGCCGGGCCGGCCTGGACGTCGTGATCAGGCGACGTCGAACCGGTCGAGGTTCGTGACCTTGGTCCACGCCGCAACGAAGTCCTGGACGAACTTCTCCTTGGCGTCGTCGGTCGCGTAGACCTCGGCCTGCGCCCGCAGCTCGGAGTTCGACCCGAAGACCAGATCCACCCGGCTGCCGGTCCACTTGACCTCGCCGTCGGCGGCGCGCCCCTCGAACGTGGCGGCTTCCTCGGACGTGGGCGTCCAGGTGGTGTCGTAGTCGAGCAGGTTGACGAAGAAGTCGTTCGTCAGCGTCCCCGGGGTGTCGGTGAACACGCCGAGCTTCGACCCGTCGTAGTTCGCGCCGAGCACGCGCAGGCCGCCGACGAGGACCGTCGTCTCCGGCGCGGTGAGCGTCAGCAGGTTCGCCCTGTCGATGAGCTGGTATTCGGCCGGGAGCCGCAGGCCCTTGCCCAGGTAGTTGCGGAACCCGTCCGCCTTCGGCTCCAGGTAGCTGAAGGACTCGGCGTCGGTCTGCTCGGCCGTGGCGTCGGTGCGGCCCGGCGTGAACGGCACCTCGACGGTGACGCCCGCGTCCGCGGCGGCCTTCTCCACGCCGGCGTTGCCCGCGAGGATGATCAGGTCGGCGAGGGAGATCTTCTTGCCGCCGCCCGCGGTGCTGTTGAACGACTCCTGGACGCCCTCCAGGGTGCGCAGCACCGAGGCAAGCTGGTCGGGGTGGTTGACCGCCCAGCCGCTCTGCGGCTCCAGCCGGATCCGCGCGCCGTTGGCGCCGCCGCGCTTGTCGCTACCGCGGAACGTCGAGGCCGACGCCCACGCGGTGGAGACGAGCTGCGAGACGGTCAGGCCGGAGGCGAGGATCTCCCGCTTCAGCCCGGCGATGTCATCGGCGCCGACCAGTTCGTGGTCCACCGCCGGCACCGGGTCCTGCCAGATCAGCTCCTCCGCTGGGACCTCGGGGCCGAGGTAGCGGACCCGCGGGCCCATGTCACGGTGCGTCAGCTTGAACCAGGCGCGGGCGAACGCGTCGGAGAAGGCCTCCTGGTCGTCCTTGAATCGCCGGGAGATCGGCTCGTAGATCGGGTCGAAGCGCAGCGACAGGTCGGTGGTCAGCAGCCGCGGCTCGCGCTTGCCGTCGCCGAACGCGTCGGGCACCAGGCCGGCGCCGCCGTTGTCCTTGGGCCGCCACTGCTTGGCCCCCGCCGCGGACTCGAACTGCTCCCACTCGTAGCCGAACAGGATGTGGAAGAACTCGTTGTCCCACCGGGTCGGGTGGTAGGTCCAGGTGACCTCGAGCCCGCTGGTGATGGTGTCCGCGCCCTTGCCGGAGCCGTAGGTCGACTTCCAGCCGAAGCCCTGGTCCTCGAGCGGGGCGGCCTCGGGGTCGGGGCCGACGCTCTCGGCCGGGCCCGCGCCGTGAGTCTTGCCGAAGGTGTGCCCGCCGGCGATCAGCGCCACGGTCTCCTCGTCGTTCATCGCCATCCGGCCGAACGTCTCGCGGATGTGCCGGGCCGCGGCGAGCGGGTCGCCGCTGGCGTTCGGGCCCTCGGGGTTGACGTAGATGAGGCCCATCGTGTCGGCGCCGAGCGGCTCCTCGAAGTTGTCGTCGCCACTCCAGCGCTCGGTGCCGAGCCACTCGGTCTCGGAGCCCCAGTACACGTCCGCGTCCGGCTCGTAGACGTCCACCCGCCCGCCACCGAAGCCGAAGGTCTTGAAGCCGCCCGACTCCAGGGCCACGTTGCCGGCCAGGACGATCAGGTCGGCCCAGGAGAGCTTCTGGCCGTACTTCTTCTTGACCGGCCACAGCAGCCGCCGGGACTTGTCCAGGCTCACATTGTCCGGCCAGCTGTTCAGCGGCGCGAAGCGCTGCTGGCCGGCGCCGGCCCCGCCCCGGCCGTCGCCGAGGCGGTAGGTGCCCGCGGCGTGCCACGCCATCCGGATGAACAGCCCCGCGTAGCTGCCGAAGTCGGCCGGCCACCAGTCCTTGGAGTCGGTCAGCACCGCCGCGATGTCGGCCTTCACGGCCGTTAGGTCGAGGGTCTTGAACTCCTCGCGGTAGTCGAGCTCGCCGTGGTACGGGTCGGTAACGGGCGGGTTCTTGGCGAGGATCTTCAGGTTGAGGCGGTTCGGCCACCACTCGCGGTTGGGGTCGCCCTGGGTGGGGTCAACGCGGCCGTGCGCGACCGGGCATCCCTCCGCGCTCGCCCCCGCGGTCTCCTCCGCGACCTCAGGGGTCTCACCGTCGGCAATGATCGGATCATGGTTCTCAGTCATGGAAATCCTTCCTGGCAGTCTCAGGAACTGCGGGCGCTGGAACAGTCGGGGCACAGGCCCCAGTAGACGACCTCGGCCTCGTCGATCGAGAAGCCGTGCTCGCCGGAGGCGGTCAGGCAGGGCGCCTCGCCGACCGCGCAGTCGACGTCAGCGACGACACCGCACGACCGGCACACGACATGGTGGTGGTTGTCCCCGACGCGTCCCTCAAACCGGGCCGGGCTGCCGACCGGCTCGATCCGGCGCAAGAGCCCTGCCGTGGTGAGCGCGTGCAGGGCCTCATACACGGCCTGCAGGGAGACGTGGCCGATGCGGTCGCGCACTCCGGCGGCGATCGCCTCGACGCCCAGGTGGTCGCCGTCCCGGACGGTCTCGAGCAGGGCGACGCGGGCGGCCGTCACCCGCAGGCCGGCACCGCGCAGCTCGTCGGCGGTGGCCGGCGTCCGGGATGCGGTCATGAGCGAAACCTATCTCCATAAAGACGAATAGTTCAAGAAAACAAATGGTGCAATTTAGTGACATGTCAGGCAACGCGCTGCGGCTTAGTAGCACGTCAGGCACCCGCACTGCGGCCGGAACGGGCATAGCGGTGGCCAAGATCGCGGAGGTGACACTGGCCGGTGCTAGCGGGGCGGCTCGCCCAGCACGCGGCGGACCGCCCGGGCCTGGGCCGCCAGGCGGTCGATCTCGGCGATGCCGTGCTCGTCGGCGGCCGTGCGGGCCAGCATGTCCAGGTGCCGGTCGTGCAGCTCGGCCAGGGCCGCAGCCTGTTTCCCGTCCCGGTAGGCGCTGTCCGCCGCGCCGACCTCGGCGGCATAACGCTCCAGCGCCTCGACTCGGCGGATAGTGCTGGCCTCCGCGAGCTGGGCGGCGCGGTCCTGGTGGCTCAGCAACGCGGCGGCCTGCGGGCCCGCGCTGCCGGCCGGCCATTCGGCCCGCTGGGCGCGCAGCTCTGCTCGCCGGGCCCGGAGCTGGGCCTGTTCGCGCAGCGCCACGGCGATGTCCCACTCCTGGCCCGCCAGGGCCGCGCTCGTGGCCTGCCGGTCGAGCAGGTCGTCCCGGCACACCAGCGAAGAGGTGACGGCCTCGATCGCGTCCTGGGCCCGCCGCAGGAGCACCCGGGACCGGGCGTCGAAGTCGGCGCCGGTCAGGTAGCGGCCATGGTGGGTGCGGGCCGCCGTTTCGGCGGGCGTGCACCCGCTGGGCTGGCCGAACCGGACGACGCGGACGCCGAGGAGCACGGTCGTGACCATCGCGATGATGCCCGCGGCCAGCAGTGCGAAGTGGTTGGACGCCGTTTCCCAGCTGGCCGGGCCCTGGAAGATGAGCACTCCGATGGCCAGCGGGGTGGTGCCGAACAGCGCGGTCAGGCCGGCGGCGGTCAGGCCGGTGACCGTTCCGTCGATGGTAGCCAGCCGCCGGGCGGGCTCGGTCGGCAGATAGTAACGGCGCCGGGCCGGGCGGTCCCGGGCCGCAGGCGGCAGCAGGCCGCCGCGGGCGGCCAGCAGGTCGCGGTCCGGCCGCGGGATACCGGGATCGAGCGCGGGCCGCCGCAGGCTGGCATCAGCCCAGAGCGCGTCGCGCTGGTCATCCATCGGCCCGCTCCTGTCCCGCGCTGACTCGCGAAAGCCGAGAAGAAGGTGGATTCGCCCTCAGGGTAACGCGGCCGGGCCGGCCCGGTACAGCCGCGGCCGCCGGAACCCTGCCGCGGGCCCCAGCGCCTGGTTAGCGGGCCGCCTGGTTAGCGGGCCGGGCGGCCCAGCAGCTTCTCGAGACTGCGGCGCTCCCGCTTGGTCGGACGGCCCGCGCCGCGTTCACGCTGGGCCACCGGCACCATCTTCTCCCGCGGCGGCGGAGGCGGGCTCTGATCGACGTAGCATTCCGCTGCGACCGGCGCGCTGGCCCGCTTGCTGATAACCCGCTCGACGACCAGGATGCGCTCGCGTCCCTCTTCGCGGAGCCGCACCTCGTCACCGGCCCGGACGGAGTGGGCGGGCTTGACCCGCGCGCCGTTGACCCGGACGTGCCCGGCCCGGCAGGCACTGGACGCGGCCGAGCGGGTCTTGACCAGCCGCACCGACCAGATCCAGCTGTCGACCCGTCCCGTCTCGTCACCCGCCACGTCGCCACTGTAATGCGCCGGGCCGGGGCCCGGCGCGGTCCGCGGCGGCCAGTTTCCCCGGCCGGCCTGCTCGTTTATCGTCGGGAGATACCCAACGAAAGGACGGCGTTCTTGAGTGACGACCTGGCCGCAGCCCGGTTCGCCGGGGTGTACGCCGCGACGACCACGCCGTTCCGCGCCGACGGGTCGGTGGACTTCGGGCAGTTCGGCAAGCATTGCGTCTGGCTGATCGAGGAGGGCGTCGCGGGGCTGATCCCGAACGGGTCGCTCGGCGAGTACGAGGCCCTGTCCGACGCCGAGCGCGCCGAGATCGTGACCACCGCGATCGACGCCGCGGACGGCCGGGTCCCGGTGCTGCCGGGCGTGTCAGCCAAGTCCGGCCCCGAGGCGCGCCGCTGGGCCGAACAGGCCGCCGAGGCGGGCGCGGCCGCGGTGATGTCGCTGCCACCCACGGCGCACCAGCCCACCGCCGACGAGGTCGTCGCGCACTTCACCGAGGTGGCGCGGGCGGGGCTGCCGATCATCGCCTACAACAACCCGTTCTCCACCCGGGTGGACCTCACCCCGCCGCTGCTGGCCCGGCTGGCCGGGATCGAGCAGGTACAGGGGGTCAAGGAGTTCTCCCAGGACTCGCGGCGGGTCGCGCAGATCCGGGAGCAGGCGCCCCGCCTGGAGGTCATCTGCGGCTGCGACGACACCCTGGCCGAGGCGATGCTGCTCGGCGCGACCGGCTGGATCGCCGGCTACGTGAACGCGTTCCCGGCCGCCTCGGTGCGGCTGTTCGAGCTGTGCGCCGCCGGGGAGTACCGCGCGGCCATGGACCTGTACCGGGTGCTGCTTCCGGCGCTTCGCTGGGACGCCGACCCACGGTTCGTTCAGGCCATCAAGCTCGCCCAGGAGGAGGCGGGGCGCTACGGCGGGCCGGTGCGGCTGCCTCGCCTCCCGCTGGCGGCGGCCGAGGAGGCGCAGGCCCGCGAGGTGGCCCGGGCCTGCGCCCGGGTGAGCCCGTAATGCGGGCCCAGAAGGTCTTCTCGGCGGTCGACAGCCACACCGAGGGGATGCCGACCCGGGTGATCACCAGCGGCCCCGGCGTGCTGCCCGGGGCCACCATGTTCGACCGGATGCGCTACCTGGCCAGCGAGCGCGACGACCTGCGCACGCTGCTGATGTACGAGCCGCGCGGGCACGCGGCGATGTCCGGGGCGATCCTGCAGCCGCCGGCCCGGCCGGACGCCGACGTGGGCGTGGTGTTCATCGAGGTCTCCGGCTGCCTGCCGATGTGCGGGCACGGCACGATCGGCACCGCCACCGTCCTGGTGGAGACCGGCATGGTGGCGGTCACCGAACCGGTGACGCTGATCCGGCTCGACACCCCGGCCGGACTGGTGGAGGCGTCGGTCGCGGTCAGCGGCGGCCGCGCCACGTCGGTGACGATCCGCAACGTGCCCTCGTATCTCCACCTGCGCGACGCGCGGGTCAGCGTGCCAGGGGCCGGTGAGCTGACCCTGGACGTGGCGTTCGGCGGGAACTTCTACGCGATCCTGCCGGCCACCGCGGCGGGGCTGCAGGTGCGGCCCGGATGGCACGACGAGATCGTGGCCGCCGGCCTGCAGATCATGGCCGCGGTCAACGAACAGCTGGAGTTCGCGCACCCGGACAACCCGGAGATCAGCGACTGCCGCCACGTCGTGTTCACCGCGCCCGCGGAGGGTAACCTGCCAGCCCGCGCCGCCGTGGCCATCCACCCCGGCTGGGTCGACCGCTCCCCCTGCGGGACCGGGACGTCGGCGCGGATGGCCCAGCTCGCGGCGCGCGGGGAACTGGCCGTGGGCCAGGACTTCGTGCATGGGTCGCTGATCGGGACCACGTTCACCGGCCGCCTGGTAGGCACGACAACGGTCGGCGGCTTCCCCGCGGTCGTGCCTACCGTGCAAGGACGCGCCTGGCTGACCGGCATGGGGCACTACCTGCTCGACCCCGACGACCCGTTCCCGGGCGGGTTCCTGATCGGGCCCCGGCCCTGAGCGAGCCTGCGGCCCCGGCCGGGCCCGCGGCGGCGGGCGAGCTGCCGCGCACCGCTGACGCGGTGGTGATCGGCGCGGGCCTGGTCGGCGCGGCCACGGCCGCGGCCCTGGCCGCCACCGGGCGCCGCGTCTGCGTCATCGACCGGGCCGGTCCGCTCGGCGGCGCCACCGCCGCCGGCGAGGGCAACATCCTCGTCTCGGACAAGCTCCCCGGCCCCGAGCTGGCCCTGGCGCTGCGCAGCGCCGCGCTGTGGCGCGCGTTCGCGGCCGAGTACGGCCCGGCCGCGGAGTTCGATGTGAAGGGCGGCGTCGTCGCCGCCCGCGGCGAGGAACAGCTAACCGGGCTGCGTGACCTCGGGGCGCGGCAGGCGGCCGCGGGGGTGACGGTCGAGGCGCTGGACGCCGCGGCGCTGCGGGACGCCGAACCGCGGCTGTCGCCGCACCTGGCGGGCGGGGCGTTCTACCCGCAGGACGCGCAGGTGCAGCCGATGCGGGCGGCGCTCGGCTACCTAGCGCTGGCCCGGCGATATGGGGCACGGGTGGTCGCCGGGGCCGAGGCGATCGCGCTGGAGACGCGCCCGGGCACAGCCGCCGGAGCGGCCGGCGAAACCACCGGACCGGCTCCCAGCGCAGCCACCGGACCGGCACCGGGCCGGGCCGCTACGGCGGCCGCCACGGGCGTAAGCGCCCTGATCACCAGCCGGGGGCGGGTCGCTACACCGGTGGTGGTGAACGCGGCGGGGCCGTGGAGCGGAGCGGTGGCGCGCCGGCTCGGGTCGGCGCTGCCGGTCCGGCCCCGGCGGGGACGCATCCTCGTCACCGAGCCAATCCCGGCCGTCATCTGGCACAAGGTCTACGAGGCCGATTACCTGAGCGCGGTGGCCAGCGACGAAACCGGCCTGCGGTGCTCAGCCGTCGTGGAGGGCACCCCGAGCGGCGCCGTCCTCATCGGGTCCAGCCGCGACGTGGCCGGGTTCTCCCGGCGGCCAGATCCTGCGGCCCTGGCCGAGATGGCCCGCCGCGCCATCGCGCTGTTCCCGTTCCTGGCCACGGTCCGGGTCATCCGCAGCTACACCGGCTTCCGGCCGGCCTCGCCGGACCACCTGCCGGTCATCGGCGCCGACCCGGCGGTGCCGGGCCTGTTCCACGCGACCGGCCACGAGGGGGCCGGGATCGGCCTGGCCCCGGCCACGGCGGAACTCGTAACAGCGCTCATCGCAGGCACCGCACCGGTGGTGACGGTGCCGCCGGTGGACGCGGCGCCGTTCTCGCCGGCCCGGTTCGCCGCTCAGCGCGGCACCCTGGGAGAGTTTCCGCAGGTTTCGGCGTGCCGGGAGGATCGGTCGTGATAGCGAGGACATGTGCGTAATGAGCGGGTGAGCTTTACTTTCGACGGTGCGCCCATGGCTGCGCAACGAGGCCAGACGGTGGCCGCGGCGCTGCTCGCGGGCGGGGTCAGCTCCTGGCGGGTGACCCGATCCGGCGGCCGGCGGCGGGGGCTGTTCTGCGGCATCGGCGCCTGCTTCGACTGCCTGGTGGATGTCAACGACGACCGCTGCGTGCGGGCCTGCCTCATCCCGGTGCACGACGGGGACCGGGTGCGCACCAGCGTCTCGCTGGGTCCGGCGGAATGAGTACGGCCGGATGAGCACGGCGATCCGGGCCGACGTCGCCGTGGTCGGCGCCGGGCCCGCGGGGATGGCGGCGGCGCTGGCCGCCGCGGACCTGGGCTGCCAGGTGGTCCTGGTGGACAGCGGGCCCGCCACGGGCGGCCAGATCTACCGCGCGCCGATGGCGGCCGGCGCGGCGGACGCCCCCCGGGTGAGCAGCCCGAAAATGCCCCGCCGGCTGCGGCGGGCCACCGCCCACGAGGGCATTCACCACTTGCCGGAGACGACGGTCTGGCAGGCGACCGCGCCGGACCGGGCAGCAGAGACCGGCGGGGAAGACCGGACCGGTGATCTGGGCGGGACCGGTGCGCCGGAGTTCGTGCTCTGGCTGGCCGACGGGGCCGGGCGGGCGCCCGCCGCGAACGCCGGTCCCGACCTGCTGCGCGTCCGCGCCGTCGTGATCGCGACCGGCGCGACGGAAATCACCGTGCCGTTCCCGGGCTGGGACCTGCCGGGCGTGACCACCGCGGGGGCGGCCCAGGCCCTGCTGAAGGCGCACGGCGTCGTGGCCGGGCACCGTGTGCTCGTGGCCGGCTCCGGCCCGCTGCTGCTGCCGACGGCGACCGCGCTCGCCGCCGCCGGGGTCCGGGTGCTGGCGGTGCTGGAGGCCAACCCGGCGGGACCGGCCGCGGCCCGCGCCGCCGCGCTCGCGCCGTTCACCGAGAAGGTCGCCGAGGCCGCCGGCTACGCGAAGGTACTGGCCCGGCACCGCGTCCCGGTACTGACCGGCCGCGCGGTGACCGCCTGCCACGGCGCCGGGCAGGTCCAGCGGGCGACCATCAGCCGGCTGACCCGGGACTGGCGCCCGATGCCAGGACCCGGGCGCGAGGTGGCCGTGGACGCGGTGCACACGAGCTTCGGGTGCTGCCCGGCGCTGGACCTGTCGCGCCTGCTGGGCTGCGCGGACGTCCCGCAGCCGGGCCGTCCGGCCGCCGCCGTGTGGCACGACGGTGACCTCGCGACGTCGGCGCCCGGGGTCTTCGCGGCGGGTGAGACGACCGGCGTGGCCGGGGCCGACGTCGCCGAACTGGAGGGGTACATCGCCGGGGCGGCCGCCGCGCGGTTCCTGGGGCGGATCGACGCGGTGACGTTCGGGAAGAGGACGGCCCGGGTGCGGGCGGGCCTGACCCGGGCCCGCCGGTTCGCGCGAGTGCTGGACGGCCTGTACCCGTTCCAGACCGGCTGGCTGGACTGGCCGGCGCCCGATACGGTCATGTGCCGCTGCGAGGAGGTGCCCTGGTCGGCGATCGGTGAGGCCGTGGCCGGGGGCGCGCGGGACGTCCGCGCGGTCAAGGGCGTCACCCGCTGCGGGATGGGGTACTGCCAGGGCCGGGTCTGCGGGCCGGTCCTGCAGCAGGCGGTCGCGACCGCGGCCGGGCGCAGCCTGACCGAGGTCGGTGACCTGCAGTCCCGCCCGGTCGTGACACCGGTGGCGCTGGCCGCCATCGCCGCGTCCGGCGGGCTCAGCGGATCCGGCGGGCCCACTTGATCTGGCGGGCCCATCGGATCCAGCGGGCTCAGCGGTCAGAGCGTCGGCAGGTAGCGGTCCAGCTCGTACTCGGTGACCTGCCGGCGGTACTGGGTCCACTCCTCGCGCTTGTTGCGCAGGAAGAAGTCGAAGACATGCTCGCCCAGGGTCTCCGCGACCAGTTCGCTGTCCTGCATGACGTTGATCGCCTCGCCCAGGTCGTGCGGCAGCGGCTTGATGCCCATGGCCCGGCGCTCGGAGCTGGTCAGCGCCCACACGTCGTCGTCGGCGGGCGGCGGGAGCTCGTAGTCGTCCTCGATGCCCTTGAGCCCGGCCGCGAGGATGAGCGCGTAGGCGAGGTAGGGGTTGCACGCGGCGTCGATGGAGCGGAACTCGACCCGCGTGGAGTTGCCCTTGTGCGGCTTATACATCGGTACCCGGACGAGCGCGGACCGGTTGTTGTGGCCCCAGCAGATGTAGGCCGGGGCCTCCCCGCCCGCGCCCGCGGTGCGCTCGGCCGCGCCCCACAGCCGCTTGTAGGAGTTGACCCACTGGTTGCAGACGGCGGTGATCTCGGCAGCGTGCCGGAGCAGCCCGGCGATGAACGCCCGGCCGATCTTGGACAGCTGCAGCTCCGCGCCCGGCTCGTAGAAGGCGTTCCGGTCGCCCTCGAAGAGCGACACATGGCTGTGCATGCCGGAGCCGGGATAGTCGGTGAACGGCTTCGGCATGAACGTCGCGTAGACACCCTGCTCGATCGCGACTTCCTTCATGACCAGGCGGAACGACATGATGTTGTCCGCCGTGGTCAGCGCGTCCGCGTACCGCAGGTCGATCTCCTGCTGACCGGGGCCGTCCTCGTGGTGGCTGTATTCCACCGACAGGCCCATGCTCTCCAGCATCATGATCGACGTCTTGCGGAAGTCGTGCGCGATGCTGTGCGGGGTGTGGTCGAAGTAACCGCCGGAGTCGATGGGCTCTGGCCGCTGGCCGGGCCGCGGCCTGTCCTTGAGGAGGAAAAACTCGACCTCGGGGTGCGTGTAGAAGGTGAACCCGAGGTCGGAGGCGCGGCCGAGCGCCCGCTTGAGCACCCAGCGAGGATCGGCGTAGGACGGTGATCCGTCCGGCATCAGGATGTCGCAGAACATCCGGCCCACCCCGGGCGCCTCCCCCTGCCACGGGAGCAACTGGAACGTCGACGGGTCCGGCTTCGCGATCATGTCCGCCTCGTAGATGCGGGCGAACCCCTCGATCGCTGACCCGTCGAAGCCAATGCCGTCCGCGAAGGCGCCCTCGAGCTCGGCCGGGGCGACGGCGACGGATTTCAGGTAGCCGAGCACGTCGGTGAACCAGAGCCGGACAAATCGAATGTCCCGCTCCTCCAGCGTGCGGAGCACGAATTCTTGCTGCCTGTCCACGCCTCTCACCTTAGACGCCCCCGATCCAATTCCTTGCCTCCATGTGGCGTGCTCCGCGCCACGCGGGCCGTTCCTCGCTGGCCGCCACGCTGCCTCCGGTACTGGACAGCAGTGTGCCGTGCCGTTGTTTCCTCGGAGTTACACGTGGCTCTACGGCACGGACGCCTTCCGCCGTTATGCCCGGCATCACCCAGCTGCCCGGGCCCGGCCAGTTTTACGCCTCACCGGCCCTGGCCCGGCTGCTGCGGACGGTCCCGCGCCGGCTACAGGCCGGCGAACCTCGCGAGCCGGTCCAGGCCGACGCCGCTGATCAGCAGGCGCTCCTTGCGGCTCGCGGTGAGCTGCGCGGTCCAGTCGGTGAACCCGCCGTCGCCGATCTCCATCAGTTCGCCGCGGACGTGGGCGTTGACCTTGAAGCACAGGTCGCGGTAGTAACCGCGGCCGAGCTGCCGGGTGTGGTCCAGCACGATCACCGCGGCCGCGGCCGGGCCCCGGTCGTGGTCGAGCTCATCGACGACCGCGGCCGCGATCCGTTCCCCCGCGTCGCCGAGCGGCGTCAGCGCCACGTGGATGTGCCGCAGCCCGGCGGCGGCCAGCCCGGCCACGGCAAAGCGCAGGTGGGCGGTCAGCGCGGCTCGCTCGAACCGGTAGCTGCCCGTGTCACGGCCCGCCGTGACCAGCCCGAACAGGCTGAAGTGCACATCCGCGGCCGGGCCGGCGAACAGCTGGGTGCGGGTAACGCGCTGGACGCCGGCCAGCTTGACCGTCCCCGCCTCGGACTGGGCCCGGCGGCGGGCCGCGGCCTCCAGCGCCAGGGCGCTGGTGGGATCCGCCGCGACCTCGCACGACCGGATGGTGGTCAGCACCTTGTGCTGGCTGACCGTGTCCAGCACCGAATGGGTCCCGAGCGGCACGACCGGAGCCAGCGTCAGCAGCTCCACGTCCCCCGGCAGGGCGGCCAGCAGCGCGTCCTCGGCCCGCCGGATCGAGCGCCACGGGGCACGGCCGGGCCGGGAGAACCGGTCGCGGGCGTACCGGCGCTGAACGCTGGCGGGAGTCTCCCGGGCCGCGCGGCGCCGGGCCACCTCCAGCATCACGCTGGTGAAGCCGCTGCCGCTGAGCGCGGCCAGCCGCTCGACCGTGGCCATCCCGCCGATCCGCGGCAGCACACGATCCAGCAGCGCAGGCGCTACCGGCGGTCCCTCGCGGCCCGCGATGTGCTCCATAACGTGAGCTTGCCTCGCGGCGGGTCAGAACCGCATCTGGGTTTTCCCCGGCGCGGCGGGCCGGGGCAGCGGTTCCGGCGGGCCGGATCCCCGGGTCGGCCTAAGCTGGATCCGTGCCTACGCTGCGGATTGCCATGGCCCAGGTCAATGCGACCGTGGGAGACCTGGCCGGGAACGCGGACAAGATCGTCGACTGGACGCGCCGCGCGGCCCAGCAGGGAGCCAGGATCGTCGTCTTCCCCGAGATGATGCTCACCGGGTACCCGGTGGAGGACCTGGCCCTGCGGGCATCCTTCGTGGCGGCCTCCATCGAGACCGTGCAGCGGGTGGCCGGGCGGCTGGCCGAAGAAGGGCTGGGCGGCGTGGCCGTGGTGGCGGGCTACCTGGACCGGCAGGCCGGGCTCGCCCCGCGGACGGGGCTGCCGGCCGGGGCGCCGCTGGACGCCGCCGCGCTGCTGCGGGGCGGGCGGGTCGTCATCACCACGGCCAAGCACCATCTGCCGAACTATGGGGTGTTCGACGAGTACCGCTATTTTGTCCCAGGCAACTCGCTGCCCGTGTTCCGGATGCCCGCAGGCGGGACGCCCGGCGGGGACACTGCCGGGGACACCGGCGCAGGCGCCGGCCCCGAGGCCGTCGACGTGGCCATCGCGATCTGCGAGGACCTGTGGCAGCAGGGTGGCCCGGTCGCGGTGACCCGGCAGGCGGGCGCCGCCCTGCTCGTGGTGCCGAACGCGTCGCCCTACGAGCGCGGCAAGGACGACGTCCGGCTCGCGCTGTGCCAGCGCTGCGCCGGCGAAGCCGGGGCGGCGCTGGCCTACTCGAACCTGATCGGGGGCCAGGACGAGCTGGTCTTCGACGGCGGCTCGCTGCTGGTCGCGGCGGACGGCGAACTGCTGGCCCGCGGGCCGCAGTTCGAGGAGGCCCTGATCGTCACCGACCTCGACCTGCCCGCCGCCCGGGGTCCGGTCCGCCTCGCGGGCGAGCCGGTGGACGCGGGCGACGGCACGGTCATCACGATCCGGCACGTCGAGCTCGAACCGGTGGCCAGCCCGGCGGGAGGCCAGATCGCGCGGGACCCGCAGGTCCCATTCTGGCCGTTGCTGCCGGATCACGAGGAGGTCTACCGGGCGCTGGTCCTGGGCGTGCGGGACTACGTACGCAAGAACGGCTTCCGCTCGGTGATCCTGGGCTTGTCCGGCGGCATCGACTCGGCCCTGACCGCGACGATCGCCGCGGACGCGGTGGGCCCGGACAACGTGTACACCGTGCTCATGCCGAGCCGTTACTCCAGCGACCACTCAATCGGTGACGCCGAGGAACTGGTCAAGCGGCAGGGTCTGCATTCGGTCACGGTGCCGATCCGGCCGATGGTCGACGCGTTCGAGGCCGAGCTGGCGCCGGCCGGGTTCCCTGACACCGGGCTGCCCGCCGAGAACCTGCAGGCCCGGGTGCGGGGCGTGACGCTGATGGGACTGTCCAACGCCGCTGGCCACCTGGTGCTGACCACCGGTAACAAGAGCGAGCTGGCCGCCGGGTACTCGACGCTGTACGGCGACTCGGCCGGCGGCTACGGACCGATCAAGGACGTGCTGAAGACGCTGGTGTGGGAGCTGGCCCGGTGGCGGAACGCGGAGGCCACCGCGCGCGGTGAGACCCCGCCGATCCCGGAGAACTCGATCACCAAGCCGCCCAGCGCCGAGCTGGCCCCCGGCCAGCAGGACACCGACTCGCTGCCGGACTACCAGGTCCTCGACGCCCTGCTGGACGACTACGTGGAAAAGGACATGGGCTCCGCGCGGCTGATCGCGGCCGGCCACGACCCGGACCTCGTGCGGCGGGTCATCCGGCTGGTCGACCTGGCCGAGTACAAGCGCCGGCAGTACCCGCCCGGTCCCAAGATCACCTCGCGGAACTTCGGCCGGGACCGCCGGCTGCCGATCACCAACGCCTGGCGGGAAGACCCGGTGGGGGCGACCGGCGAGCCGGGCGGGGGAGCGGGTTAGTCGCGGCCACTGCGGCTAACCCGCCCTGAGCGCGCCCGCGTTGCTGACCAGCTCGGCAAGGTGCTTATCGGGCAGGACTGCCTGCCAGTTAATTGGGATCGGCCTCCACCATTGCCGCTTTGGATGCCTTCCATGCGTCCGGATTATCCGGGTCTTTGCTCAGCACGGTGACCCAGACCTTTGCTACCCGAACGACGACCGTGAGGTCTTTTTCCGCCTCGAATTTCTCCGCGACCACGGGGTCGGCCGTCACCGGCAGGGACGAATTGCCGTTGGGATAGGCGGGGGAACCGGTGCCGGCCTTGGCGTCGGCCTTGGTGCCGGGTATGTCTTTGATTTCATCGAAGGTGGCGAAGGCCGCATTGTTCTGGGTTGCCTGACCGGATATTTCGACAGCGTCGCCAGGCTGGAAACCGTCCACCTGTACGGTAAGTACGATCTTGTTGTTCTCGAGCTGGGCCTTGGTAACGTAGGTATTAACCATGGTGGCTCCTTTCAAGCAGGTGCATCTGGCTAGGTATCGGAGCGAGTCCGGGCTCCTGGCTGGTTGCCCTTGCGCTGGTAGAGGTCAGGGGCCTCGGTGGTTGTGGCCTCCATGAGTAAGAGGCGCCAGCCGGCTTGCTGATACCACACAGATGGGTCAAACAGGTGGATACCGGGCCAGGTATCGGAGCGAGTCCCGGGCTCCTGGCTGGTTGCCCTTGCGTTGGTAGAGGTCAAGGGCCTGGGTGGCCGCGGCGCGTGCTTCAGGGACCCGGCCGGCCGCAGCGAGGACATGAGCGAGATCGAGCAGGATGTCCGCGCGCTCACTCAGCAGATCGGTCTGCGCGGTGAGCGCCGCGGCCGAGCGAGCAAGTCCCACTGCTTCGGGATGGCGGCCACGGTCGGCGAGGATTCTGGCCGACAGTCCCTGGCCGACTGCCTCCGCGGACAGGTCCTCGCCGGCCGCCGCTTCCCGGCCTATCGCGATCAGGTGGGTGGCTTCGTCGTATCGCGCCTGACCTTGCGCCGCGATGGCTCTGGCCAGTTTCACCGCCGTGGTGGCCAGGACGCGCCGCTCGCCCATCTCCTCGAGAGACTCGTACTCGAGGCGAAGATGCATCTCCGCGGTCGCGGGATCACCGGCGAGCATCGCGACGAGGGCAGCCGGCTGGGTAAACGCCGCGGTCATCGTAGGGCCGAGGGTATCCAGGAGGGTTTTCGCGCGGCCGAGCGTGGCGTGTGCCGCCGTGACGTCATCCTGCATCGCATACAGGCCCGCCAGGTGCAGGAGGATCACGGCCTTTCCGATGGGATGGTCCCCGACCTCATCGAGGTAGTCCTGACATCGCCGTATCCCTTCCGGTGCCGGTGTAGGACCCCAGAGCGCGGCTGAGGCGAGCCAGCTGAGTATCTCGGTCAGCTGCCGCCGGTCCTTCACGCGGCGCGCGTAGTCGGCGGCGCGCTGCCAGGCATTCTCGGCGGCGGCGGACCTCGCATGGTTCCAGTGCAGCGCGGCCTCGAGCTGAAGGATTCTGCAGATCCCAAGGTCGTCCTGGTTTCGGCCGAACACACGCCACAATTCGGGAAGCGCGCGAGTGATCTCCATCGACGCGGCATTCTGGTCCATCTTGAGACGCAGCAGGAGGGCCTGAACCCGCGCGTGGGCGTACTGGCCTTCGTCGCCGATGTCGGCCGCGATGCGCTGAGCGTCGCCGAGGGTCGCCCGTGCCTTCTCAAGCTGCCCGGCCTCCGTCAGTGCGGCGCCGAGACTCGTGCGGAGTCGCCCGGCGGCTGGGTCGTCGCCCGGAAGCAGCTCAGCCGCGCGGTCAAGCAGGTTCACCGCCGCGAGGGCGTCCCCGCGGTCATACGCCGCGCACCCGCCCGTCTCCAGGTGCGCGGCCGCCCGGCGCGACAGCTCAGCCGTCTGGGTTTCGGCAGGGCGGAGTTCGCTCCAATAGCGGACGGACTGTTCGAGGTGATAACCAAGGATCTCCGCGCGCTGCGGGAGGGGTTCGGCGAAAACGTGCTCGATCCAGTCGGCCAAGCGGTGGTGCAGCTCGGCGCGAAGCGACTTGGGGATCGCCCGGTAGGCCGCCTGCTGGATGAGAATGTGGCGGAAGCTGTATTGCTCCACCGGTCTTGTACCGGGCGGCCCCCGCTGCACCAGGCCTTTTGCGGCGAGCGTCTGGAGATTGCGGTTGAGCGGGTCGCGCGCCTCGGGCGGAAGCAGCTCCCGGACCGCCTGCACGCCAAAGTATTTACCGATGATGGCCGCACGGGCCAGCACGCTGCTGGCTCCCGGCCCGAGGCGGTGCAGGCGCGCGGCCAGCAGAGCCTGGATTGTCGGGGGCAGGACGGGCCGGATCTCGCTCTCGGTCTGCTCGCTGAGGGAGACTGCCAGCTGCTCGAGGTAGAGAGGGTTGCCGCCAGCGGTGTCAATAAGCCGTGCGCGAGTGGACGCCGGGATGCGCTGATCCCCGGCCAAGGCGTCAAGAAGCGCCGCGGCTGGGTCTTCGTCGAGCGGTGTGAGCTCGATGCGCACAGTCCTGTCCGCTTCGGCCGCCCAGGCTGGACGCTGTTCAAACAGTTCGGGGCGGGCGATGCACACCAGGACGATCGGCGACCGCCCCGGCTGAAGGGCGAGGGATTCCACCAGGTCGAGGAAGGTCGGCTCGGCCCAGTGCAGGTCCTCGAGCACAATCAGCAACGGCTGGGACCGCGCCAGCGCTTCAAGAAAGCGGCGGGCCGCCCAGAAAATCTCGGCTGCGTCCGAGCTGCCCTCGTTACCCGGGCCAAGGGCGTGGTGCAACCGCTCGGCGACGCTCGCCGCGTCTGCCTCGCCATCGAGGAGGGTCTTGATGGTCTCCGCGGAGCCATGTCCTGCGCCCGCCTGGAGGGCCAGTTCCCGCAGCGGCCAGAACGTGATGCCCTCGCCATAGGGGAGGCACCGGCCGGTAAGAACCTTCACCTCGTGGCCGAGACGCCCGGCCATCTCCTGGACGAGCCGTGTCTTCCCCAGCCCAGCCTCGCCGATCACGGTGACGGTGATCGTCACGCGCTCACGAGCGGCCCGAACGTACGCGGACTGGAGGCGGCGCATCTCCTCCTCGCGACCTACCAAAGGGGCGTCGAAACGAAGCGCAAGCGGACGTGCGCCGGCGTGCGCGGATCGCAAGATGAATCGATCGGGTCCGGCACTTTCGGTCTCGATGGCTGCCGCAGCGAGCTGTTGCGTCTGCTGGCTGATGAGGATCTGACCAGGTTCGGCGGCCGCCGCGAGCATCACCGCACGGGTGTCCACATCCCCCGCGAACCCAAGCGGACCCGACCCTCCCACCAGCGCCTCGCCGGTCGCGAGGCCGAAGCGGCAGGTCAGGCTCGTACCATGACGGCGCAGCAGAATGCCCGCTTCGGCGTTGAGCGCGTCTCGCGCCTCCAGGCTCGCCCGCACCGCCCGAAGAGCATCGTCCTCGTGCAAGCTGGCTACGCCGAATACGCCCATCAGGCGTTCACCGGCGCCGATCGCCAGCTTTCCCCCGTACCGCTCGAGAACTGCTGCCAGACCAGATTCTGAGTACTCGCTCACGACCTCGTGGGCCTCTGGATCCAGCGCCGTGCCCGAGTTGGTCTCCATCTCCAGCGCGACGCAGAGCACGGTCACCGGTTTGCGTGCCAGCGCAACTGCGGAGGTAGTCGACCGACGTGAGAGAACCGGGTCCTGCCGCAGGATCGCCGTCTCGAGTTCACGGAGCAGGGGCGACGGCTCCAAACCCAGCTCTTCCTGCAGCGCCGTCCGGAACTCGTGGTAAACCTCAAGTGCTTCGACCTGGCGGCCGCTGCGGTAGAGGGCGAGCATGAGCTGGCTGCGAACACGCTCGCGCAGGGGATACTCACTGACCAGCCGGTGAAGCTCAGGGATGAGTGCCGTCACTGAGCCGAGCGCCAAGTCCGCCTCGATGCGCTCTTCCAGGCAAGCCAGCTGCAACTCCTCGAGCCTGGCGATCTCGGCCTGGGCGAAGGGTTCGTAGCGGAAATCGGCCAGCGGCGGGCCCCGCCAGAGGGACAGCGCCTGACCAAACATCCGGGCCGCCTCCGCGGGCGCGCCCCCGCCGAGAGCATCGCGGCCCTCGGAGACCAGCTGCTCGAACCGCTTGACGTCCAGCTCCACCGGGAAGATCCGCAGCGCGTAGCCCGGCCCTGCGGTGACGAGGCGACCGGGGGGAAGCACTCTCCGTAGCCGTGAGATCGCCGCCTGAAGGGCATTCGCCGCGCTGAGCGGGGAGTCCTCGCCCCACAGATCGACCACGAGCCGCTCGCTCGGCACAACCTCGTTCGCATGCAGCACCAGATCAGCAAGCACGGCTCGCTGCCGGGCGCCGCCAACCGTGATCCGTCGGCCGCCATCCTCGAGCTGGAACGGGCCGAGGATGCCTACCTGCATCGTCCGCCCTTCGCCAGATGTCAGCGGACCTTCAGCACCCGGCATCCATTGTCGAACCGCGCGGCGAGGAAGACAAGCCTCGGCAGTGGCACGCTGTGACGAGGATGACCGTCTCCAGGGCGCCAGCACGCTCTACTGCGCCATCACGGCCTCGCCGGGAGCGGCTGGCGACCTGCGATCAGCACGCATGGTTGTGGGTAACGGTATTACCAGCTCCGCTGACAACCGTGATGGTCCCTGCGCTGCACGTGTAATTATTCGTCACCGTGATGTAGGTAACTGGCGCAATTGCCCCAAAGTCCCCGATGTCGATGGCGTTCCCGCCATTAGGAAAGGCTCTGCCGGGGTGGAGGTCACGGATGTGGTTGCCGCTGATGGCAATGTTGTGCACGGCACCATTAGTGCCAGTGTCGTAGTAGCCGGTGCGTATGCCGAACGGTGAGTCGTAGAAGTCGTTGTTTCGGATTGTCAGGTTGTAGACAGGGTAGTTGCCGACGGCAAGCTGCATCCCGTCGCCATTGTCGCCGCCACGAACCGTGTTGTCCGCATAGAGCACGTCATGGACCGGTGCGCCGATTGAGTGGGCGACAAGCCCGTCGTCGCCATCGGTTCCGGCCCCCTGGTCGATGTGGTTGTCAATGACCTGGCCAGCGCTGGAGTCGAGGACGTGGATGCCATCGAGCTGGTCGTAGCGGCCACTGGTCGCCACGAGCGTATTGCTGTGCACGACGCAGAAGTCGTTACTTCCCACCACGGCGATGGAGTACGTGAACGGGTTGCGGGTGTAGACGCCGTCCACGACGACATTGTGCGAGTTGCGGACGTCGATGAGGTACGCCGTGAGACGGCCGTCCGGGTCAGCATTGCCATCAAGGGTATTTCCGCTTTGGTCGGCGGTCAGATTCGCTATCGTTACGTTTGATGCACCTGCCGTGGTGACGATTGGGTACCCACCTTCTGGGCCGGTTGAGTTCAGGAAGCCTGGGCCCGCCTTGAGCACGGTATCTGGTCCTGCGCCGGTGAGCTTGACGTTATTCTTCAGCACCAGGTGACCGTCGATGAGAAATGTTCCGGCGGGGAGGGCGACAATACCGCCGCCAGCCGAAGCAGCAGCGTCGATCGCCTTTTGGATAGCGCTCGTATTGTCGGTGGTGCCGTTGGCAACCGCCCCAGATGGTGCGACCGCCCGGGTGGCGGTGGCCCCCGTTGCCGCGCAGGAGTAGTCCGAAAAACTGGATGCAGAAGACCCGGGCCCGCTAGCGCCCGATAGGCCGGCAGAGACAATGACGGCCGATATTCCCAGAACCACGGCCCCGCAGGTGGTCCCAGCAACCCAGAGACGACTGCGTGACCACGTATTGAGCCCAGCACGCAACACAGGGGACACACTTTACTCCTCTTACTCCTCGCATCAGATCCGCCCGGATCGCTGGAGTAGCTGCTCAGTGGCGCGGAACAAGCGCGGGTGCTTCCTGATCTGGGCACCTGCCCGTCTCACCGCGCCGCTGCGTGCCCGGTGAGCGCGCGCAAGCAGCGGCCCCCGGGCCACTATGCCCTCGGCGACGAATAGGTCGTGACTCTTGATCCTTTGCTTGTAGGGGTCGTTGCCCTTGCCCAGATCGATCAGATGAACGCCGAGGCCAGCAGCCTCCTCGGCTTTCAGGAGAAGGTGGATGAGTCCGGGAGATCGTCGGCTGAACCGCGTGTCGTATGCGGCGAACCAGCCCGCGAGCACCTGCCCGCACCGGAGGTCGAAAGTCGCGGCGGCCAGGGTTTCTCCTGCGTAAAGGACCGAAAGCTGGCCGCCGAACCAGTCACTATGGGTGGCGAATAGATCATCAACGAGCTCGACGATCCATGGCCGGTCGAAGAGATTGATCCACCTGTTGCGGCGGTACTGATCCGATTTCCAGCCCATGAGCGCGCGCAGTCCGGCCAGATCGCGTGAGTCCACCACGGAACGCAGCTCACCGGCGTCATGCTCGAGCTTGCGCATATTGCTGTTTAGTTCCCGGCAGAACTTCGCGGATTTCACCCGGAGCTTCTCCTGGTAGGCGGCGAACCCGTCGGTCAGGTCGATCACCGGTGAGGGCGCAACGGCGGTCCGGTAGCGCTCAAAGGGCTGCTGGCCGTCGACCAGATGGTCGAACTGCCACACCGACACCTTGCACGCCCGGAGCAATGCCCGCGGGTCCCATTCCACGGCGGGCGCGTGGATAAGGCCCTGGCAGTTGTTCAGGCCAGCGCCGATCGGCACGCCGACGCCGAGCCTGTGCTGGAATGGGAAGAACCCGACGATGTCCGGCCCCTCGGCGAGCACGGCGACGCGGGCGTCTGGGCGGACGTTATCGACGGCGACCGCGAATTCCGGGGACAAGAACGGGTCCCGCAGGGATTCGGTCTTGCGCTGCATGGAGTGCCACGCAGCAATTTCATCTGTCCCAAGCTCACCTGGGCGTGTCACCGAGATCTGCACCTGGCTTCTCCCTACACTACTGATCATCGACGCCGTTCTTTTTTAGGGCTCCGATCTATGCCCGGCCGTGGCGTGCCATTGGGGGTTTCTGATCACTGGCCGATTCTGCGAGCGCGGTGGCCGGACCGCCCGCTCGTCCTCGTGAACGCCTGGCGCAGGCCCCGGGGGCGGCGGCAGCTGATAGAGCGCGAGCTGGCCAAAGGTGCGTCCCCGGAACGAGAACACCAGCCGGCCGTCACCGACCAGCTGCCGGACCTGGGACGCGGTTAGGTCCGAGTAACCGTCATTGATCAGCGCCCACTCCACGACCATGTAGCGGACGTGGGCTTGGGACAGGGCCGCCGGGGTGTCCCAGGACACGACCTGGTACCTGCCGGCCAGCGCATACTGCGAGTCGTCGTCGTCGACCTGGGTACCAGCCGGGACATGCCCCGCCATGTACTGAAGCAGCTGGGCGAATCCGTCATCGGGTTGCCACAGCCACCGCACGCAGGTGACGAGGTTGAGGCTGAGCGCAAGCGTCAGCACAGCGGCGATCACTGCCGTCCGCGGTATCCCGCGGCGGCTCCGCGGCGCGGGCATGCGCCGGCTCCGGCTCCGGCTCCGGCTCCGGCCCCCAGCGTGCAGCAGCGTGGCGGCCACCGGGATGCTCACCAAGCTCGGGACAACCAGGAGATACAGTTCCTGTTCCTCGAGGGTTCCGAGAACGAGGGCGTACCCGAGCGTTACCCCCGCCGCGCAGCACAAAAGCCCCAGCATCCGCGGCAACTGGCCGCCGCGGCGCAGCAGCACCACCACCGCCGGCACAGCCAGCGCCAGGACGACGTACGTCGTCCCGAAGTAGTCGGCCTCTGCGATGACGCGGCCAGGAAGATCTCCCCCTCCCGAGCTGTGGAAACCGGTGGTCTGGACCAGCCCCAGCATCCGCTGGATGCCCGATGTCTTGGCCTCCCACAGGCCGCGGATCTGCCCGTTGGCGGCCACTACGGCCACATAGGCGGCGTAGACCGCCGACGTGACACCGACGGTGAGCAAGGTCAGGGCCCGGCGGGGCCCCCACCGGAGTGCGGCGGCGGCGAGCAACGGGAGAACGGTGAGCAGGGCGCCTTCGTCCTTGGTCAGCACCGCGCAGCCGAACAGCAGGCCAGCGGCAACCGCGCGGGGCCAGTCGCGGCGGGACGGCAGCCGCCCGATCAGCGAGGTGAACACCAGGTACCCCAGCATCACCCAGAACATCAATGCGGTCTCCAGCAGGACCCGGTCGTTCTGCCGGATGCAGAACGGCTCCAGCGCGAAGAGCAGTCCCGCCACAGCGCCCGCCCGCAGTGAGCTGGCCCGCGCCGCCAGCAGCACCAGCGTCACGGCGGTGGCCCCGGCGAGCAGCGCGTTAAGCGTGCGCATCTCGAAGATCCAGCCCATCAGGTCAGGCTGGTTGCCCGCGAGCCGCGCCCAGCCGGCTTCGAGGTAGAAGAAGCCCGGCCCGTGCAGGAAAAACGCCCCCCCGTCGAACCGGGGGAACCCGCCGGAGATGACGCTGCGGCCGAGATCGGTGTAGATAACCTCGTCGCCGAACAGGTCGAATGAGCGGCGATGCATCGCCAGCCGGATGAGCAGGGTCACGCCGCCAGCGACTACGGCAACAATGGCAACGGCGCCGGCACGGGACCTGGCGCGCGGCACGGCCGCCGGGCGGTTGATAGGGGTCGTCGTCACTTGTTCCTCCCCGGATGGTTGCCGTCCGGGAGGAAAAAGACCTCGGGGACGACGGGGATGACGCCGCCGGGAAACAGCGCACGCGCCTGTGTCCGGTAGGCCGTGATCAGCTCGGGCTTCGCCTCGATCAGCAGCGGCCATCGGGCCTCGACCAGGCCATTGCGCCGGGCGAACGCGGGAACCGCCGGCTGCCGCTGGTTGTAGGGGAAGTCGCTGTAATAGCCGACCCGCGCACCGCTGCGCTCGGCTGCGGTGCGCACCAGCACATGGTCGACGTGGCCGCCGATGCCCAGCGGTGCGAGGACAAGCCCCGGCCCGGGGCACGCCAGCCGCTGGATGACATCCGATACACCGTGGAACGTGCCAGCGTCGGCGGGCGCGACGCGCCCCGAGATGATGTCGCGCCGGTAGAGCGGGTAGATATGCCCGAGTTCGGGCAGCAAGCGCGCCCACCGCGACGGGCCTCCGGGGTGCGGCCGGAGACGGTAGAGCGCCTCGGTCAGCCCGGCGTGGACCCAGGTGACGCCCATCGGTTCCAGGGCGGCGCGGTCCTCCGCACGGCGCTGGCGGTACAGCGACTCGGCGTCGCGCGCCCCAACCTGGCGCAGGTACCGCCGCGCTGACAGCGTGTACGGCGGCGGTGGGGCCTCGGTGAAGAGGGTCGCCACGGTCACCGGGATGCGCCTGGCAGCGTAGATCAATAGCGCGCCGCAGGAGAGCACGGCGTCGTCGAGGTGCGGGGACAGCACCACGAGGGGCACGCCGTGCTCGATCGCCTCGGTCAGCATGTTCACGGGCATGACGGACCGCCCGCCGCCCCTGGGCCAGCACCCGGTGCGCTGAGGAGTTCCTGGACGAGCGTGAGATAGCGGTCCGCCGTCCCATCACGCCCGTATCGCTGCGCGGCCGCATGGGCCGTCTGGCCCAGCTCACGCCGCGCCGCCTCATCGCCGGCCAAGTCGCGCATCTGACCGGCGAGGGCGCCGACATCATACGGTGGGACGCGCACGTCGCCGTCCATCCAGCGCAGGGCCGGCAGGTCGAAGTGCAGCACCGGCTTGCCGTGAGACATGCCCTCCAGCGCGGCGAGGCCGAATGCCTCATGCCGGGACGGCAGCGCCATGAAGGCACTGCGGGCAAGCAGGTCCTGCTTGCGCTGGCCGCTGACGTGGCCGACCCAGCGGACATCACCCGCGGTGGCGGCCAGCAGGGCCCCGAACTTACGCTCCTCGCGCCGGGTGCCGTTTCCCGCGACGAGCAGCGGCATGGCCAGGCCGCTCCGTGCGTACGCGGCGAGCAGCAGGTCCAGCCCCTTCTCCCAGGGCGCGATCCGGCCCAGGTACAGGATGTGCTCACCGCGGCCGAGCAGCCTCTCGTCAAGGCGCCTCTTACCGATGCCATTCGGGATGACGCGCACCGAGGCGGACGGGTTGCAGTTGCGGACCAGCGCGCGGTGAGCGGGGTTGAGCACCACCACGTCGCGGTAGAAGCGCAAGCCCAGCCGCTCGATGAGGAAAAAGGGGAGCCGGTACCGGTCCCACATTTCTTGCGCATGAAGGTTCTGGGCGAGCCCGACGACCCGCGCGCGTGAGAAGAGCGGCAGGAAGCTGGTAGAAAACGGCGGGGTGAAGCTCTCGATCCACAGGTCGTGAGGAATCCGCCGGGCCGCGAACGGCAGCAGTGCGTGGTAAAGCAGCTGCCCCGCGCGTGGGCCCGCCCAGGCCACCGGCAGCCTCCGGTAACGCACCCCGTTGCGCACCTCTGTCCCGCGACGGCGTGCCGCACTGACGACCGTGACGTCGAAGTTCGCCGCCAGCCGGTCGGCGATCATCTCGACGACGGCTGCGCCGCCGCCGCCGTAATACGGGTTACCGGGACCGTCAAAGATCGAGATCACCACCTGTCTGGCCGCGGTCCCGGCGGCCACCTCGGTCGCCTCGGCCGGGCCTGGCCGGGCGGCGGCCATGCGCTGACGGATCATTTGGTCACCACCGTCTTCTCCTGGTCTCGCTCCGAGCCGATGGCCAATGAGACCGCTGGCTGCTCTTCGATCCCCCGGTCCGCGGGCGCGGCCCGGCGTGGCCCTCGCGCGGGGCGGGCCCCTGGCCGCAGGAAAAGCTGGGCGGCGCGTAGTCCTACCAGCGTCGCGGCCGCGAGCCACAAATACAGGTGCGGCCGCAGCACAACCAGCAGCCCGGCCTCCGCCACCGGCTCCACCAGCGGGATCCGGGCGAGTACCCCGCGCCCCTGGCGGCGCACCAGGCGGTAGGCCGCCGTTCCCAGCGCAGCCGTAGCGCCGGCCGCGCCGGCCGCGGCCAGCCCGGTGATGCCGCCGACCCGCCAGCCGACCAGCAGCGCCCCGGTGTACCCGGCCAGGCCTGCACTCAGCCACCACAGGCAGGAGTAGTCGTCGGCGGCCTGGAAGAACGCCGTTATGAGGCTGATGCCGCCCACCGCCAGGCCGGTTACGGCGGTGTACTTCAGCAGCGGTGCCGCCGCGCCATAGCGGGCCGGGAACACTGCCGTCAGGACGGGCGCTGGGGTGGTCGCCAGGACCACCGCGACCGGCAGGGCCACCGCGGCGTACATCTGCACCGCCCGGGCGGCGATCACCCCACCGGTGGCGCGCCGCGCCAGTGACGGGAAGAACGCCCACGCAACCGCCATCCCGACATACAGCGGGACCCGGGACAGCGCCGCGTCGGCCTGGTAGCTCGCGGCCAGGGCGCGGTCCCCAGGGAGCAGCGCGACCAGCACCACGTCGATCGCGGCGAAAAGGGAGACCACCACCTGGGCCCCGGCGATGCCGGCCGTTCGGCGCCACAGGTCCCGGTTGGCCACTGCGGCCAGCCATGGCCGGCCGGTGCCGCGCGGCGTGCGTGGCCACCACGCCAGGAAAACGATCCCGCCGATCCCGAACGCCGCAAGCGCCCCCGTTTCTCCTGCCCCGGCCAGCATGACCAGCAGGACCCCGGCGCCGTTCTTCAGCAGGTTCTCCGCGGCGGAGAGTGCCGAGAGGACACGCATGCGCTCCTGGCCCTGCAGCGAGCCTTTGGGAGTGGCGCCCAGGAAGATGACGAACGTGCTGAGCGCCAGCGCGAGTGCGGTTGCTGATCCCGCGAACCCGGTGGCGACGGTACCGACGACGGTGGCCGCGATGACCCCGCTCCCGGCGCTCGCCAGCTTCGCGAACCGGATTGCGGAGTCCTGCTCCGCGTCGGACCGGGCGCGAGCCAGAGCCTGTGCCAGCACCCAGGGCACGGACACCATGGCCACGGTCGACGCCCACATGATCAGGCCCTGGCCGGCGGCGAATGTGGAGTACGCGGCCACATCGAGCAGGTGGGTCAGCAGCAGCGCATATCCGTAGTTGCAGAGCCCCACGAGCACCAGGGCTGCCGTGATCCACCGTGCGCCATGGGCGGCGGCAGACTCCTCCCGGGTGGCAGCGCCGGTCATACCATGCCTTCCGCGCTGGCGCCGCAAAGGAGCTCGGCGGTGGTGGCCAGCCGCAGCCCGGTCGGCGGGACCGGTACCCGTCGCAGCGCCGTGGCCGCCCCTACCTCGTCGCAGCCGCTCATCAGGACCTGCAGCCCCTCCCCGCTGCTGGTGATCACGTCAGTCACCCGCAGCGCCTTGCGCAGGAGCGCGGCTACCTCCCGGGCGTCGCCGGCCGGCCATGACGCCACCGTCGCCAGGTCCACGTCTTGCCGCCGGGACGGGCTGCCCCGGTCTCTGCGCGCGGACTCCGACAGCAACACGCTGGCCAGGCGTTCCGCGCTGGCGTCCCAGGAGAACCGGCCTGCCCACGCCCGGCACTGATCAGCCATGCCGCGCTGCCGGTCGGGGTGGCTGAGGACATCAAGGGCATTCATCAGCGCCGTGGCCAGGCCACAGGCGGGCGGCGCGAGCCATCCTGTCACCTGGTCGCGCACTGAATCCCGCAAGCCGGGCACGTCAAACGCCACCGTCGAGGTGCCCATCGCGTTAGCTTCCAGAACGGTGAGCCCCCAGCCTTCCCCCAGCGACGGCGCCACGGTCAGCCACGCCCGGCTGAGCAAGTCGCTCTTGGCCTGATCGGACACGCGTCCGGGCAGGCGCACGGCCTGTTCCAGGCCAAGCTCTCGGACTTGTGCCAGCAGAGCCTCGCGGGCTGGCCCGGTCCCGGCGATGTCCACACGGAGATCAGGCCAGCGGCTCAGCAGGCCTGGAACCGCATCCACAAGAAGGTGCAGCTGCTTATGCGGGACGAGCCTGGTCACCACGGCTATGGCGGGGGTCGGCGAGCGCAGCGCGCGGCTGGGCGGCAGCGGATCGATGCCGTTGGGCACGATGTGTATCGGCCCGCGGAGGCCAAGCTGCTTGCGCATCTCGGCGCGGGTCGACGGGGACACGGCGATCAGCGGGCAGCGTCGGTACACGCGGCGACTGACCCTGCCCTCCAGCAGCCGCCCAATGCTATTGACCGGCCAGCGGAAGTACATGTCGAACTGGGCCTGGTGCACGTGGTGCAGCACGCACACCACAGGCGCGCCGGCCGGCGCCCAGAGCGGCGTGAAGAACGGGATGCCGTTCTGGAAGTCAACCACCGCGTCGTAGCGGTGCCCGTGCCGGCTCAGGTGGCGCGCGGCCGCCAGGTACACGCTGAAGCGGCCGCCTTCGCGCACCACCAGGTAACCGTTCGCCCAGTCGTACGGCGGCGTACCCTCGTACTTCGATGTGAACAGGGTGACCAGCGCTCCGGCACGGGCGAACCGCCGCCCAATCTGCTCGGCGTACGCCTCCGCCCCGCCTGCCGCGGGATTGGACAGGTCGCGCCAGTTCAGGAACAGGATCCGGCGACCGGCCAGCTCCGCCAGCGCCGACATCAGGCCGTCCTCCGGTACGCCAGGCGGAGCAGGTCCGCTACGGCGCGGCCGCCGTCGCGGCCCGCGCGCAGGGTCGACCCCTCCTTGTCAGACCACACGACCGGGATCTCCTTGACCGGCACGCCCATATCGATGATCGCTCTGAGCAGCTCGACGTCGAACGCGAACCCGTCGATACGCAACTGACGGGCGACCGTGCGGGCCAAATCCCCGGCGAAGAACTTGAATCCGCACTGGGTATCGGCGAACCCGGGCACGACCCGGCTCGCCATCGCCCGGAAGACCATGCCGCTGACGGCACGGTGAGCGGGCTGCCGGCTGGCGAGCGTCGCGCCGCTAGTGTGCCGCGAACCGACAACGGCCCAGAAATCACCCAGCAGTGGCACGACAATGTCGAGCGTCTCGATCGGCGTGGCGAGATCGGCGTCCATGTAGCCGACGAAACGGGCCTGTGAGGTGAGAAACCCGCGCCGCACCGCGGCTCCCTTGCCCCGCCGGGCACAGCCGGTGAGATGGACCGGCACCCGGCCGGATCGCGTCCTGGCCACCAGGTCAGATGTCTGGTCGACGCTGCCGTTGTCGATCACCACGACAGAGGAGGAATACGGCTGCTTCTCCAGGTACCGGACCGTGTGCACGAGCGTGTCGGGCAGCCGCCGGGCCTCATCACGCGCCGGTATCAAGACTTCGAGATGGCACGCGGGGCGCAGCAAGGCAGCGGGGATATCCGGCTCCCGCCTGGTCGTATTCGTTAGGGCGGCTTTCGGCGTGGTCGTTGCCATGGCATGTCCTTTGCGCAGTTCTCGCTGCCAGCCTCGCCAGCAGCGGGCGGGCCCACGGCGCAGCTGTGAATTACTGCCAGCTGTGAATCACTGGCTGTGCATTGCTGGCTCCGTTGCCCATGTGCCAATCAAGAGGGGGGCTCCCTGCGCCCAGATACACAGCCGGACATAACCCAGCCGCGCCCGGTGCGGCCTAACCTGTCGTGCTGGGGCGGTAGGTATCACGGACCGCCGTTCGGCTCTCTTGGCGGGTGAAGTCCGCAAGCCCACCGCCAAGCGCCGGGACCGGAGATCTGCCGGGACCGGAAAGGAGCGAGCCATGGTCGTAGTGATGGCCCAGGATGCCGCCCCGCAGGACATCGACGCCGTCGTCGAACTCGTGCGGGGCGCGGGCGGCGAGGCGTTCGTCAGCCGGGGGGTATCCCGCACGATCGTCGGGCTGGTCGGTGACATTGAGCAGTTCCATGCGCTGAACCTGGGCAGCCTGCGCGGCGTGCGGGACGTAGTCCGCATCTCGGTCCCGTACAAGCTGGTCAGCAGCGAGAACCATCCGGACCGCTCGGTCGTTCGGGTTGGCGGGGTGCCGATCGGCCCGGGCACACTTACGGTCATCGCCGGCCCGTGCGCGGTAGAGACTCCGCAGCAGGCGCTCGCCGCTGCGCAGATGGCGAAGGCTGCGGGTGCATCGCTGCTCCGCGGTGGCGCGTTCAAGCCGCGCACGTCGCCATACGCATTCCAGGGACTTGGTGAGAAGGGCTTGAAAATCCTCGCCGACGTGCGGGCGGAGACCGGCCTTCCGGTGGTGACGGAGGTCGTAAATGTGAGCGACGTCGAACTCGTTGCGTGCTACGCCGACATGCTCCAGATCGGTACCCGCAACATGCAGAACTTCGCCTTGCTCCAGGCGGCCGGGCAGGCCGGGAAGCCGGTCATGCTCAAGCGCGGTATGAACGCCACCATCGAGGAATGGCTCATGGCCGCCGAGTACATCGCGCAACGCGGCAACCTCGACATCGTGCTATGTGAACGGGGCATCCGCACCTTTGAGGCGGCCACGAGAAACACCCTGGACATCAGCGCCGTGCCGATCGCGCAACTGCTATCCCATCTGCCGGTCATTGTGGACCCATCGCACTCCGGCGGCCGTCGCGAGCTCGTGCTCCCGCTGGCCAGGGCGGCGATCGCGGTCGGCACCGACGGGATCATCGTCGACGTGCACCCCCACCCGGAGACCGCGCTCTGTGATGGCCCACAGGCCCTCGTCGGCGGCGACATCCGCGAGCTTGCCAGCATCGCGCAGCACCTGCCGCCGATCGTCGGACGCACTCTCACGCCCGCGCCCGAGCTGGCACCAACCGGCTGACAGCCACCGCCGCGAGGCCAGCGTTCGGGACGGAGCACCACGAGCTGAACGATCCGAGGATGCATACCTTCATCGCCCTCCCCCGGCCAAGCTGTCAGCGGGCTGTCAGCACCCCTGTTCCATCCTCGGACCATGCACCCGGAAAGCACGTGCCATAACCCCGAGAGAAACGCGCGCAGCCGCACGTCCGGGCACAGAGGTCCGGCTCAACGGTGCGGTTCCTCCGCTCCGCGGATTCTGCGCACGGCACGGTGGGCCCGCAGAAATCATTTCGTGATCAGCAAGATCAACGGGGGAATACCATGAAATCGGCGACAGCCGTTCCACCTACGGCGGCCTATGACGCGGCCGAGCTTGTTGGCCGGACGCGAAGCGGAGATGCTTCGGCCTGGCGTGACCTGGTTAATGAATACGAACCACTGCTCCGGCGGATCGCCCGCAACCACCGGCTATCGGCCGAAGACGCGGATGACGCCGTTCAACTCACGTGGCTTCGCTGCATCGAACATATCGATCAAATAACCCATCCCGACAGGCTCCGCGCATGGCTGGTGGCCATCTGCCGCCGCGAGAGCATCCACCTGGTAGCCAGAGGACGGCGGGAAGTGCCGCTCGGCGGGCCGCAGGTGGAACGGCTGGCCGACCAGCGGGACGGAGAGGGTGATCCGTTCGACGAGGCTGTGCGCCATGACGAGCACGACCGCCTGTACAGCGCCATCGGGGCCCTGCCGCAGCGACAGAGAGCCCTGCTCGTCGAAGTGCTGAGAAATGAGGGCCAGAGCTATCTCAGCCTTTCTCATCACCTGAACCTCCCGGTGGGCAGCCTTGGACCTACCCGGCAGCGGGCCCTCACCCGGCTGCGAAGCGATCCTCGCTTGACCGATCTGTCGTCCGAGAATCCTGGACGGCCGCCTGGCTCGCGCCCGGGTCAGGCCAGGGTCAAGCTGCACCGCGCCGGGCCCAGATCTCCGGAAGTTAGCCGGTAGGTACCGCTTCTGACCTGCTGTTACGGTCCCGCCCAGCTTTGCGTGCTCCGGGCGTCTGTCAGTGAGCCCGGCATGACAGCGGAGCGGAACTGCGCTTCGGACCGGAGCGCTTCCAGTGCGAACTGCCGGTCCAGCAGCAGCTCAGCGGCGTGACCGCAGCGGGGCGCACTCCGGCCCCGCCCGGCCGCGGATGCGGCGCAGCCGCCGCGGCCCCGGGTCGACCACGTACCGCTCGTTCGCGGCGAGCAGCAGCGGCAGGTCGGTCACGCTGTCCGTGTAGGCGTATGCCACCGGGATGCTGATTCCCGCGGCGGCGAGACGGCGCACCTTCTGCACGCCGAACGAAAAACCTCGCGTCGAGGTGGGCAGGGCGTTCCACATGCCGCACTCCCGGGACGGTCGCACGAACCGCCGTCCCTGCTGCAGGCGGGCCGCCACGATCTCAATCGCGTCCAGCCCGAGCACGCGGCAGCTCGCCTCGGCCAGCCAGTCGGCGCAGCCGGTGGCGATGACCACGCGGTGGCCGGCATCGAGGTGGGCGTGCAGGCGGTCTAGGACGACCGATATCTGGTTGCCCTCAGCGGCGTGCCGGGCCGCGAACTCTTCCGCCAGGGCCTGGATCCGCCCCGGCGGCGCACCGACCGTGGCGATCCCCAGCAGCACGGTGATCGCGTGCCGCCGCGCGAACGGGACAAAGAAAAACGGCCCGAGAACCGGGGCCGCCAGCAGCGCCGCCACGGCGCGCGGCGGGCTGCGCAAGATCAGCCCACGGACGAACTCGGCGGTGGTATCACCGCGCAGCAGGGTCCCGTCGAGGTCGAACACCGCGACCGGCGGCTCGGGCAGCGGCGGGCCAGCAGCGTTCGTCGCCATGCACTCTCCCTTCGTCCCGCTGGCAGCATAGGCCCGCAAAACGGGCGCGGTCAGCGACCCGCCGCCCAACTGGCCAGGACGGGGACGGGCCGCGCGTCAGCGCCGCCGGGCATGACTCGAAACGGCCTACGCATTCGTTCTGTAGCGACGCAGAACGCAGGCGTCAGCGGGGGGCGAGGCCGAGCAGCAGGCTGTCCACGACATGCTTCGCGAAGTCCTCGTTGTGCTCCACCGTGTCATACTTGCCGCGCGACATCGCGGCACCGGTCAGCGTGAGCATCGCGATCTCTACGTCGAGGTCCGGCCGGAGCTGGCCGTTGGCCATGCCGCGCTGCAGCACGGAGCGGATCACGTCGCGCCGCGGCTCGACGACCGTCTCGGCATAGCGGGCCATCAGCCGGGGATACTTTTCCCCCTCGCCGAGCAGCAGCGTGTACTGGCGGGTCCGCCGCGGATCGGCGGTGTCCTGGGCCATCACCGTGACCAGGGCGATCAGATCGTCACGGACCGAGCCGCCGTCCGTCTCGGGCAGCGGGCTCTTCATCGACCCCAGCGCGGCCAGCAGCAGGTCTTCCTTGTTGTGCCAGCGCCGGTACACGGTCGCCTTGCCGACCCCGGCCCGGGCGGCTACTTCCTCGACGCAGAGGCCCTCGGCGCCCTTCTCGGCGAACAGTTCCAGCGTGGCCTCGATGATCGCCTGCTCGGCGCGCTCGCTGCGCGGGCGGCCGGGCCGCCGGCCCGCGGCGGGCCCGTGGCCCGGGCCCGCCGCGGAGCTGGCGCTGTCGTTACGCGCATCCGGGCAGTGCTCCTCGAGCGGCCCGAGCTCGCGCTCGCCGCCTGAGGCCTCCGCGGTGCGGGGCATGACTGCCGGATTCATCGGTTCTTATCCTTCCACGCCGTGCGACTGGTCGGCGAAGTCCCCCGGCCACACATCGACGAGGTACTCATCGGCCGGGTCGACTGCCGCCCCGGCCGCCTCGACAGCCCCACTGGCCGCAGCAGGGCGGCTGGTCAGGTGCTCCGGCCAGACGTCGAGCGCCTCCAACGGGTCGATGCCCGGGGCAGCGGCGGCGTCCACAGCGACCGGCTCCAGCTCCGGAGCCGACGGCACCGCCGGGGTGGGCTGCACCGCCGGGGTGACCGGGCTGGTGGAACCCAGCCCCGGCATCCAGCGCAGGACCACGATGGCGCCGGCCAGCGCGATGATCGCGGCCACGACCGTGGTCACGTGCATGGCGCTGACGAAGGCATCGTTGGCGGGACCCAGCAGGGCCCGCCCCGCCGTGCCGAGCTGCGCGGCCACGGCCTGCGTGGCCGAGATGGAACCACCGGCCGCGTCCCTCGTGGCGGCCGGAAGGCTGGCCAGCGTCGGGCTCATCGTCTGGTGGTAGGACTGGGCCAGGATCGAGCCCAGCACGGCTACCCCCAGCGCGACGCCGACCTGGCGCGCGGTGTTGGTCAGCGCGGAACCGGCGCCGGCCCGCTCGCGGGGCAGCACGTCCATGACCGCGGACGTGGCGGCCGGCATTGCGGCCCCGATGGCCGCTCCCTGAATGAAGAACAGCAGCCCCAGCAGCCACACCGGGGAGGCCGTGCCGAGCAGCACGTACCCGGCGAGCGCGGCGGCCATCACGAACATGCCGGCGGTCCCCACGACCTTGGGCCCGAAGCGCCGGACCAGTGCGGCGCTACGCGGGGACAACAGCAGCTGTCCGACCGCGAACGGCACAGTCATAAGGCCCGCTTCAAGCGCACTGTAGCCCCGGACGTTCTGCAGGTAGAAAGCGGTGAAGAAGAACACCCCGCCCATCCCGAAGAAGACCAGGCCGAGCGCGCCCACCGAAGCCGAGAGGCGCCGGTCGCGGAACAGCCGGACGTCCAGCGCCGGATGACGGGTCCGGGACTCGTGCCAGGCGAAGACCGCGAGCACGGCCAGGCCACCCACGATGGGGCCGAGCACCGAGGGGTGCACCCAGGAGCCGGCGTCGCCGCCCTGGACGATCCCGAAGACGACCAGCACGAGGCCCGCGATCGAGAGCAGCACGCCGAGAACGTCGATCCCCGCCCGCTCGGGGTTCCTTGACTCGGGAACCAGCAGCGCGACGGCGATCGCACCAGCCACCGTGACGGGCACATTGATCAGGAAGACCGAGCCCCACCAGAAGTGGGCCAGCAGCACGCCGGCGAGCACCGGCCCGATTGCGAAGCCGATTCCGACGGCGGAGGCCCAGATGCCGATGGCCCGCGCCCGCTCCTGCGGCTCGAAGACGTTGGAGATGATCGACAGTGTCTGCGGCATGACGGCCGCACCGCCCAGGCCCATCGCCGCGCGCGCGAAGATCAGCTGATCCGGCGAGCGGGAGTAGGCGGACAGCAGCGAGCCGATCCCGAACAGGATCAGGCCGATCATGAGCATCCGCTTGCGGCCGATGCGGTCGCCGATGACCCCGAACGTGAACAGGAGGCCGGCGAACACCAGGGTGTAGGAGTTGATGGCCCATTCGAGCTGGCTCTGGCTTGCGCCCAGGCCGGCGCGGGGCTCAGCGATCGTCTTCAGGGCGACGTTGAGCACGGTGTTGTCGATGACGATGGCGAGAAGGCTGACGATGAGGACGCTGAGGATGCCCCAGCGCCGTCGGTAAATCGTTTGGCTGTCCATGGTGCCTTTCGCAAGCTGAACGAAGAACAACGAACGGTCCCGCTTCCGGCAGGGCTGCATAGGCCTGCCTCAGCGGGAAGATCACGCGCGGTGCGGTCGTTCCCGCCGGTAGGGCCCGCTGGGCTCGTGGCTCCAGCCCCGGTCCGGCCTCGCGCCGTCGACCCGCGCTATCGATACGGAACAGGACCGTATCGGAATACATTCCTTGGTCGCCTCAGATTTTTTCCGCGACCTTCCGATTGCGCTTAGTTAACGAGCGCCGGTCGGCACGACACACACTGAGGCTCTGGACTGCACGCGGTGCCGGTTCCGGACTCGTCACGACCCGAGCATGACGTCGGCTTGCTGCAGCGCTCCCCCGGCCCGGTCGACCACCACAGCCAGGATCAGCCGAGCGAACTGGCCCTCGAGCTCGACGGTGACGGTCGATTCGCCGTCCCCCGCCCGGTAGCCGCCGGCCCGGCACGGGCCGGCCCAGGCGCCCGCCGCCCGCAGGCGGCGCAGGACCAGCGAACGGTCCAGGGACGGAGCGGTCGGCGCCGCCCCCGGCCAGGACATGGCACCGTCGTTCATCAGCGTGATGATCTGCCCCAGCATCGACTGGAGCGGCGAACCCGCGGCCGGGGGAACCGCGAGGATCAGTGACTGTACACGGGGGGATCGTTCCGGATTAAGACGGATCTCGACCTGCGCTGTACCGCGGTCCCCGGCCACCCACCAGCGGCAGTGCGCGGGCGTGTCCGACTCGGGGGGACGGCCGGGGTCAGCGCGGAACTCGCCCAGGCGCTCGTGGATCAGCCGGATCTTCTCCCGCCGGTCCGGGTACGGCTCGTCCAGCGCGACGTTCTCGGAAAACAGCTTCGCCGCCGCCGCGTCGTCCCAGGACTGCATCAGCCGGGACACCTCGTCCCGGGCGGCCACCGTCTCCGGCCATGCGCCGGCCGGCGCCAGCGCCAGGGCCCGCTCGGCGGGCAGGGCGCCGTCCAGGTGCGCGGCCCGGCGCGGCGCGGCCCGGCGCGTGTGCTGCCGGAGCACGGTGCTGACCAGCCGGACCGCGAACGGCCCGACCGGCGCGTACGTGCTGTTGCCCAGGACGATCACGCCGAGCCCAGTGGCCGGGTGCCAGCGCATGTTGCTGCCGAAGCCCGGGTAGCCGCCGCTGTGCTGGACGATCCGGCCCCAGGCCGGGTCGTCCTCGACGAACAGCCCGAACCCGTAGCTGCCGGTCGCCGTGCTGCCCGGGACCGGCACGGGCATCCGCAGCCCGGTAGCCACCTGCGGAAGCTGCATCTCGCGGCGGCTCGCGCGGGACAGCGGGTGCGGGCCGCCGGTCTCCTCGGGGCCGGGCGGGAAGGCGGCGGTGAAACCCGCGACCCAGGTCGCGAGGTCCTGCACGCAGCTGAACACCCCGCCCATGGGGGCGAACGCGCCACACGGGGCCGGGCTGATCTCCGCCCAGCGGCCATGGTCACGCCGGTATCCGCCGGCCAGTTCGCCGGGGTCGACGTCGGCCGCCTCGAAACCGGTGTGCGCCATACCCAGCGGGCCGAGCACCCGGGACCGGATGAAGTCCGGATAGGAGGTGCCGGAGACCGCGGAGATGACCCGGCCGAGGATCGCGTAGCCGAGGTTGGAGTACTCGAACCGGGTGCCCGGTGCCCAGGCGAAGCTGACCCCGCCGGACAGGAACGCAGCGAACTCCGGGAGCGGCAAGCCCTGCTGGCGGTCCCCCCAGGGGTCGTCGGTCGGGAACCCGGCGGTCATGGTGACCAGATGGCGGAGCCGGACCCGCTGCGCGTCCGGGGTGACCGAGGACCAGCCGCGGAGCTCCGGGACGTAATCTTCGGCCAGGTCGTCCAGCCGCAGGGCGCCCTCGTCGCGCAGGGCCAGCACCGCCGCGGCGGTGAAGCTCTTCGTCATCGACGCGATCCGGAACACCGTACCGGCGCCAGGTACCTCGCCGGGCCCATCCGCATCGGCCCGGCGCTGCCCGAATCCGCCGGCGTGCACGAGGCGGCCGCCGGCCACGATGCCGTAGGCGATTCCAGGCTGGCCGCCGCGGCGCTGGAAGCTTTCGGCCAGCGCGTCCGCCGCCTCGAAGTCCGCTGCCCCGAAGTGCGCCGCCTCCAGTCCCACGCCGTCGCGCTCCGCTTCTGACAAGACCGCCTCCTCACGCTGATCCGACTGCCTAGTGTCTCAGCCCGCGCTCGGCACGGCAGGACGCCACCCGCTCCTGGCCCGGCCGGGCGGCCAGGCCGGAGCCCAGCTGGCGCCCGGCTGGGCTGTCCGTAACGCGGGCGTATCGAAGTGGTTTCGCCCGCATGCGAGGCATGTCATGATCAATGTGTCCGGGGACGCCATTGGGGCGCCTCGAGACTGGAGGTTCAGTGATGAATCCGCAGGCACAAGGACCACGCGCGGCCGCTACCGAAGGGCGGACCACGGCAGCAGTCCCGGCCAGGCAGCCGGGCGGCGCGCAGCCCGGCCATACCGGCCAGCCCCCCCACACCACCCAGGCCGGCCGTACCGCCGCACCCGAGCCGCTGTACGGCAGCCGCACCGGGCGGCGGATCACCGTCCGGGACATCGCCGCCGCCAAGGCACGCGGCGAGAAATGGCCCATGCTCACCGCCTACGACGCGCTGTCGGCGCACATCTTCGACGAGGCTGGCATCCCGGTGCTGCTCGTCGGCGACTCGGCGGCGATGGTGGTATTCGGTCACGACACGACGATCCCGGTCACCCTGGACGACCTGATCCCGCTGACCGCCGCCGTGGTCCGAGGCACCAGCCGGGCCATGGTGGTGGCCGACCTGCCGTTCGGCTCCTACCAGGCCTCAGCCGGGGATGCGCTGGCCGCCGCGATCCGCTTCCTGAAGGAGTCGGGGGCGCACGCGGTCAAGCTGGAGGGCGGCCAGCGGGTCGCGCACCAGGTCGAGGAGCTGGTGGCGGCCGGCATCCCGGTCATGGCCCATCTCGGGCTGACCCCGCAGTCGGTGCACGCGTTCGGCGGGTACCGGGTGCAGGGCCGCGGTGAGGACGGTGAGCAACTGCTGCAGGACGCCAAGACCCTGGAGGCGGCCGGCGCGTTCGCCGTGGTACTGGAGTGCGTGCCCACGGCGCTCGCGGCGCGGGTGACCGACGCGCTGTCCATCCCCACGATCGGCATCGGGGCCGGCCCGGACTGCGACGCCCAGGTGCTGGTGTGGCAGGACATGGCGGGCCTGTCCGCCCGGACGCCGAAGTTCGTCCGCCAGTACGCCGACGTATCCTCGGTGCTGCGTGAGGCCGCCTCGGCGTACGCACGCGACGTGGTGTCGGGGACGTTCCCCGGCCCGGCGGAGTCTTACCGCTGAACTTCGGGTGATCGCTGGCCGGTTTGCGGGAAGGCTGGTCAGCGGAGGAGCCCATGTACATACCCGCGCATTTCGCGGCCGACGATGCCCTGGTGAGCGAACTGCTCACCAGGCACGGCGCGGCTGACCTGATCACCAGCACGTCGCAGGGACTGCTCGCGACGCTGCTGCCGTTCGTGTACGACCCCACGGCCGGCGAGCACGGCGCGCTGCTCGGCCACGTGGCGCGCAACAACGATCAATGGAAGGTGCCGGCCCTCGGCGAGTCGCTGGTCATCGTGCGGGGCGCGGACGCGTACGTCTCCCCGGTCTGGTACCAGTCCACCGCGGAGCACGGCCGGGTGGTGCCGACCTGGAACTACATCACCGCCCACGTCTACGGGCAGCTGATCGTGCACGACGACCCGGCGTGGGTGGAGGCCCTCGTCCGGCGGCTCACGGCCAAGCACGAGGACGGGCGGGACCCCTGGTGGTCGGTGGACGACGCTCCGCCGGCGTTCATCGCGGGGCAGTTGCGCGCCATCGTCGGGATCGAGCTGGCCATCACCCGGATCGAGGCCAAGGCCAAGCTGAGCCAGAACCGGCCGCAGGCCGACATCGACGGCGTGATCGAGGGCCTGCGCGCCGAAGGCGCCGAGCGTACTGCCGCCGACGTGGCCCGGGCCCGCCCCGATGAGTAGGCCGGGTCGCGAGATCAGCAGATCAGGCGCTGGCGGGGTCGACGGTCAGCTCGGCGCGGTCGGTGTAGAAAGCGACGTGGTCGGCGATCTCGGACACCGCCGCGTGCGGCTTCTCGTACGTCCAGATGACGTCGTCGACGGTGCCGTCCGGGGTCTCGACGGTGTAGTAGCTCGCGTCCCCCTTGAACGGGCAGTAGCTGGAGGTGTCGGTCCGCCGCAGCACGCTGGCGTCGACGTCCGCGATCGGGATGTACTGCACCGCGGGGTAGGTCGACTCCTGCAGGGTCAGCGCGTGCCGGGAATCGGCCACCACCCGGTCCCCGATGCGGACGACCACACGGCCCTCGGTCGGCTCGATCGTGATCGGGTGCTTGGCGCTGGGCTCTAGAACGGGGCGGGACATGGCCGTCTCCTCGTGCGATCGTGGCGTGTGAGCGACTCCTTGCGCATCACGCAGAACACAGTCCAGCTGGCATCTGTTCCGTGCCGGGGAGCAGGACCGGCTCCAGTTCAGCAAGCCTTAGGCGGCGGCCCGCGATGAGGGCCGCCGTCGCGCTAACCAGCATGCAAGACCAGGGCGGCCATGCCCCCTGCTCTCTCAGACCCGGTTCGGCGGAAACCATCTCTCCAGGTCTAGGCAGGGCCGCCCCGGGGCCTAGACGGCCATCGCGGCGCCGCTGGGCCACCTCTCTAGGCGGCGCGGAGCGCGGGGAGAACCTCTTTGCCGATCATCTCGATGGTCGCCATCGGGTCCTCCGACATGACCTGGACGGAGACGATGTCCGCCCCGACGTCGGTGACCAGCGGGCGGTAGGCGTCCACCAGCCCGGCGGCATCCGGGACACGCTTGTAGCTACTGAGGACCTCGGAGCGTTCCATCTCGTCGGCCCGGGCCCGCAGGTCGGCGGGGTCGGCCGTCTCCAGCCGGCCTGGGGCCCGCAGGCCGCGCATCGGCAGCAGGGAGCGCCACGCCGCCTCGTCGTGTTCCGCCAGCACCGTCCACCGGGTCGCCAGGACACGCTGGGCGCTGCCGCGCTCGGCCGCCGCGCGGCGGTAGGGCTCGATGACCTTGGCCACCGTGTCCTCGGGCTGCTTGACGCTCGTGATCAGGCCGTCAGCGAACCGCCCGGCGAAATCCGCGGATTTGGGACCGCCGGCCGCCATCATCACCGGAATCTGACTGATCGGAAGCGAATACAGCCGCGCGGTCTCGGTCTTGTAGTAGGTCCCGTCGAAGGAGACCTTCTCCCCCGCGAACAGCCGGTGAATGATCTCCAGGGCTTCCTGCATGCGGGCCTGCCGCTCGGCGTAGCCGGGAAATGGGAAGCCCAGCGGCCGCTCGTTAATGGCCTCGCCGGTGCCAACGCCGAGCAGGAGCCGGCCGCCGGACAGCCGGTTCATAGTCGCCGCCATCTGCGCGACGAGCGCGGGGTGATAGTGGAACAGCGGGCAGGTCACGGCCGTCCCAAGCTGAACCCGCCCGGTCCGCGCCGCGACCGTGCCGAGCCACGACCAGACAAACCCGGCCGCGGACGGGTCATCGACCCAGGGGTGGAAGTGGTCCGAGCCGAGGACGACATCGAAACCGGCTTCCTCGGCCGCCACCGCCTGTTCCACCAGCTCCTCAGGGTGGTAGGCCTCGTGGCTGCACAGCCAGGCAAATTTCATCTCATCCCCGAATCCCGCAGAAACGTCCGTCTGATCAGGACGCTACCAAAGCGGCAGGGCGCCGCCAGAACGGGACGCGATCGTTACCGGCCCAGCCAACACAGCACACACTCGCGTGATGACCGTGCGAAGTACCACGGGCTAGGGCACGATGGACAGGTGAACCACGATGAGGTGGCCGCACTGCGGGCGCTACTCGCGCCGACCGGGTGGCCGGACCGGGCGCAGGTCTTGGCCCGTGCCCTGCGGACCTCGACCAGGGCCCGCGGCGGGCTGCTCCTGGTAGGGACGCCTGACGAAGAGCCATGGCACCTCGCGGCCCACCTGGACGACGAGAGCCGGCTGTCCGGGATCGCTGAGCTGGCCCCGACCCTGGTCCGCTGGAACGCTCCGGTGGACGCGCCGCCGCACCTGCGGGTCGGCCTGGAACGGCTGGAGGTCGCGCGGCGCGGGGAGACGCTGTTCGTGGTCACGCCGGAGACCGCGCCTTCCCCGCTGCTGGAACGGGTCAGCGACGCCCGCCGGATCGGCGCCACGATTCTGGCCCTGAACCAGGGCGACGCCGAGCTGGACAGCCTGGCCCACGAAACGCTGACGGTGCCGGCGGCCACGTCGCCGGTGTCGTTCACCGTGGCCCAGCACCTGGTCAGCGCGGCGGCCGGAGATCCGGGCCCGCGGGCCCGGCGCGGCGTGCGGCAGCGGCTGGCGTACCTGCTCGACGTGGTCAGCGGCCCGTCGGCCGGCTGACCCCGGCCAGGCCGCTGGGCAGGCGGGCCGGGGGGCTCAGCTGTCCAGGCTGAGCACCATGGTCGGACGATCGATGACGTGATCGGGGCGCAGCGGGCGGACCGCCGTGCCGATCGCGAAGAACTCGGTGGTGTGGGTCCCCCAGGTGTGGCTGTGCTGGCGGAGCTGAACCCCCACGATGCCCTCGGCGTGCAACTCCTCCGCCTCGGCCTGCATCCGGCTCATGGCCAGCTCGCGAGCGTCGTAGAGAGCCTGGGTGAACTGCTCGATCTCCACGTTGCGCCCGATGTTGCCGATCATGCTGCCCATCCGCTGATGCGCGATGTGGTACACGCAGGAACCCATGACCATGCCGAGTGGCGCGTAGCCGGCCCGGATCAGCGTCCAGAAGTCCTGGCCGGACAGGTCGGAGGTGAACGGCTGGCTCTTGTTGTTCCGCCACTGGGTGACGCCCCCGCCGCCCGCGCCCTCCTCGGCCTTGACCGCGGTGCCGACGGCGATGAACTCGGCGATGTCGTTGCCGAACTCCTTCATCTCCACGTCCAGCCGGACTCCCACGATCCCGTCCGCGTGCAGCGCGTCGGCTTCGGCCTCCATCCGCGTCATGGCCAGTTCCCGCGCGTGGTACATGGCCTGGGACAGCACGTCAAGCTCCTGGTTCTTCCCCCAGCGGCCGACCTGCAGGCCAACGTGGTAGATCGACGTGCCGAGCACCAAGCCGACCGGGCGGAAGCCGACCTCGCGGACCAGCAGGAACTCGTTCACTGACAGGTCTGAGGTGAAGATGCTGCCCGCGCGCCCGGGCTGGAGCTCGGCGAGGCGCCGCATGGCATCCTGGGGAACCCCGGCGGCGCCCAGTTCTTCGGTGACGTTCTGGTCGGTCATCCGGTTCTCCTAGGATCGTCCGATCCGTACACGCGCGGCTTGCCTGCGCTGAGGGTCCAGGGAAAGTATGGCGAGGCTCGGCTGCCGCTCGTGGTCCGACCTCGCGGTAAAACGAGCGATCGCGGTGCCGAGGATCGTCGTTTCCACGATGTGGTCGCGGCGGCCTTCCTGCATGGGGCATTCCCGCTCGCTGACGCGCAGCTGCATGTCGGCGATCACGACGCCCTCGCCGCCGATCCGCGCAACGTCCCGTTCCAGCTGCACGCGGGCGTCGTGGCGGCCTTCATGGACCAGCTCGGTGTACCCGGCGACTTCGGCGTTGCCCGAACTCCAGCGCGTCTGGCCGACCGTAAGCCAGTCGTCGTGCCGGGCCGCGACTGAGATGCCGAGCGCGAGTGAAGCCGGGACCCAGCCCCGCATGATCAGCTTGGCAAAATCCTGCCCGGACAGGTCGGAGGTGAACGGTCGCTTCGGGAGCCGCGCGCCGGGGGCACGCACCGCGGTCCCGATCGCCTTGAACTCCAGGCCGCCGGCCGGGAAGGGGCCGATGGTCAGCCGCACGCCGACCACGCCGTGCCCGCCGAGCTCGGTGCATTCCGCGGCCATCCGGTTGATCGCGGCGCGCCGCGCGTCGTAGAGCGTCTGCACCAGGGGGGCGAAGGAGGTGGCGCCGCCGCGGCTGGAAACCTGGGTCACGGACCGGGTCGGGCCGAACGAGTTGCCGTAGTAGCCGCTCCACGCGCCCGCGCAGCCGTACCCACCGGTGTAGCCGATGTTGTACACGGCCGCGCCCAGGACCTGGCCCACCGGCTCGAAGCCGACGCTGCGGATCGAGGTGAACTCGTCGGTGGACAGCGCTGAACCCCACGTGCCGCTACGCCGGATCTCGGCCATCCGCGCTTCAGCGACAGGGGGCAGTCCCGCCCGGCGCGGATCACTGGTCACGGCGCACCTTTCTCGCTGTCACCTCACGATACTCTGCCACGGCCATCCTGAGACCTGACTGAGGGTGACCTCCGCCCCGCAGCCGCAGGATGACTTCCCGCGGTGGCGGCATTCCGCGCCCGGCCGCGGTCAGTACTCGTCATCGCCGCCGCGTGCGTCCCACTCGCGGTTGCGCTCCTGGACCAGTTCCAGGGCGCGGGCCGCTTCCTCCCGGGTGGCGTAGGGCCCCAGCCGGTCCTTGCCGGGGCAGCCGTCGTCGCCTTCGACTTCGTGGTGGGTGAGGCAGTACCACCAGTGCTTGCCATTGTCGTTCGCCATGGACACTAGACTCGCAGAATATGGCGACCAAGCTCCACCCGGGCCGACCCTCCGCGTCCCGCCCGGTACCCCCGCAGATCCCGCGCCCCGAGTACGTGGGCAAGAAGCGCCCGCGACTGGGCGAGCCCGACGTCAAGGACCCCGCCACGATCGAGCGGATGCGGGTCGCCGGCCACATCGCCGCACAGGCCCTGGCCGAGGTGGGCAGGCACGTCGCCCCCGGGATCACCACCGACGATCTGGACCAGACCGGGCACGACTTCCTGGTCTCCCGCGGCGCATACCCCAGCACGCTCGGCTACCGCGGCTACCCGAAGTCGCTGTGCACGTCACTCAACGACGTGATCTGCCACGGCATCCCCGACGACACGGTGATCCGCGACGGGGACATCGTCAACGTTGACATCACCGCGTTCATCGGCGGGGTGCACGGCGACACCAACGCGACGTTCTGCGCGGGTGACGTGGACGAGGAGTCGCGGCTGCTCGTCGAGCGGACCCGCGAAGCCATGATGCGCGGGATCCGGGCCGCGGCCCCGGGCCGGCCGCTGAACGCGGTGGGCCGGGTCATCGAGTCCTACGCGCGCCGGTTCGGCTACGGCGTCGTCCGCGACTTCACCGGGCACGGCATCGGCACGACGTTCCACTCCGGCCTGGTCGTCCCGCACTACGACGATCCGGACAACGACTTCGTAATGGAGCCGGGCATGACGTTCACGATCGAGCCCATGCTGACCCTGGGCACGATCGACTACGACATCCTGGATGACCAATGGACGGTCGTGACCAAGGACCACAAGCGGACCGCGCAGTTCGAGCACACGATCCTCGTCACCGACGACGGCCGCGAGATCCTGACGGAGTGTTAGATCCTGACGGAGTGCTAGCCCAGTGCTAGCCCGGGGCCGACCCCCCGGAACCCCCCGAATGCGCTCCGCGCCCGCGCGGTGGTACTTCGCCGCGTCGGCCCCGGGGCGGGGCCGTGCCTCCGGGCCAGCACGGGCCCTGGCGCGGGGACCAGGGCCCGTTCGGGACGTGTCAGCTCGGGGCTAGGCGTCCCGGTTGCGGAAGAGGATGAACCCGGCGATCAGCACGGCCGCGGTGTACGCGCAGAACACCGCAAACTCGGGCCAGGCGGACCATTCGTGTGCTTGCTGGTGCGGGTTCCAGATCGCGAGCCCCCCCTCGGACGGGAGCCAGCGCATGATGTCGTTGGTCCAGGACGAGGGCAGGAAGTTCACGATGATAGGCACCACGAACAGCACCCCGATCGCGACGCTGATCGCCGCGGCGGTGTGCCGGACGAGGGTGCCGATACCGAACGCGAACAGTCCCGTCACCGCGATGAACAGGCCGCCGCCGATCACTGCGCGCAGCACATTGGGCGCGCCCAGCGTGGTCTGGATGTGGTGGCTGGACAGCAGGGTCTGACCCAGGAAGAACGCGACGAAGCTGGTGAGCTCACCAATGACCAGGGCGACCGCCGTAAAGACGAGCGCCTTGGCCACGTAGAAGATCCCGCGCCGCGGCATCGCCGTCAGCGCGGTGCGGATCATCCCGGTGGAGTACTCCGACGTGATCGTCAGCGCGCCGAGCACCACGATGACGAACTGCCCGAAGTACAGGCCCACGAGGCTGTTGCGGGTCGGGTCGAAGGACGCCCGCTGGCCCGGTCCCGCCTGGCTCCAGTGCGCCGCGGTCAGCGCGGTGATTAGGGCGCCGAGGCCGACGCAGATCACGAACAGGACCAGCATCGTCCAGTAGGTGGAGCGCACCGAGCGGATCTTGGTGAACTCCGAGCGGACCGTGCCGATCAGGCCCGCCCGGCCGGACGCAGGCGGCAAGGCCGAGACCCGGGTGCCTTCTGTGCTTACCGTGGCCATCTCAGTTCATCCTCCCGGTGCGTGCCTGCGCTGTGTCCGCTGGCTCCGCCGTGTCCCCCGTGGTCTGGGCCGGGGCTGGGCCGTCTGCCGCGGCAGCGCGGTGGGATCCTGCGGCTTGGTCCGGCTGGTTCCCGGCGTGGTACTCCACACTGTCCGCAGTGAGCTCCATGAACGCCTGCTCCAGCGACGCGCGGGTCTGGGACAGCTCGTGCAGCCGCACACCGGCCTCGAATGCGATGTCCCCGGTGCGGTCGGTGCTCAGCCCCTGGACCAGGAGCGAGCCGTCCCCCTTGGCCGTCGCGGTCCCCCCGGCCGCGGCGACGGCCTTGGCCAGCACGTCGATCTGCGGGGTGCGCACCCGGACGGTCTCGGTCGAGTTCTCCGCGATGAACCTGTCGATCGTAGTGTTGGCGATCAGCCGGCCCCGGCCGATGACGATGATGTCGTCGGCCGTGTTTTCCATCTCCGACATCAGGTGGCTGGAGACGAACACCGTGCGTCCTTCGGACGCCAGCGCCTTCATCAGGTTCCGGATCCAGCGGATGCCTTCCGGGTCCAGCCCGTTGACTGGCTCGTCGAACATCAGCACGTCCGGGTCACCAAGCAGCGTCCCGGCGATGCCGAGCCGCTGGCTCATGCCGAGAGAGAAGCCTTTGGTTCGCTTCTTCGCCACCTCGGTGAGGCCCACCAGCGCCAGCACTTCGTCGACCCGGCGCTTGGGGATGTCGTTCGTCTGGGCCAGGCACCACAGGTGGTTGTAGGCGCTGCGGCCGCCGTGCACGGCCTTAGCGTCGATCAGCGCACCGACCTCGTGCATCGGGTAAGGGAGGTCACGGTACTGCTTGCCGTGAAGATGCACCGTTCCGGCGGTCGGGTAGTCCAGGCCGAGGATCAGCCGCATCGTGGTGGTCTTGCCAGCCCCGTTAGGGCCCAGGAACCCGGTGACCTTGCCGGGCTCGACAGTGAAGGACAGGTCATCGACGGCGAGCTTGTCGCCGTATCTTTTCGAGAGGCCCCGTACCTCGATCATCTATTCGTCCCTTCATGCCCCTGAACGTGCCCGGGGAGGCCGGGCATGGTTAATTCTTGCGCATGTCTGCCGGCGAGCGCGCATCCGCGATCGTGTACACGGTAGGCGCCGGCGGCGATCACGGCGGAGTGCCGTCCATCCACAGCGTGCCATGACAGATGTCATAAGGCATCGGCCTTAAGGGGGATTTACCGTGCACCTAACGGTTGATCTCCCTGCCGCGGTCCGCCTGTGTCAGCGCTTAACCGGCTGCAGCGCTCAATCGGCGCTGGCCCTGGCGCGCGCGTGCACGCTCACCGCGTACCCGTCGCTGCGGTTGATGACCTGGTGCAGCTGGCCGCTGCCGTGCACCCGTGTCTTGCCGGGCAGCAGCGGCCTGGTCGCGACCCCGCAGTCGTCGATGGCCTGCTCGGTGACCTCACCGGCGACCACCGTCACGACCTCGCATCCGCATTCCCCGTCGTCGCCGGTCCAGCCGCTGTGCGGCGGGATGATCAGGAGCCAGGCCTCACCGGGACCGTCAGAGGGGATGGCGACGCGCACGGCCCGGTCGGGATCGAAGCGGACCAGGCTCCACCAGCGCTCGGGCGCGGCGGTGATCAGCCGCAGCCGGCGGGCCAGGTCGCCGATGGTGGCGGGGCCCCCGTCCGCGCCGTGGCGGCCAGAGCCGGACGGCCCGTCCGGGGCCGGGCTGCAGAGCCGAGGCGATCCCGTGCTCATGAGCTGGGCGATCTCGGGGGCCACGGAAACGTCGAGGTCCACAACATCAAGTCCTTCGTCAGTGCTGTCCAAGGAATCCCCGCCGGATGACCGGGGATGCCGGGGGATGGTCACCCGGCAGCGGCTCGGGCCGGCACTGGCCGATCGGCAACGCCCTCAGCGAGGACGGGCAATCAGGAGGTCAGCGCGGCAGAAGGCCGTCAGCGACAACAACAACAGGAAGGACAGCGACCGCAGCCCCCGGTCACCACGCGGCATGATTCGCTGCGGTGGGCCATGCAGAAGCGGTCGTCCATGGCGTATAGGACAGCAGTTCAGGCGCCCCGCTGTCAAATGAGGTACCACGTCGTTACAGGCCAGCACTTAGCCGAGGGTCTGCAGGACCTGGCGTAGCCCATCTTTGGTGAGCCCCTCCGTGCCGCGGTCGCGGGACCAGGCGGCGGCGCACAGGGCGCGCAGGCCGTCGATCTTCGCGCCGTGGCCGGACAGTTCGAGCTGGTAACCGTCCCCCCAGCGGGCCGTCCAGCCGCCGCAGCTGAAACCGTCGTCCCCGGACGTTACCGCGGGCTGCGGCTCGACCAGGCCGGACAGATCCTCGGCGATGTAGGTGGGCCGCTGGCCCGGGGGCGCGAGGACGGCTTCGGCAGGGCTGGTCACCCCCGTCAGCACGAGCAGGCTGTCCGCCTTCACGCGCTGTGCGGCCTCGATGTCGGTATCGAGGCGGTCACCGACGACCAGCGGGTGGCGCGCCCCGGTTCGGGCCACCGACTCCTCGTGCAGCGGCGGCTCGGGCTTGCCCGCGATTAGTGGCTGCTGCCCGGTCGCGAAGGCGATCACCTGCAGCAGCGATCCGTTGCCAGGCTGGCGCCCGTGCGGTCCGGGCAGCGTCTTGTCGGCGTTGGTCCCGACGAACAGGGCGCCGGCCGCGACGGCCAGCCCGCCCTCAGCCAGCAGCGGGTAGCTGATACCAGGGGCGTACCCCTGGACCACGGCGGCTGGCTTGTCCAGCGAGGTCGACACCGGGCGCAGGCCGCGCTCGCGCACCGCCAGCCGCAGCCCCATGCCGCCCACGACCAGCACCGCCGAGCCCGCCGGGAGCTTCTGCGCGAGCAGCCGCGCGGCGGCCTGCGCGGAGGTGACGACGTCCCCGGGCGCGACAGCGATGCCGAACCCGGTGAGGATCTGGGCCACGGCGGCGGGCGTGCGGAACGCGTTGTTCGTAACGTAGGCGAGCCGCATGCCTTCCTTGCTGGCCTTGCGTAGTGCCTGGCTGGCACCCGGGACGGCGTTACCGCCGATGTAGACGACGCCGTCGAGGTCGAGCAGGGCGACGTCGTAAGCGTGGCACAGCGGCTGCTCGCTGCCCCTGGGCGCCTCCGCGGTGCCCCGGGCCGCGTCGGCCTGGGCCGCCTGCTCGCTCAATTGTCCTCCTTGTCGCCGGTGGGGTCGCCGTTGGGCCTGGACGGCCGCGACGGGCCGTCCCCCGCCCGGGAGTGCAGCGTAGCGCGCACCTGGTGCAGGGCGGTGGTGTAGTGCTTCACGTCCGGCCGCATGGCGGCGGCCAGGGCCAGGTACTCGGCCGCGGAGGCGGGATCCCCGGACCGGGCCAGGGACAGGCCGAGCCCAAAGTGGGCGTAGTCGTCGGCCGGGCTGGCCTCGACAATCAGCCGGAAGTTGTCCGCCGCCTCCAGGTAACGCCGGGCGTCGAACTGGGCGCGGGCCAGCGCCTCCCGGACGCTGCGTGAGCCCGGCTCGGCGGTGGCAGCGCGCTCCAGGATCTGCGCCGCGGCGGCGGGGCTGCCCCGGCTCAGCAGTTCCAGGCCGCGCTGATACCAGGAGTAAGGATCACCCGGCGGGCCGTCGGCGCCCGTGGCGTCAGCATGATCTGGCCCTGCACCGCCCGGCCGGGAATCCTGAATACCGTTTGGTCCTTCTGACATGTGTGCAGACCCTTTCGTCCGACCAACGGCCAGCGCCGGGGGCTCATGGCCTGACGCTGGCGCCCTTCCGGGGGGTTCGCTACGCCTCTGACCGGGTGAGCGGCATCGCGAACGTCACCTCCCCACCGTATGACGTCATCGGCCCGGGCACCGTCGAGCGACTCCTGGAGTCCGAGCCGCACAACGTCGTTCGTCTGATTTTGCCCGGAGCCAGATCCCCGCAATCACCGCACGGCCCCGAGACCAGCCAGCTGGCCGCGCGCGACCTGTACGGCTGGCTTGCCTCGGGCGTGCTGGTCCGGGACCCGGAGCCGGCGCTGTACGCCTACGAGCAGAGCGTGCCCGCCAACGGCGGCGATACTCCTGGCACCGGCGGCACCGGAGTCTCCCGCTGGGAGGTCCTCCAGCGCGGGCTGATCGGTGCGCTGCGGCTGGTCCCGGCGGGCTCCCCGAGCGTGCTGCCGCACGAGGACGTCATGCCCGGCCCGGTGGAGGGCAGGCGCGAGCTGATGGAGACGGCCCAGGCCAACCTGGAGCCGATCTTCCTGCTGTACGACTCGGGCGAGGACGGTGGCCAGGCCACCGGTGGCTCCGGCAGCCAGGCCACCCGCCTGGTCGACGAGGCGGCCACGACGCGGGTGCCGATCCTGTCCGCGGTGACCGACGACGGGATCCGGCATCGGGTGTGGGCGCTGACCGACCCGGCCGAGCACGCGGCGATCTCGGCCGACCTGGCCCGGCGCAGCGCGCTGATCGCCGACGGGCATCACCGCTACGCCGCCTACCTGAAGATGCAGGACCGGGAGCGCGGGGACGGCCAGAGCTGCGGACCGTGGGACTTCGGCCTGGCGTTCCTCGTCGACTCGACGGCCTACCCGCCACGGATCGGTGCCATCCACCGGGTGGTCCCCGGCCTGGCGCCGGCGCGGGCCGCCGAGATGGCCAAGGGCGCACTCTGCGTCCGGCCCGTCAAAAATGAGCTGAACGATGCGGTGCAGCTGCTGGCCGACGCCGGGCGCGACGGCCCGGCCTTCCTGCTCACCGACGGCACCGACCAGTACCTGCTGACCGATCCGCAGCCGGACTGGCTGGCCGAGGTCATGCCCCGGGATCATTCGGCGCGCTGGCGGAGCCTGGCGGCGTCGGTGCTGCGCGAGCTGCTGATCCAGGGCGCCTGGAAGCTGCGGGACGCCGAGCCGGAAGTGGTCGTCGTGCCGGGAGACGCCGCCGCGGCGGTGCAGGCGGCCCGGGAGGCGCACGGTACCGCGGTCATCTGTAACCCGGTGTCCGCCGCGGACGTCCGGGCCGTGGCGGAGAACGGCGAGCGGATGCCCCGCAAGTCGACCTCGTTCGGCCCCAAGCCGCGCACCGGGCTCGTGATGCGGACCTTCGTTACGTCCTGAGCAGGAATTCGCCCTTGGGCGAGAATGGGCACATGAGCGACGAGGCAGGCGGCACGCAGGACGGCAGTACGGACACCGCGGCGGGTATTACCGCGCTCGGGCACGACGTGTTCGAGATCGACACCCGGATGGCAGGCTACCGCGGCATCACCGCCGGCTACCTCATCCGGTCGGACCGGCCGTGCCTGGTGGAGACGGGCACCGCGCCCTCGGCGCCGGTCGTCCGTGACGCGCTCGCCTCGCTCGGGGTGGGCCCGCAGGACCTGGCCACGGTGGTGGTCACGCACATCCACCTCGACCACGCCGGCGGTGTCGGCGACATCGCGGAGATGTTCCCGGCTGCGCGGGTGGTCGTGCACACCAAGGGCGCCCGGCACCTGGCCGATCCGTCCCGCCTGATGGCGAGCGCGCGGATGGTGTACGGCGACGCCCTGGACGCCCTGTTCGGAACGCTGGCCCCGACGCCGGCCGAGCGGATCGAGACCGTGGACCAGACCGGCGTCGTCGACCTCGGCGGTGGCCGCCGGCTGGACAGCCACTACTCGCCTGGCCACGCCAAGCACCACGTCGGGCTGCTCGACTCCGCCAGCGGGGACCTCTACGTGGGTGACGCGGCCGGGGTCTACCTGCCGGAGACCGGCGACCTGCGGGCCGCCACTCCCCCGCCGGACTTCGACCTGGACACGGCGCTGGCGTCGTTGCGGCTGTTCGGCGCGCTTCGGCCGCAGCGCCTGCTCTTCAGCCACTACGGGCCGCTCGGTTCGGTACAGGAGACGCTGGAACGGTCCGCGGAGGAGATCCGGGTGTGGGTCGAGGAAACCCGCCGGGCGCACAGCGCGGGCCTGGACCTGGACCACGCGGTAGCCATGGTGCACGAGCGCACCAAAGACCGTTATGCGGGCCTGCGGGAGGCCTGCGACGACGACGCGGGTGAGAAGCTGATGCGGCTCACCGGGACCGAAGCCAACGTCAGCGGCATCCTGCACTGGCTCGACAAGACCGCCCAGCCCAGCCAGGCGGGCCGACGCGGGTCAGGCTGAGGGGGTTCATTCGGGCAGCGTTCGGGGGAGCCCGAAGATGCGCAGCGCGCCGTCGTCGGGGAAGCCGGTCACGGCGCTGATCTGGCTGCCGGCGAGGGTGAGCACGAGTATCCCGTTGGCGTGGGCGACCGGGGCCTGCGGGTCGCGGATGTAGAGGCCGAAAGCGGGCTGGCCGTTGGCCCGGGCCGGCGCCAGGCGGGCGGAGCGCCCGGGCCGGAAGGCGGTCGCGGCCCAGAACCGGGCGGCCAGCTCGCGGCCCTGGTACCGCATGGGGACGGGCGGCATGATCAGCCAGGCGTCCTCGGTTAGCAAGGCGACGACCTCATTCACATCTCCGGCCTCGTAGGCCTGGGCGAACCGTCGCACCAGCTCTCGTTCCTGTGCGGAATCTGGCGGCGGCGGTTTGAGGTCCGCGGACTGTGCGCGCCGGTATTGCAGGGCGGCCCGGGCGCGCTTGAGGGCACTGGTCACCGACTCCTCGGTACTGTCCAGGATGCTTGCGGTCTCGCTGGCCCGGAACCCCAGGACGTCCCGCAAGATCAGCACGGCGCGCTGCCGTGGCGGCAGCAGCTGCAGGGCCGTGACGAAGGCCACCGAGATCGCTTCGGTGGCTTCATACCGCGCCTCGGGGCCGGGTGCGGTGTCGGCGAGCCCCTCCAGCAGGACGTCGGGGTAGGGCGCCAGCCAGGCTACCTCGCCGAGCCGGGTGGGCTCGGGCAGCTCAACCCCGGGCGGCGGCCAGTCCATCTGCGGTCGCCTGCTCGCCGAGCGCAGCGCGTTCAGGCAGCGCCTGGTGGCGATCTGGAACAGCCAGACACGTACCGAGGAGCGGCCCTCGAACCCGGCCAGGCCCCGCCAGGCCGCCAGCAGGGTCTCCTGGAGCGCGTCCTCCGCGTCGAGGGCCGAGCCGAGAATCCGGTAGCAGTGCACCTGCAGCTCGCGCCGGTAGGGGACGACGAGCTCGCCGAACGCCTGCTCGTCGCCGATCCGGGCCCGGTCTACCAGGTCCGTGCTCACCAAACCACCCTTTCACAGCCTCGCCCGCTGCTTCTGCCGCAGCTCCTACTGGTACCGACACCACCGTGGCCGGAAATTGGGCGGCGCCGGTAGCCGCCAACTCTGGCTGCTAGCCGGTGTCTACATCACTAACCGCCGACAAACCGGCCCGTCTGAACCCATTTAGGAGGGACGCGAATGGCCGTCAACAATCCGGAGACCACGCATGCCGCCAGGCCGCATCTTGGCTGGGTACTCGGTCTGACCTCGACCGCCTACTTCATGGTCGTTCTCGACTCGGTCGTAGTCATCACGGCGATGCCCCGCATGCAGCGCGACCTGCACGTGGGCCTCGCGTCGCTACAGTGGACGCTCACCGCGTACAACATCGCCTTCGCCGCCGGCATCATCACCGCGGCCGCTGTCGGCGACCGCTTCGGCCGCCGCCGGATCTTCAGCATCGGCCTCGCTCTGTTCACCGTCGCCTCGGCGGTCTGCGCGCTCGCTCCGAACGCCTCCGAGCTGATCGCCGCCCGCACCGTGCAAGGCCTGGGCGGCGCGATCGTCCTCCCGCTCAGCCTCACGATCCTGACGACGGCTTTCCCCGCCGAACGACGAGGGATGATTGTCGGTATCTACGGCGGACTAGCCGGGCTGGCTGTCGCGATGGGGCCGATCGTCGGCGGCGCGGTCACCCAGGGAATCGACTGGCATTGGATCTTCTGGATCAACGTGCCGATCGGAGCCGTCGCCCTGCTACTCGCGATGCGGCTGCTGCCCGACAGCTACGGCACCCCGGAGCGGCTCGACCTGCCCGGCGTCACACTCCTAACCGGCAGCGTCGTTGCCATTGTCTGGGCCTTGGTTCGCGTGAACCAGTCGGGCTGGGCGAGCGCCGAGATCGTCAGCTGCCTGGTTTCCGGCGCTGTCCTGCTGCTTGCCTTCGCAGCCTGGGAACAGCGCGTCAGCGAGCCGATGGTGCCGCTGCGCCTGTTTCGCAGCCGCGCGTTCGCGGTCGGCAACGCCACGACCTTCCTCATGACGGGCGCGATCTTCGCCGCCGGCTTCCTCGTCACCCAGGAGTTCCAGCTCGCCCGCGGTTACTCACCAGTCTCGGCCGGCGTGCGCCTGCTCCCCTTCTTCGCTACGCCGATGTTCGTCTCACCGATCGCGGGCGCCGTCTCCGACCGCGTCGGCCGCCGACCGGTCATGGCGACCGGGCTCTTCTTGCAGGCCGCCGGCTTTGCGTGGGTCGCCATCAAAGGCTCGCTTTCGGCGAACTGGGTCGAGCTGGACGTCGCCCTCCTGATCGCAGGCGCCGGCGTCTCGATGGCGCTGCCGACCGTGCCCACCGCCGTGCTGAACGCCGTCGCCCCGAGCGAGCTGGGCAAAGCATCAGGAATCAACTACATGATGCAGCGCTTCGGCGCCGTCTTCGCGATCGCCGTCGCTAGCGCCGTATTCGCCGCCTACGGGCACCTCGGCACGCCCGCGAGCGTCACCGACGGCTTCAAGCCTGCGCTCGCCGCCTGTGCCGGCTTCGCGCTCCTGGCCGCGCTCAGCGCGCTCGCTATCACGCCGCCGAAGACACAGCACGCCCCCGCCCTCGACCCGGTCGAAGCACCGCTGATCTGAAAGGAAAGGCATGGCATGAGACAGCGGCCGGCTCGCCTGCGCCCAACCAGCAAACAAGCTCACGGCGGGCCGGCGCCTCACGGCGAGCCGGCGCCTCACGGCGAGCCGGGGGCCGTCTCGTCGTCTTCGGGCTCGTCCGCGTCCGGGTCGAGGTCTTCCAGCGTGATCCCCTGGAGCTCCTGAAGCCGCTCCGCCGCGTCGGTGTCGCCGTCG
>Ga0302181_10000057_pt1 | contig 115160 bp, 116 predicted proteins | sample I_Palsa_E3_3_FD_198786 | JGI IMG/M metagenome (GOLD analysis project Ga0302181, IMG submission 198786) | Peat permafrost microbial communities from Stordalen Mire near Abisko, Sweden - I_Palsa_E3_3 | ecosystem: Environmental > Terrestrial > Soil > Palsa > Peat permafrost | place: Sweden...
TAGCGTGTTGCATTCCGGGCCTTCCTTGAGGTCGTGAGCTTTGACACCCACAGCCTCTCGGTAGGCCCGGACCTACCTCACCGCGTTCGCAACGTCCCTGGGCACGTCAGCTAGGCCGCCGCCGCGCGCTCGCCCATGCGCAGCGCGCGATGGACAACTACGAGCAGCAAAGCGCCGCCACCGAGGCATCCAGGCGCCTGCACATCGTCAAGTCCGCCTAGGAGGCTTTGGCGAAACCCGCAAGCCCTCTATCCATGCGGGATCGAGGGTAGCGGCTCCAGCGCAGCACCCCACTTCCGGGCCGCCGATACCCCACGGCCGCGACTCAAGCCCAGCAAACACGGGCTCTGACGACCCCGAACATACGTGGGGACAGCCCTGCCTTACCCCATGCGGGGGTAAGGCTCGATGACTCGTCTACCGCGCCGTCCAGGCCGTGAGGTTGATCGGGTCGTCTTGGTGCCCGAGCGCGTTGGTCAGCTTGAGGATGATTTCAACGACGGTGCGCTGCATGTCCAGAAGGCCAATCGATGGGCCGCCAGCGCGTTTGCCTCCGGAGATCGAAAGCATTCCGGAGATCTCGCCCTGCACCTTCACTTCGGCGTGCGGGGGGTCGGAGGTGATCTTGATGACTATTGCGCCGTCTTGCAGCAGTCGCCGGTCGAGGCCGACGACACAATCTTGGATGAGTTTCTTCTCCAGTCGAACCTCCGCATCGCCGAACCGCAGCCCCCAGAGATGGACAAGTCGGTGCTTGTCCTGGTTCCAGAGATCGTGAATCAGTTGGAGATCGAGGCAGTAGGCCCGTCGATACCGCTGTGGATAGGGTTGCAGCGCCTCGATAAATGCTTGTGGGCCGGGTCCGATGCCCCTGATCTTGTTCATCCCGCTGCGGTAAGTCCAGTCGCCGCGCCGCGTCCCTCGTCTCTCCCGCTCATAGAACATGGCCTTGGTTCGGTAGACGGGGAACGAGCAGAAGGGAACCTCTTTGCGGGTCCAATCAACGCTCAGCCAGTAGACGGATTGATCCAGGGCGGATCGGAGATTGTGGACAGCCTCGCCAAGGATGATGGCCCAGTCAATCGGGATGGGCTTTGCGAGCCGCAGCCGCCAGAAGTGTTTGCGTCCCTCATCGTGTACCTCGGGAAACAGTCCCCATGGCTGACCTGCCGACCACGCTTCCATTTCGCCGTAGAGCACGCCGAGGTGCTGTTCCGCTCGCGCGATCTTTCGCTCTATCCCCACGATGGCACGCGGGTCAACCTTCACGACGTGATCGTACCCGCCGCTATGCCGCGACCGCCAAGACCCGTTCCTGATTCAGCGCCGAAGTCAACTGAGACAGGATCGTGAGGTTCGCGTGAAGCTGCACGCGCTCGATCCGGCGCACTCTCAGGGGCGTCAGGCTCCATTCGTTCTTGAGCCTGCCGAACGCCCGCTCGACGCTGCCACGCTTGCGATAGAGCGCCTTCGATCGCAGCGTCTCGCGCGGGATCAGCGGGTGGAGGCGGTCGGCCTTGATCCAGACGGACGCGGGCTTGCACTCTCCGGTCGGGCAGCGCCACTTGCTCGCCTTGCGCTTGCGGTCGGCCCCGGCGAACCGCCACTCGCCGTGCTCGCACGTCGGGGGCTTGTGCTCGCCGCGCTTGACGGCCGGTGTCTTGCGCAGCGCGACCACGGGCAGGACTTCGCGGCCCATGCAGGCGTTGTGGACGGTGCTCGTGTCGTAGCCCTTGTCCATCGCGCACGTCTCCGGGTTGATCCCGTGCGCCTTGAGCTTGTCGAGCAGCGGTGCGACGGTTGGCCCTTCGTTCTTGCTCGCCGTCTCGACCGTCCATGCGAGCGGAAGGTCCGTCTTGGAGCACACCGCCATGTGCGGTCGGTAGCCGTAGAAGCCACCGCCCTTCCGCGTCGAGACTGCCGAGCGGTGGCCCCACGTGGCGTCGGGGTCGCTGTATTTCTCGCGTTCTGGCCCGTTCTTGGACAGGTAGCGCTGCCCGTTCGCGTACGCGGGCATGTCGCTGGCGTCGATCGCCACGTCCCACCCGAGCAGCGGGTTTCGTTTCTTGAGCGCACCGACCACGGAGGCGATGCAGCCCTCCAGCAGGTCCGTGTGGGCGCGCAGCTTCGCCGCGAAGCGATAGCACGCCCAATGAGACGGCACGTTGCCGTCCGGGGCGATCACGGCCGCGAGCGCGTGGTGCTCGCGCACCAGCACGACCACGCGCGTCCAGCACGGCAGGGCATACAGCGACTTCGCGAGCGCCATCCCGATCATCGTGCGGATCGGGTAGCCGGGGCGACCCGTCTCGCGGGTCGCTTGCAGCTCGTCTATGAATCCGGAGACCTCCGGTGAGGCGAGGATGTCCGACAGGGTTTCGGCGACGGGTCGCCGTGCTACGTTCTGCGTGGTCATGGAGCGCTATCTCCTTGATCCAGACCCCCGGACGTTGGCGCGTCGCGGGGGTCATCTTTGGCATTAGAAAGCCAAAAACTACAGGTCGCGTCAGACGGAAAAACCGGCGCCTAACGCTTGCGGTTCCTCCGTCCGTTGCCCTTTGCCTTTCGCCTTTTCGGGGGTCTCGGCGGCGGTTTGCTCGTCTGCACCTGCTCGATGTACGTGGGGTGATTGATTTGCTGCTCGACGATCGTGCTGTGTCCGCCGTGGAATACCGCAAGCATGACCATGACAAACGCCCAGAATGCGGCAGCGTCACGAGGTATAAGCAACTGCGCAACACGACTAAGCTCGGGCTCCTTCTTGATCGCTTGCGTGACCGCCTCGCGGGGGTCCGCTCCCTCTTTGGCCTTGGCGATGCCTGCCACGAACTGCTCTCGGCGCTGGGCGGACCAGTCCGAGATAGCCTCTTGCGTCATGCTGACGAGTTCGTAGACGCCTTCGGGGACTGCGGTCGTTTCGCCACAGTGCGAACACGTCGCGATTGCCTTGCCCCTGATCTCAAGCGACTGGCCCACCGCAAGGTGGAATGGGAGATATATACGCGTGCCGCAGTGCTCACACGGGATCGGGATGGGAGCCATCGGTTGTCTCGGTTGCCGGGGCTGCGACACCACCGCGACCATACGCCAACTACCACGGTGGCAGGATGATCTGGCCGCTACTTGCGCGCTATGTCGTGGCGATGGCCGAGGGAGAGGCCGTCGCAGAAGGCGCGACGGTTAGGGCCATCGGCGTTGGAATTGCGCTGGCGCTGGTCGTCGGACGCGATGTGTGGGCGCTCTGGCGGAGGATGTGCGCATGAGCGCCACGCCCAGCGCTGCGGCCGAGACGCGCGACATCTTCGGTTCGGCCTACACGATCGGGGATCGGTCCCTTCTGCTGCCTGAGCTACCAGGGACGATCACAGAAACCAGCGACGGGATCGAGTTCCAACTCACCGACGGGCTCGTGCTGAGGATCGCGTGGGCTGCGAACCCGGAGGATGCGTACGGGTACAGACACGATGACGCCCTTGTCGATCTCACCGGCCACATCGGCAAAGAGGTGTCAGTCTGGCTCACCATGACGGACGCGGAGGGGCGCTTCTGGACCGTCCTACCGCCCCTTATAGGTGTTCTTGGCAAGCAGACGCTAGGCACGGTCGAGCCCGAGGTCAGCCACGAGGCGGTCGTGAGCGTCAAAGGTACGCTCGACTATGCGTACACCGTGGGAGGGAAGGTCTTGAACCTGCCGCCCTTCCCCGGCACGGTCAGCCGCCACGAGCAGGGCATCCAGTGGCTATTCGCCAACGGGCTGACGCTACGCATCAACCTCCCGGACGACACCGACGAATAGGAGGTCGCAATCAAGTCACCTACGCAACCTCGGGATCGCTACTCGCCAGAACGTCGTGTCTTGCTTGATTGCCTCTAGGTAGTCGTCTTGCGGTATGCGCAGCTCTTTGTAGTCGATGCCGGTGATGTTCATCCCCGCATCAGTGTCGAGCGGTGTGGCGTCCCATGCCTCGTGCATGTACGTCCCTGCAATTTGGCGGGTTGTGCTGACGAGCAGGTCGTACTTGGTGGATACGGCCTTCGATTCGGTGCCGATCTGAGCGCTGTAGTTGTTCTGCCCCGCGTAATCAACTGTCGTCATCGCCATACCCAACTCCTAAACCGTTGAACATTGCCGAGAGGAACCTCACGAAAATCGGGCATCACCCCGATTGAGGGACCTCATCAGAAATGCTCCCACGCGGCCCGGTCGGAATCTGACGGCCGGGTTGAAACGGCACCCGCCGGACCGAGGTGATGAGTCCCGATCCGGCGGGGCAAGGCATGTTCATGGTCCGGTACGGCACGGGTTTTGTATCCGATGACCACGACGGACGCTTCCCAGAGTCTCAACCCGAGCCTGTTCAGGCAGGCGTCCAACGGACTAGATCTGCCGCAAACACAGGCAAACGGCCGACGCCGATCCCCAACGCTCGGACGGGAGCGGTGGCGCCGCGGATCGCTTGCGGGGGATTTGCGGGGGGATTGCGGTCCCGTTGCGGGGGGTTTGCGGGGGCCGCGACCACCGAAGGCCCGCGAACACGGGCGAAACGACTCACGTCGATCCCCCATGTTTCGGGGGTTTTCGCCCGTGTTTGCTGGACTTCGCAAAACACTAACCAATCGGGGCGAACGGTTAGAGTTGGCTTTCCTATGCGGTTTTCGGGGCGCCTGCGGTCCCAATTGCGGTCCTCATACCGCGCCTATGCCGGGCTTCTCGGACCGTTGAGACCCGGCGTATGCCATCGTGAACGACCGTATGGCGAACTATCCACGGCGCCCCGAGGTCGCTGAGCCCATCATGGAGATCGCATGAAGTAGGCGCAAGCCGCTGTGCGCCAAGGGCACGTAGCCTTGCGAATGGGCCTGATCACGTGCGATCATGGCGACATGGCATCTGAACCCCATGTGACCCTGTCAGGGGACATCGTCGGCGAGTACATCGTCAAGGACAGGCGGCCGAATGGCGAGCTGACCCTAGTGCCCGACACCTATCCGGCGATCATGCCCGAATACGACGGACGTCCCGCGACGGCAGAGGAGTTTGCGGCCTTCGAGGCCGAGTACGGCCCGTTCCTGCCGGCTGACGGCGAGGGGTAGATGCCCAGCGTATCCCGGTCCGGCGCGCACTTCCGCGTCGAGGTCGACGACGCCACGTTCACCGAGGATCTCGAGCACACCTCGTCGGACACCGGACGAGCGCTCGCCCAGAGAGAACGTGACAAGCTCACCGCCGAGGGGCTGGCGCCCGACCATCTCAAGCGCTGCGCCACCGAGGCCCGAGACGGCACCAGCCTGCCCGGCTGCGTCAAGATCTACATCCCCGAACCAGACGGGACGTGGGGAATGGTCTTCCAACTGCGCATCGGCAGCGACGGGCGACCCTTCCTCGCCTGCCTCGCCTTCGGCACGCGTCACCCCACCGGCCCCGGAGCGCTCAGCGTCTACCAGGTCGCCCATCAACGAACACACGGCCAACCACCACGACGCTGACCGCCGCCTTCGCGCGGACGAGACACGCTGTATGCCATCTCTCACGCGGCTCGCGCAGTTCGCGGATTGCTCGGCCAAGGCTCGCGGCGATGGGCAAGCTCGACAGCTCTGCTTACCCCTCTGGCTACCTCGATGAGCTCCGCGCTCAGTGGCGCGGCTGATCGCTCTCGACGCGAGCGTGGCAATCGCCGCACTCGCGGCCGATGACCCGCATGACGATGCGGCGGTTGACGCGCTCGCCGGCGCAAGTGACGACGAGCTCGCACTCGCCGCCACGACACGGGCGGAGATCCTCCGGGGCTTTCGCCCCTGTTCGCCCGCCTTCGCAGACAAGAAATATCGGGGCGATCGGTTCCAGTTGGCTTGCTAGAGCCATTTTCGGCTCGTCTGCAACGGGTTTGCAACGGGCATACCGGGCTCATGCCTGGCATCGTGCCGGCCCAGGCCACGTGTATGCCATGGCGAACAGATGTATACGTTGCTAACTCGCCGGAGGGCCTCGAGCACGATGCCGGCGAGAAGACCGGGCCGAAATGTCCGGCCGGGCTGACAGCATGTCGACAGATATCATGAGATCCGTGGCGAAGCAGCAGACCAATGGAAAGATCGAGCGGCTCAGCCCCGAGGAGCTGGCCGAGCTACTGGTTCCCGCTACGGCGAAGACCCCCGAGGAAAAGCGGGCGGCGCTGAAGCGCGCCACCACGGGTCTTCGTGTGAACGTCCGCGTCACGCGTGACATGTACCGCCCCCGGTAGGTCCCAATGAGCGTCACAGGCGGGCGCCGGCCCGCCCTCACTCGCGGCGTCTTTGCGATCGAGCAGGAGCAGCTCGCGCTGCCCGACCCGCTCGCCCTGGACACCAGCTTCGTCGTCGAGGCCCTGCTCGCGACCCAGCCGCTTCACGCCACATGCAGCGCCTTCCCTTGCGAGCATCGTCGAGAGCGGCGTCGCCGTCGTGACCAGCGACCTTCTCGCCCTCGAGCTCGCCGAGACCGCCTTTGCCATCGCCCTGAAGGAACGCTGGGGCGGGCGCTGGCGAGGACACCGCATCGACGGACGATCGCGCCGTCCCGGGACACGGCTGCTCAACCACACCGTCACCCGTTACGACGCGCTGCTCTCGCCCATCAATCACTTGCCGATCCCCGTTCGTCGCGTGACCGTCCATGCGAGGGCCTTGATGACCGGCTACGGACTCGCGTCCTACGACGCCGTACACGCGGCCAGCGCCATCGCCGCCGGCGCCAAGGCAATCGTCACGCTCGACACCGGCTTCGCGCTGCTGCCCTCTGGCCAGCTCTCTATCTACACCGACCGTTCACGACTGGCATCCTGCCGCAACAAGCGGCCCCACTAATCTAATGTCAATGCCATCGACAAGAGCAGGAGCGGAGATGGTCAAATTCCCGGGCCACCGAATGCTGGACGCCATTTCGTAATCGCTGGAGCAATCGGATCAAGTGCTCGGCGTCCGCCGCACCCAAAGCCTTCGACGGCGAAGTCCTACTCGGACAGCGCTCTTTGCTCCGCCGCGTGCGCCAGTGTCACATACGCGTCCGCGAGGACCTCTGCGAGGTTGTGCTCCCCGACCTCGACCGGGGCGGGCCCGAGCTGGCTCAGCAGCGCGTCGGGCGCCTCGCCGGCGAGCGGGCTCACGTGGAAGGTGTCCAACTCTGCCCCACAGGACCAGAATGAGTCAAGCACGGTGGTGGACAGTGATGCACCTGGCTCAGGCACAGTGGAGGCCCCGGCCGAGGTCGTGCTCGTCTTGGCGCCGCGCCCGGCGGGCGCGCGCCGCCTGCGCAGGCTCTCGACAAGCTCGTCTTGGTCGCGTCCTCTCCAGGTGAAGATCAGGAAAGGGTTCTCGTCGAAGCGCTCGGCGAGGATGTAGTAGGCGGCCGCGATGTGCTTGCACGGGTTCACCCCGTCCGGGCAGGTGCAAGTCGCGGCTAGCTCGCCTGCCGAGCGCGGGAACAGCGTCAGCTTGCACGCGTCGAGGAGCTCCTCGATGTCGTGCGGCATCTCGCCAGCGAGCAGCTTCGCGAGCGGCAGCGCCTGCGCCGCCATCGCCTTCTCCGCCCGGCGCCACTGGTACTCGGTGAGCGCCTTGAAGCGAATGCGCACGCGATAGGGCGTGTAGCGCGACCCCTGCACCTTCGCCAGCACCACCCCGTGCTCGACATCGAGCTCGACGACCTGGCCGGAGCGGGCGTAGTTGCGTCCGCGCTTCAGCCGCGAGCCGGCGCCAAAGGACTCGAGCAGCTCGATAAAGCGCCGCGACCACCAGGTCTCGCCGATCTCCCCGCGCCGGCTGCGCGCCTCGATGCCGTCCTCCACAGGCAGTGGCACCGAGCGCTCATAGAAGCGGTGGTGGTCGAAGTCGAACGAGGCCATCGTCAGTCCGCCACCGCGCCGGCCAAGAGCGTCACCAGCTCGCGCAGCTGCGACGTGTCGAGCTCGGTGATCCACGCCTCACCCGTGCCGACGATGCGGTCGGCGAGATCCTTCTTGCGGTTGATCAGCGTGTCGATCCGCTCCTCGAGCGTGCCCACGCACGTCAGCTTGCGCACCTGCACGTTCTTCTTCTGCCCGATCCGGAACGCTCTGTCAGTCGCCTGGTCCTCGACCGCGGGATTCCACCAGCGGTCGAAGTGGACCACATGGCTGGCGGCGGTCAGGTTGAGCCCGGTGCCGCCCGCCTTCAACGACAGCACGAACACCGCCGGACCGTCCTCGGACTGGAACCGCCGCACCATCTCATCGCGCGCGGTCCTCGCGGTGCCGCCGTGCAGGAACATGACCTCGCGACCGAGACGCTCCTGCAGATGGGTGCGCAACATGTGCCCGAACTCGGTGAACTGGGTGAAGCAGAGCGCGCGATCGCCCTCGGCAAGCGCTTCGTCAAGAATCTCCTCCAGGCGCGCGAGCTTGCCCGAGCGCCCGCCCAGATCGGAACGATCCTTGAGCAGGTGCGCGGGGTGGTTGCAGACCTGCTTGAGCTTGATCAGCGCCGCGAGGATGATTCCGGACCGTTCGATCCCTTCGGCCTGCCCCGCCTTGTGCAGCATCTCCTCGACGACCGCCTCATAGAGACTCGCCTGCTCCTTGGTGAGGTTGCAGTCCACACGCATCTCGATCTTCTCGGGCAGATCACCGATGATCTGCTTGTCGGTCTTCAGGCGGCGCAGAATGAACGGGCCGGTCGCCTGGCGCAGCTGTGCGGTCGCGTGCTCGTTGCGATAGCGTTCGATCGGCCTCGCGTAGCAGCGCTTGAACGTCGCCGCCGGGCCGAGCAGCCCCGGGTTGAGAAAGTCCATGATCGAGTGCAGCTCCGTCAGCCGGTTCTCCACCGGCGTGCCGGTGAGCGCGACACGGTGACGCGCGCCCAGCGAGCGGATCGCGCGCGTCTGCTTGGTGTCGATCGTCTTGATGTTCTGCGCCTCATCGAGCGCGATCCGCTCCCACTTCACCGCGCCGAGCGTGTCGCGGTCGCGGGTCGCGAGCGCGTACGTCGTGATCACCAGATCGTTCGCGCGCGCCTCGCGCGCGAACTTCTTCTCCGCCAGCCGTTCGGGACCGTGATGCACATGCACACGCAGGCCCGGCGCGAATCGCTGCGCCTCGCGCTCCCAGTTGCCCACCACCGACATCGGGCAGACCAGCAGCGTCGGCGCCAGGCGCTTGCGCCGAGGGTTCCCGGTGACCGCCTTGGTCTTTGTTGCGGGCGTTTGAGCTGATCCATTGGACTGTCCCCGATTGCTCCGGCCCGCGGCGTGCTCGCGCTCGGCGAGCAACAGCGCCAGCAGCTGGATGGTCTTGCCGAGGCCCATGTCGTCCGCCAGGCACGCGCCGAGGCCGAGGCTCGACAGGAACGAGAGCCACGCAAGGCCGCGCTGCTGGTAGGGACGGAGCTCCCCGTCGAGCGTGGCCGGGGTGGGGACCTCCCGCAGCTTGCGCTCGCCGTCACCGCTGAGCAGCTCCTTCAACCACCCGCCGGCCTCGATCTCGACGGGCGGCGAGCCGGTTTTCGCCTGGGCGCCGGCGCCCAGCTCGAGGCTCTCGCGGATCAGCTCGCCCGCCGGCGCCTGGCCTTGTTCGGCGCGAAGCTCAAAGAACGCCAGCGCCGCCTCGACGTCCTCCGGGCGCAGCACGATCCAGCGCCCGCGCGCCATCACCAGCGGCAGCTTCAGCGCCGCCAGCTCACGCAGCTCCGCCAACGTCAGCGTCGCATCGCCGACCGCGATCCTCCACTGATACGCGCACAGACCATCCAGGCCGAACAGCCCGCTGCCCTCCTCGATCTCATCGAACGGCTCCACCTTGAGACTGAGCCGCAGCCGCTTGTTCCACCAAGGCGGCGCGAGCACACCGAACCCGGCCTGCTCAAGCGCCGGAGCGGCATCGCGCACGAAACCGATCGCCGCCTCCGGGCTCAGATCGACGCCGGTTGGGGCGGCCTCGCGCAGCGCCGGCTCAAGGCCCGGCCACAGTCGCAGCGCATGACCGAGCCCGCCGAGCAGCCGCTCCTGCGGGTCCGCCAGCCGGTGGCCAAGCGCCCGCAGCCCATCGCCGTTGGAGCGCCACACCTCCTCGGCTCCGATCAGCACGCTCGGATCGTCCTTCGCCTGGAGCAGGATCTCGACCCGCCACCGATCGGGGTCCAGCCCATCGCGATCCGCGCCCAGCTCCTCGCCGCCCGACTCAGCCTGGAGCTCGCCCTCCAGCCACTCCGCCCGTTGCTCCGGCTCGCACAGGCGAAAACAGGTGCGGAACATGCGGTGCTCCGCATACCGCTCCCCCGCCTGGCGCCACTCGTCGAGCTCCTCGGCAAGCACCGCCAGCTCCCGCTCGTGCGCATCGACAGCGACCGGGGCGGGGTCCGTCAGCGCCGCCAGCCATGCATCAACGACCGGGAGCTTGCGCTTCGAGCGCCGGCCCGCTCTGCGCCCTGTGAGGCCGTCGGCGAGAAAGCTCCGCGCGCACGCGTCGACGAACGTCCCCAGCAGATCGCCCACGACAGCCTCGGGCGCGTTGGGCTCCTCCCAGGAGGAGATCTCCGCCCGCACGAGGGGCGGCATCGCCGCGACCAGCATCCGTACGCGCTCTGCGTCCTCGGGATCGCTTGGCATCGCCCGCCACCACCCGAGCCATCCCCCATCGCGCCGCACCAACCCGGGGAGCAGGCGACCGCGCGCGACCAGCTCGAGCGCGAGCTTGCTCGCTTCGGCCAGAAACCGCAACGAATCGCCGAGCGCCACGCCCTGGAGATTGGTGTTGCCGCCGGCATAGCCGCCGGCCGGCTGGGCGAGCAGCAGCTCGAGCGCGGCGGCCGGCCTCAGCCCGAGTGCCGGAACCATCCAGGGATCGAGCAGCTCCGGACCATCGGCGCACCTCTCTTGCACCCCCCGCAAAAGCTGCGGGGAATGCTGCGGTCCCTCGTCGTGGGAAGGCAGCAGCAAGTGCAGCTCACGCTCGATGAGCGTGCCTGGTTCGAGTGAAACCCCCAACACCTCGAACGCTCCAGCAAGATCCCGCGCCGCACAGGCAAACGGGTGCTTGCGCGCCCGCGGCTTCGCCGGCCTGCCCCCTCGACGCCGTGGAGCCCGCGCGGGCAAATCGGAGCTCTCTTCCCACACGCAAAGTTGCGAGTCGCGAGACCAGACGGCGTGTAGGGCGATCACGAGCGCATCTTCGCGCGACGGACGGACGCCTCCTGCAAACCATCTGCGCCGATACTCCCGCCGTGAACAGCACGGTCGGATCATCAACGAGCGCACGTTCCAAGACCACCGAACAGCGACGAACACGTGCGAACCCTCTCGCTGCCCAGTGCGCCCATGCGCCAGACGTGGCGGGCGGGCGACGCGACACCAAGCTGCGGCCCTCGTTGTCCTGGCGGGATTCGTCTCTCTGCGCGACCTCACGCTACGTGTACGCGCTGGCGGCCTGAGCGCTAGCGCCGCTCGTAGCCTTTGTCCTCGCCGAGATACTCGTACTTGACGGCCCAGCGCCGCCCGTTGCCCGTGAGGTCCACGAACTGCCCGACGAGCTCGCCGTCCCGGAAGACCTGGCTGTTGGCCTGGATCACCCAGCCTTGCTCGGGTACGTCCTCGCCGTCGCGGCACCGACGGGGCGGTCGCGACAAGCTCTCCGTCGCGATCCTGACCTCGTTGGCCGCCGAGCTTTGTTCGGGCGGCGGGCAGATCAGGTGGGCGCGCAGGAAGCCACCTGTAACGCTGGGATCAATGAGCGCGGCCCACTCTTCTTCGTCGCCGACCGGCTGATCGCAATACGGGCAGAACTCCATAAGCCAAGCGTAGCCACTCGACGAGTGAGCATCACCGTCTCAGGTAGCCGGCAAGCGCCGAGAGGCCTGCTCCGACACCTGTACTCGTCGGAGGGAGCCCGTGCGCACCGAACACCTGACTAATCACGCTCGTAAGCGCTAGCACCACGGCCAAGACAAGGAATACCAGGCGCTCGATCAGTGCCAGTTCTTCCGATCTGCGCCTCAGCTTCTTGCTCTTGTACGGCTGTCCGGCCATTCGCACTCCCAGCGCACACAAAGACCCTCCCTGCCGAGTCCCTCATGTGCGTCTTGGACGCGATTGTGGCGCGGACTTCTCCCTTCGCCTCAGCACGTGCTCGGCAGGGCGAGCTATGTGCCTGCTCCACCCCGCCTTGTGACTTAGGCGGAATGACTGTGCCCATTTATCGGGCGGGGCGTCTCGGTGTTGTGCTCCTGCTGAGGATTTGGCTACTGGCAACCGTCTCTGCCATATTCCTGTATCGCCGCTTCACTGCCTTCCTCGTATTCCCTGTACATGTGATTGCAGAGATCCCGCTGAGTGGCGCTCTCTGGAGCGCGATTTACAGGGCGTCCGGCTACGCTCCCGCCACTTGTGGTTGCATACACTGCAAACTCCACGGACGCGCCACTGTTATCGGTGCACGTTACGTCGCCAAAGTGGCCGTCTGCGGATGAATCGTCTCTGCAAGTGACGTTTTGACCATCGACGCTTAGTTCGATCGATGAGTAGTGGTTACCTTCTTCCTTGATAAATGCGGCGCTCACCTCGTCCGCGAAGGTGCACGTGTCGGCGGTGACCAGCACGCCGTTTGGACACGTCGTGTTCGTTTCACGCGGCCTTGGTTTTTCGGGCTCAATCAAGTGAAGCGTGTAACCGTTCGGTGCGCCGGCCGAATACTGGGTCACTTGCGTGAACATGAGGCCACCGGTCGTCGGGTCTTTTCCCACGCCGGAGGCTACGAGCCGTACAGGAGTCGGGGGAGAGCCGTTCGCTCCGTGGTGGCGGCCAATGTTCTCGCCCGTGGCGGTCGCGCCGGTTGGTCCCCATCTCGTCCAGTGCAGGTCCGCGAGATTGAGGTCTTGGTAGCCGGGCACATTTGCCGGCGCGAGTTCGCAGCTGGCGGGCTTGACTTCGGGAACCAAGTAGCCCTTCGCTTCGACGCACACAAGCCGTGGAGTTGAAGCAGAGGATGCGGTCGCGGCGGCTGTAGTCGTCACGGGTGCCGTAGTGGCACGCATGGTCGTGTTCCCGTCGGCTTGGACGCCACGACCGTCACCGTCTTGGTGCTTGTTGCCGCGCAGCCCGACACTGCGAGAGCCGCCGAGCAGCACGTAGCCGACGCGAGCGAGTGCCAGCAGCGGTGCGCGTGTCGAGATGTCAAGAGGACCCCTCAGTCATGCAGGCCGAACTGTACTAGCGAGAAGGACCTGGGGCACGAGATCGGACGCAGCGGAATCGTCCGAGTAAGCTTATGCGGGTCTTTTCTCGGCCACTCAGCAGCGAGGACTTAGGCGTGATCCCACCATCCGGGCAATGTGTTTGGGGATGCAACAGCGGAAAGCCCTTCAACCGCGAGCACATCATCGCCAAGCAAGTCGCAGACGCGATGGGAATGCCGTTCCCAGTTCGGATTAGTTGGGGCGACATCCGACGGAGCACCGGCGAGGAGACCGAGCGCGGGGACGAGACGAAGAACGAGCTTGAGATCGTTCTCGATGATCGAGTCTGCGAGCGCTGCAATAACAAATGGATGGACAAGCTCGATCACCAGATGCTCGCCTTCATGCGACCCATGATGGAGAGCGAGACGCCGGTTCAGATCGATCCGTCGCAGCAGCTCACGCTCGCACGCTGGGCGACGAAGATCGGCCTACTACTCGCGCTATATCTGCACGACCAGCCGCTAGCTGACCCCGACAGCGAGACTATGGGGAAGGGCTACGCACCAGCAGACAACTTCACGGCTCTTTTCGGGCACTCGATGGAGGTGCCCGACCATACGCAGGTTTGGGTTGGAATGCTCGACCCAGCGATCGACGTATCCGAGTCCGAAGTCTTCGTCGCAAACATGCCTGTCCACGGTACTCCGGGGCCGGTAGGCTACTACTTGCTATTCAGCCTCAAGAGGCTCGTGTTCTTCGTGGCTGGTCTCGAACTTGCCTACGCGACGTCGGACACGGGCGATTGGGTCGAGCTAGAGCGGCGGCTCACCGACAGTCGGGCGATGGTCCAACTCTGGCCGAGCGATGGCGACACCGTTTTGTTGCCGCCACCTGCCTACCTTGAGGCGAGCGACCTCCTCGCACTTGTAAAAGCACAGCCACACGGAGGCTAGGTTTGGCCGAGCGCCTGCCGAGACGCGCCGTGTATCGCCGTCGGGTCGCAGTCCAAGCTCTCGGTCGAGGGCGTCAGCGAGTTCGTCGTAGGGAGTTGCGACACGTTGCCTTCCGGGGACTTCGTGCCGAAGGCATGGGGCGAGCGCGCGGACGGCGTATCGCGCGCCTAGCCGGAACCAACCGGCTGCTGCGTCGAGGCAAGTGCCGTGAATGACCCCCGCAATCTATCGGCCGCTGCGGTCCTTTTGCAGTCCCTTTTGGCGTCCGCTGCGGTCCTTTTGCGGTCTCCAGACCCACGAACAGCCGCGAACACAAGCGAACACGCTCCCCCGATGTCCAGCGTTTTCGGGGATATTCGCCCGTGTTCGCTGCTGTTCGTGGCTCTCTAAGGAAATCGGGGCGAACGGTTAGAGTTAGCTTACCTAAGCGGATTTCGGGGCGTCTGCGGTCCCATCTGCGGTCCTCATACCGCGTCCATACCGGGCTTCTCGCCCGTCGAAACCCCGTGTATGCCATCCCGCACGTGTGTATGTTTCCCCTCTCGTAATACTGCTCTCGCGCGGCAGTGAGGAGGCAACTACTGATCGGCCATCTGCAACGAGTTGGCCGGGGCCTGCTCGCCGTCCGCAGGTAGGGCGTGAAAGCGAAAGTCACAGCAGTTAGCGCCAGCGACGAGGGTGCTGGATCGCTGTAGGCGGGCTCCCCACATCTCTGCAAGCGCATAGTCCAGGTTGCACCACGAGCCGGCGCAGAGATCGGTGGCGTCCCGTTTGCCCAGGTAATCGGCGACGGGGCAGCGCACCATGTTCAGAGAGCGCCCATCGGCCTCGGGCACGTCGTTGAACCTGTAGCCCGGACGACCGAAGGGGTAGGTCAAGAAAGCGTTGACGCTCATGCGCAGCCGGCGGGTGGGATCGCGTGAGGCGAGGCTGGTGACCGTCTTGGTGATCCGGCCCCAATGGCGGTAGAAACGCCAGCAAGTGTCTCCGGTCAGCTCGATCGCATAGTCCCGCTCGACGCCGGACTCCTCCAAGACCTCCAGCAGGGAAAGCGTGAGCGCCGCGAGCATGACGTTCTGGCGACTGCCAACAGTCGGCTCGCCCGGCAGGCCAGGGACATCCCTCTCGAAGCGCTCGAAAGCGTCATCAAGGAAGCGCACGACATCGCGGTGGGTGAAGCGTCCGGCGGTCGGGTCGACGCGCGAGCGGTTGCGGCCCACGATCGCCCGACTGGCCGCTACGCGCCCAAAGGGCTTGCCACGGCGCAGAAGGGCCAGCGCCCACCGGCCAGGACCGCGAATCGCACTCACACGTTCACCAACGGGGTTACCGTGTCGCTCGATCCGACGGTCGAGCTTTCGATTTCTGCGCTCGTACGTGGCAGGAAGACCGCGGTGAGCACGACGCCGAGAACTGCGGTGCAACCGGCGACGAGCAGCGCAAGGTCCATTCCGTGTACGAACGCCATGCGGGCCGAAGCAAGCAGCACGCTCGAGTGGAGCTTGTGCGCGACCACTACGGCACCGAAGATGCTCTCCCGAGCAGCGCTCGCAGCCGATGCCGGGAGCGGGGACACATTCAGTCGAGTGAGGTAGGCGGAGCTGAGTACGCTCCCCAGGACCGCCGTGCCGAGTGGCACTTTGTTGATCGCCTGCAGCACCGCCGATCCGACTCCGCTCTGCTCCTCGGAGAGCTCCGAGAGCGCCGCGGATATCGATGTCGCCATCGCTAGGCCCATCCCGATCCCGACGATCGCCATCCACGCGGCGATGAAGGCACCGCTGGAGCCGACGCCGGTGGCAGTCCCGATCAAGAGTCCCGCAGCGAGGATCGCGAAACCGACGGCAACGGTGATCTTCGCACCCACCAGGCGAGCGATCGGGGCGGCGCTCACGGCTGCGAGCAGCAGACCGCCGATCAGTGAGAGCAGTCTCACGCCAGAGCCCATCGCGCTGGTCCCGAGCACACCCTGGAAGTACTGCGGCATCGTGAACAACACGCCGATCATCGCGAAGATCGCGACGGCGGCGAGGATCACCCCCCAGGTGTAGGAGCGCGAGCGAAACAGCACCACATCGACCAACGGCTGACCATCAGGGCGCCGGCTGAGCCGTGTCTCCCACGCAAGGAACAGAGCGAGGACGCCCACGCCAGCGACCATCTCGAGCACGGCAGCAGGAGAGCTCCAGCCATGCTCGCCCGCCTGAATCAGGCCGTAGACCAGAGCGACTAGGCCAACCACGGATGCGCCCACCCCAACCAGGTCGAGCCTTGGCCGCTCATGTGCACGCGCCTCGGGGAGCAACCTGAACGCCGCGAGCAGACCGACCAGGGCGACGGGGACGTTCAGCAGGAACACCCAGCCCCACCAGTAGTTAGTCAGCAGCCAGCCGCCGAGAATCGGACCGATCGGCAGTGCGAGAAAGTTCACCCCCGCCCAGATTCCGATCGCCCTCGGGCGCTCCTGCTCACTGAAGAGCGTCGTGATCGCCGCGAGCGACATTACGATGATCCCCGCACCCGCGAACCCAAGCAGCACCCGGGCGGCGATGAACTCAGCGCTCGAGGATGCCGCGGCGCACGCCCCGGAGCCAACGGCGAACAGCGCCAGGGAGTACAGCAGGACCTTCTTGCGCCCGTAGCGGTCGCCGAGCACACTCGCCGGCAACATCGACGCCGCCAGGACCAGCAGATACCCGGAGGAGAACCACTGCAGGTCTGACTCCGAAGCGTGCAGCGCTCCGGCGAGCGTCGGCAGGGCGACGCTCAGGACCGTGCCATCCAAGCCGACTGCCAGAACAGCCAGGTTCAGCGCACCAAGCGCCCACCACCGGCGAGCACCGCGGCCCCGGGGGTCGATAGTGGCGGGGCTCATGATCAGCCGCCGATTCGGGCTAGCTCGATCGACACCACGAAGAACCACGTGATCGACGAGAGGTAGTAGAGCCGCTCGATGACGCCAAATATGCGTCCCAGCCGCGGGCCCGCGATTGCGATGCCTGTAGCGATCGCGGCTCCGGTGATCACCCAAGGCAGCCAGCCATCGACCAGCCCTTTGACTGACGACCAAGCGGCCTCGTGGCCGAGGGTCCCGCCAAGATTCGACGCCGCCACCGCGATCGACGCGAAGATCGTGACCGCGAGCACCATGTGGATCGTTCCCCTGGCAGTCTGAAAGCGACTGCCGGCCTGGTCTGTGGGAAAGAGCGGGATGAGAAGGCGCGCGGCGCCGGACAGCAGCAGCATCGCGACCGTGAGCGTCGGCTTTGGCGGATTGGAACGGGCGAGCGCGATCGCTAGTGCGAAGCCGGAAGCCGCGCCCGCACTGGTGAACACCCAGAATCCCGCGCGATAGCGGCCGATTGCGTAGTCGCTGACGGCATCACGAATCGGGTCATACCCCGTAGGAAGCACGTGCAACAGCAAAAGAGCGCCAGTCCCGATGGCCATCGAGATGGCTGCGAGGATACTCAGCGCTTCAACCAACCCGTCCTCCTTCGTCTCACCTCGTCGTGTCGCATCGGCTGCTCAGCCGCTGCTCCGGCCGCCAATGGCAAGCTCATGCCAGCGCAGCTACCGCGACGGCCGGCTCGGGTCCGCCGCGAACCTCGCTTCCTTCGAGCACCACCTTCAGTGCGGCTGTATTCGCCGCATCAGCGAAGGTGTCATAGGCGCTCATCGTGTCCTCGAGCGCGAAGTGGTGCGTCGCGAACGCCGTCGGGTCGAGGCGGCCGCTGGCGACAAGGCTCATCAGCTGGGGGATCGTCTTGGTGTCGACCAGCCCGGTCGTGATCGTGACATCGCGGGTCCACAGCTTCTCGAGGTGAAGCGTGGCCGAGTGGCCGTGCACGCCGATGTTCGCCACACGGCCACCCGGACGGATCAGCTGGCACGCGAGCTCGAACGTGTCGGGCACGCCCACAGCCTCGAGCGCGACGTCGGCGCCGAGCCCGTCCGTGAGCTCCATGACCCGGGCGAGGGCGTCCTCGCGACCGTTGTTGATCGTCGTGTCGGCCCCGAACTGCGCCGCGCTCGCGAGACGGCTGTCGGCGAGGTCGATCGAGACGATCCGCCCCGGGGTATAGAGCCGTGCGGTGAGGATCGCTGAGAGGCCGACCGGGCCAGCGCCGACGATCGCCACGACGTCGCCCGGTGAGACCTTGCCGTTGAGCACTCCGACCTCGTAGGCCGTCGGAAGGATGTCAGCGAGAAACAGGACCTGCTCGTCCGAGAGATGCTCGGGCACCTTGAAAACCGAGTTATCGGCGAACGGGACGCGTGCGTACTCGGCCTGTAGCCCATTGATGGTGTGGCCGAAGATCCAGCCGCCCCCGCCGAGGCACTGCCCATAACGTGCTTCCCTGCAGTAGCGGCAGCGCCCGCAGGCGCTGATGCACGACAGCAGGACGCGGTCTCCGACCGCGACCGTGCTCACGCTGGCGCCGATCTCCTGCACGGTGCCGACGGCCTCGTGGCCGAGGACCGTGCCTGGCGTCGTCTCGGGCACGTCGCCCTTGAGGATGTGCAGGTCTGACCCGCAGATCGTGGAGGTGTCGATCCGAACGACGATGTCGGTCGGATCGATGATCGTGGGGTCGGGCACGTCATCCCAGCCGCGCTGGCCTGGGCCGTGGTAAACGAGGGCCTTCATGATGTTCTCCAATCCGTAGCAAGTGTGGATTTTTGTGCAGCGACCCCGGCTCGGTGACAGGTCACGAGGGAGCGCCAGCGAGGGCCGGGCTGCGCTTGGGCGGTAGTAGCTCCTCCTCGGCGGGGATGCGCTGTGCGTGGCGGAAACCGAGGCCGACGAAGCCGAGCAACACGAGCGCCAGGATGAACGAGGCGATCGAGCCGATCAGCATGATCGTGCCGATCTTCGAGAAGCCGTATGCCTCGAGCAAGAGGCCACGTAGGGTTGTTCCCTGGAAGGATGTCGTCTCGAGCGTCGCGAGTTTCGTGTTCGTTGGTTCGGCGCGTGCGGCGGTGCTGATCTTCGAGTAGATCCCGCCGTATGGCATCTCGGAGAGGTGGATCGCGATGAAGTGGTCGGCGTATGCCTCGGCCTGCGGACCGGTCAGCAGTTGCTTTCCTGCGTACTGCGAGACGGACGGGATCATCGCGGCAGTGATCTCGCTGCCGGCCTTGGGGTGTTCGAAGGCTGCCTTGGTTGGGAAGAAGATGTCCTGTGCGGCGAGCTGGTTGTGGACGTTGTTGTGGTCGTAGCTGTAGCCCCACATCAACAGCCCGCCTGCCACGAGCAGGACGACTACGAGGACCAGCCCGACGGCACTGGTGAGAACGTCAAAGACTCTGCGGCGCATGAGATGGCTCCTGTCGGTGGGGGTACACAACAAGATCCTTGTCGTGTGTTCCCGGCCGAAGATTGGAGCCGGTGGCGCGTATGCCAGCCGAGGGTAAAGGCGAAGCCAATACCGACTCTACCAGCACACCAAGGGCCCTCCCGAAGCGCCCGCAGGCGTTATTCCTTCGAGAGTCGAGGCGGCGTGGCTTGACCGGTCATCGTGATGCTTCGTTGGCGCGCTCGACCAGGAGCCGGAAGCCGCTTTGCAGGAGATCGTTGGCGCCCGCGAGCGCAAGGACATTCGTGGTCGCGCGACCCGCGACGGGCGAGGGGCATAGTCCTCCGGGCTGGTGAGAGCGACGGGCGTCGCCTGCACCCTTGTTTGCTCCTCCGGGGATCGTCGTGCTGTCTCCTGCGCCCGACCGTCGGGAGGCCGATGGCCGGCGTTCTGGCTCGAGCTCTCTAGCACGAGCGGCTCCCAGCGCGCTCGCAGGAGTTTTCCAGTCGAATCGCGTCGGGCAGTGTTTCTTGCTCTGCGTCTTGCTCGATATGCATCAGGACATACCGAGTGTCTTCAGGGGATCGCCACTCGTCCGTCGCGCCCTCCCCACTTTTGGGGCGCTCACCGTTGCCGCGGCACTGGATGATTGCGCCGGCTCGCTGTCAGCTCGCGGCAATCCGCTCTCGCCATAGAGGACATCAGCGGGCAGCGTTGAGCTGAACAACTCGACGATCACGCGGTTACGCCCGACACACCGCGGGCAGTGTCTGATCGCCGCTCGGTGTTGCTGCACGAGAATGCTCAGGCCACATCGAGGGCAGTTCAGATGCCTCGGGTATTTGGGTGAGACGATAATGGCTGGAGTCCTGACGGAGGCGTTTAACAGCGACCGCTTATGCGAGTCGATGTCCTGACGCCGGCCAAGGATTGGAGCCGGGAAGAGCTGCCTGCCAAGAGTTGAGGCGAAGGCAATGCAAATATAAACGATGCTCGTTAGAGCGGCCTCCGTATTCTTCCACCTATTCTCAAGCCCGCCAGGCCGCCTGCTGCCTCGCGTTCAGCAAGGCCCCAGTTGCCGAGCTCGACCGTGGGCGGCTATGCGGTCAGGGCGTCACGAGGATCTCGTTCTCGACGTCGGTTACGCCGGGAGCTGCGGCGGCCGCGAAGCCGGCGGCACGACGCTCGGCGAAGGAATGGACGACGCCGTGCAGGTGAACCGTCCCGTTGCTCGCCGTGACCTGGATCGAACGGGCGTCGAGGTCAGCCATACGCTCGATCGCCTCGCCAACTCGGTGGTCCACATCCGCCGGCTTGAGCACCTCGGGCTTGACTGTGATTGCGTTGCTGATGTTGTGAACGCCCGCGATGTAGCGAATCGCACGCTGCGCCTCATCGCGTTCATAACCCCACTGGCAATCGCCGCGGAGAGTCACGTGCCCTTTGATCACATCGGCCTTGACCCCGGCCGGGATCGCGGTGTTCACATGCATGTGGCGAGCAACGTCCTCAGCGATGTCCTCGTCATTGCGAACGCTCGACTGCCCAAGCTTGATCTCGATCTCGTCCGCGACGGCTCTGACGCCGTAGACGCGCTCCGCGGCTCTGACCGCCGCCCACCTGTCGGAGTAGCTCGGGACGTGCCCAGACAACACGAGCGCGCCGTCGCTTGCTGAAACACCAATGTGATCGGTGTGCACCCGTGGATCCCATTCGAGCTCGCGGATTACCGCGTCGCGGATGGTCTTATCGTTGCTTGTCGTCTTCATGTCGTTCTCCTTGCGTGGTTTGGCGGCCAACCGCCGCTGTCTGCTGGCTGTCGCTGTCGCGCTCCGCGCGGCCTCGCTGCGGCCGCGCAGGTCTGACAGCCATTGCTGCCACGCGTGTGCGAGCTGGACGGTGAGCTTCTGCTCCGCCGCTACGACCATCTCCCACGCGCCGGCGGGTCGTGCCTCGCTCGGGGAGCGATCGGCTTTGCTGATGCCGTAGTAGTCGTACAGTGCCGCTCCCTGCTCGGATGGGAGCCGGCTCCCCTGCTCGGTATGCGGGGCGTGTGTCACTTGTGCCCTGGTGAAAGGAACGATCACCTCGTTGCCCTCGCTTCTGCTTCCTCGAAGCGGGAGGAATGACGCGCTCGCGCCCGGCCCGTCGCCGCGTACCAGCGCCCAGTCCGGGGCGGCGGTCTCATCGGCGACGTAGATCTCCTCGATCTTGCCGATTGCCTCACCCCGGCTGCCACGGACAGTCCATCCGCGCCAAGCGAGCTCGCCGGACGCGCTGTCGGGCCTGTTCGATCCTCCACGGGTCAAGACGGCTGACTTCATTCTGTGGGGGCCAAGCCGTTTGACGGCGTTGGCGCGGATGCCGGCGCGGCGGGTAGGTCGCCGGCGGCGAGCGTCTCGCGTTTGAGGAACGCACCGAGCTCCTGGATCGTGCTCATCAGCGGCGCCGGGAACACCACCGTGGAGTTCTTGTCGACGGCGATCTCGACGAGCGTCTGCAGATTGCGCAGCTGCAACGCCAGCGGGTGTTCCATCATCACATCCGAAGCGCGCGCGAGCTCGCCAGCGGCGAGCGCCTCGCCCTCCGCGGCGATGATCTTCGCGCGCTTCTCGCGCTCGGCTTCCGCCTGGCGCGCCATCGCACGCTTCATCGAGTCCGGCAGCTGGATGTCCTTCAGCTCCACGGTCGTGACCTTGATCCCCCACTCCTCCGTCTGCACGTCGAGGATCTCACGGATGTTCTGGTTGATCGTGTCGGTCTCCGACAGCGTCTGGTCGAGCGTGTGCCGCCCCACGACCGCGCGCAGCGTCGTCTGTGCGATCTGGTTGATCGCGACTTCGACGTCCTCGATCGCGACCACCGAGCGCACAGGGTCCGCGACCCGGTAATAGGCGACCGCGGAGACGTCGATGCTGACGTTGTCGCTCGTGATGATCCCCTGCGACTGGATCGGCATCGTCACGATCCGCAGCGACACACGATGCACCTGGTTGATCAACGGCGCGAAGAAGATCACCCCAGGCCCACGCGCCCCGTCGCGAACCTTGCCGAGGTGAAACATCACCGCGCGCTCGTACTGCTTGAGGATCCGCACAGACATCGCCAGCACGACGAGCGCGACGAGCAGGACGGCGAGGATGATGTAGACGATCATTTTTGTCTCTCTGTAGAGGGGTTCATACACTCGCCACCGAGGTGGGGGGTAGCTTCAGCTCACAGGTCGCCGAGACTCCGAGCTGGTCGCCTGCGAGCAAGAGGAGCGCCAGGGGCGACCTCCAGCACAGCCACTCCGCCACCGACGATGACGATCCGAAAAGGCCCGGTCCGGGTTGTCATTAGACACTCGCCACGCGAGAACCGGAACCGAGGGCGCGGGGCTGGTCGGGCGCTGCGCTGAGGCTGACGATGATGGCTCCTGACGCGTGCATGGGCGGCGTTCGACCGTCGAGGTCGATCTAGAACGCCGGCCGAGTGTCGGAGCCGGTAAAGGCGAGCCCGCCGAGAGTTGAGGCGAGCGATGTCTATGCTACCAGCACCAATCCGGCCGCGATCTCGCTGCCCGAACCGTGATGAGCTCCCGCGAGACCAAACATCTGCGAGTCCTGATTGCCAACGAGCGCAAGGACCGACTCGCGCTCGTCGCACCGATCGTCGTGGGACTCGGCCACGAGGTGATCGCACGCGAGATCGACGTCGCAGACGTCGGCCCCGCAACCGCCAGAGAGCGCCCCGACGTCGCACTCGTCGGACTCGGAAACAGCTCAAAGCACGCACTCGAGCTGATCGACAAGATCGTGCAAGAAGCCGCTTGCCCCGTCATCGTCCTGCTCCACGCCCGCGACCCCGAGTTCATCAACGAAGCATCCAAGCGAGGCGTCTTCGCCCACATCAGCGACGAGGACGTCGAGGACTGGCAGAGCGCGATCGACATCGTCCTGCGCCGCTTCGCCGAGTACCAGGACCTCCAGGGCGCATTCGGCCGCCGCGCCCTCACAGAGCGCGCCAAGGGCATCCTCATGGAGCGCCACGGCATCGACGAGGCACGTGCCTTCGAGATGCTGCGCGAGCAATCCCGCGTCGATAACCGCAAGCTCATCGACCTCGCCACCGCGGTCGTCGACGGCCACCGCCTCCTCCCCCGAGTTCCCCACGCCCCAGCCGAGTCCAACTCAAGCGGGTCGTGATGTGGATCTCGACCCCCCTCGTCGTGAGGACGAGCGGGCGCGTGCCGTGCTCGTGCCCTACTTCGATCCAAAGATCGCGGCGTAGGACCCTGCTCCGAGCAGCGAGGCTGGCGCCTCCTCGCGCTCGCTGAGCACGAGACTTTTCGATGGTCCCCTTCTTCGTCGGGTCGAACCGCACGTCGCTGATCTCGCCCAAGTCGTTGCCAATGTCGTTAAGTGCGCATTTGCCGATCAGCTCCGCGACAGTCGCGGTCGGCACGACGACGGCGGCTATCTCATCGCCACCGTCTACACCAAGCTAGGCCAGCGCCGCGCGCTCAGACGCGCTCAGCAAAAAGCGAGGGCGGCCTATCAGGAACGCCAAGACGCCGCGACCGCCGAGCACCCCGCTGCACGTCGTCGCGTAACGCTGCGATGCCGCGCCCCTGCCTACCCGCCGCTTCGCGCGTAGCTCACGGCGGCGGGCCTATCGGCGCATCCCTTCATCTCAACGATGTGCCCGTCGCAGATCGTCACGACCATGTAGGCGATTCCGTCGTCCACCGGACGGTCAAGCTGCGCCGGCTGCTCGGGGCGGAACCCCACGATCACACGCGGTCCGTCTTGGATGGTCTCCTCGACCTTGCCTCGCAGGCGGCCAGCGAGGTTGCGAGTCATCATATCGATGATTGCCTTGCGGCCATCGCAGAGCTGCCCGTCCTCCACGCCGTACCACTGCGCTTCGGGCGCCAGCACTTCGCCCAAGACCTCTGGGCCACCCGCGATCAAGGCATCCCACGCCCGACGCACCAGCTCAATCTCGGGACTGTCGCCCATAGCCATGATTCTCGCGCATCCACGCGCGGACGGCTGCGGTCCTTTTGCGGTCCCTTTTCGCTCCCGCTGCGGTCCGTTTGCGGTCTCCAGACCCACGAACAGGAGCGAACACAAGCGAACACGCTCCCCCCGATGTCCAGCGTTTTCGGGGATATTCGCCCGTGTTCGCTGCTGTTCGTGGTTCTCTAACCAATCGGGGCGCCGAGATTCGAACTCGGGACCTCACCGACCCGAATCCCGCGCCTTCTCACGAAATTCGTCATGAAAACTCCTGCAAATCGGCTGTTTATTGTGTTGACTGCTTGCTCTTGGGCTCTTGAGATATTGGGGTCTTTTGGGGGGGTTTGGGCAGTGAGATGAAGCTACTGCCAAAACTAAGGTTCGTGTACCCGCCTGGTTGAGTCGGGCACATGTTCTCTCATGTGAAACGGTAGCGTCTCGCGCGCGGGAAAGCGATGCTCAGGGGAAGCAGAGCACGTGCGCTGATGGATCAGCGCCCTGGCAGAACCGAGTCAGGCCGGTCTCGCCGGGACGGACGGGTGGGTCATACACGCTGTCTGAGATTCGCTGCTCGGCTTCGGCTAGCGTGATCTCTCCTGCGAGCCCGAGGGTGATGGCGGCGTGCACCTGGCCGTAGCCGAAACCGAGCTCATCGCTGCGGGCAAGCGCCCGCCACGCATCTCGCGGCTGCTCGCCACGGCGGCGCTGGAGCTCTCCGAGGCCGAGGCGGCCGAGTAGCTCCTGCGCGAGAGTCGGGCTGTCTGAGAGCTCGCTGTAGAGGGCGTGCGCTTCGTCGAGGTTTCCTTGCTGGCGGGCGTACTCGGCGTCCTCGACCATCAGCACCTCGTGCTTGAAGCGGCGGCGCAGCGGGTCGCCGTCGAGGAGCTGGCGGGCCTTGTGGTAGGCATCGCGTTGGCCTTGGAGATCTCCGATCGCGCGGCGGATGGCGATCATCGCGCAGCAGGCATCGAAGGCGAAGATCGAGCCGGCGGCGGTGAATACTTCGATCGCGAGCTGCATCTGCTCGTGTGCGTCGGCGAGTTCGCCTTTCAGCGCCTTGGTCGCGCCGGACTCGAAGTGCCCCCAGGCGACCCAGCCGGGGCCGGCAAGCGCGTCATAGCCGTCGGCGAGGCGTGCCGCCTGCTCTGCCGCCGCGGTGACGTCGCCGGTCCAGCGCAACGCGAGCGAGAGGGTGAACGTCGCCCATGCGGTGTCGGCCGGGTCCTGCCGGGCCATCGCCTCCTGCTGGGCCTCGAGTCCGAGCGCCACGGCTCGCCGCGGGTCGACCTCCTTTGCGGCGTTGGCGGCGGCAATCACGATCGACGGCTCCGGGCCGAGCCTTGCCAGCGAACGCTCGAGTGCTCGCAGGCGACGATCCGGCGGAACGTTCCAGGTCAGGTACGGCAGGCGCTGGCGGTGCGCCCAGCGCCAGCGCACTGGCAGCGCGCATAGCGCGTTCAGTGAAGCGACTACAACTGGTCGCCAGAGCGCGCCGTGGATCATGCCGCTCGAGTAAAGCGCTCGTGTCGCCAGGCGCCTCCGCGGCCCTTGCACGAGCGCTCGTGCGTACTGGCTGCGGGCATCTGCGCCGGCGCCGAAGTCGTCGAGCACGCGGGCGCGCAGGAGATGATTCGGTTTGTAGGCCGCGGTGACGGCGGGCAGAGGTGCCGGCTCACGGGCCTGCGTGAGCAGGTCGACAGGGATCCGGCGGGTGAGGGCTCTGGCGGCGCCCCAGTCCAGGGCGGCGAGGTCCGGGCGCCCTGAGACATCGAGCTGCAGGTGCCCATGAGCGAACGGCCCGGCGAAGCGGCGGTTGAGCGGCTCGCGGTCTGAGTCCCTGGCGAACCACACCGCCTGCTCGGTCAAGGTGAGCGCGTCGCGAAGCCCGGTTCGCAAGTCGATGTCAGCACCGGCGTACCCGACAATCGCGACCTGCGCACCGTCGAGGTCGCGGGCGAGCCGATCAAGCCATGGTTGCGCCAGCGGCACCAGGACGTCCTCGCTGCGCGCGAGCACGCGCTCTCCCGAGAGCGTCCCGTGCACCTTGACCAGATGACCGAGCGAGCACCGGCAGCCCGGATCATCGCCCGGCAGCAGTCGATGAAAGGCGATCCCCGCGTGCCCGGCAGCGGTCTCGATCAACTCGTCGAGGTTTGTGGTCCAGATCGCCGAGCCTGAGCGCAGTAGCTCGGCGGCCATCACGTGTAGGGCGTTCGGGTCCCCGCCGCTGAGCATCTGGCGAAGCTCGCTGTCGATGTCCAGGCCGGCGCTCTTCAGCCGGCTCAGTAGCGCCTCGGGGGCGAGTTGGCTCAGACGCGCCGGGTCAAGCCCGACCTGCAGCGGCTCGAGCAGCGCACGACGGATCGCGTCGAACAATGGCCGCCCGGCTGGACGTGCCAGCGACGCGCCGGCCCCCAGCACGAGTACCTGTGAACCACCGCGAGCCTCAGAAGACATCAACAAATCCTCACTGATCGCGGCTGTGCCGGGCGACGGGATGCAGGCGGGCGCGTCCGCAGCCTATCTGCCCGCGGCGGCGAGCATCGCGCAAAGAGCAGCCAGCACGAGCCCGATGAGCGCGAGCCAGATCGCCAGGTTCAAGATCAGGAGGGCAAGAACAGGGTGCAGATCACACCGCCCACGCGCCCGCCACTGCCATGAGCGTTCGACCGTCATGTCTTGATAGGTAGTCAATTATCTGTTTACTAACTATCTACACATCTGGGAGGATGCGGGCGCCTGGCACGCATTGAAGGCGCGTGCTTCGATGGTTTTTGGGAGTGGGATCGCACCCGGTGGCGCGCTTCATTGCCGAGCAGCTCCCGCCTGTGTCCGACTGTGCTTTTCGATGCGCAGCCAGATAGGCCGCGCGACCATCTCCCGGGACCGCAATTCCTGCAAATAGCCGCTTTCTAAACCGGCCTCACTGGAGGGTATTGAACCACCAGGTCACAGGGCCCATACAGGCGCTGCACGACAAAAGTCAACCTGCCAGGCGTGACATCGCGACGTTAGACCCTCATGACACATAACGTGACAAAGCGGCGTCAAGAGAGACAACATCGGGCGCTGCGAAGACGCCGCCGGTCACCATCTGCCGATTGCGCCCAAAGCGGGACCGCTCACTGCGGGTCGCGTGGAAGTCTCCCCCCGAGCGCAGCGAGAGGCCGCCGATCACCTCGACGGCGTACTGCCACGGCCACATTTCCGGCCCCCTACAGCCAGAGCCATGAAAGCACTCCTTGCAGTAGGGGCCAGGGTCCAGACCGACCTCAAAGTCGCTCGGCACCCAGCGTTCCGCCAACTCCACGCTCGAGCCATGGGTGTTAATTGTCGCCTCCAACCGCCCATCAGCCAAGCGAGTTGCGTGTTGTGCTGCACGCCAGGCACGTCGCGCCTGTTCCTCTGGGTTCTCACGACATGGAGATGTCCTCTCGAGGCTGACCCCGTCCTCCACCGCGAGCGCCTTGATCGCCTTGAGGAAGGAGTCGCTCGCCGCTCGCGGCCACAAGCCCTCGGGATCGCGGACAATTGACCAGTCAGCCTTCGAAGGGGCCTCCCCATCGTGACGTTTGGCCCACTCGCGGAACGCTTGCTCGATCTGGCCTCTCGTGTACGGCTTCCAACGATTCTGCCTGCTGCCCCCATTTATTGACGTCCGCGGCGGGATGACCTCAGCTAGCTTCCTCTCGGCGAGCTTCCCAAGCCATCGCTCACGCTGACCGTAGGTCATGCCCGCTGCCTCCGCTGGATCGACGGAGATGGTGATCGCGACCTGCCCGCTAGCCACCTCACCTCTTGATCCCATATCGAGGCACCAAATCACACCTGCCGGACATACGCGGGCGCAGCACGAGAGGTTCCCGCCAACCGACAAAACGCCTATCACGACCCGATGCGTTCCAGAAGCCTGAGTCATGCTGGCCCCGACGACACTCTGGCGGATCTCGTGCACTGCTATGGGATCTGCGACTCCTGTCTCAGGCCAGCATCGCCGCGTCACGCGCGCGTGATTAAGGCCCCGGCTCAGCTCCCATCCCGCTCGAGTTCTCAGGCACCTCGACCAGAATGTCGCCCCCCGCCGCTGCTGCCGATGCCGCCACGCCGCCGCAGGTGAGAAGACCGACACTGTCAGAGGACTCCTCGGCAGATCCCGCTGCGATATCCCTAACCAACAGCGGGAGAGACGAGACAACGTTTCGTTTGACCAGGACCGCCCACTACACTTGGTCTTGGAGATCACGTGATGCCAGAGCCAGCCGCGAGCAACGACCATATCGAGCGGGCAAACGCCGAGTTCTGGAATCCTCCATCGCTGGAGGAACTGATGGCCGACGTCGTGCCACTCGACTCGGACGAGCACTTCGACATCCCCAATTTGAGCGACGAGGACTGGGCTTTGTTCGCAGCGGCGCTCGACGAGTGATCGCGACCGTCCTCGTCGATACGAACGTCTTCACCGCGCGTCTGCGGGAGCGCTCGCCGCTCGCCACAAGCTATGCGAAGCACCTGTTCGGGCAGCGCATCGCGCTCGCCCCGCAGACAGTAGCCGAGGCCCGTTATGGCGCGCTCAGCGCCGGCTGGGGCGCGGCTCGGACGGAGCACCTCTCCCGTCTGATCGCACGCGCACGCGTCCTGCCGGTTGACATCGAGACGATCGAGGCCGTCGCACAGCTGCGAAGCAAATGCCGGCAGATCGGGCACGGACTGCACCAGCGAGGCCACAACGCTGACCTGTGGATCGCGGCGACAGCGATCCGCTGGCACATCCCGCTCGTAGCTCACGACGCGGTCTTCGACGGCTGCCCCGGCCTCGAGCTCCGGACAGAGCTCGACACGCGGCCCACCGACTGAGCGAACGCTACGCGACCAGCCGGCCTGGGCGGACTCAGTCTCGGCAACCGCCAGCGCTGCCCGCGGCCAGAGACAGAAGAGCTGACGACCTGTCTACCCGTGCGAGGTGACAGCATCGGCTCTCCGGTTGACGGTCGCGCTCGATCACGGGTGCGCCGCGAAGACGTGGGCGACAGCTCCACGGCAACCAGAGACCTCACCGCACGTTCTGGTGTGGTGACCACTTCCAATCCCCGTAACACGGAGGGTTCGCCACGCACGCCCGGGAGGCCTGGAGGTCTACTGCCAAATCACTGCCCGATCGCTCAAGCGTCGTCGCCAACAAAAAACCCCGCATTTGCGGGGCTTTTTAATCGGGGCGCCGAGATTCGAACTCGGGACCTCACCGACCCGAACGGTGCGCGCTACCAGGCTGCGCCACGCCCCGATGCCCCGCCAGTATCCCACACGCGCTGCAAACACGGGGCTCTGTGTCCACCCACGCGCGCGCAACGCGCCGATTCGCGCTCCAGCCACGCCTCGCGCAACCCCCGCGCCGCGCGCCCGCTACCCTCGCCACAATGCCCGCCCCCACCGCCGAGATCCTCGCCGAGCTCGACCGCCTGCTCGACCCTGCACGGTTCGACGACCACTGCGTCAACGGCCTGCAGGTGCCCGGCCCGGACAGCGTGAGCACCGTCGCCACGGGCGTCTCCGCCAATGCGGCCCTGTTCGAGCTCGCCGCCAGCGAGCACGCCGAGCTGCTCGTCGTCCACCACGGCCTGATCTGGAACCCGGGCGTGCGCACGATCGACGCGCTCCTCAAGCACCGTCTCGAGCTCCTGTTCGACGCCGGCATCGCCCTCGCCGCATACCACCTCCCCCTCGACGCGCACCCCGAACTCGGCAACAACGCGTTGCTCGCTCGCGCGCTCGGCGCGACCGGCGAGCTGACGCCGTTCGCGCCCATCAACGGCCAGCCGATCGGCTTCATCGCGAGCCTCTCCGAGGACGACGCCCACGGTGCCGGCGGCTCCGGGAGCAGCGGCAGCGACGACGACGAAGGCCTCCCCGCCGACGAGCTCTTCGCCCGCGTCGAATCGATCACCGAACAGCAGCCGCTCGTGTTCGACGACGGGCCGCCGCGCGTACGGCGCCTCGCGATCGTGTCCGGGGGCGGCGCCGACTTCACGGCGGACGCCGCCGCCGCCGGCGCCGACGCCCTGCTCACCGGCGAACCCGCCGAGCGCACGATGGCGATCGCGCGCGAGTCGCACGTGCACCTGATCGCCGCCGGTCACTACGCCACCGAGACGTTCGGCGTCAACGCGCTTGGGGAGCACCTCGCCGAGCGCTTCGGCCTGCGCCACGTCTTCCTCGACGTCCCCAACCCCGTCTGACGCCCGGCCCGGGGGACGCACGCCGCCCCGCCGGCGACCGCGCCGGCGGGCCGCCCACAGCAGCGGGCCGCACGCTGCATCGCGACGCCCGGCCAGCCATACGATCCGCCTATCCAAACGGACTGCCAGCGTCTAACATCTCAACCCCATTCGTGTGAGTAATCGAGGAGGAGTCTGATGGAGGCCACGACCGCCCCGGCGACCACTGGGTCGCAGACGATCGCCGACCTGATCGCCCACTCGGCGGCCGAGCACGCCGAGCACATCGCCGTGCGCTACAAGCGCGACGGGTCCTGGCATGACGTCACGTACGCACAGCTCGCGAAGATCGTCGAGGAGATCGGCCTCGGGCTGATCGACCTCGGCATCCAGCCCGGCGAGCGCGTCTGCATCCTCGCCAACACCCGCCCCGAGTGGTCCTACGTCGACATGGCCGCCGTCTCCGCCGGCGCCACCGCCGTGCCGATCTACCAGACCAACTCGCCCGAGGAGTGCCTGTGGGTGATCTCCGACTCCGACGCCTGCGCCATCGTCTGCGAGAACGCCGAGCAGCTCGCCAAGATCGAGGAGATCCGCGACCGCGTGCCCAACCTGCGCACCGTGATCGTCATCGACCCCCCGCCCGCGAACGCCGACGCGAACGGCACCCAGACCAGCGGCGCCGTCGCCAACGGCGAGCAGCCGCTCGCGCCGATCGCGCTCCAGCAGGTGCGCGAGCGCGGACGCACGCGCTCGGCCGGTGAGCTCGCGGCGCGCCGCGCGGCCGTGCGCGCGGAGGACCCGCTGACGTTCATCTACACGTCCGGCACGACCGGCCCGCCGAAGGGCTGCGTGCTCACGCACGGCAACTATCGCGCGATCATCGACATGGTCAGCGAGGCGGGCGAGATCGACGGCGACGAGGTCATCTACCTGTACCTGCCGCTCGCGCACTCCTTCGCGCTGCTGATCCAGCTCGCCGTGTTCGACCTCGGCGGCACGCTCGCGTACTTCGGCGGCGACACCAAGCAGATCGTCCCCGAGCTGCTCGAGGTCAAACCGACGTACCTGCCGTCCGTGCCGCGCGTGTTCGAGAAGATCTACACGCTCGCGCACGGCGCGATCGAGGCGCAGCCGCCAGCAGAGCGCGAGCGCGCGGAGAAGGCGATCGCGCTCGGCGTCAAGGTGCGCGACATGATCACCCGCGGCGAACCCGTGCCCGAGGAGCTCCAGGTGCCGTTCGAAGAAGCCGACGAGCAGCTCTTCAAAAACGTGCGCGCGATCTTCGGCGGCAACGTTCGCCACGCCACCAGCGGCGCCGCGCCGATCGCCAAAGAGATCCTCGAGTTCTTCTGGGCGTGCGGCGTGCCCGTGCTCGAGGGCTACGGCATGACCGAGACCGCGACCGCCGCGACGACCTCGACCGTCGAGAACCACCGCTTCGGCACCGTCGGGCGCGCGCTGCCCGGCGTCGAGCTCAAGATCGCCGACGACGGCGAGATCCTGGTCAAAGGCCCGAACATCTTCAACGGCTACCACAACCAGGCGTCTACCAGCTTCGGCGCCGTCGAGAACGGCTGGCTGCACACCGGCGACCTCGGCTCGATCGACGCGGACGGCTACCTGTCGATCACCGGGCGCAAGAAGGACATCATCATCACCGCCGGCGGCAAGAACCTGACGCCCGCGAACCTCGAGAACGACCTCAAGCAGTGCCGCTGGATCTCCCAGGCGGTCATGCACGGCGACCAGCGCCCGTACCCGGTGGTGCTGGTCACGCTCGACGAGGAAGAGATCCCCGTGTTCGCGCGCGAGCACGGCCTGCCCGAGGACATCCCGTCGCTCTCCCGCGAGCCCGTCGTGCACGCGCTGATCCAGGAGGAGATCGACCGCGCGAACGCCAAATACGCGCAGGTGGAGCAGGTGAAGAAGTTCGCGATCCTCGATCACGACCTCTCGCAGCCGACCGGCGAGCTGACGCCGACGCTCAAGGTCAAGCGCAACGTCGTCAACGAGCGCTACGCGGAGCTGTTCGACTCGCTGTACGCCAGCTGACGTGAGCCGCCACCTATACCTGCGAACATAGGTAGCGATGCGCACGGACCCAACCGATAACGGCGGCCTGTTCGTCGGGCGGCGCCCCGGCACCGCGCCGGTGCGGTTTCGCTCGCTGCCCCAGCGCGGCAGCGACGTGCGCCAGCGCGTCGACGGCTCGATCGCCAGCCTCATGCTCGCCGCGATCACGCTGCTGTGCCTGCTCTGCTGGGGGCCGATCCCGCTCGCGTGCCTGTGGCTCGGCTCGCAGGCGAACTACCTCAGCGGCAGCGTCAGCCTCGGCATCCTCGTCTCGTTCGTCGGCCTGTTCGCGCTGCTGTTCGGCGCGCTGTCGCTGATGAAACGCATCGACAACGCCTGGATCCTCGTGCGCCGCGCCGCCGGCCACGACCAGCGCACGGGCGTCCTCGGCAGGATCTTCGCTGCCACCGCCGTCGTCTGCGCGCTCGGGTTCCTGCTGTGGTTCCTCGTCATCCACGGGCCCGGCACTGGCCTGGTCACGCGCGGCAACGGCGCGTGAGCGGCCAACCGCCTGCGGCGCTCGCCGTATGAGTGCCCGCCGCCCTGCGCTCCACGATCGCTGCTAGAACGAGTCCACCGCCATGGGCCTGCTCGACTACTACCGCCAATTCGAGGGGATGACCGAGGAGGAGGTAAACGAGGGCCTGCGCGAGGAGGCCGCCGAGCGCCGGCGCAAAGCGCTCGCGCGCGTGGAGACACTCGACCTGTCCTTGACCACCTGGCCGGAGCTGCCGCACCCGCGCATCGTCAGCGCGATCACGTTCGTCGCCCGCCGCGGGCTGCAGCGCTATCCGCACCTCACCGGATCGGACCTGCGCGGCGTGCTCGCCGAGCGCCACGGAGTCGACCCCGAGCGCCTGATCCTCGGCAATGGCGCCGCCGATCTGCTCAGCGCCGCCACGCGCGCGCTGCTCGAGCCGGGACAGCTGCTGCTCACGCGCTGGCCGTCCTACCCGCTGTATCCGATCATGGCGCGCCGCGCGCACGGCCGCGCGGTGCCCGTCCACGCAGACGCCGGAGCCGGCGCTGCCGCCGGTGTCGACGCCCTGCTGGAGGCCGCCGAGCGCGAGCCCGACGTGCGCGCGATCGCGCTCGCCAGCCCCAACGACCCCACCGGAGAGCTGCTGCCGGCCGCCGAGCTGCGACGCCTGCTCGAGCAGCTGCCCGCAAGCGTCGCCGTGCTGCTCGACGAGTCGCTCGTCGAGTTCGCCGACGCGCAGCCGTCGAGCTCCTCGCTCGAGCTGCTCGAGCAGCATCCGCGCCTGCTCGTCTTCCGCAGCTTCTCCAAGGCGTGGGGCCTCGCCGGCCTGCGCATCGGCTACGCCATCGGCGCCCCCGGCTCAGGCGAGCTGCTCGCCGAGCTCGCGCCCGACCTCGGCGTCTCTGAGATCTCCCAGGCGGGCGCCTACGCCGCGCTGCACGACTGCTCCGAGCTGATCGATCGGCGCGTGCGCACCATCTGCGAGGAGCGCCCGCGCGTGATCGACGGGCTGCGCGCGCTGCGCTTCGACGTCACCGACAGCCAGGCCAACTTCGTGTGGGCCGCCCACCACCAGCTGCAGGGCGGCGAGATCGCCGCCCGCCTCGCGCGCGCCGGCGTGCTCGTCGCCGCCGGCGACGCCCTCGGCGAGCCCCGCCACGTGCGCATCGCGCTGCGCTCGCCCGCCGCCAGCGACCGTCTGCTGAGCACCGTCGAGAAGGCGCTGTAGGGCCGAGGGTGAATTCCGATGGATCGGAAATCGAGCGTAAGAAGTTCATGAAACGGGTATCAGTTCGATATGTCACACCAGCCCGTACGTGCGCCGAGGGAATCGCGTACGAGGCTTCGCCGCCAACACGGCTGCACCGTCCGCGCGGTGAACGCGGCGAGGCGCGCGTGCGCGATGCCGGCGGCGCTGAGCTTGTGCGCGGTGCTCGCGTCCTCGGCACACGCGCAGGCCTCCGCCGGTGAAACCTCCGCCACCGTCGCGCCGCTGTTCTCGCCCGACCGCCTCGGGGCCGAGGGGTCGCTGAGCCTCACGCTCGAGTTTGCCGACCCCCGCGGGGGCGTGCCCGCGCCGCTGAGCCGCTCGACCGTGCGCCTCCCCGCCGGAGTGACGCTCGAAGTGCCGCGCTTGCGCAGCTGCAGCGCGTCGCGCCTGCGCGCGCGTGGGATCCGTGGCTGTCCCGCCGCATCGGCGATCGGCCACGGACAGGCGCTCGTGGAGGCGCACGACGGCTCGCAGACGATCTCCGAGAACGTGTCGCTGTGGGTGTTCCTCGGGCCGCTGAACAACCTGCAACCGAGCATCGAGGTCTTCGGCCAGGGCTACACCCCGTTCGACGAGCAGCTGATCCTCACCGGGACCGTGCTCCCCGCCGAAGGACCCTACGGCGAAGCGCTCGCGCTGTCGATCCCACCGATCCCCACGCTGGCGCTCGAGCCGGACGCCTCCATCGTCACGCTCTCGCTGGTGATCGGGGCGCGCGTGCGCGGCGACGCGCACGACGTCAACGCCGTTCGGCTTCCCTCCACCTGTCCGCCGGGCGGCTTCCCATTCGCCGGCGAATTCACCTACGCCGACGGGTCCAGCGGTACCTCTCTCAGCACGGCTGCGTGTCCACCATGAGCGGATCGGCAAAGCCCGTACGCGTCCTCGCGGCTGTGGCGTTCTCGCTGGGCCTATCGATCGCGGCGTTGCCGTTCGACGCCACCAGCGTCGCCGCGGTCGGCTCGCGCGCGACCGCCGCACGGACGCTGTCACTCGATGAGACCGGGCACCTGCGCCTCACCAGCAAACACAACCTCACGCTCAACGAGGAAGGCTCGGCGTCGGGCACGGCCACGGGCAGGATCTACGTCCATCTGACGACGGTATCCAGCACCCGCGTCACCGCCGAAGTCAACATCTACCCGCATGGAGGCTCGATCTCAGGCCGCGGCAGCGGAAGCTTCCGCCGGTCGGGCACGACAGCGAGCTTCTCGGGGTCGATGTCGATCGTCGGTGGGACGGGGAGCTATGCGCACATCCACGGCACGGCCCTGAGCTTCAGCGGCACGATCCAGGAATCGGCCAGCGACCCGATCACGGTGCACGTCAACGGGCGTGTATCGGACTGAGCCGGTCGCGCGGTGTGGCTCCTCGGCTCGAGCGTGACGGACGGGAGCCGGGAGACCCGAGGGATCCGGTGCTCGAGCTTCGCGACCTCGTAAAGCACTATCGCGCCGGCGACGGGGAGCTCGTGCGCGCGGTGGACGGCGTCTCGCTGACGGTTGGCGAAGGAGAGACGATCGTGCTCTACGGGCCGAGCGGGTCGGGCAAGACGACGCTGCTGCTGATGATCGCGATGCTGCTCCAGCCCACCGCCGGCGCGGTGCTGATCGGGGGCCGTGACGTGGCGGGCCTGTCCGATCGCGAAGCGTCCGCCTTCAGGCTCTCCGAACTCGGGTTCGTCCACCAGAGCTTCGACCTGATGCCGGGCGTCAGCGCGCTCGACAACGCCACGCTGAAGCTGCTGAAGACCAGGCGCTGGGGCGAGGCCCGACGCGAGGTCGCGCCGCTGCTCGAACAGCTCGGGCTCGGCGAGCGGATGCACAATCGCGCGGAGACGCTGTCGATGGGCGAGCGCCAGCGCGTGATGATCGCCCGCGCGCTCTCCACGCAGCCGCGTCTGCTGCTCGCCGATGAGCCGACGGGAAGCCTCGACAGCCGCCGCGGGCGCGAAGTGCTCGAGCTGCTGCGCCGGCTGTGCCGCGAGCGCAAGCTTGCGGCGGTGATCGTCAGCCACGACCCGATGGCGGCCGCCTACGCCGACAGAACGCTCACGCTGCGCGACGGCGAGCTCCGCGACCACGAGGAGGACCGCGTGGCCGAGCCCGATGCGGCCGATGCTCAGCGCGCGAGCCCGCTGACGCTGCCGCTGAGCGGCTAGCCGTGCGGCCGCTGAACGCCCTGCACCTGTACCGCGTGCGCCTGCGCGCGCGCTGGATGCAGGAGTGTCTGGCGGCGGTGGGCATCGCCGCGGGGGTCGCGCTGCTGTTCGCCTCGCACGTGTCGAGCTCGAGCCTGCAGAGCTCCGTATCGGAGCTTTCCCGAGGCGTCGCGGGCGATGCGACGCTGCAGCTGCTGGCGCGCAGCCCGCTGGGCATGCCGGAAAGCGTGCTCGCGCGCGTGCGCGCGATCGACGGCGTGCGCGTCGCCGCGCCGGTGCTCGAATCGGGGGCGAACGCGATCGGCACGAGGCGACGGTCCACGTCGGTGCAGGTGATCGGCGCCGACGCGAGCCTTTCGCAGCTTGGCGGGACGCTCGTCGGTCATGCCGCGCTGCGCCCATTTGCCGGCATCGGCGCCGTGGTGCTGCCGGCTCCGCTCGCGCACACGCTCGGCGTGAGCGGCTTCGGCCAGGAAGTCCACTTCCAGATCGCCGGGCGCACGACCGAGCTGCCGCTGTACTCGCAGCTGCACGAAAGCCAGGTCGGAGCGCTCGCCTCGAGCGCGGTCGCGATCGTCCCGCTCGCCTCCGCGCAGGAAATGACGGGGCTCACCGCACGCCTGAGCCGCATCCTCATAGCGCCGGCCCCAGGCGCCGGGCCGCGCGTACGCGCGGCGCTACAGCGGCTCGCCGCGGGACGGCTGAACGTCGAGCCGATCGACTACGAAGAAAAGCTGTTCGCCAAGGCCGCCACCGCGAGCAGTCAGTCGAGCGCGCTGTTCGCGGCCGTCAGCGCGCTCGTGGGGTTCCTGTTCGCGTTCAACGCGATGCTCCTGACCGTCCCCCAGCGCAGGCGCCTGGTCGTCGACCTGCGCCGCGACGGCTACACGATGGGAACCGTCGTCGGGGTGCTGCTGCTCGACGCCCTGATCCTCGGCGTGGTCGCGGACCTCCTCGGCCTGGCGCTCGGCGACGAGCTGTCGATCCACCTGCTGCATTCCAACCCCGCCTTCCTCTCGCTCGCGTTCGCGGTCGGCTCCCAGCGCGTCGTCGGCTGGCAGAGCGTGGCGTTCGCCGCGGGCGGCGGCATGCTGGCCGCACTCGTGGCGGTGCTCAGCCCGCTGCGCGTGAGCCTCGTGCGCAGCCCGCTCGCCGTGATCGCCGTCAGGACCCGCGGCAACGCTGAGCGCGAGGTCGGATGGCTCGCGCTCGCCGGCGCCGCGTGCGCCGGCGCGGCCACGCTGATCCTGCTCAACGCACCCGACGCGGCGATCCCGGGCATGGTGCTGCTGATCGCCTCGCTGGTGCTCGTGCTGCCACTCGCCTTCAGCGTGACGCTCGCGCTCGTACAGCGGATCGCGCGCGCCACCGTCGGCGTCGTCGCGCACGTCGCGGTGATGGAGCTGAACGCGGCCGGCGCGCGCGTGGTCGCGATCACGGCAACCGGCGCGATCGCGATCTTCGGCAGCGTCGCGATCCAGGGGGCCCGCGACGACCTGCTCGCGGGACTCGGCAACGCCGCTCACGAAAGGAACGCGCTCGCCGACGTGTGGGTCGCGCCCGCCGGCGGATATGACCTGATGGCCACCGCCCCGTTCAAAGCGGTCGATCAAAGCAAGCTCGAACACGTCCCGGGCGTGACGGCGGTGCGTCTGTATCGCGGCGGGCTGCTCGACGTCGGCCAGCGCCGCGCGCTCGTGATCGCGCCGCCGCCCCAGTCCACCCCGCTGCTGCCCGAGAACCAGATCGTCGCGGGCGACGCGCGCATGGCGACACAACGCGTGCGCGCCGGCGGCTGGCTCGTGCTGTCCCAGGCGATCGCCTCCGAACGCCACCTGCGCGTGGGTCAGACGATCACGCTGCCGACCCCCGACCCCACGAGCATGCGCATCGCGGCGCTGTCGACCAACATCGGCTGGGCGCCGGGCGCGATCGTCATGAACGCCTCCGACTACGCGCGCGCGTGGGGCAGCCAGGACGCGAGCGCTTACGACGTCCAGCTCGCCACCGGCGTCCAGCCGGCCCGAGCCGTGAGCGAGATCTCACACGCTCTCGGTCCAGGCTCGGGGCTCGCCGCGTATACCGCGCAGGCGCGCACCGCCCAGCAGAGCACGCTCATCCGCGACGCGCTCGCGCGGCTCACGCAGATCGCCGCGCTGATTCGGCTGATCGCCGCGCTCGCCGTGGCCGCGGCGATCAGCGCGATGATCTGGCAGCGCCGCCCGCGCCTGGCCAAGCTCAGATGCGAAGGCCTACCTCGCTCCGCGCTGTGGGGCACGCTCCTGCTCGAGAGCCTGTTGCTCGTGGGCGTCGGCTGTCTCACCGGCGCCGTATTCGGGCTCTACGGCCAGCAGCTGGCCGACCGCGCGCTTGCGCAGACGATCGACTTCCCGATCGTGCACTCCGTCACGCTGCCCGACGCCACCTCGAGCCTCGTGCTCATGACCGCCACCGCGCTGGCGATCCTCGCGATCCCCGGATACCTGGCCGCGTCCGTCCCCGCCGCGCTCGGCTTGGCGGACTGACGCTCGCTCAGCCCGAGGCGCTCGAGTGCGCTCGCTCAGCCCGAGGCGCTCGCTCAGCCCGTCGAGCCGGCCTGGCGCAGCAGCGCGCCGGTGGTGCCCTCGAGGATCTTGCGCCACGCGCTCACGGACTCGGGCTCGTCGTCGAAGTGCGCCACCACCCGGCGCACGCGCTTGGCGGAGATTTCCAGGCCGTGGCGTTCGGCGATCTCCTCGAAGCGATCGTATTCGCCGGCCAACCGCTTGGTCACCGACTCGAAGCCGTGGCGCGCGATCTCCACGCGCGAGGTGAAGCTCATCATCGACGTCTGGAACATCAGCTCGTCGTTCGACTCGGGCTCGATCAGCACGATGTCCACACCCGGGTAGCGCTCCTCCCAGCCCTTCGCCAGTTCGTGCAGACGCTGGTGGGCGACGAGCTTGAACACCTGGTAGCCGATCTGCGCGAAGCCCATGTCCGAGACACGCTGCGGGCGCTTGCCGCGCAGCGTCCTCACGGTCGTGGAGAAGTCGTTGATGAACGGCACGATCGGGTTGATCACGACCACGAGCTTCGCGCCCGCCTGAATCGCGAGATCGAGGTTCGTCGTCGACACCATGCCGCCGTCGATCAGATCGCGGTCGTTGACGCGCACGGGCGCGTACACCATCGGCAGCGCCCCAGACGCGCGCACAGCCGTCGAGATCGGGACGTCGTTGGCGCCGTCGACGCCCAGCACCACGCGCTCGCACGTGTCGAGGTCGGTCGCCGTCAGGTACAGCTCGGACGCGAGCTCGCCGAAGTCGTCGGTGCGCCCAGGCTCGCTGAGCACCTCGTGCAGGTAGGTCTCGATGCCCGCGCCCGTGTACAGGCCCGACGGCAGGCCGTCGGCGAGCCCCATCAGCACGTCCATCAGCGACACGCCGCCCGGCTGGGAGATCAGCTGCCGTGCGGTCGAGACGGCACGAAACGGCATCAACGCGGCCTTGCGCGCGAACTCGCCCACGTTCAGGCGCAGCAGATCGCCGATGTCGATGTCTTTGAACGGGACCTTGCCCTGGCGCGTGACCACGCGCATCATCTCCTCGGGTGTCACGCCGTTGGCGCACAGCGCCGCGATGAACGAGCCCGCGGACGTGCCGACGTACACGTCGAAGTTGTTGACCGTGCTGTTGACTGCCAGCAGGTCGAGTGCCCGCAGCGCGCCGATCTCATAGACGCCCCCGGTGAAGCCCCCGCCGCCGAGCACCAGCGCGGTCTTGTCCCGCCTGGGCCGGTTCCTGCGGTCGACCGAAGCGGGCCGTCCGACCCCCCTGGCCGCCAGACGCCCGGTCCGTGGCTTGCCCTTGCCCGCATGTTCCAGCTTGACAACCTTGCCCATGCAAGGAACATTCTATGGCCACGTGCGCCGACCTTCTGCCGCGAGACTCATAATTCTGGTTTGCGGACTGCTGACGGCGAGCGCGCTCGCACCGTCCGCCGCCGGCGCCCAGGGCGGGCTCGCCGAACTGCAGGGCAACCTCAGCCACCAGCTCGAGCTCGCGGGCTCCGCCGACGGCGCCTACGTTTACGACCTGACCGCCAAACAGGCGCTGTTCTCAGAGCGCGCCACCGACATGCGCCCGCCGGCGTCGGTCGAGAAGCTGTACACGGCGACCACCGCTCTCGATCTGATGGGCGCCTCCACGCGGCTGGCCACGACGGTGCTCGGCGTCGGGCACATGGCGCCGGGCGGCGTGTGGGAAGGAAGCCTGTACCTGCGCGGCGGCGGTGACCCGACGTTCGGCAGCACGGCGTTCATCCGCAGCCACTACGGCGGCGTCGGCGCGAGCGTCTCCGCGCTTGTCTCCCAGCTCGTGCGCACCGACGGCATCCACCACGTCACCGGCTCGATCGAGGGCGACGAGTCCTACTTCGACTCGCTGCGCGGCGAGCCATCGAGCGACTACGAGTGGGATCCGTTCCTCGAAGGCACGCTCAGCGCGCTCGCGTTCAACCGCGGCGAAAGCGGGCCTTATAGGAACCCACCCACCCCGCACGCGCCAGCCGCCTACGCCGCGCGCGAGCTGTGGGCGACGCTGAAGGCCGACGGCGTCACGATCGCGGGCTCCCACGGAGCCGCCACCACCCCCGCGAGCGCCGTCCAGCTCGCGAGCGCGCCGTCGCCGACCGTCGCGCAGCTGCTCGGCCTGATGCTGCCCCCGTCGGACAACTTCTTCGCGGAGACGCTCGTCAAGGATCTCGGCGCCCGCTACGGCGGCGCCGGCACGACCGCGGCGGGAGCGGCCGTCGTCGCGAAGACGGTCGGCTCGCTGCTCGGCATCCACCCGCACGTCGTCGACGGCTCCGGCCTCTCAGAAGAAGACAAAACGTCTCCCTATCAGGTCGCCGACCTGCTCGTCGAGCTCGCGCCGACGCCGATCGGCGCGGTGCTGCGCAACAGCCTCGCCGTCGCCGGGCGCAGCGGCACGCTCGAACTGCGCATGCGCCATACCCGCGCCCAAGGCAACTGCCAGGGCAAGACCGGCACGCTCACCGGCGTCTCGAACCTCGTCGGCTACTGCCAGGCCGCCGACGGCCACACGCTCGCGTTCGCCATCTTCACCGACGGCATCCCCGTCGAAACCGCGCACACCTTCCAGGACAACATCGCGATCACCGTCGCCGACTACTGACGCGCACGGCCGCCGGCGGGCACGGGTCAGGCTTCTTCGCGTTCGGCGGCTTCGGGTTCCTGCCCGGTTTCGGCTCCGGATTCCTGTTCGGCTTCGGGTTCCGATCCCTGTTCGGCTTCTGCTTCGGGTTCTGCTTCGGCTTCGAGCACTTCGCGCGCCTGTTCGCGCTCTTCGGGGGTGGTTTCGCGGTCGACGAGTTCTTTCAGTTCGGCGTCGCTCGTTTCCCCGGCGCCCGCTTCGCCTTCACCGCCGCTGCCTTCGCCGCCTTCGCCTTTGACCTGCCGCGCGAGTTCTCCGAGAGCCCCGCCGCCGCCCGCCGCCGAGGTCGCCGCCGACGGCGCGCTTTCGCCGCCGCCTGCGCACCCGCACAGCAGCGACGCGAGCAGGATCGCAAGGGCTCCGAGCGCACCGCGGATGCCACGACGGACGGGCATGGGTTTGGCTTCGGCGCAAACGGCCGGCGGCTTGAGGCTACCCGGCGAGCAGCTTCAGCAGCGCGGCCTCGTCGAGCACGGGCACGCCCAGCCGCTCGGCCTTCTCGAGCTTGGACCCCGGGCTCTCGCCCGCGACGACGTAGTCGGTCTTCTTCGACACCGATCCCGTCACGCGGCCGCCGGCCGCGAGGATCCGCTGCGTGGCGTCCTCGCGCGAAAGCTCCGGCAGCGAGCCGGTGAGCACAAGCGTCTTGCCCGCGAGCGGCCCCTCGGACGGCGGCGGGCCCTCCTCGTGGAAGCACAGCCCCTGTGCGCGGAGCTCCTGGATCAGCGCCAGCATCCGCTGCTCGTGCAGCTGCGCGCCGATCGAATGGGCCATCTTCTCGCCCACGCCGGGCGTCTGCGCGATCTCCTCCGGGGATGCGCTCAGCAGCGCGTCGATGTCGCGGAAGCGCTGCGCGAGGTTGCGTCCGGTCACCTCCCCCACCTCCTCGATGCCCAACGCGAACAGCACGCGCGCGAACGGGCGCTCCTTGGAGGCGTCGATCGCCGCCAGCAGGTTCTTCACCGAGATCTCGCCGAAGCCCTCCAGCTCGAGCAGCTGCTCCCCGCGCAGCCGATAGAAGTCCGCCGCCGTGCGCACCAGCCGGTGCTCCTGCAGCAGCGCCACCTGCTTCTCGCCGAGACCGTCGATGTCCATCGCGCCGCGCGAGACGAAGTGCTTGAGCAGCTGCCACGCGCGCGCGGGGCAGTCGAGGTTGGGGCACTGCGTGAACACGCCCTCCGCCGGCTTGACCGTGGGCGTGTCGCAGAACGGGCAGCGCTTCGGCGGACGCGGCAGCGGCGGGCGGCGCTTGTGCTGGGCGACGTGCGGCGCCGGCGAGACGACCTGCGGAATCACGTCACCGGCGCGCACGACGATCACCTCCTCGCCCTCGCGCAGGTCCTTGCGCACGATGTCCTCCTCGTTGTGCAGCGTCGCCAGCTTGATCGTCACGCCGCCCACTTCCACCGGCGCGAGCACCGCGTACGGGCGCAGGTCGCCGAACTTGCCGACGTTCCACATCACCCGCTCGAGCGTCGTCACGGCGGTCGTCGGCGGGAACTTCCACGCGACCGCCCAGCGCGGGTCGCGACCGACGGAGCCGAGCCTGCGTTGCAGCTCCAGCTCGTCGACCTTCACGACCGCGCCGTCGATCTCGAAGTCGAGCTCGCCCCGGCGCCGCTCCCACTCCAGGCACTGCGCGATCACCTCATCCTCGCTGCCGAGCAGCTTGATGCCGTCGTTGACACGGAAGCCGTGCTCGCGCAGCCACTGCAGCGCCTGCGAGTGCTTCGTGAACGACAGCCCGTCGGTGACGCCCACCTGGTAGGCCCAGATCGAAAGCGGCCGCTTGGCCGCGTCCGCGGGGTCCAGCTGGCGGATCGTGCCCGCCGCCGAGTTGCGCGGGTTCATGAACGTCGACTCGCCCGCTTCCGCGCGGCGCTCGTTCAACGCCGTGAAGTCCCGCAGCGACATGTACACCTCGCCGCGCACCTCAACCAGCGCCGGTGCATCCGCGACGTGCAGCGGGATCGCGCCGATCGTGCGCAGGTTGTGCGTCACGTCCTCCCCCACCTCGCCGTTGCCGCGCGTGGCGCCGCGCTCGAGCACGCCGTCGCGATAAACCAGGCTGATCGCCAAGCCGTCGATCTTTGGCTCGACGACGAACGTGAACGCCGGGTCGGCGATCCCCTCGCGCGCGAGGTGGTTGCGCATCCGCTCCACCCACGCGCGCAGCTCCTCCTCCGAGCGCACGTTGTCCAGCGACAGCATCGGCTCGAGGTGGCGGACCTTCTCCAGGCGCCCCACCGGCTCGCCGCCGACGCGCCGTGTCGGCGAATCGGCGCTCGCCAGCTCCGGGTGCTCGCGCTCGATCGCGCGCAGCTCGTCCAGCAGCCGGTCGTACGCGTCATCGCCGATCTCCGGGTCGTCGAGCACGTAGTAGCGGTGCGCGTGGTGCTCGAGCTCGCGGCGCAGCTCCTGCACGCGCGCGGCGACGTCCGGCGGCGCGCTCACGACCCGGCGTCGCGCGCGGCTGGGGCCAGCAATCCCTCCAAATCGAAGCGCCGCAGCGCGTCCAGGCTCGGACGGTCGGTCAGGTCGAAGTGGATCGGCGTGACCGCGATCCGACCCGCCGCAACCGCCGCGAGATCGGTGCCCGGCTCGTCGTGGAAGCCCGGGTCAGAGCCGTAGATCCAGTAGCGGCGGCGATGCTCCTCCTCGCGCTCGAGCTTCAGCTCGTCGCGGTAGATGCGCTTGCCGAGGCTCGTCACCTCCACCCCACCCGGCTCGCCCGCGGGCACGTTCACGTTCAGCAGCGTGCGCGCCGGCAGCGGCACGTCCTCGATCCGCTCGACCAGCCGCGCGACGAACGCGGCCGCCACGTCGAAGCCGAAGCCGCCGGAGAAGCGGTAGTCGAGCGCCCGCGCGCCCGACTGCTGTGAGACCGCGATCGCGGGCAGCCCCAGCACGACGCCCTCGAGCGCCGCCGCCACCGTGCCCGAGTACGTGATGTCATCGCCCAGGTTCGCGCCGTGGTTGATGCCCGCGACCACCAGATCGGCCTCGAAGTCCTCCACCAGCCCAAGGCTCGCCAGGCGCACGCAGTCCACCGGCGTGCCGTCCGTCGCGAAGCCGAGCGTGCCGTCCGCGAACGGCACCTCCTCCACCCACAGCGGCCTGCGCGTCGTGATCGAGCGCGCCATCGCCGAGCGGTTGCCGTCGGGCGCGATCACCGCCAGGCGCACGCCGTCGAGCTCCAGCAGCGCACGGCGCATCGCCTGCAGGCCGTCGGCCTCGATCCCGTCGTCGTTTGTCAGGAGGACGTTGAGCATTGCAGGGTCCAGCATAGGGACCGCTTCGGTCCTCGCTGGTCACGAAGCGATGACGTCAACTGCCGGGCCGCCGTACCCATATATGCTCGCTCGACGATGGCGACGGGGAGCTATTGCGGCGGAACCCCGCGAGGCGGCGATGAGCGCACCGCGATCGATCGAGTTCGCCGCCTCGCGATCCTCACGTTCGTCCTGCTCGCGATGGCATCCACCGCGGCGCCCGCCGCCGCGAGCGCGCGGCCGGCCCCCGAGAACGCGAGCGCCACCCATGCCTATCTGATCGCCACCAACACGTTCGAGGAAGTCGAACTCAGGAACCTCTCGCAGTCGAACGCTGCGATAGAAGCGACGGCAGCGCGCATTTCCGGCGAATGCCCGGGTGTTCTTGCGGGCGCGCCGCCGGCGGAACAGGAACTCGATTTCATAGGCCCGGCGGCGCAGACGCCGGTGAGCCCACGAGCGGAAGGCGAACGGCGCAGGCAGTCCACCCAGCGCGAGGATCTCCAGTTCGAGCTGACGAGCGCGTTGGAAGACGCGCGCTCTCAGCCCAACCGCGAAGCGACCGAGGAGCTGATCAGCGCACTGACGCCATTGAGGTGGAGCAGCCCGACGATGATGGCGATCGTCCACGTGACGTTGGCGAGCGCCAAAGCAACGCTCGAACTCCCCGTGCCGAGCGTGTGCGCCGACATGAACGAGTGGGTGGAGAGCGGCTTCAAGACGCTGTCCCCGAGCTCCAAGGACATCGCGAGCTACAACGAAGCGCTCGTGAAGGACACGTTTGAGCTGATCGCCATCGCTGAGCAGGCGCACCTGAAGTCCTTCACCGAATTCCTCGCGCCGCTCGAGAACGCCTCCGATCGAGCGCTCGCCCGGCGCAACCAAACACTTAAAGCAGAGCTGAACGGCGCTAGCGTCAACACGAACAAGATACGGAAGGGTCTGGAAGCGATCGTCGGTCTGCCTGCCCCAAAGCCTGAGAGGAAAGCCCTACCGCCGATCAAGAAGCCGCCCGTGATCGCCCGCGGAACGACGGCCGCGGGCGGGAAGTTCGTGGTGCGGGCCGAAGGACGCTCGCGGCGGCCGGACGCCGTCGGCTGTAGCGCGTTTGTCTCGATCGAAGAATCCTCCCGTTCACAGGGAGGCCTGGTCGAACTCCTCACTAGCGAAGAAGGCACGAGCAGATGTGTCTCGCGATCCCGTGTCGAGCCCAAGCCGGCGGTGCACTGCCACTCGGGACTGCTCACCGTCGAGGCAAACTTGCTACCTGCAACACGCAGCGTGCGCCTGCTGTTGAGCAACCAGCGCACTATCACCTCACTCGCGGTCCTTGTGCCCTCACACCTGGGAGGGCCGGCAGGCCTCTACTACCAAGTGGTACGCGGACCGTCGCCGATACCCGTGTCGCTGGCCGAGCTCGACGCGCAGGGCGACACGCTCGCGGTGTTGAAGCTCCCGGCGGTGGTGGAATGCACCAAGCACCCGATCAAACACGCTCCCGGCGGGATCGTGCGGCTGGTCCACGAAAGCCTCCCACGAGGGCCGAGCTTTACGATCCGCGCCGAACGCTTCCGCGAGCTCGGTGTCCCCTATTTCGAGCTGAAGGCCGACGTGGGCGAACAGCGGCTGTTCAGCGCGGGCGGGGAGATTGGCAGCCTGTTCGGAACAGAATCCGAATCAGAACCAGGACCCCCACCGGGCTTGCCTGGCGGTGCGATCCGCCTCGGCGGCCTTGGCGCAGGCGGCCCGTTTGCGCCGCACACGTCCGACGGCTGCGAACCCCAGCCCTACGCGATCGTCTACGGCCTGCTGAAGGCTCCCCGCGACACAGTGCTGGCGCGGGTGTCAGGCAAGCTCGTGCCGTTGCGCAAGGTGGCGATCCCGGCGCCGCTGCATGCCGGCGGTGTGCTCGCCTACGGCGCCTTTTCTCCACTGCCAAGCGAACTGCTGGTGCGCAGCCCGACTGGCAAGCTCATCGCCAACGAAGATCGCAGCGGGGCGGCGAAGGCCGACACCGAAACCTGCGAAGGCGAAGCCGAAAGCTAGTAGGAGATCCGCGCCAACGCCAACCCCCGAGCCGGCGCCGTGCGCCCGGCCTCCGCGCGCGGACGCCCACCGAGCAGCTCCACGAATTCCTCGAGCGTGCGCAAGCCGCTTGCGACGTCGAGCATGGTGCCGACGAGCACGCGGTTCATGTGGCGTAGGAACATGTCGGCCTCGATCCAGAGCTCGAGCAGATCGCCGTGGTCGTTCCAGTCGGCGGAGATGACGTTGCAGGTGAAGTGGGAGTGCTCGGTCTCGGTGGGCGTGAACGCGGTGAAGTCGTGCGTGCCGACGATCGCGCTGGCGCAGCGCTCGAGCAATGCCCTGTCGAGCGGCCCGGTCCACCAGTAGGCGCGGTCACGCTCGAACACCGAGCGCGTGCGACGTGCGAGCACGCGGTAGCAGTAGGTCCTGCTGGTGGCGTCGCGGCGGGCGTTGAAGCCGTCGGGCGCGGGTTCTGAGGCGAGCACGGCGATGTCGGCGGGGAGCAGCCCGTTCAGGCGCAGCGGATCGACGGCCTCGTGCGCGTAGCTTGCGACCTGGCCCCACGCGTGCACGCCGGCGTCGGTGCGCCCGGCGACGGTCAGCGTCAGCGGCCGCCCGTCGGCGGTCGTCTCGCCGAGCACCGTGCGCAGCGCGCGCTCGAGCTCCTCCTGCACCGTGCGCTTGTCCGGCTGGCGTGCCCAGCCGGCGAAGTCCGTCCCGTCGTACTCGATCGTGAGCTTGGTGACCAAGCTCAGACGAGCTCGATGAAGACCATCTCCGTCGCGTCGCTGCGGCGCGGCCCCAGCTTGAGGATGCGCGTGTAGCCGCCCGGCCGCTCCGCATAGCGCGGCGCGACCTCCGCGAACAGCTTGTGTACCGCGAACTTGTCCTGCGAGAGCGTCGACAGCGCCTGCCGTCGAGCGTGCAGGTCGCCGCGCTTGGCGAGCGTGATCAGTTTCTCGATCTCTGGCTTGACGGCCTTGGCCTTCGCCTCGGTCGTTTCGATGCGCTCGTGCTCGATGATCTCCTTGCTCAGGTTCATCAGCAGCGCCTTGCGGTGCGCGGAGTCGCGGGAGAGCTTGTTGCGTGTCTTCTGGTGTCTCATGAGTCGGGGAGTGTAGATGATCGAACGCACGCGGCCGCCGGCGGCGGCGGGCGTGAGTTCGATCACTCACTCCCCTCCGGCCGAGGCTGGGCGGCGAGGCGAGTACCGCGCGCACCCACCGCTGAGGCTCAATCCTGACGCAGGTTCAGCCCCCGCGCGTGCAAGGTTTCGATGACCTCGTCGATCGACTTTTTGCCGAAGTTGGGGATCGCGTTGAGCTCGGCCTCGGACTTGGAGATGAGGTCGCCGACGGTCTGGATGCCGGCGCGCTTGAGGCAGTTGTACGAGCGTACGCCGAGCTCCAGCTCCTCGATCAGGATCCCGTACTCCTCGCCCTGCAGCGCCGCCTGTGAGCCGCCGCCGACGGCGAGTCCGTGGCCGTCGAGCTGGCCACCGGGGGTGGCGCGCAGCTCCTGGATGCGGTCGGCGTCGGTGAAGATCGCGAGCTGGCTGATCAGCAGCTCGGCGGCCTCGCGGAGCGCCGCCTGCGGGTCGATCGAACCGTCGGTCTCGATGTCCAGCGTGAGCTTGTCGAAGTCCGTCTTCTGGCCGACGCGCGCCTGCTCGACGGCGTAGGCGACCCGCCGCACGGGCGAGAAGATCGAGTCGATCGGGATCACGCCGATCGGCTGGTCGGCGGACTTGTTCTCCTCCGCCGGGCGGTAGCCGCGGCCGCGGCCGATCGTCATGTACAGCTCGAGCTTCGTTTTCTTCTCGAGCGTGGCGATGTGCAGGTCGGGGTTGAGGATCTCGACGCCCGCCGGCAGGTCGATGTCCTTGGCGGTGATCTCACCGGGCCCGGTCACGACCAGCGGCGCCTCGACCTCGCTCGCGTCCGAGTGCATCCGGCAGACGACGCCCTTGAGGTTGAGCACGATGTCGGTGACGTCCTCCTTGACGCCCTGAATCGTGGAGAACTCGTGGGCAACACCCTCGATGCGCACGCTGGTGACGGCGGCGCCGGCGAGGGAGGAGAGCAGGACGCGGCGCAGCGAGTTGCCGAACGTGTAGCCGAAGCCGCGGTCGAGCGGCTCGATCGTGAACGTGCCACGATTCTGCTCCACGGACTCGCTAGTGATCCGGGGGATTTGGAAGTCGAGCATGAGAGTCCTAACGTCGTTTTGGTGTCGCACCGGCGTCGGGGAGGACGCCGGCTCTGAGCGCCGCCGCCCGGATGGGCCACAGCGCGGGCAAAGATCGTTCTACTTCGAGTACAGCTCGACGATGAGCTGCTCCTGCACCGGTGCGGCGACCTCGCGCCGCTCCGGCTTGCGCAGCACCTTGGCCGTGAGCGACTCGTGGTCGGCCTGCAGCCACGCGGGTATCTGTCCGGTCAGCTCGGTCGCGTCTCTGACCACCTGCGTCGCCGGTGTGCTCGCCTTGATCGTGATCACGTCACCAGGGCGTACCTGATAGCTGGGGATGTTCACGCGCCGGCCGTTGACCGTCCAGTGGCCGTGGCGAATCAGCTGGCGCGCCTGCCGGCGCGAGGCGGCGAAGCCGAGACGCACGAGCACGTTGTCCAGCCTGCACTCCAGCAGCGCGAGCAGGTTCTCGCCGGTGATGCCCGGCTGGCGCGAGGCCTTGACGTAGTAGCCGTGGAACTGCTTCTCGAGCACGCCGTAGTAGCGGCGCGCCTTCTGCTTCTCTCGCAGCTGCACGCGGTACTCGCTCTGTTTCATGCGCCCACGCCCGTGCTCGCCCGGCGGGTAGGAGCGACGCTCGACGCCGCACTTGTCCGTCAGGCAGCGCTCGCCCTTGAGGAACAGCTTCTGCCCCTCGCGGCGGCACTGCTTGCACTGGGGAGAAGTATCACGCGCCATAGGAGGCACCTCTCTGATGGTCGTGAGTCGAGCCAGACAAGGACGCAGGGAGCGTGGCGTGCTGCGCACGCGAGCGACCGAGGACGCAGTATGGCGAAGCGCTCACGGCCATCAGACCCTCCGCCGCTTGCGTGGGCGGCATCCGTTGTGCGCCTGCGGGGTGACGTCCTTGACGCCGGTGACTTCAAGGCCGGCGGCCTGCAGCGAGCGGATCGCCGTCTCGCGCCCGGAGCCTGGCCCCTTGACGTAGACCTCGACCTTCTGCAGTCCCTGTTCGAGGCCCTTGCGCGCGGCCGCGTCGGCGGTTACCTGCGCCGCGAACGGGGTCGACTTGCGCGAGCCCTTGAAGCCGGCGCCGCCGGCGGACTCCCACGCGATCACATTGCCGGCGGTGTCGGTCAGCGAGACGATCGTGTTGTTGAACGAGGTCTTGATGTGCGCCTGCCCGATCGGGATGTTCTTTTTCGGCTTGCGCCGACCGCGCGCGCGTTTGGGGGCTGGGGGCATTACTTCTTACCCGCTCGCTTCTTGCCCGCCACCTGCATGCGCTTGGGACCCTTGCGGGTACGCGCGTTGGTCTTCGTCTTCTGCCCGCGCACGGGCAGCCCGCGGCGGTGGCGTAGGCCACGGTAGGAGCCGATCTCCTGCAGGCGTTTGATGTCGTTGACGCGCTCGCGCCGCAGATCGCCCTCGACGGTCAGACCGTCGTCGATCGCGTCGCGCAGCTTCGCCACCTCGTCCTCGGTGAGGTCGCGGATGTAGGTGTCCGGGTCGACGCCGACCTGCGAGAGGACCTTGTTGGACGTCGAGCGTCCGATCCCGTAGATGTACGTCAACCCAATCTCCGAACGCTTGTTCAGCGGGAGGTTGACCCCGGCAATACGCGCCACTTAGCCCTGCCTCTGCTTGTGGCGCTTGTTCTGGCAGATCACCAGCACCACCCCGTGGCGGCGGATGATCTTGCATTTCTCGCACATCGGCTTGACCGACGGTCTTACCTTCATGATCCCTTTCGGCGGCTGTGTTCCGGCGACCCGGCTCTGGCTGCCGTTGCGGCTGCCGCTACCGAGTCGAGGACATGCCCTAGCGCACGCAAACCGCGTCGCACTTGGGCAGCACTCCGCATGGTAGCAAGGTCAGCTTGCGCTCGCGATCCCCTCGACGAGCGGCTCCTCGGCGGGCGCATCGGCGCACCCACTCGCGCGACCCAGGCCCGCCCCGCCGCGACGGGCCTCGACGGGGAGATGCCAGGGCGTCAGGATCAGCGGTCCGGCCGCTGTGACCGCGACGGTGAACTCGAAATGCGCCGCCGCGGAGCCGTCCTGGGAGAAGATCGCCCAGCCGTCGCCGCCGACGCGCACGCCTGGGCGCCCGGCGGTGGTCATCGGCTCGATCGCCAGCACCATGCCCTCCTCCAGCAGCGCGCCCTTGCCGGGCTTGCCGTAGTTGGGGACCTGAGGGTCCTCGTGCATGTTGCGCCCGACGCCGTGGCCGACGAGCGAGCGCACGACCGAGAAGCCGGCGGCCTCGACGACACGCTGGATCGCGTTGGAGATGTCCCCCACGCGGTTGCCGGCGCGGCACTCGGCGACGCCCGCGTGCAGCGACTCCTCGGTGGCCGCCAGCAGGCTGGCGATGTCCTCGCCGACATCCTCCACGACGAACGTGCGCGCCGCGTCGGCGACCCAGCCGTCGAGCGTCACGCCGACGTCGATCGAGATCTCATCGCCGCGCTTGAGCCGATACGAGCCTGGGATCCCGTGCACGATCATCGCGTTCGGCGAGGCGCAGATCGACCCCGGAAAGCCGCGGTAGCCTTTGAACGTGGGCGTCGCGCCCTGCGCGCGGATGAAGCGCTCGGCGAGCTTGTCGAGCTCCGCGGTGCTGATTCCCGGGCGGATGTTGCTCTCGATCAGATCGTGCGTCGCCGCGAGGACCAGCCCCGCGCGCGCCATCTTCTCGATCTCCTCGGGGGACTTCTTGATGATCACCCAAGGAGCTTAGCTTGAGCGCTTCTCCGCGCCTCACCCGCGGGGACGGGCGGCAGTCCTCTATGCACGCCAGGCGGCAATCCTTCGCTACAAGTTCTCCTCGAGGCGCAGCGTGGCGACGGTCGCGCGGATATGGGCGTGAACCTCATCGGGTGTGCGCCGCCCGTCAAAGCGGCGCAGCAGCGCGGCGCGGTCGTAGTAGGCGATCAGCGGCTCTGTCTGGGAGTGGTAGACCTCCAGGCGCCGGCGGATCACGTCCTCCTTGTCGTCGTCGCGCTGGATCAAACGAGCACCGTCCTGGTCGCACACTTCGCCGTGCTTGGGCGGATCGAAGTCGACGTGGTAGATGTGGCTGGGATTCTTCACGCACACCCGGCGCCCGGCCAGGCGCCGCACGAGATCGTCGTCGGGCACCTCGATCAGCAGCGCCGCCGTCAGGCGCCGTTCCAGGCTGCTGAGCGCCTCGCCGAGCGCGTCGGCCTGCGCCTCGTTGCGGGGAAAGCCGTCGAGCAGGAAGCCGTCGCGTGCGTCGCCGTCGGCGACGCGCGCGGTGATCATCCCGACGATCACCTCATCGGGCACGAGCTCGCCCGCGTCCATGTAGCGCTGCGCCTCGATCCCGAGCTCGGTTTCATCGGCGACCTGCGCGCGCAGGATGTCGCCGGTCGAGATGTGCGGCAGCTGGAAGTCGTCGCGCAGGCGCTCCGCCTGCGTCCCCTTACCGGCGCCAGGCGGGCCAAGCAGGATCAAGTTCAACTCAGACAAGACCGAGGCAGCCTATCCGCAAAGGGGGGGTCCCCGCCACGGTGGATAGCCGCACACCGAACCGCTACTTCAAGAACCCCTCATAGCTGCGCATCATCAGCTGCGCCTCGAGCTGCTTCATCGTTTCGAGCGCCACCCCGATCACGATCAGAATGGATGTCCCCCCGAACTGGAACTGCTGGTGGGTCTGGGAGAACAGGATCGCCGGCAGCGCGGCGACGGCGGCGAGGAACAGCGCGCCGGGGAACGTCAGGCGCGCGAGGATGCGGTCGAGGAATTCGGCGGTGGGGCGCCCGGGCCGCACGCCGGGGATGAAGCCGCCGTACTTCTTCAGGTTGTCGGCCTGGTCGACCGGATTGAACGTGACGGCCGTGTAGAAGTACGTGAAGAGGATGATCAGCAGCGACTCGCCGATCACGTAGTGCCAGCCGTTGGGCGTGAAGAAGTCCGACAGCGACTGTCCCCAGTGGGTTTTGACGAGCTGCCCGACGGTCGGCGGGAACGCCATCAGGCTGGCGGCGAAGATCACCGGGATCACGCCCGCCATGTTCACCCGCAGCGGCAGGTAGGTCTGGCCGCCCTCGGTCATGCGCCGCCCGATCACGCGCTTTGCGTACTGCACGGGGATCCGCCGCTGGCCTTCCTGTACGAACACGATCCCGGCGACGACCGCGAGCACGAGGAACGGCGCGAGCACCTTGAACACCTGGTCCTGGGTCGTCCACCACGTCTGGATGCCCGAGGGCAGTCGCGAGACGATCGACGCGAAGATCAGCAGCGAGATGCCGTTGCCGATGCCGCGCTGGGTGATCAGCTCGCCGACCCACATCAGCAGCACGCAGCCGGCGGTAAGGCAGATGACGATCAGGAAGATGTGCGGGATGTCGAAGTGCGTGATGACGCTTTCGCCTGCTTTTGCCTGCAGGCTGTGGAACAGGAACACGTAGCCGATCGACTGCGCGAACGCGAGGCCGACGGTCAGGTAGCGGGTGTACTGCGTGATCCGCGCCTGTCCGACCTCGCCTTCCTTGGAGAGCTTCTCCAGCGACGGTACGGCGACCTGCAGCAGCTGCAGGATGATCGAGGAGGTGATGTACGGCATGATCCCCAGCGCGAAGATCGCCAGTTTCGACAGTCCTCCACCCGAGAACAGGTTCAGGTAGCTGAGGATGCCGCCGCCGCCGAAGGACTTCTGGATGTTGTTGACGGCGGTCAGGTTGACGCCGGGCACGGGGACGTGCGAGCCGAGGCGATAGATCAGCAGCATCCCCGCCGTGAAGGCGATCTTCTTGCGGATGTCCGCGACCTGGAAGGCGTTGAGGATTGTCGAGAGCATGGGCGGAACGCCCGATTCTAGCTGTCGATGAGGTGGCAGGTGCCGCCTGCCGCCTCGATGCGCTCGCGCGCGCTGGCGCTGAACGCGTGCGCGTGCACGGTGAGCGCCTTCGAGATCTCGCCCTTGGCGAGCACCTTAACCGGCACGCCCTTGCGCGTCGCCAGGCCGTTGGCCTGCATCAGCTCGAGCGTCACCTCGGTGCCGGCGTCGAAGCGGCTCTCCAGCGCGGCGATGTTCACCGGCTGGGTGTGCGTGCGGAAGGGCTCGAACGGCATCGACTTCTTCATGTGCGGTCCGCGCAGCTTTCGCATGCGCATGTGGATCGGCATCTGGCCGCCCTCGAAGGCGGCCCTGCTCTTCGAGCCCGCGCGTGAGCCGGCGCCCTTCTGGCCGCGGCCTGAGGTCTTGCCGGTGCCTGAGCCTTCGCCGCGTCCGATGCGCTTGCGTGGCCGGCGGCTGCCGGGGGCGGGCGCGAGGCTGTGCAGCCCGATGCGCTCGTCGGCGTCCTGTTTGGCGGCGCTCACTTGCCCTCCTCGACCTCGACCAGGTGGCGCACCGCGTGCAGCATGCCGCGCGCCTGCTCCGAGTCTTTGACCTCGACCGTGTGGCCGATGCGACGCAGTCCGAGCGAGCGCAGGGTGTCGAGCTGTTTGCCGTTGGCGCCGTTGCTCGAGCGGCGCTGGGTGACGCTCAGCGCGGCCATCATGCGGACTCGTCGGCGGCGACGGTGGCGGCCGCGGCGGCCGTCTCCGGCTGCGCGTCGGCGCTCGCGGCTGCGTCGGTCGTTGTCTCCGTCTGGGCGTCCGCTGCCAGCGTGACGCCATTGGTCGCCGCGCCGCCCAGCCCGAGAACCTGGTTGATGCTCAGCCCGCGCAGCTTGCCGACCTCCTCGGGGGTGCGCAGACCACGCAGGCCAGCGACGGTGGCCTTGACCAGGTTGATCGGGTTCTGCGTGCCGAGGCTCTTGGAGAGGATGTCGTGGATGCCCGCGAGCTCGAGCACCGCGCGTACGCCGCCGCCGGCGATCACGCCGGTACCGGGCGAGGCGGGCTTCAGCAGCACGCGGCCGGAGCCGAAGATGCCGGTGGTCTGGTGGGTGATGGTGCTGCCGTGCTTGGGCACGCGGAAGAGGTCCTTCTTGGCGCGCTCGACGCCCTTCTGGATCGCCAGCGGCACCTCGTTGGCCTTGCCGTAGCCGACGCCCACGACGTCGCGTTCGTCGCCGACTACCACCAGCGCGGTGAACGAGAAGCGCCGGCCGCCCTTGACGACCTTGGCGACGCGGTTGATCTCGACCACGCGCTCCTGGAGATCCAGGCCGGCGGGGTTGACTGAGCGATCTATCGATATGGACATGGGCAGGAGGAGGGTAGCGGGCGGGAAGCGTTCGGCGCCTAGACCGTGATGCCGGCCTCGCGGATGGCCTCGGCGAACGCGCGCACGTGGCCGTGGTACTGGTAGCCGCCGCGGTCGAACACCGCTTCGGAGATGCCCGCCGCCTTCGCGCGCTCGGCGAGCAGCTGCGCGGCGCGTACGGAACGGTCGGATTTGGGCAGCGAGCGCAGCTCCGGCTCGAACCAGTTGACGGCCGCGATCGTGTGCGCGGCGATGTCGTCGACCATCTGCGCGGAGAGGCCGCGGTTGGAGCGGAACATCGAGATCCGCGGCCTGGTCGCCGTGCCCGAGATCTTCGCGCGCACCCTGCGCCGCCGTTTGAGCCTGCGCGTCTGCTTCGTGAGGACGGTCATGAATGGCCCCTGGTATATCCGCGCGCCCCGCATGAGCCCGTAGAGCAAGCTGGGCGAGGACGCAGTGAGCGAAGTGTGCAGCGCACACGAGCGATCGAGGACGCCGATCCAGCGCAGCTATACGGGCTCATGCGCGCTTGCCTACCTTGCGCTGGACTTTCTCGCCCTCGTAGCGGATGCCCTTGCCCTTGTACGGCTCGGGTGGGCGCTGCTTGCGGATGATCGCCGCGGTCTCGCCGACGAGCTGCTTGGAGATGCCTTTGACGACGACGCGCGTCGGCTGTGGCACTTCGAATTCGATGCCGCTCGGCGCTGGGATCGGGACGGGGTGTGAGTATCCGACGGCCAGCTCGAGGTTCTTGCCCTTGAGCTGCGCGCGGTAGCCGACGCCCTGGATCTCCAGGCGCTTCTCGTAGCCGCTCGTGACGCCCTGCACCATGTTCGCGACGAGCGTGCGTGTGAGCCCGTGCAGCGCGCGGTGTTCGCCACGGTCGGTCGGGCGCGTGACCACCAGTTGCTCGCCTTCCTGGGTCACCTGGATGTCCCTGTGGATGCGCTCGCTGAGCTCGCCTTTCGGTCCCTTGACGCTGACCGACTCCGGCTCGATCGAGACCGTCACGCCGGCGGGCACGGGGATGGGTTGTCTACCGATTCTCGACATCGCCTCAGCTCACCAGACCTGCGCCAGGACCTCGCCGCCGATACCCGCCGCGCGCGCGTCGTGGCCGGTCATCACGCCGTGCGAGGTGGACACGATCGCCGTCCCCATCCCACCGAGCACCTTGGGGATGTGCTTCGCGTCGACGTACGTGCGCCGCCCTGGGCGCGACACGCGCCGCAGCCCCGAGATCGCCGAGCGCCGGTCCTCGGTGTACTTCAGGCGGATCTGGATCAGCTGCCCCGCGGCACCGTCGGGCGCCGGAATCACCGACCAGGAGTCGATGTAGCCCTGCTCGTCGAGGATCCGCGCGAGCTCGCCCTTGAGCTTCGACGCGGGTACATCGACGGTCTCGTGCGCGGCGTGGATCGCGTTGCGCACGCGCGTCAGGAAGTCGGCTATCGGATCGGTCATCGACATGGTTGGGCTTGGCTCTCGGTGCTCGTTTGGGTTGGTGGCGGTGGTGGTGCTATTGCTCTGGCGAGGTCTGTATAGCCATGGTTATACAGACCTTGTGGGTGAAGAGTTTCTCGTGGCGGTCTCTACCAGGAGGACTTCGTCATCCCCGGGATCTGACCGTTGTGGGCGAGGTCGCGAAGGCAGATGCGACATATCCCGAACTTCTTGTACACCGCGCGCGGCCTGCCGCAGCGGGTGCAGCGAGTATAGGCACGCGTCTTGTACTTGGGAGTGCGCGCCTGCTTGACGCGCTGCGAGGTCTTGGCCATCAGTCGGTGCTCTCCTTGTCCGTTGTCTGCGCGTCATCGTCCGCGGGGGCGTCGCTCTGCTCGGACGCCTCGGGCTCAGCGGCGGCGTCAGGCTCAGCGGCGGTCTCGGCCTCTGGCTCAGCGGCTGCCTCGGCCGGCGTGACGATCTCTGCTTCGGCCTCGGCCTCCTCGGCGACGGCCTCGACCTCCTCGGCGACGGCCTCGGCCTCGTCGAGCGCGTCGGGCACGGGGGCGGCTTCGGCCTTGGCGGCCGCCTTGGCCTTGGCTTTGGCTCCGGGCTCGGGGGCTGGTTCGGCGGCGGCTTTGGCTGCCGCTGCGGCGCTGGCAGCCTCGGACTCCTCGTGGGCGCGGGCGGCGGCCTCGTCGGCGTCGGGGTCATAGCCCTTGGGGCGGCCCTGCGGGGAGAACGGCATGCCCATGGCGGCGAGCAGCGCGTACGCCTCGATGTCGGTGGCGGCGGAGGTGGTGATCGTGATGTCCAGCCCACGGACCTGGTCGATCTTGTCGTAGTCGACCTCGGGGAAGATGATCTGCTCTTTGACCCCCAGCGAGTAGTTGCCGCGGCCGTCGAACGAGCGCGAGTTGAGGCCGCGGAAGTCGCGGATGCGGGGAATCGCGATCGAGATGAGGCGGTCGAGGAACTCGTAGCTGCGCTCGGCGCGCAGCGTCACGGCGAGGCCGACCGGCATGCCCTCGCGCAGTTTGAACGCGGCGATCGACTTGCGCGCGCGCCGCACGCTCGGCTGCTGCCCGGCGATCGTCGCCAGCTGCTCGCTCGCCGCTTTGAGCATTTTCGAGTCCTGCTTGGCGAGGCCGACGCCCATGTTGACGGTGACCTTCTCGATCCTCGGCGCCTGCATCACCGAGGAGTAGCCGAAGCGCTCGATCAGCGCCGGGCGGATCTCCTCCAGGTAGCGGGTCTTCAGCCGAGCGGTCGGCGCGCTGTCGGTCATCGTCGCCATCGTGCTCAGTCCAGCCTCGCGCCGGAGCTCTTGGCCACGCGCACGCGCTCGCCGCCAGCCTCGCGCTGGATTCCGACGCGCGTGGGCTTGCCCTTCGCGTCGACCAGCATCACGTTGGAGATGTGGATCGGGCCCTCGAGCTCGATCACGCCGCCGAGCTGCGCGGCCGTGTTCTGGCCGCTAGGGCCGGCGGCCGATTCTTTCGGTCGCACGTGGCGCTTGGTCATGTTCAGCCCCTCGACATACACCCGTTCCTTCGCCGGTTCGACCCGCAGCACGCGGCCGGTCTTGCCGCGGTCCTTGCCGGACATCACCTGCACGCGATCGTCAGAGCGGACCTTCAGCGAGCGGCGCTTGGGACGAGCGGCGGCAGATTTGCGCTTGGCCATCACAGCACCTCCGGCGCGAGCGAGACGATCTTCATGAAGTTGCGCTCGCGCAGTTCGCGCGCGACCGGCCCGAACACGCGCGTGCCGCGCGGGTTGTTCTGGTCGTCGATGATCACCGCCGCGTTCTCGTCGAACGCGATGTACGTGCCGTCGTCGCGGCCGATCGGCTTCTTCGTGCGCACGACCACGGCCGTCACGACCTCGCCCTTCTTGACCGCCCCCTGGGGGTTGGCCTGCTTGACGGTCGCGGTGATCACGTCGCCGACGAACGCGTAGCGGCGCTTGGAGCCGCCCTTGACGCGGATGCACAGGATTTCGCGCGCGCCCGAGTTGTCGGCGACGCGCAGCCTCGTCTCGTTCTGGATCATCGTGCGCGCTCCAGTACGTCGACGAGCGCCCAGCGCTTGGTGCGCGACAGCGGTCTGCTCTCGACGACGCGCACGGTGTCGCCCTCGTGCGCGTCGTTGTTCTCGTCGTGCGCGTGCACGGTGCTCGAGCTGCGCACGATCTTCTCGTAGCGGCGGTGGCGGCGCGCGACGTCGATGCGCACCGTGATCGTCTTGTCGGCCTTGTCGGAGACGACGATCCCCTGGCGCACCCTGCGCGTGCCCTCGACGGGGGCGTGCACGGGCGCGAGCGCCTGCGGCGCGGGCGCTGCAGCGCGGCGCGTTGCGGCTTTCGCGCGTTCCTGCAGGCGCCGGGCGCGACGGCGGACGGCCTTCGTCTTGCGCTCGGCGAGCCGCTCCGCGTGGCGCTCCTCCGGGGTGCGGCTCGGGCGCGCGTCGGTGTGTTTGGAGCGCGCCCTGCGACGGCGCTCCTTCGGCGGGACGATCTCCACGGGCTCGGCGGGAGGCGCGTCGGCCTGCGCCGACTCGGCGCCGGCGTCCTGCGCCTCGGGCGCCTGCTCGGGCGCGTCCTGCTCGGTCTCTGGTGTGTCGTTGTCTGTCTCGTCAGCCATGTCTGTCAGTTCGTCCTGTCGTGTATCGCTCAGTTGCCGTCGCCTGGGCCCGCCGCGAGCTCGCGCTCGCGGGCGATGGTCAGCGCACGCGCGAGATTGCGCCTGGCGTGACCGAGCCCCGCGGTGTTGTCGAGTTCGCCGGTCGCGTTGGAGAAGCGCAGGCCGAAGACCTCTTTGCGCATCTCCGCGAGGTGTTTTGCCAGTTCGCGCTCGTCCAGATCTCTTATCTCGCTCGCCTTCATCGTCAGTCCTCGCGCAGCACGAACTTGGACTTGACCGGAAGCTTGTGCGCGGCCAGGCGGATCGCTTCGCGCGCCAGCGGCTCGGACACGCCGGCGAGCTCGAACATGACACGCCCGGGCTTGACCACCGCCACCCAGCCTTCGGGCGAGCCCTTGCCGGAGCCCATGCGCGTCTCGGCGGGCTTCTTGGTGATCGGCTTGTCGGGGAACACGTTGATCCACACCTTGCCGCCACGCTTGATCTTGCGCGTCATCGCGACACGCGCGGCCTCGATCTGGCGATTGGTCAGCCAGCCGCACTCCAGCGACTTCAGGCCGTAGTCGCCGAACTGCACGTGCAGCTGACCGCGCGAGTTGCCGCGGCGACGTCCACGATGCTGCTTGCGGTGCTTGACGCGCTTGGGTGACAGCATCAGCGTCCACCTCCGCCACCGGAGGGTCGAGGCCCGCCGGGCCCACCGGGGCCGCGTCCGCCGCCTCCACCGCTGCGCCCGCCCGGACCTCCCGGGCCACGTCCACCCGAACCGGACCCGCCCGCCCCACCGGGGCCACGTCCGCCGCCGCCGCCACGTCCACCGCCGCCAGGACCGCCCGGGCCGCGGCCGCCCCCTCCGCCGCCGCCGGGCCGGTTGCGCCCGCCGCCGCGACCTTCGCGCCCGTCACGGCCGCCGCCGCGCCCGTCGCGCTCGGAGCTGGGGGGCGCGGGTGCGGTCATGTCGGTGAGGTCCGCGCCGGTGTAGCCCTCGGGCATGATCTCGCCCTTGTTTACCCAGCACTTGACGCCGATGCGGCCGAACGTCGTGCGCGCCTCGTAGAAGCCGTAGTCGATGTCCGCGCGCATCGTGTGCAGCGGCACGCGCCCGTCGGAATAGCTTTCGGTGCGCGCCATCTCCGCGCCTCCCAGGCGCCCGGCGACCTGGACCTTGACGCCCTTCGCGCCGGAGCGCATGGCGCTGGTGAGCGCGCGCTTCATGGCGCGGCGGAACGCGACGCGGTTCTGCAGCTGCTCGGCGATCGACTGGGCGACGAGCTTGGCGTCGAGCTCGGGGCGCTTGATCTCGAGGATGTTGACCTTGATCTGCTTTTTGGTCATCCGGTGCAGGTCGCGGCGCAGAGCGTCGACTTCGGTCCCCGACTTGCCGATCACGATGCCCGGCCGGGCGGTGTGGATGTTGACCTCAAGCTCCTGAGCGTCCTTGCGGATGGTGATGTCCGACAGGCCCGCGTGGGCGAGCTTGTTGATGATGTGCTCGCGCACGCGCACGTCCTCGGCGAGGTACTCGGCGAAGTTCTTCTCGTTGAACCAGTTTGACTTCCAGTCGTGGATGTAGCCCACGCGCATTGCCTCTGGATGAACCTTCTGTCCCATTTTTCTCAGTCTCTCAGCGGTTTCTCTTGGTGGTCCCCGGCTCAGGGCGCGGGGTCAGCGTGATCGTCAGGTGGCTTGTGCGCTTGCGAATCGGTGTCGCGCGTCCCATCGCGCGCGGCCGAAAGCGCTTGATCGTCGGCCCTTCGTCGGCGTAAGCCTCACGGACGATCAGATCGTCCTCGAGCAGTTCGTGGTTGCTCTCGGCGTTCGCCACCGCGGACTCGAGCAACTTGCTCCAGTCGCGTGCCACCTCGCGAGGGGTGAACGCGAGGATAGCGCGTGCCTCCTGTACAGACTTGCCGCGCAGGTGTCCGCACACCATGCGAGCCTTGCGCGCAGAGGTGCGCACGTAGCGCGCGTGCGCGGCGACGACGCGCCGGCGGGGGGCTTTGGCGCCATCTTTGCCGGCGCGCGGAGCGGCGGGTGGTTTGGCGTCCTTCTCCGCGACCGCCTTCTCTGCCTTGGGCTCCTTGGCGGATGGGGGCTCCTCCTCCGCGGCGGGCTTTTTCTCGGCAGGCGGCTTCTTCTGGGCGGCGGGCTTCTTCGCGCCAGCCCCCTCCTGCTCGTCCGGCCGTTTCTCCGCGGGGGCCTTTTTCTCCGCAGCCGGCTTTTTCTCGGCGGCGGCTTTTTTCGCGGCCGCCGGTTTTTTCTCCGCGGCAGCTTTCTCGGCGGCCGGTTTTTTGGCGGCGACCTTTTTGGCGGTCTGCGCTTTCTCCTGGCCGGGCTCGGCCGGCGTCTGAGCGTCCTTCTCGTCGTCGGCGCTCATCTACCTGACCTTCCCCGAGCCGGCGTGCCCACGGAACACGCGCGTGGGCGCGAACTCGCCGAGCTTGTGCCCGACCATCGCCTCGCTGATGTACACGGGCACGTGTTTCTTGCCGTCGTGCACGGCGATCGTGTGGCCGACCATCTCCGGGAAGATCGTCGACGCGCGCGACCACGTCCTCAGCATTTTTTTGTTGTTGGCCGTGTTCAGCGCTTCGATGCGCGCCATCAGGCGCTCTTCGACCCACGGCCCCTTCTTGCTCGAGCGACTCATCAGCGGCTCCTACCCTTCCCGCGACGCCGCCCGCGCACGATGTAGCGGCTGGAGGTCTTGTTCTTTTTGCGCGTGCGGTAGCCGAGCGTGGGCACTCCCCACGGCGTGACCGGGTGGCGCCCGGCGGTGGTCGAGCCCTCGCCGCCGCCGTGCGGGTGATCGACGGGGTTCATGGCGACGCCGCGCGTCTGCGGGCGCACGCCCATGTGGCGCTTGCGCCCGGCCTTGCCGACCTTGACGTTCTGGTGCTCGGCGTTGCCGATGGTGCCGACGGTCGCCCTGCACTCGGCGCGCACCAGCCGCATCTCGCCTGAGGGCAGGCGCAGCGTCGCCATCTCGCCGTCCTTGGCCATCAGCTGCGCGGAGGCCCCGGCCGAGCGCGCCATCTGACCGCCGCGGCCGGGCTGCAGCTCGATGTTGTGCACGACCGTGCCGACGGGCATGCGCGCTAGCTCCATGCAGTTGCCGACGGCGATGTCTGCGTTCTCGCCCGAGGAGACGACCATCCCCACGGTCAGCCGCTGCGGCGCGAGGATGTAGCGCTTCTCGCCGTCGACGTAGTGCAGCAGCGCGATGTACGCGGAGCGGTTGGGGTCGTACTCGATCGCCGCGACGCGCGCGTCGACGCCGTCCTTGCGGCGCTTGAAGTCGACGCGCCGGTACGCGCGCTTGGCGCCGCCGCCGCGGTGGCGGGCGGTCTTGCGCCCGTACACGTTGCGCCCGCCGCTCTTCTTGAGGCCTTCGACGAGCGTCTTCTCGGGCTTTGACTTGGTGACCTCGGCGAAGTCCGGGTAGGACACGAAGCGCCGGCCGGGGCTCGTCGGGCGTGGCTTGCGGATCGGCATATCTATCGATTCCTAGCCCTCCAGGGCTGCGAGGCCCTGGAATATTGGGATGGACTCGCCCGAGCGCACCTGCACGATCGCCTTCTTCCACTCGCGCGTGCCGCCCTTGGCGGTGTTGCCGCGGCGCTTGGGCTTGGACTTGACGCTCATCGTGCGCACGTCGACGACGTGCACGTCGAACAGCGCTTCGACCGCCTGGCGGATCTGCGTCTTGTGCGCGTCGCGATGCACTCGGAAGGTGTAGCGGTCGGCGGCGGAGAGCACGTAGCTCTTCTCTGAGACGACCGGGCGGATGATCACCTGCGTGTGATCCATCAGGACTCTCCCCTGGTGGGCTTGGCGGTGCGCGCGGTGAGCGCCTGCAGGGCGGGCTCGGAGATGACGAGCGTGGCGGCGCCGAGCAGGTCGGCGACGCCGACGTTCTCGGCGCTGAGCACGGCGACGCGCGCGAGGTTGCGGAACGACAGCGCGGCGTCGGACTCCTCGGGCACGAGCACGACGAGCGCGGGCCACGGCTCGGTGGGCAGGTTCCAGTCCTTGAGCAGGTCGAGCGCCTGGCGCGTCTTGGGCGCGGTGAACGCGCTCGCGTCGAGGATCGCGAGCGAGCCGCGTCCGGCGTGCAGCGACAGCGCGCTGCGCAGCGCGGCGCGCTGCTCCTTGCGGTTGACCTTGAACGTGTACGAGCGCGGCTGCGGCCCGAACACGGTGCCACCGCCGGTCCATATGGGCGAGCGGCTGGAGCCGGCGCGCGCGCGGCCGGTGCCCTTCTGGCGCCATGGCTTGGCGCCGCCGCCGGAGACCTTGCCGCGCGTTTTGGTGGCGGCTGTTCCGCGCCGGCGGGCGGCCTGCTCGGCGCGCACGCTCTGGTGCACGAGCGGCCCGGAGAAGCGCGCGCCGAACGCGGCGTCGTCGAGCTCGATCTTCTTGGCGGCGCCGGCGGCGCCGAGGAAGGGAGCGTCAGGCATCGGTCCGCACCTCCACCAACGTGCCGGTGGGGCCGGGGACCGAGCCGCGGACCATCAGCAGGTTGTCGTTGGCGTCGACGCGCACGACCTCGAGGCCCTTCTGGGTGACGCGCTTGTTGCCCATCTGCCCGGGCCCGCGGATGCCCTTCATCACGCGCGCGGGCCATGCGGACGCGCCGATCGAGCCTGGTGCGCGGACGTTGTGCGAGCCGTGAGACTTGGGGCCGCTGGCGAAGTTGTGGCGCTTGATCGTCCCCTGAAAGCCCTTGCCCTTGGAGACGCCGGAGATCTTCACGCGCGCGCCCACCTCGAACGCGTCGACGGTGACCTTCTCGCCGAGCGCGAGCTCGCCGGTCTCGTCGCGGAACTCCACGAGCGTGCGCATCGGCGGTGCGTCGGCCTTCTTCAGGTGGCCGAGCTCGGGCTTTGAGATGTGCTTCTCCTTGGCCAGGCCGAACGCCAGCTGCACGGCGTCATAGCCGTCGCGCTCGCTGGTGCGGATCGCGGTCACGGGGCACGGCCCCGCCTCGAGCACGGTCACGCGCGCGACGCTGCCGTCCTCCTGGAAGAACTGGGTCATGCCGAGCTTCTTGGCGAGAATCGCGGGCATTGCGGGTCAGGTCGCGAGGCGGATCTCGATGTCGACGCCAGCGGGGAGATGATCCAGGCGCTGGAGCGAGTCGACCGTCTTGGGCGTCGGCTGGTGGATGTCGATCAGGCGCTTGTGCGTGCGGATCTCGAAGTGCTCGCGCGAGTCCTTGTCCTTGAACGGCGAGCGGATCACGCAGTAGACGTTCTTCTCGGTCGGCAGCGGCACCGGCCCGGACACGGTGGCGCCGGTGCGGGTGGCCGTCTCGACGATCTCCCTCGCGGCCGACTCGATGGCGGATGTGTCATACGCCTTCAGCCGGATTCGGATCTTGTTTTGGTTGCTAGCTGCCATGTGAAGTCGCCTTGCTGATCTGGTCGTGTCGTGTGGTCTGGGGTGCTGCTTTTACCTGCGGGCGCTCGTTGCCGTACATCGCCGGCGAAAGAGCCTCCCGCCGAGCCCCCGCCGGACGGCGCTGGAGGGCGGGCCCTGCTCACGGAACCCGCCCCGTCGCCGCCACACCTTGCGGTGGGGCTGAATTAGTCGTATCGGACTGCCAATGCGCGCGTCACCCCGACGTGTTCGGATGGACGCGCGTGTACTACTCGATGATCTCGCTGACCACGCCCGAGCCGACCGTGCGGCCGCCCTCTCGAATGGCGAAACGCAGACCCTGGTCCATGGCGATCGGCTGGATCAGCTCGATCTCCATCTGGACGTTGTCGCCGGGCATGACCATCTCGACGCCGTCGGGCAGCTTGGCCACGCCGGTGACGTCGGTTGTGCGGAAGTAGAACTGCGGCCTGTAGCCCGTGAAGAAGGGGGTGTGACGACCGCCCTCCTCCTTCTTGAGCACGTAGACCTCGGCCTTGTACTTGGTGTGGGGCGTGATCGAGCCGGGCTTGCAGAGCACCTGGCCGCGCTCGATCTCCTCGCGCTTGGTGCCACGCAGCAGGCAGCCGACGTTGTCGCCCGCCTGGCCCTGGTCGAGGATCTTGCGGAACATCTCGACGCCCGTGACGACCGTCGAGGTCGAGGCGTGCACGCCGACGATTTCAACGGTGTCGCCGGTGTGGACGATGCCCTGCTCGACGCGTCCGGTGGCGACGGTGCCGCGGCCAGTGATCGAGAACACGTCCTCGACCGGCATCATAAACGGCTTGTCGAGGTCGCGCACGGGATCCGGGATGTAGGAGTCCAGCGCGGCGGCAAGCTCGAGGATCTTCTCCTTGTAGGCATCGTCGCCTTCGAGCGCCTTCAGCGCAGAGCCGGTGACGAACGGGATGTCATCGCCGGGGAAGTCGTATTCGGAGAGCAGCTCGCGAACCTCGACCTCGACCAGTTCGAGCAGCTCGTCGTCGTCGACCATGTCCGCCTTGTTGAGGAACACTACGATGTAGCCGACGCCCACCTCGCGGGCGAGCAGGACGTGCTCGCGCGTCTGGGGCATCGGGCCGTCCGCCGCCGAGACCACGAGGATCGCCCCGTCCATCTGGGCGGCGCCGGTGATCATGTTCTTGACGTAGTCGGCGTGACCGGGGCAGTCGACGTGCGCGTAGTGACGGTTCTCCGTCTGGTACTCGACGTGGGAGGTGGCGATCGTGATCCCGCGCTCCTTCTCCTCGGGCGCGTTGTCGATCTCCGCGAAGGTGCGGGCTTCCGCGCCCCCGTGCTCGGCCAGGACCGTCGTTATGGCAGCGGTCAGCGTCGTCTTGCCATGGTCGATGTGACCGATGGTCCCGACGTTGACATGAGTCTTGTCGCGCTCGAACTTCTCCTTCGCCACTTTTTGTTCGCTCCTTATCGACTTGGTCGTTCGCCCCTGGAAGGACGAACCTGAGAAATCTATCTGAATGCGGCTTTCGTTGACTGCTGGTGTGCTCAGGCGGCTACTGGCTCGCCGGTTCTCGCTTCGACGATCTTCTCGGCGATGTTCGGCGGAACCTCCTGGTAGGCGTCGAACTGCATCGTGTACGTGGCGCGTCCCTGCGTGTTGGAGCGCAGGTCGGTCGCGTACCCGAACATCTCGCTGAGTGGCACCTTGGCGGTGACGGCGAGCGCGTTGCCGCGGCGCTCCTGTCCTTCGACGTGGCCGCGGCGGCGGCTGAGGTCGCCGATGACGTCGCCGAGGAAGTCCTCGGGCACGACCACCTCGACCGCGAAGATCGGCTCGAGCAGTACCGGCTTGGCGCGTTTGGCGGCCTCTTTGATGGCGTAGGAGCCGGCGACTTTGAAGGCGATCTCCGAGGAGTCGACGTCGTGGTACTTGCCGTCGACGAGCGTGACGCGCACGTCGACCATGGGGTAGCCGGCCTTGACGCCGTTCTCGAGCGCCTCCTCGATGCCCTTCTTGACGGCGGGGATGTACTCCGAGGGGATCGCGCCACCCTTGATCTTGTTGACGAACTCGAAGCCCTCGCCGGGCGCCGGCTCGAGGTTGATGAAGACGACGCCGAACTGGCCCGAGCCGCCGGTCTGACGCACGAACTTGCCTTCGACCTTCTCGACGTTGCCGCGTACGGTCTCGCGGTAGGAGACCTGCGGGCGCCCGACGTTGGCCTCGACGCCGAACTCGCGCTTCATGCGGTCGACGAGCACTTCGAGGTGCAGCTCGCCCATGCCGGAGATCTCGGTCTGGCCGGTCTCCTCGTTGGTGCGCACCTGGAAGGTGGGGTCCTCCTCGGCGAGGCGCCCGAGCGCGGTCGACATCTTCTCCTGGTCGACCTTGGTCTTGGGCTCGACCGCGACCTTGATGACGGGCTCGGGGAAGACGATGTTCTCGAGGTGCACGGGCGCGTCGGGGGCGGCGAGCGTGTCGCCGGTGATGACCTGCTTGATGCCGACGGCGGCGGCGATGTCGCCGGCGTAGACCTCGGTGACCTCCTCGCGCTCGTTGGCGTGCATCATCAGGATGCGCCCGATCCGCTCGGTGCGTCCGGTGCCGACGTTGAGCACGCGCGCGCCCGCCTCGAGTTTGCCGGAGTAGACGCGGAAGTAGGTGAGCTTGCCGACGTACGGGTCGGCGGCAATCTTGAACGCGAGCGCGGCGAACGGCTCTGAGTCGTCGGCCTTGCGCACGACCTCGCGCTCTTGCTCCTCGCCTTTGATCAGTTCGGTGCCGACGACGGGCGGCACGTCAAGCGGCGAGGGCAGGTAGTCGATGACGGCGTCGAGCAGCGGCTGCACGCCCTTGTTCTTGAACGACGAGCCGCACAGCACGGGCGTCAGTTTGGTCGACAGCGTGGCGGCGCGGATCGCCTGCTTGAGCGTCTCCTCGGGTACGTCGGCTTCCTCGAGCAGCAGTTCGAGCAGCGCGTCGTCGTAGTGGGAGACCTCCTCGAGCAGGTGTTCGCGCGCGGCGGTGGCCGCTTCGATCAGGTTCTCGGGGATCTCGATTTCGTCCTGTTCCTTGCCGAGCTCGTCCTTGTAGACGATCGCTTTCATCGCGACGAGGTCGACGACGCCCAGGAAGTCGCCCTCGGCGCCGATCGGCAGCTGGATCGGCACGGGGTGGGCGCCGAGGCGGTCGATCATCGTCTGCACGCCTTTGTCGAAGTCGGCGCCGATGCGGTCCATCTTGTTGATGTAGGCGATGCGCGGCACGTGGTACTTGTCGGCCTGGCGCCAGACGGTCTCGGACTGGGGCTCGACGCCGGCGACCGAGTCGAACAGCGCGATCGCGCCGTCGAGCACGCGCAGCGAGCGCTCGACCTCGACGGTGAAGTCGACGTGGCCGGGCGTGTCGATGATGTTGATGCGGTGGTCCTTCCACTGCGCGGTGGTGGCGGCGGAGGTGATCGTGATGCCGCGCTCCTGCTCCTGTTCCATCCAGTCCATGACCGCCGCGCCCTCGTGGACCTCGCCGATCTTGTACGTGCGCCCGGTGTAGTACAGGATGCGCTCGGTCGTCGTCGTCTTACCGGCGTCGATGTGCGCCATGATCCCGATGTTGCGGGTGTTTTGGAGTGAGAACTTGCGTGGCATTGATCTTGTGGGGGTGTTGTTGGGTGGCGGCGGTCAGGGCAAAAAAATAGGCCCCTCGGGCCCACGCGCGCAGCTGGTCTCGCATTGACCGGTCCGCGTTCGTTATCTGCTCGAGGTCTCCATCTTGAAGCCGACTCCGCGGGAAGCACGCGTGTACGTCGCGTCCACCCGCGACGCGGTTTCGACTATAGCAGAGGAATTCTGCGCCCTAAGTGGGCTTCCTGCCGGTGGCGGCTTGCGCTCGAGTGCTCGCGGGAGACGCCCCGCAGACCTCGTCGGCGGGCGCGTCGTCGACCATCGCGGCGAGCCGTTCGAGCACTCGCGTGGCGGCGCGCAGCTCGTCGATCTGCAGGCCGGCGAGCGCGTGCTCCCAGCGGCTCTTCCACGCTTCGCGCTTGGCCTCGATCGCGCGGCTGCCCTGACGCGTGAGGCGCGATACGACGACGCGGCGGTCGGTCTGCGAGCGCACGCGCTCGACGTGGCCCTGCTCGGCGAGATGGTCGAGCATCTGCGTGACGGTGGCGGGCGTCAGGCGCGCGGCGGTCGCGAGCTCGCCGGCGGGCAGCTCGCCGCGCTCGTGCAGCTCGATCAGCAGCTCGAACTGCGCGTGGCTGAGCTCGGCGCCGCCGAGGTGGGTGTCGCGGCCGCGCAGCCGGCTGAAGCCGCGAAAGACGCGGCGAAACGCCATGCCGAGGTCGGTCACCTGTGTCTCTCTGGCGTCGGGCTCGACGGCCGGTGCGAGCGTGGCGGGGCTGCCCATGGCGTGTCGCCTATACGCCGAGCGGCTCGGCGGCAGCCTCGGCGTTGCTCTGTGCCTGGTCCATGCGCGCGCGTGGGTTCTCGGCGCGCAGCAGCACGAGGCAGGGGATGATCGACAGCGCGGCGATGCCGACGGAGCCCCAGTAGGCCTTGTCGAAGGCGTGCGCGAGGTGCGTGGGGGTGTGCGCGCCGGCGCTGGCGCGCTGGAGCACGACGGCGAGCACGGCGGTGCCGATGGCGCCGCCGATGCGCTGCAGGACGTTCAGCTGGGGCGTGGCGTCGGAGAGCTGGTCGGGGCGCAGCGAGGCGAACGCGGCGCTCATGGCGGGCACGAACGCGAAGCCGATGCCGACGCCGCGCACGAGCAGGATCAGCGAGATCGAGAGGATCGACGTGTTGGCCGCGACGAACGCGAGCGGCAGCGTGGTGATCGACAGGATCGCGACGCCGACGATCGCGACGCGCCCGCCGCCGAAGCGTTCGGTCATGCGACCCATGAACGGCATCACGAGCAGCATCCCGAGCCCCTGCGGGCCGGTGAGCAGGCCGGTGACGATGACGCTCTCGTGGCGGACTTCCTGGTAGTAGAGCGGTACGAGGATCATGGCGCCGAACAGCGCGGCGCCGAGCCCGAAGGTGGTCAGCGAGGCGGCGCCGAAGACGCGGTTGGCGTACAGGCGAATGTCGAGCAGCGGGCGCTCGATACGCAGCGCGTGCCAGATGAAGATGGCGGACAGGGCGAGTCCGGCGACGATCGGCCAGACGACGCCGGGCGCCGTGAGGCTGCTGTTGGAGCCGAGCTGACTGAGGCCGTAGACGACCGCCGTGGACCCCCCCGAGAGCAGCCCAAAGCCGACGACGTCGAGGCGCCCGGCCTCCCCGGAGTTGGTCTTCGGCAGCATCCGCCAAGCGAGCACGAGCGCGATCGCGCCGATGGGGACGTTGACGAGGAAGATCCACGACCAGTGCAGCTTCTCGAGGATCGCGCCGCCGACGACGGGGCCGAGGATCGGCGCGAGCATGGCGGGCATCGAGACGATCCCCATCACGCGTCCCATGCGCTTGGGGCCGGCGACCTGGGCCATGATCAGCTGGCCGATGGGCATGATCATGCCGCCGCCGGCGCCCTGCAGCACGCGGAAGAGCACCAGCGAGGTGGTGGAGGTGGCGACCGCGCACAGCGCCGAGCCGCCGGTGAACAGCACCAGCGATGTCATGTACACGCGCTTTGCGCCGAAGCGCCGCGCGGCCCAGCCGGTGACGGGGATGACGGCGGCGAGCGACAGCAGGTAGCCGGTGATCACCCATTGCACCTGCGCGATCGAGCTGTGCAGGTCGCTGCGCAGCGTGTGCAGCGCGACGTTGACGATCGTCGTGTCGAGGATCGACATGATCATCCCGAGGATCACCACGCCGGCGATCTTCCACACGTACGGCTCGATGCGGTCGGACGCCTCCGGGTGGAAGTCTGGATCCAGCGTGGCTGTCGGCGAGGAAGACATTCGGTACCTCAATGTTAGGTACCAAAGCTTTTTCCTTCAAGGGCCGTGTGCGCGTTCTCACAGATCTGGAGCGCGCGCGGGCGCTGCTGAAGGAAGACGAAGGCGGCTTCGACGAAGACGAACTGGCGCGCCTCAGCGAAGAAGCGGGCAGAACGCACCCGGCCGAGCCGTAGGGCGAGGGGTTCTTGAGCCGAGATGTTCCGGTAGGCGCATGCGCCCACCGGCGGGCCGCACATGTGCGGCCCGGGCGACGTCACATGTGACGTCGCCTGCGGGTGGCGCATGCGCCACCCGGCGGTCCCCCGCATTCGCGTTCCCTCCACGGGCCGTAGCGGTCTGAGGACCAAGCGAGCCAAGGACGCAGTAAGCGAAGTGTGCTGTGCACACGAGCGATCGAGGACGCCGGCTCGCGCCGGTCATCGGGCCGCTACCAGCGGTAATGGGCGAAGGCCTTGTTGGCCTGCGCCATGCGGTAAATGTCGTCCTTGCGCTTGTAGGCGCCGCCCTGCTGGGACTGCGCATCCATGAGCTCGTTGGCGAGGCGCTGGGCCATGGTCTTCTCGCGGCGCTGACGGGCGAACTCGACGAGCCAGCGGACGGCGAGCGTGCGTGCGCGCCTGGAGGGCACCTCGACGGGCACCTGGTAGGTGGCACCGCCGACGCGTCGCGAGCGGACCTCGAGCGACGGCGTGAGCGCCTTGATGGACGCGTCGAGCGTCTCGATGGGGTCTTTGTCGCTGCGCTCGCCGACGAGCGCGAGCGCGTCGTAGACGATCCGCTCGGCGGTTGACTTCTTGCCGTCGAGCATGACCTTGTTGATCACCTGCTGGACGAGCTTCGAGCGGTGTATGGGGTCCGGGTCGACGGGCCGGATCTGGGCGGCTGCGCGGCGTGGCATCTAGTGGTTCACCCTACTTTTTCTTGACGCCGTACTGCGAGCGCGCCTTCTTGCGGTCGCTGACGCCGGCGGCGTCGAGCGTGCCGCGCACGACCTTGTAGCGCACACCGGGCAGGTCCTTGACGCGGCCGCCGCGCACGAGCACGACCGAGTGCTCCTGCAGGTTGTGTCCCTCTCCGGGTATGTACGCGGTGACCTCGATCGATCCGGAGATGCGCACGCGCGCGACCTTGCGCAGCGCGGAGTTGGGCTTCTTCGGGGTGGTCGTGTACACGCGCGTGCACACGCCACGTCGCTGTGGTGCGGCGACCTTCTTCTTGCGGCCTTTGCCGGACTTCAGTCCGGGGGTCGCGATCTTCTTCTTGGGCGTCACGCGCCCCTTGCGCACCAGTTGCGAGGTCGTCGGCATCGAGCGGATGCTAGCAGTGCGAGGCTGCCAAGGCTGCCAAGTCGGCCAGGGCTTCCAAGTCGGCCAGGGCTTCCAAGTCGGCGAAGGCGGCCAAGGGGGACTACGCCGCCTGCGGAACGCCGGCGGCGCGCACGGGAGCGGGCATCAGCGCGGCGGCGACGATGACGAGCACGAACGCGAGCGCCTGCAGCAGCACGCCGGCGGTGCTGCCGGCGACGGGGTCGCCGAAGACGACGATGCCGCCGGCGATGCCGGCGATGTTGGCGGCGGTGCCGGTGACGGCGATGACGGGGACCGCTTCGCCGTCCTGCAGACCGCGGGCGGACGCGTAGAAGGCGACGATCGAGGCGACGACCGCGACGGCGAGCCAGGGGCTCAGCACGAGGCCGAGGAGGCCGTGCGCGCCGGTGATGCCGGTGAGCGCCTTGATGGCGGTGTCGGAGACGCCGAACAGGACGCCGGAGGCGGCCCCGAGCATCACGCCGTGGTGCTCGGCCGTGCCGCCCATGCGCGGGCCCATCAGCAAGAGACCGCCGAGCCCGAACAGGCCGGCCTCGAAGGAGATCATCGCGGCCTGTGAGAAGTGTGAGTGCGGGCCGTGCATCGCCGGCAGCGTGAGGCCCAGCAGCACGAGTCCGGCGGCGGTCAGCGACAGGCCCAGCCATTGGCGGCGGCCGACCTTGAAGCCGAACATGCGCTCGGCCATGACCGCGATGAACACCATGCCCGCGGCGAGCGACACCTGGATCACGGACATCGGCGCCAGCGACAGCGCGGCGACGTGCAGACCCCAGCTGCCGGTCGCGATGATCATGCCGAGCGTGAACCACTTGGAGGAGTACAGCTGCCTGACGGAGCGCAGCGGGTGCAGCACCTGGACCTTCGGGACGGAGTTCGCTCCCCTGTACTTGAAGAAGAAGCCCAGGTTCGCCACGAAGGCGCACGCGAGCGCAAGGAGTATGCCTAGATCCATGGTCATTGTTGGGGGGGCGACGGTCGGGTCATCGGCCGAGGACAGCGACTGCTTTACTGCGCGCGAGCAAACTCGGCGTAACGTCCGTCGCGGGCAGCGTATCTGGCGAAACCTCTATGGGAGCTAAAGACGACCTCGGCGATGCCCAAGACCGCGAACTGCCGCTGCTGATGGTCGACATCGACGGCGTTCTGTCTCTGTTCGGCGGCTGGGAGCGGGCCGGCGGGCGCGAGCTGGCGAGCGAGCGGCCGCTCGAGGGCTCGTTCCATTCGATCGACGGCATGCCCCACTTCCTTTCGTCCACCGCGGCCGCTCACCTGCTCGATCTGTCGAGTCTGTTCGACCTGGTGTGGGCGAGCGGGTGGGAGGAGCGGGCGAACGAGCATCTGCCGCATCTGCTGGGGTTGCCGCCCGAGCTGCCGTTCCTGCGCTTCGAGCGCGCGGTGGGCCGCGCCAACGCCCACTGGAAGCTCGACGCGATCGACGCGTACGCGGGGGCGCGACCGCTGGCGTGGGTCGACGACGCGCTCAACGCGGCCTGCCACGAGTGGGCCGCCGCCCGCGTGGCGCCGACGTTGCTCGTGCAGACGGATCCTCAGCAGGGCCTGACGGCGCGCGAGGCGGCGCAGTTGGCGGAGTGGGCGCGGGCTTTGCCGGGTGTGCCCTCGATGTGACCGCGCGGGCGGGGCTGTGCCTTTGTCGAGGGGCGTATAACCATCGCTATACGCCCCTCGCAAGGTCAACAGGTGCGTCGTCGGCCGGCAGGCAGCGACGCCGGCCGGCCCCTCTGTCGATGCGCGCTTGTGGCTACTCCGCGAGCTCCTCGTCGGGGAGCTCGAGCTCGGCGAGCTCCTCGGCGAAGCCGGGGTCGGTGCCGCCGGCGCCGATCTTCTCCAGCGACGCGAGGTCGGCGTCGAACTCCTGGCCGTAGCCGCCGTTGAACGCGTCGCCGGCGAGCCCGAGCTCGGCGGCGATCTCGTCCTGGTCGAGCAGGCCGACGTCGTCGATCGCGCGCGGGAGCGGTTCGGAGGGCTCGATCTCGATCCGCCGGTAGCGCTTGAGGCCGGTGGCGGCGGGGATCAGCTTGCCGATGATGACGTTCTCCTTGAGCCCGTTCAGGCGGTCGATCTTGCCTTCCAGCGCGGCGTCGGTGAGCACCTTGGTTGTCTCCTGGAAGGACGCCGCCGACAGGAACGAGTCGGTGTTGAGCGACGCCTTGGTGATGCCGAGGATGATGTCCTCGAACTGCGCCGTCTCGCCGCCCGCCTGGTTGACGGCGTCGTTGGCCTTGGCGAATTCGAAGCGATCGACGAACTGCCCGGGCAGGTAGTCGGTGTCGCCCTTCTGGTCGACGCGCACCTTCTTGAGCATCTGGCGGACGATCAGCTCGATGTGCTTGTCGTTGATGTCCACGCCCTGGGACTTGTAGACCTCCTGGACCTCCTTGACCAGGTACTGCTCGGTCTCGGTGCGTCCGCGGATCGCGAGCAGCTCGTGCGGGTACACCGACCCCTCGTTGAGCTGCTTGCCCGCTTTGATCTTCTCGCCGTCAGCCACGAACAGCCGCGTGCGCCGCGGGAACGCGTGACGGTGCTCGTCGCCGGCGTCGTCGGTGATGACGACGGTGAGCGCTTTGTCGGTCTCCTCGATCGAGACGACGCCATCCTGCTCGGCGATTTTCGCGAGCCCCTTCGGCCGGCGCGCCTCGAACAGCTCGACCACGCGCGGCAGGCCGTGCGTGATGTCCGCGCCGGCGACGCCGCCGGTGTGGAACGTGCGCATCGTCAGCTGCGTGCCCGGCTCGCCGATCGACTGCGCGGCGACGATGCCGACCGCGTCGCCGATCTGGGCGAGCGCTCCGGTTGCCATCGCGCGGCCGTAGCATGCCTGGCAAACGCCGCTGGGCGCCTCGCACTTGAGCACCGAGCGCACGGGTACGGTCACCTCGACGCCCTTCTCGTGGTCGTCGGCGAACGCGCTGATGATGTCCTCGAGCTCGCCGCGCCCGATTTCGGTGCCCTGCTCGGCGAGCATGCGGCCTCGCTTGGTCGTGATGTCCAGTGCGGCGATGCGTCCGACGAGTACGTCGTTGGGTTCGCCGCCGGCCTTGAACACGGCCATCTCGATGTACTCCTCGGTGCCGCAGTCGGCCTCGCGGATGATCACGTCCTGGGCGACGTCGACCAGACGCCGCGTCAGGTAGCCGGAGTCGGCGGTGCGCAGCGCCGTGTCGGCGAGGCCCTTTCGCGCTCCGTGCGTGGAGATGAAGTACTCGAGCACCGACAGGCCCTCCATGAAGTTGGCCTTGATCGGTCGCTCGATGATTTCACCCTTCGGGTTGGCCATCAGGCCGCGCATGCCGGCGAGCTGGCGGATCTGCTTGAACGAGCCACGGGCACCCGAGTTGGCCATCATGAAGATCGGGTTGAGCGTGTCGAGGTTCTCGATCATCGCCTCGGCGACCTCGTCGGTGGCTGCGTTCCACTGCTCGACGACCGCCTCGTGACGCTCCTCCTGGGTGATCAGGCCGTCGTCGTACTGGCTGGTGATGTCGCCGACGATCTTGTCGAACTTGTCGAGGATCGACTGCTTGGACGGCGGCACGACGACGTCGTTCTTGGAGATCGTGATCCCCGCCTGCGTCGCGTACTTGAAGCCGAGGTCCTTGAACGCGTCGAGCACCAGCGAGATCGTGGTCGCGCCGTATGACTGCACGAGCATGTCGATCAGCCGGGTCGTGTCGCGCTTCTTCATCGACTGGTTGACGAACACGTACTTGGACGCGTCGAACTCGTCGCCCAGCGCCTCCGCGAGCGCGCGCTCGATGCGGTCGTTGTAGATGATCCGCCCGATCGTCGTGAGCACGTGGCCGCCCTCGCGCCCGTACGGGCGGAACTCGGCGATGTCGTGCAGCTTGACGACGTTGCCCTCGTAGGAGAGCTCGGCCTCCTGCGCGGTGCGGAACACGTGCGGCCGCGGCTCATACGTCGCCCGGTCGATCTTCGAGAGCTCCTCCGCTTCGGGCCCGTACGTCAGGTAGTAGGCACCGAGGATCATGTCCTGCGTGGGGGTCGCCAGCGGCGCCCCGTGCGCGGGGGACAGGATGTTGTTGGAGGACAGCATCAGGATGCGCGCCTCCGCCTGCGCCTCGGCCGACAGCGGCAGGTGCACGGCCATCTGGTCGCCGTCGAAGTCCGCGTTGAACGCGTGGCAGACCAGCGGGTGGACCTGGATCGCCTTGCCCTCGACGAGCAGCGGCTCGAACGCCTGGATGCCCAGGCGGTGCAGCGTCGGCGCGCGGTTGAGCAGCACGGGGTGCTCGTGGATGACCTCCTCGAGCACATCCCACACCTCGGCGATCATCGAGTCGACCATCTTCTTGGCCGCCTTGATGTTCTGCGCGGACTTGCGCTCGACGAGGCGGGCCATGATGAACGGCTTGAACAGCTCGAGCGCCATGATCTTCGGCAGCCCGCACTGGTGCAGCTTGAGGTAGGGGCCGGCGACGATCACCGAGCGCCCGGAGTAGTCCACGCGCTTGCCCAGCAGGTTCTGGCGGAAGCGTCCCTGCTTGCCCTTGAGCATGTCCGAGAGGCTCTTCAGCGGACGGTTGCCCGGCCCTGTGACCGGACGCCCGCGGCGGCCGTTGTCGAACAGCGCGTCGACGGCCTCCTGGAGCATGCGCTTCTCGTTGTTGACGATGATCTCCGGCGCGCCCAGGTCGAGCAGCCGCTTGAGGCGATTGTTGCGGTTGATGACGCGGCGGTACAGGTCGTTGAGGTCCGACGTGGCGAAGCGCCCGCCGTCGAGCTGCACCATCGGGCGCAGCTCCGGCGGGATCACCGGCACCGCGTCGAGCACCATCATCTCGGGCTTGTTGCCCGACTGGATGAACGCCGAGACGACCTTCAGGCGCTTGACCGCGCGTGCCTGCTTCTGGCCTTTGCCGGTCTTGACCTGGTCCTCGAGCTCGACCCTTTCGGCCTCGAGGTCGACCTGCTGGAGCAGGTCGCGGATCGCTTCCGCGCCCATGCCACCGCGGAAGTACTCGCCGAAGCCGTACGACGAGCCGAAGCGCTCCTTGAGCTCGCGGAACGTCGTCTCGTCGTGCTCGATCTGCTTGGGCTCCATCGTCTTGAACAGCTCCCACACGTTGCGCATGCGCTCGGCGGCGTCCTCGATGTAGGCTTCGGTGTCGGCGATGTCGGCGTCGAACGCCTTCGTCAGTTCCTTGACCTGCTTCTCGCGCTCCTCGTCTGAGAGTTTCGACAGGTTGATGTCGAGCGACTCCGCCCACAGGTGGTCTTCGTCGTTGAAGTTGGTCTGTTTCCCGCTCTGCAGGTACTTCTCGCGGCGCGCCAGCGACTCGCGCAGCTCGAGCACGCGCTCCTCACGCTCGGCGGCGTAGCCGTCGAGGACCTTGTTGACCTCCTTCTCGAGCGTGTCGATGTCCTTCGCGCGCGCCTCGTCGTCCACCCACGTGACGATCGAGGCGGCGAAGTACAGGACCTTCTCGAGTTCCTTGGGAGCCATGTCGAGCAGGTAGCCGATGCGGCTGGGCACGCCCTTGAAGAACCAGATGTGGCTGACGGGCGCGGCGAGGTCGACGTGGCCCATGCGCTCGCGGCGAACCTTCGAGCGCGTGACCTCCACGCCGCAGCGCTCGCACACGATGCCCTTGTAGCGCACGCGCTTGTACTTGCCGCAGTAGCACTCCCAGTCCTTCGTCGGGCCGAAGATCCGCTCGCAGAACAGGCCGTCCTTCTCAGGCTTGAGCGTGCGGTAGTTGATCGTCTCCGGCTTGGTGACCTCGCCGGAGCTCCAACTACGGATCTGCTTTGACGAGGCGAGACTGATCTCGATTGCGTCGAAATTATTGATGTCGATCATCTGGGTGCGCTTTCGCTCGCGGGTGAATCGGGCAACTCCTCGGCGGACTCATCACCGGCGAGGCTGTCCAGGTCTATGTTCTCTGCGTCCTCGACGTCCATCAGCTCCTCCACGCCGATCACGTCCTCGACCACGTCCTCGGCAACGCCGTCGTCCTCCTCGGCGCTGTCCTCCTCCCCGGTGCTCGCGACGGCCTCGGCGCCGTCCTCCGCCGCGGGCGGCTCATCGGTGCCGTCGCCGGCGAGCGCCCGAACCCCGGAGAGGTCGATGCCGAGCTCCTCGGCGGCGCGCAGCAGGTCGTCGTCCTCGTCGCGCATCTCCGCGCGCTGGCCCTCCTCGGAGACGACGTTGACGTCGAGCGCCAGCGACTGCATCTCCTTGAGCAGCACCTTGAACGACTCGGGGATCGACGGCTCGGCGATGTTCTCGCCCTTGACGATCGCCTCGTAGGCCTTTACGCGCCCGACGGTGTCGTCGGACTTGATCGTGAGCATCTCCTGCAGCGTGTAGGCGGCGCCGAACGCCTCCAGCGCCCACACCTCCATCTCGCCGAAACGCTGGCCACCGAACTGCGCCTTGCCACCGAGCGGCTGCTGGGTGACGAGCGAGTACGGGCCGGTCGAGCGGGCGTGGATCTTGTCGTCGACGAGGTGCAGGAGCTTGAGGATGTACATGTACCCCACCGTCACCTGTTCCTCGAACGGCTCGCCCGTGCGGCCGTTGAACAGCGTCATCTTGCCGGAGGCCTGCTCGCCGACGCGCCGGGACTTGTCGATGTCCATGCGGATGCGCCCTTCGTGGGCGTCCTGCCACTTGACCAGCGCGTTGTCCACGTCTTCGACGGTCGCGCCGTCGAACACCGGCGTGGAGACGTACACGCGGCGGGGGCCGGCGCCCGCGTCGGCTTCCTTGTAGGCCTCGGTGCCGTCGTCGTACCAGCCCTGCGCGGCCGCCCAGCCGAGGTGGGTCTCGAGGATCTGCCCGACGTTCATGCGCGAGGGCACGCCCAGCGGGTTGAGGATCACGTCGACCGGCGTGCCGTCCTCGAGGAACGGCATGTCCTGCTGGTCGACGATCTTCGAGATCACGCCCTTGTTGCCGTGCCGGCCCGCGAGCTTGTCGCCCTCGGAGATCTTGCGCTTCTTGGCGACGAACACGCGCACGAGGTCGTTGACTCCCGGCGGCAGGTCGTCGCCGGCGTCGCGGCTGAACGTCTTGACGTCGATCACCACGCCGCCCTCGCCGTGCGGGACCTTCAGCGAGGTGTCGCGCACCTCGCGCGCCTTCTCCTTGAAGATCGCGCGGATCAGCTTCTCCTCGGCGGTCAGCTCGGTCTCGCCCTTGGGCGTGACCTTGCCGACGAGCAGGTCGCCGGAGATGACCTCGGCGCCCACGCGCACGATGCCGCGGTCGTCGAGGTTGCGCAGCGACTCCTCCGAGCGGTTGGGGATGTCGCGCGTGATCTCCTCCTCGCCGAGCTTGGTCGTGCGGGCGTCGATCTCGTACTCCTCGATGTGGATCGAGGTGAGCTCGTCGTCCTGCACGAGGCGCTTGGACAGGATGATGGCGTCCTCGAAGTTGTAGCCCTCCCAGGACATGAACGCGACCATCAGGTTCTTGCCGAGCGCCATTTCGCCCTTGTCGGTCGAGGAGCCGTCGGCGAGCACGTCCCCGTCCTTGACGGCCTGCCCGGTGTGCACGAGCGGCTTCTGGTGGATCAGCGTGCCCTGGTTGGAGCGCATGTACTTCTGCAGCTCGTACTCGTCCTTCTTGCCGTCCTTGCTCTGAACGACGATCTGGTTGGCGTCGATGTAGTCGACCGTGCCGGCGTTCTTGGCCAGCAGCACGTCGCCGGTGTCGAGCGCCGCGCGGCGCTCCATGCCGGTGCCGACGAGCGGTGCGTCGGCCTTCAACAGCGGCACCGCCTGGCGCTGCATGTTCGAGCCCATCAGCGCGCGGTTGGCGTCGTCGTGCTCGAGGAACGGGATCATCGCGGTCGCCACCGACCAGATCTGCTCAGGCGAGACGTCGATCAGGTCGACATCTTTGGGCCCAACGGTCACGTACTGGCCGGCCTGCGTACGGCACAGGATTTCGGTGCCCTTCAGTTTGCCCGTCTTCTCGTCCACGGGCGTGTTTGCCTGGGCGATCAGCAGCTCCTCTTCCTGGGTCGCGTCGAGGTGACGGACTTCGTCGGTGACCGAGCCGTCCTTGACCACGCGATAGGGCGTCGTCACGAAGCCGTACTCGGAGACCTCCGCGAACGACGACAGCGACCCGATCAGGCCGATGTTCGGTCCCTCGGGCGTCTCGATCGGGCACATGCGCCCATAGTGCGTCGGGTGCACGTCGCGCACCTCGATCGGCGCGCGCTCGCGCGTCAGACCGCCGGCGCCAAGCGCGGACAGTCGCCGACGGTGGGTCAGCCCCGCCAGGGAGTTCGTCTGGTCCATGAACTGGCTGAGCTGCGAGGAGCCAAAGAACTCCTTCAGCGCGGCGACCACCGGGCGGATGTTGATGATCGTCTGCGGCGTGATCGTGTCGGCGTCCTCGGTCGTGAGGCGCTCGCGCACGACGCGCTCCATGCGGTACAGCCCGATCCGGAACGCCTCCTGGATCAGCTCGCCGACGGTCCGCAGGCGCCGGTTGCCGAAGTGCTCGTACTCGTCGAGGTGCTCGGCGACGGGCTCGCGGGGCATGCTGGTGGCCTCGGCCGCGAAGTCCTTGATCTCGACCTCGCCGTCCTCGGGGATGCCCAGGATCTTGGGCAGTCGCACGAGCTCGTTGATCAGGGCGACGATGTCGTCCTTGGTCAGCGTGCGGATGTCGAGGTCGGTTTCCTGCTTCAAGCGCGAGTTGAGCTTGTAGCGACCGACGCGCGTGAGGTCGTAGCGCTTGGGGTCGAAGAACAGCTGGTTGAGCAGCGCCTTGGCGTTGTCGACGCTCGGCGGCTCACCTGGACGCTGCTTCTTGAACAGCTCGATCAGCGCGCCCTCTTCGTTGCGCGTGATCTCGGTGTCGGATTCGATCGTGTTGCGGATGTACAGCGAGTTGTCGAACAGGCGCAGGATCTCCTCGTCGGAGGCGTAGCCCATCGCGCGCAGCAGCACCGTCACCGGCAGCTTGCGCTTGCGGTCGATGCGCACGTACACCTTGCCCTTCTTGTCGATCTCCAGCTCCAGCCACGACCCGCGCGCGGGCATCAGGTTGGCGATGAAGACCTGCTTCTCGCGGTCCTTCGGTTCCATCAGGTACGCGCCCGGGGAGCGCACGAGCTGGGTGACGACCACGCGCTCGGTGCCGTTGATGACGAACGTGCCGCGCTCGGTCATCCACGGGAAGTCGCCCATGAACACCGACTGCTCGCGGATCTCGCCGGTCTCGCGGTTGATGAACGCGACGGTCACGGTCAGCGGGCGCGCGTAGGTGAGGTCCTTCTCGCGGCACTGGTCCAGCGACGCGACGGGCTCGTCGAACGTGAACTCACCGAACTGCACGGCGAGGTTGCCGGTGTAGTCCTCGATCGGCGAGATGTCGTCGATCGTCTCGCGCAGACCGCCGTTCTGTGGGTCGGTCAGCCACGCAAACGAGCGGCGCTGGATGTCAATCAGGTTGGGAACATCAACGGTCTTTTGCAGGCGCGCGAAGCTTCTGCGCGTCCGGAGAGCATCTACAGCAGCCAAGAAATGACTCCTTCGGAGGGCGATACACGGGCAGAGGAGGGCGCCGAAGCGCGACTAAGAAAGATAGCACAGGCCATCCCTACCCTGAAGGGCCGCCAGCGCTCACGGACCCCGCCCCTCGAGAAGTTCGCGTATGTGGCGCGACCTCGGCGCTTCGGGCGGCTGCGACTATCGGCTAGCGGAGGGCACTTTACCGGAAAACGCGCGGATTTGTTAGCGATGGCTAAAGATGTGCGAGGCGGTGCGCCTTGGCGTCGGTGCTCGTCAGACAGCGCGTGCCAGGCACATCCGGGTGACGAAGTCGAGCTCGAGGTGCCCGGCGGCGTCGATGACCTCTGAGACGGCGGACAGCAGGCGAGCCCTTTCGGCCGCAGCGAGCAGGATGTGGTCCTGATGCGTTTCGAGGAGCTCGCGGTACTCGACCGCGGAGTAGCGCGCCGACCACCGGTGCTCATGTACCTGGGCGGCGGTGAACCGCGGGCAATCGTCGATGTCGCTCGCCCAGTCGCCAGCCAGGCGTGTGGGGTGGCTGGCGGGATGCATCGGGAAGTCCGGGGCCAAGCTGGGAACGGCCTGCGCGTAAGCGGCTCGGAGCGCGTCGCGCAGTGGCGTCGTGGCCCACTCGGGGAACGTCCAGATAGCGGCGAGCCAGCCTCCGTCCTGCAGCGCCCCGGCGGCCAGCTCGTAACGAGCTTCCGGCTCGATCCAGTGCCACGCCTGGAACGAGACGACCGCCCGCATGCGCCTTTCAGACCGCCAGTCCTCGAACGCAACCGGCTCGATCTCGACGTTCGCGTACAGGTCGCAGTTGCGGCGGGCAACCGCGGCCATCGCCGGGTCTGGCTCGAGAGCGGTGACCGCGAGACCACGGTCTGCCAGCAGGCGTGTCCCCTTGCCGGTCCCCGCACCAACGTCCAGCACCTCCGCGCCCGGCTGCAGTTGCGCGACGTCGAACAGCATGTCGAGCACGCTCGCCGGGTAGGACGGCCGCGCCCGATCGTAGAGCTCGGCAACCCGCCCGAACGCGAGACGCTGCTCGTCGATGCTCGCGCCGGGCATCAGGCGAGAGTACGTCCAATCGAGCGCCTGCGTGCCGCCAGCGCGCAGGGTCTCGGCCAAGCGAAGCCGTCCCGTCCGACGGTCGCCCACGAAGTCGCGACCGTCGGACGGGACGGCGTAGCGCTTAGTCGCGACCGTCGGACGGGACGGCGTAGCGCTTAGTCGCGACCGTCCGACGGGACCGGCGAAGCGTCACTTCAGCTCGACGCTGGCCCCTGCCTCCTCGAGTTCCTGCTTGAGCTTGTCGGCCTCCTCGCGTTCGACGCCCTCCTTGACCGGCTTGGGGGCCTCGTCTACGAGCGCCTTGGCCTCTTTGAGGCCGAGGCCGGTGGCGGCGCGAACGACCTTGATGACCTGGATCTTCTTGTCGCCGGCGCCGGCGAGAATGACGTCGACGGTGGTGCTCGCTTCTTCCTCGGCGCCGCCCGCGTCGCCGCCGCCCGCTGGCGCGGCGACGGGTGCCGCGACGGCTGCGGCGGACACGCCGAACTCCTCCTCGAGCGCTTTGATCCGCTCGGCGAGCTCGAGCACGGAGATGCCCTTGAGCTCCTCGATCCAATCCTGTGTGCTGGTTGCCATGTGAGTCAGTCCTCCTTGGTCGTCTCGGCGTCCTCGGGCTGGCTCTCAGCCGAGACGTCCGCTTGATTGTCGTCTGCTTGCGCCGGCTCATCTGCGTCCGGCTCCCCCTCGGGGGACGATGCAGTCTGTGTGTCCGCCTCGGCGTTGGGCTCGGCCGCAGCCTCGGGCTCGGGCGCTGCCTCAACCTCGGCCTCGGCCGTGGGCTCGGCATCGGCGTCCGCCGCTGGCGCCGCGGCGGCCGGCTCAGCGTCAGCTGCTGGCGTCTCAGCCTCGGCCTCCGCCGCTGGGGCCTCCTCGGCGGCGGGCGCGGCGGCCTCGGGCGCGGCGGGCGCCTCACCGGCGGGGATCTCGCCGGACTCCTTCTTGGCGTGGACCTGCCCGAGCGCGACGGCGAGGCCGCCGAGCAGCGCGTTGAGCGTGCGCACGAGACCGCCGATGGGCGAGGCGACGATGCCGACGAGCTGGCCGTAGAGGACTTCGCGGGATGGCAGGCGCGAGAGCGAGCGGATCTGCTCGACGTCGAGCGGCGCGCCTTCCATGAGCCCACCCTTGAACGGCAGCAGCTGGGTGGTGCGCGCGTAGTCGGCGACGGTTTTGGCGGCGGTGGCGACGTCGCCGCGTACGAACGTGAGCGCGGTGGGCCCTGACAGGTAGTCCTTGAGCACCTCGGCGCCGGATTGGTCGGCGGCGCGTTCGGTGAGCGAGTTCTTGACGACCTTGAAGGTGGCGTCGGACTCGCGCAGCTTGGCGCGCAGCTCGGCGACCTGCGCGACGGTGATGCCGCGGTAGTCGACGGCGAAGATCGCGTCAGACTCGTCTATGTGGGTCGCGATCTCGGCGATCGCGACGGCCTTCTGGTCTCGGTTCATGGGGCTCCTGTCCCGGGCTTGCGCCACGCGTGAGCGGTGGCTGCCGGGGGTCTCTGGTGGCCTGGGGTGAGATTGACGCTAGGCGGCGATGGTAGCCGCGGGCGCCTCCTCGATGATTTCACGTGTCTTCGATGGGTCGACCTTGACGCCGGGGCCCATGGTCGAGGCGAGCGTGATCGAGCGCAGGTAGCGGCCTTTGGCGGCGGACGGCTTGGCGCGGACCAGCTCTTCGATCACGGCGGCGTAGTTCTCGAGCAGCTGGCGCTCGTCGAAGCTGACCTTGCCGATGATGAGGTGGACGATGGCTGTGCGGTCGGTGCGGTACTCGACCTTGCCGGACTTGGACTCTTCGACGGCTTTGGCGACGTCCATCGTGACGGTGCCGACTTTGGGGTTGGGCATCTTGCCGGAGGGGCCGAGGATGCGCCCGAGCTGGCCGACGACGGACATCATGTCGGGGGTGGCGATGGCGACGTCGAAGTCGTCGAAGCCCTCTTGGATGCGCTTGGCGAGGTCCTGGGCGCCGACGACGTCGGCGCCCGCGTCTTCGGCCTCCTTGGCCTTGTCGCCCTGGGCGAAGACGGCGACCTTGACGTTCTTGCCGAGGCCGTTGGGCAGCGCGATGGTGCCGCGCAGCTGCTCGTCGGCGTGGCGCACGTTGAGGCCGGTGCGCACGTGCACCTCGACGCTCTCGTCGAACTTGGCGCCGCCCAGCCCGCGCACGAGCGCGATCGCCTCGGACGGCTGGTACTCGTGCTCGCGGTCGACCTTTGCCAGCAGCTCGGAGTAGCGCTTGCCGTGGCCCCTCATGACGCGACCTCCACTCCCATCGAGCGGGCGGTGCCGGCGATGATCTTGGCGGCCTGGTCGACGTCGTGGGCGTTGAGGTCGTCGAGCTTGCGCTCGGCGATGTCGCGCAGCTGCTGCTGGGTGATGGTGCCGACCTTCACGCGGTTGGGCTCGCCGGAGCCCTTGTTGATTTTGATCGCCTGGCGGATCAGCACGGCGGCGGGCGGCGTCTTGGTGACGAACGTGAACGAGCGGTCCTCATAGACGGTGATCACGACGGGGATGACGGTGCCCGTTTCGCTCTGCGTCTGCGCGTTGAACGCCTTGCAGAACTCCATGATGTTGATCCCGTGCTGACCCAGCGCGGGGCCGACCGGCGGGGCGGGACTCGCCTGCCCGGCGTTCGCCTGCAGCTTGATCGTTGTGAGGACCTTCTTGGCCATAGGTGCTTGAGCTTATCTCGTGGGTTCGTGTGGGCTTGTTTGGGGCGCTAACCGGCTGAGCGGGTCGAGGGTCAAGTCAGGCAAGGACGCAGTGAGCGAAGTGTGCTCTGCACACGAGCGATCGAGGACGCCGCCTGACGCAGGCCATCGGCCCGCTCAGAGCTTCTTGACTTGGTCGAACTGAACTTCCACGGGAGTCTCCCTGCCGAAGATAGATACCAGCACCTTGAGCCGGGCGGCGTCCTCGTTGATCTCGGAGATCTCGCCGGAGAAGTCGGACAGGGGGCCGGAGACGACCTTGACGGACTCGCCGATCGTGAACTGGGCGCGCGCGCGGGTGGCGGTGGCGACCTCCTTGTGCAGCAGCCGGTCGACCTCGCCCTGGGTGAGCGCGACGGGCTCCTGGGAGGCGCCGACGAAGCCGGTGACGCCGGGGGTGCCCTTGACGACGCCCCATGAGTCCTCGTTGAGCTCCATGTTGACGAGCACGTAGCCGGGCATCGTGCGCTTCTCGACGGTGACCTTCTGGTTGTCCTTCATCTCGGACACGGCTTCGGTGGGCACGACGACGGAGCGCACGGCGCGCTGCTGCCCGAGCGACACGACGCGGTGCTCGAGGTTGTGCTTGACCTTGTTCTCGTGGCCGGAATATGTGTTGACGACGTACCAGCGAAACATTCAGAAGCTCCTGGGCGTTACGGAAAGATGGCAGATGGAGGTGGGCTGACCGTCTGACGTCCGAGGATCGAGCAGATCAAGGACGCCGCGAGGGAAGTGTGCTCGGCACACGACCGAGTGAGGACGCCGATATGCGCAGGTCATCGGGCGTCAGAGGACAAATTCGACGATTTCCTTGGCGACATAGTCGGCGAGGCCAAGGTAGAGGCCGGCGATCGCGACGAACCCGAGCACGACGGCCGTCGCTTGGGTGACCTGCCGGCGGTCGGGCCACTGCACGCGCTGCAGCTCGGCCCAGCTGGCGCGCAGGAAGCCGATCGCGCGGTTGCCGCCGCGCAGCGGAGCACCGGACGGGCGCGCGACCTCGCCACCGCCACCTGCACCGCCGCCTCCGCCACCAGCGGCCCCTCCGCCTCCGGGACCCTGCGGCTCCTGGAGCGCGTCCTCGGTGGCGTGGTCGAAGTCGTCCTCGTCGAGGAGGTCGGCCTCGGGCGCGAGCGGTACGCCACCGGCGCCGCGCACGAGCGCGGCGTCGAACTCGTCGACCTCGGCGCCGGCGTGGTCGAGCGCACCGGGCAGGTCAGCGCGCTCGATCGTGCCGGGCGCGGGCGCGTGCGTGGGCGTCTGCTCGGCGGCGGCGCCGTCGGCAGCGACGGGCCGGCGGACAGCCGCACCACCGCCGCCGCGTGCGCGGCGTTGCTTTGCACGTTTGCGATCACGAGCCACAGCAGCGCTCCCGCGCTAACGGGTCTCCCGATGGCTGGTGTGGCAGCGACACCAGCGGCAGTACTTGCGCAGCGTGATCCGATCGGGATTGTTGCGCTTGCTCTTGTTTGTCTGGTAGTTGCGACGCTTGCACTCCTCGCATGCGAGGGTGACAGCAATTCGTACGTCTCCGCGGGCCATAGATCGAAATCCCTGCGTGGTCGTGGACGGGCGGCTCTGGGCGAAGAAAAACCCCGCCCAGGCGCGAGGTCTCAAGCAGTCTAGCGCGCTTTGCGTCCGATGGAACCCGACGGCGCGGGCGCGTGCGAGCAAGCTTGACGCGGGGCGGCGTAAACCGCGAAGTTCGCGCCGCCCCGCCCGTCATTCTGTTCCCAACCGCCCCCAACCAGCCGGTGGCGATCGGCGGCGCCCACTCATCCAAAGAAGGAGACACGTGCCATGCACCTGCCCGAGCCGATCCCCCCGAGCGCCCACGACGAGTCGTTCGCTGGCGTCACGTACCACATCCGCGGCGAACTGGTGCCGGAGCTGCAGATCGAGATCGCCGACCGTGCGGTGATGTTCGAGCACCACGTGCTGCTGTGGAAGGAGACGCAGCTGAACGTCGAGCTGAAGAAGCTGCCGGGGGCGATCAAGCGCAAGATCGCGGGCCTGGAGTTCTTCGTGACGCGCACGTCGGGCTCGGGGCGGATCGCGTTCTCGCGCGACTCGCCGGGCCAGTGCGTGCCGATGCACCTGCGCCAGGGCGAAGGCCTGGACGTGCGCGAGCACCAGTTCATCGCGGCGACGGACAACCTGGACTACAGCTTCGAACGGATCAAGGGCGTGCAGAGCATGCTGCTGGGCGGCTCGGGCTTCTTCATGGACAAGTTCCGCGCGAGCGACGGCGACGCGCTGGTGTGGCTGCATGGGCACGGCAACGTGTTCCTGGTCCAGCTCGACGACGGCGAGCAGCTGGACGTGGAGGCGGGCGCGTGGCTGTACAAGGATCCGACGGTGAAGCTGGAGGCGGTGACGATGGGCCTGAAGACGGGCATCTTCGGCGGCGGCGGCAAGCTCACGTGGAACCGCTTCACGGGCCCCGGCCGGCTGGCGATCCAGACGCTGTTCATCGCGCCGCTGGAGGGGATCGAGACGAACACGAGCGCGGCGGCGACGGGCGGCGTGGCGGGCGCGCTGATCAGCGGCCTCGTCAAAGGCTGACGCGAACGACATCTTTATGAGGCCCCTCACGGGGCCGGCTCGGGTCGCGTGCTGGCGCTGACTACTCGTACAGCGTGAGCGTGGCGAGGATCACGTAGAGCGCGACCAGCGCCCAGCCCTCGAATTCGGCGGCCTCGCCGTCGCCGGTGACCTGCCAGAGGCCGAGCGCGGTGAGCGCGAGCGCGCCGATGTAAACGGGCGCCAAGGCGAACGTGAGCGTGGTGTTCAGCGCGAAGGACACGAGCACGAGCAGCGGGAACAGGAACGCGGCGATCTGCGCGACCGAGTTTTTGACGACGGAGATCGCGAGGTCGGAGCGACCCTTCCATGCGAGCACGAGGCCGGCGGTGTTCTCGACGGCGTTGCCGGCGATGGCGACGATCACGAGGCCGGCGAACGCTTGGGAGATGTGCAGGATGGTGATCGCAGGCTCGAGGCCGTTGACGAACCAGTCGGACACGAACGCCGAGCCGCCGCCGGCGACGATCAGCAACACGAGCGTCAGCCGCAGCGACAGCCGCGGGGCTGAGGCGGGTGGCGCTTTGCCGCGCGGGATCACGCGATCCCATAGTTCGGTCGCGCTCGGGCTCGCGGCCGTGCCCGCCGGCTCCTGCGGCTCCGGCGGCCCCGGCAACTCCGCCGGCTCCTGCGGCTCCTGTGGTTCCGGAGGCTCCTGCGCGCCGGGCAGCACGTCTGCGCGCAGGTAGGGCACGACCCACGTCGTGTAGACGACCAGCAGGCAGATGGCGCCGACGATCGAGATCGCCTTGACGTGGTGGCTGGCGGGGTCGTGCGAGGCGAGCGACAGGCCGAGCAGCACGATGATGAACACGGTCACCTGCAGCAGCGTGGCGGTGTCCCTGGGCAGGCGCTTGGAGAAGCGCATCAGCCCGTCGGGCGCGCGGCGCGCGCCGACGACGATCACCAGGCCGAGCACGAGCAGCGCGTTGGCGAGCACCGAGCCGACGATCGCCGTCTGCGCGACCACCAGCTCGCCCTTCTGTAGCGCGAAGATCACGACGAACAGCTCCGGCAGGTTGCCGAGCGTCGACTGCAGCAACCCGGTGACCCCGGGCCCGAAGCGCTCGCCGAGCTGCTCGGTGGCGAACGACACCACCCACGCGAGCCCGGCCAGCGCGAGCGTCGCCAGCGCGAAGCGCGGCACCGCCGACCACGTCCCGTAGTTGGCGACGCCCGCCAGCGCGGTCAGCGCGGCGATGATCGACAGGGCGGTGCGCTCGAGGGGAGTGGTGCCGGCCATGGCGCGCTCGCGACAATAGCCCGCTGGCCCGACGCGCCCACCCGCGCGACTCCCCTGCCGGGCCCGACGCCCGCCACCCCTCCGCCGGCACGCTGCCGGGGGCGCGCGCCGATACGCTCCGTGCCGATGCGACTTGCCACCTTCCTGCCCCCCGGCTCAGAGACGCCCCGCGCGGGCGAGGTGCGCGAGGAGGATGGCGCGCTGCGGGTGTTCGCCTACGCCCAGGAGCAGTTGACGATGCTCGAGCGGCTGGCCGACCTGGAGGAGGCGCTGCCCGTCGAGAGCCGCTCGTGGGCCCTCGCCGAGGTGACGCTGCTGGCGCCCGTGCCCACGCCGCGTGCGATCTTCGGGATCGGCCTCAACTACGCCGATCACGTGCACGAGACCGGCGGCGAGGCCCCTGCGCAGCCGCTCGTGTTCATGAAGCTGCCGTCCTCCGCCGCGCCGCCGGACGCGCCTGTGCACTGCCCCGCGGTCGTCAAGCGCCTGGACTACGAGGGCGAGCTCGCGGTGATCATGGGGCCCGGGCGCGCCGTCGCCGGCTACGCCGTCGCCGACGACGTCACCGCGCGCGACCTGCAGGGCCGCGAGCCGCAGTGGACGCGCGCCAAGGGCGCCGACGGCTTCTGCCCGTACGGCCCGTGGATCACCACCGCCGATGAGATCCCCGACCCGCACACGCTCGCGCTGCGCACGTGGGTCAACGGCGAGCTGCGCCAGGACTCCAACACGTCCAACCTGATCTTCTCGGTGCCCGAGCTGATCGAGTTCATCTCAGAGACGTGCACGATGCAGGCCGGCGACGTGATCCTCACCGGCACTCCCTCCGGCGTCGGCCTCGGCCAGGACCCGCCCGTCTTCCTTGCCAGCGACGACGTCGTTCGCATCGAGATCGATCTGCTCGGCGCGATCGAGCACTCCGTGGCCTAGCGCTCAGTGGCTCTCGAGCACGCGGTCGATCAGGCCGTACTCGCGCGCCTGCTCGGCCGTGAAGAAGCGGTCGCGCTCCATGTCGTGGCGAACCTCGGCCGTCGGTTTGCCCGTGCACTCCGCGTAGATCTCATCGATCCGCTCGCGCACCTTGAGGATCTCGCGCGCATGGATCTCGATGTCCGTCGACTGGCCTTCGAAGCCCGCCGACGGCTGGTGGATGAGGATCCGCGAGTTCGGCAGCGACGCGCGCTTGCCCTTCGTACCGCCCGCCAGCAGCAGCGAGCCCATCGACATCGCCACGCCCACGCACATCGTCGCGATGTCCGGCTTGATGAAGTTCATCGTGTCGTAGATCGCCAGGCCCGAGTAGATGCTGCCGCCCGGCGAGTTGATGTAGATCGAGATGTCCTTTTCGGGGTCCTCGCTCTCCAGGTGCAGCAGCTGCGCCACCACCAGGTTCGCCACCTGGTCGTCGATCGGCGTGCCCAGGAAGATGATCCGCTCGTTGAGCAGCCGCGAGTAGATGTCGAACTCGCGCTCGCCGCGCGCCGTCCGCTCGATCACCATCGGAATCAGTGGCATCGCCCCACCCTAGCGTGCGCGACAGCGCCTCCTCGGGCGTGCGCCTCCACGAGGCTCGCCACCGCCCGCCCACTGGGCTGCGCGCTGGCCGCATGTGCGAGTTCGGGCGGATTGCGTCGGGGTACGGATCGAGGCGACGATGGATTACCTCTGCCTCGACAGTCTGGAGCTGCCATGAACTCTCGCCCCGCTCGCTCGCGCCCCGCCCGCTCTCGCCTCGCCCGCGCAGACCTGCGTCCATCGCGGAGCATCCTCGCGGTCGTGCTGCTGATCGGGCTCGTGTTCGCAGCCTCCGCAGCCGCGATGACCAGCCACGCCGGCTGGCCCGCCAACCAGCACCTGGTGATGGACAAGGGCCCCGCGGGGCGCCACAACACGCTCACCGGCAGGCCGCACGTCCACAACTACCTGCTCGGCGGCTACGGCGATGACACGATCTACGGAGGCGAAGCCGGCGACGTCATCTGGGGCGACTACCACCCGTCCGGCTGGCCGTCCTTCCAGACCGCCGTCATCCACGCCGGCGACGGCCCCAACTTCATCTACGCCAACGACACCGTCAACTACGTCTGGACCGGCACCAACCCGCAGACGGTCGTCCACGCGCACGAGGACTCCGGCGTGATTCATTGCGAAAACCCGCACATCGTCGTCTTCACGAGCCACCACGCGCTGCCGCACTACAAGCTCGACGGCTGCCGGCACATCAGCTTCTACTCCGTCGGCTACTGACGCCCTCCCACCAAGCGAGGTCTCTCCTCGCACCTACGGCGATCTCGTCCTCAGAGAGTCGCGAGCCACCTCGCCGGGGCAAAAAAAGACCCGGCCCACGAGGGGCCGGGTGGTATAGACGTGCAGTATATCGGAACGAATGCCCAACAAGTCAAGCTCTCCGGCTCGATGTTTCCTACCAGCCAATTGGCTTTGCGTAGGCGCCTACCGGGTTTCGGAGTTGGTGCGCCCGAAAGTCGGCAGCACGCAGTTTGGTCCACCAATGCCCTCCGACTCCATCATCGGGCTTGCCCCGTAGGTCGCCCGCCAGAAAACTGCTGGACGGATTGACGGTGCCGACGGGCACACGCCCTCGAGCTTGAACCAGAGGAAGTCGGAGATCGCTGTCATTCGAGATCACGATCGCTGCATCGATGTGCTTCTGGAGAACATCGAGCAGGAGGTGCGCCGCGACGTTGACGTCGGACCCCTTCTCCTCGCGACGAGCATGAGACACCATGAAAATGGCGTCGCGCACCGGACGGTCCGACGCATCCTTCACGAGGACTGGCGGAGCCGAGCGGGTCAGGACCGGTCGCCCATTGCGGTCGGGCGTGGCAAGCGGAGCCTGCTTGACACGCGATACATACGAGCCGTACTCGATCAGGTCGACGGCTTTGGCGGCGAGCAAAGCCTTTATGTAGACGTCCTGATCGGCTGCGCCCGACGGATTGTCCGCACCACTGATTCGCGCTGTGCAGTAGACAATACGGGTGACGGTGCATCCCGGCCAAGCAGCGAGCTGGTTGGCGAGCCCCCGCAGATCGATCCACCGCCATCCCGGTTTTCCCTGGCCGCACAAACCGCGCGCACCGTAATAGAGATTGAAACCGTCGATGTAAACGCCGACCCTCATCAGCCGACAGCGTATTCGACTCAGCGGACTTCTTAAGGGTCGACGTCGACCGGCGAGCAGCAGGCCTCAGGCACCCACGAGACAGATGCCCGTCCACGCTTAGCAAGCCTTTACGCATGGGCTGGCGCGGCCTTTAGGAGGCGCATGCACAATCTCCACAGCCGGACATTCGCAGCCACGGGGAGGACACGATGAGACACAGGCTCAAACACAAGCTCCTGATCGGCGTTGCCGTCGTCGCCGTTGCCGGCGGCGTGACCACCGCCGTCGTCATGGCCGCGCAGCCGGCCGCCTCTCACCACCGGGGCGGCACGCTCGCGACCGCCGCCGGCTATCTCGGCTCGACTCCCGCGCAGCTGCGCGGCGAGCTGCGGTCGGGGAAGTCGCTCGCAGCGATCGCGGACGCCGCGCCCGGTAAGTCCGAAGCCGGGCTCATCGCCGCGCTCGAGGCCGCCAGCAAGCAACGCCTCGCCGCCGCCGCCGCCAACCTGCCTCGCCTGATCGCAGCCGAGGTCGACCGCGCCGGCGGGCCCGCCGCTCGGCACGGGCGCGCGGGCGCGCACGTCGCCGGGCGCGGTCACGCGCTCGCGGCAGCCGCCGGCTACCTCGGCCTCAGCACGACCCAACTGCGCGGCGACCTGCGTTCGGGACACACGCTCGCTCAGGTTGCCAAGGAAACCGCCGGCAGGTCCGAAGCGGGCCTGATCGAAGCGCTCGTCGCCGCCAGGAAGGCGGCGCTGGCCACCAAGGTCAAGGCCGGCAGGATCACCCCCGCGCAGGCCGCCAGCGTCCCCGTCCCCGTTCTCGTCAAGCGCGTCACCGCCGAGGTCAACCGCGCTCGCCGCTAGTTCGCCGGCGCTCCCCGCAACGCACCTGAGCCGACGCCGGCAAGCCCCACCGGCGTCGCGTCAGATGTTGACCGAGCGCATCCCATTCTCGTCGTAGCGCGCGCCCGTCGCCGTCGGCACGGCCTCGGCGATGCGCGCGACCTCATCGTCGCTCAGCGCCACGTCCGCCGCCGCGAGGTTCTCCTCCAGGTAGGACACGCGCTTGGTGCCGGGGATCGGCACGACGTGCTCGCCGCGGTGCAGCACCCACGCCAGCGCCAGCTGCCCGGGCGTCAGCCCTTTCTCGACGGCCAGCTCGCGCACGCGCTCCGCGAGCTTGCGGTTCGCCAATAGGTTCTCGCCCGTGAAGCGCGGCCCGTAGCGGCGGAAGTCGCCCTCGTCGAGCTCCTCCGGCGAGCTGAAGCGGCCCGACAGGAAGCCGCGCCCCAGCGGCGAGTACGCCACCAGCGCGATCCCCAGCTCGTCGAGCGTCGGCATGATCTCCTGCTCGACGTCGCGCGTCCACAGCGAGTACTCGGTTTGCACGGCCGTGATCGGGTGCACCGCGTGCGCGCGGCGGATCGTCTGCGCGCTCGCCTCCGACAGCCCGAGGTGGCGGACCTTGCCCGCGGCGACCAGCTCCGCCATCGCGCCCACCGTCTCCTCGATCGGCGTGTCCGGGTCGACGCGGTGCTGGTAGTACAGGTCGATGTGCTCCACGCCCAGGCGCTGCAGCGACGCGTCGCACGCCGCGTGCACGTACTCTGGGCGGCCGTCGATCGAGCGGACCAGCGTGCCGTCGGGCCCCGGCTCGATCTTGATCCCGAACTTCGTCGCGAGGAACACCTGATCGCGGCGGTCTTTGATCGCGCGGCCGACCAGCCGCTCGTTCGTGTGCGGCCCGTACATGTCCGACGTGTCCAGGAAGTTGCAGCCGAGATCGAGCGCGCGCTCGATCGTGCGCAGCGACTCCCCTTCGTCGCTCGTCCCGTAGAACGCCGACATGCCCATGCAGCCGAGGCCGATCGCGGAGACCTCGGGACCGTCCGGTCCGAGCGTGCGAGTGATCATTGCGCCTCCCCTTCTGTCGGTTCCAGTCGTCGGCGCCTCCGGTATAGCAACCTCCGCGACCCGCGCCGCCTCGAGCTCCGCGATCCCAGCATCGAAGGGCGATCCCCGCTCGCACTCGCCGGCGCGCCGGCGGGATAAGCTGGGCAGCCGTGTTCCCGCTGAACCTCCCCAACGTGCTGACCGTGCTGCGCATCATGCTCGTGCCCGCGCTCGTCGTCGCGCTGCTCGGCAACACGCCCGACGGCGACGTGATCGCCGCGATCGTCTTCGCGCTCGCGTCGCTCACCGACTTCATCGACGGCTACCTCGCCCGCGCGCGCGACTCGATCACGACGTTCGGCAAGCTCATGGACCCGCTCGCCGACAAGCTGCTGATCGTCGCCGCGCTGATCTCGCTCGTCTCCCTGCACCGCCTCGCAGCGTGGATCGCGATGGTGATCATCACGCGCGAGCTCGCCGTCACCGTCCTGCGCCTCGGCGCCACGCAGGCCGGCGTCGTCATCGCCGCGAGCATGTTCGGCAAGGTCAAGACGTGCCTGCAGATCCTCGCCATCCTCGCCGTCATCGCGGTCCACGGCCAGCCCGCGTGGGTCAGCGCGCTGCTGTACCTCACCGTGCTCGTCACCGTGCTCTCCGGACTCGACTACTTCTTCGGCCTGCGCCGGCAGCTGCAGCAGGTCCAGCACGCGCCCGATCCGCACTAGTTTCGTCGCGGCGCACGCCGTATAACCATTGCTATACGGCGTTCGCCTCGGAGGCCTTACGGACCGGACCCGGCCGCTACGCGCGCGTACCCGCGTTGAGCCACTCGTCGAGCGTCGTCTGGTGTGTGCTTGGCGCACCGGAGTCGATCTCGGCGCGCAGCTCGGAGAGCAGGCCGTGGCGCTCGGCGACGACGTTGTGCTGGTGGATCGTCTCGAGGTTCTCCTGGCGGGCGGAGACGAAGCTGGCGCCGTCGAGGTCGGTGAAGGTGCTGACGACGCCGGCGATCATCTCGCGCACGCAGTCCTCGACGAAGCGCGGGCGCCGGTGCGCCTTTTCGACCACCTCGACCTCGTCCGCGCGCTTCATCAGCTCGTAGATCTCCGATGACATGCTCGACTCGGCGATCTCGAGCAGCGTCGCCGCGTCGATCTCCGCGCCGCACCCCTCGGTGCAGCCGATCTGCAAGGTCGCGAGGCCGCGCTGGTTGTGTGTGGCGACGGGCACGCTGTCGAGGATCTGGTCGATCTGCTCGGTGGAGAAGTCCTGGGCGAGCAGCCGCTCGCGTGCGCGCGCCGCGACCAGCTCCTGCGCGCACGGACACGCGGTCATGCCCGTCGCGGAGACCCCGACGGTGCCGCGCGTGCCGTGCTCGAACGCGACGGCGCGGCCGTGCAGCGTGTAGATCTCCTGCGTGAGGATGCCTGACACGGGCGCTGGCCTGTGCTCGGGGTAGCGCGCCGCGATCGTCACCTCGGCGCGCTCGGCGCCCTGACGCGCGCGCACGAGCTCGGCGATGTGGCGCGCGAGCGTCTCCGCGCGGAACGGCGACTCGCTGAGGACGACCTCGCCGATCGCCTCGTTGACGACCTCGTCGAAGCGCGACATGTGGGCGCCCTTCTGGTCGCGGCCGAGATCGACGTAGCAGTCAAGGCGCGCCAGGAACAGCTCGTCGTGGATGCGCACGACCTTCTCCACGCCGCTGACGCCCACCCGCGAGAGCCCCACCGGGATCCCGGGCTCGCGTGCTTGGACGTCGTCGCCCGCTCCCCTGGTGGGAGACAGCGTGGAGGTCGGCCGAGTCGCCCGCACCGCGGCCAAGCGTAGCGCGCGTGCCGCTCGCCGCCGGGCGAACAATGCGAAGGTGACTCCCCCATCTTGAATTTCTGGTATCAATCGCCACTCAACTCATCGAGCAAAACGCAACGCACGGGAGGCTTAGCGGAGAGGCTGGGGAGGTCGGAGCGGGATTTTCCTGTTCCGATGAAGTCGGATGAGTCGATGGAGGGCCAGTGAGCGAGAGGCTTGAGGGTCTGTTGGGGACCGCGGACACAGCCGTGGTTGAGCTGGAGGAGCTGCAGGGGATCATCGCCGAGTCCCAGGAGAGGGGATTCGTGACGGCGGATGCGTTGACGAACGCGCTGGAGGAGGCGGAGCTCTCCGGCCAGCAGACGCATGAGCTGCTGAGCTACCTGGAAGAGCATGGGGTCGAGGTGCTCGCCGCGGGCGAGTCCGCGCCCGAGCTGCATCCGCACGGTCCCGCGGCGACGACTTCGCATGATCGCGAAGGCGACGATCCGCTCGCCGGGCGTACGCCCGAGCACGCGCTGGTGGTCGCGGACGAGCCCGACGAGGAGGGCGAACGCGGAAGCGAGCTGCACGCGCGCCTGGAGGAGCTGAGGCGGCCGGACGTCGACCTCGCGGCCGAGCCGAGCCTCGACTCGCTGCGGCTGTACCTGCGCTCGATCGGGCGCGTGCCGCTGCTGAGCGCCGAAGAGGAGGTGGCGCTGGCCAAGCGCATCGAGCGCGGCGACGTCGCCGCGAAGCAGCACATGGTCGAGGCCAACCTGCGCCTCGTCGTGTCGATCGCGAAGGGCTACGTCGGCCGCGGGCTGACGCTGCTCGACCTCATCCAGGAGGGCTCGCTGGGGCTGATCCGCGCGGTCGAGAAGTTCGACTACCGCCGCGGCTACAAGTTCTCGACGTACGCCACCTGGTGGATCCGACAGGCGGTCACGCGCTCGCTCGCCGACAAGGGACGCACGATCCGCATCCCCGTGCACATGGTCGAGCGCCTGAACAAGCTGATCCACGCCGAACGGCGGCTGATCCAGCAGCTCGGGCGCGAGCCCAACCCGACGGAGCTCGCCGACGAGCTCGACTGCACGGTGCGCGAGGTGCGCGACATCATGCGCATCACCCAGCAGCCGATCTCGCTCGAGAAGCCGGTCGGCGAGGAGGACGACTCGGCGCTCGCCGACTTCGTCGAGGACGTCTCCGCGGAATCGCCGTTCGAGATCGCCTCGGAGGCGCTGCGCCGCGAGAACGTCACGCGCGTGCTCGCCTCGCTGCCGCGCCGCGAGCGCGAGGTCATCGAGATGCGCTACGGCATCGTCGGCGGGCGTTCGCGAACGCTCGAGGAGGTCGGCCGCGCGTTCAACATCACGCGCGAGCGCGTCCGCCAGATCGAGAACCGGACGTTGAAAAAGCTGCAGACGCTGCCGGAAGCGCAGCAGCTGCGCGAGGCGTCCTGAGCGCGTCCGGCCGTCGCGGCACACCGTCGCGGCACGCCGTGGCGTCGCGGCACACGCGCGGCGGCAACCGACCGACCGATATTGCTCTTGCGTCGGGCGTATAACCATCGCTATACACCCGACGCCGAGCAAACCATGAGCCCCACCCCGCACCGCGTTCCCTAAACTGACGAACCCCTGGCGGGGTTCCCGAGCGGTCAAAGGGGACGCGCTGTAAACGCGTTGGCTCTGCCTTCGGAGGTTCGAATCCTCCCCCCGCCATGACCGCCCGTGCAAAACACGGGCGGCAACTCGGTCACGCCCCCGAGCGCGGTAGCCACCGCCTCGTCTACGGTGGCGCTAATCCTTACGTTGCTGTGGACGCGGTCGTATTCGACGCGCAAGGCAAAGGCGTTGAAGACCGAACGCTGGGTGTCGGGCTCGGCATCCCGCAGGGCGTCGCTTAGGTTAGGCAGGGCAGCCAGATTCTCGGCTAGCTTCGCGTGGTCGGTCCGCACTTCCGGCGCCAGCGCGGACAACGCGGCTTGATGGGTTTCGCGGCTGGCTTTCAATTCTTCTATTCGAGCCTGCACCGCCTGTGGATCGACTCCTGCCTCCAGGCCGCGTACTTGGGCGGCGATGGCAGCGTCCGTATCGGCGATCTGGCGGGTCAGCCGCGTCCGCGTCTCGCGGTCGGGGTTGGGGCTCGGCTGGGTATCGAGCTGCTTGGCGAGCAAGTCCATTCGCGACGCACCGAACACACGCTGCTCGAAGAAATCGAGCACCAGCGGCAGGAGCGTGTCCTCACGGACGCTGCACCACTGCCCGTGGCCGGGAATTGCCGCTGCCTCCTGGCGCCCGTACTGGCGACCGTAGTCGCAGCGCATATAGATGTAGCCGAGCGTGTTGGTGCCAAACATGGCGAGCGGCTCGTGGCCCGAGGCGCACTTGGCAAAGCCGGAGAGCAGGTAGGTCCGCTGGCCTTTCCGCGGCGGGCGTCGGGATTTGGCGGTGAAGCGTGCCTGTGCTGCATCGAATAGCGGCTGGGCGATGATCGCGGGATGCTCCACCTCGCTGAGAACCCAGTCCTCGGGGTCGCGGCGGCGTGCCCCTCCTTCGCCTCGTTCGCGCTTGAGGCTGTGGTCGGTGCGATCCCATACGAGCCGACCTGTGTAGACGGGGTTCTGCAGGATCGCGCGGATCGTGGATTTGGCCCACTTGCGCCGGACGTTGCGGGTCGTGTTGGTGTGGACCGGCGATGGGACGCCTTCGGCGTTCAGGCGGTCGGCGATCGCCATCGTGCCGAGGCCGTCGTCGCTCCACCAGCGATAGATCCGTTGGACGACTGGCATCTGCTGGGGGTCGGGTGCGAGCCGGCTCTTCCTGTCGCCTTTGGCGGCACGAGCTGGGACGGGGTGCGGCTCGTGTTCGAGGCGGTAGCCGTACGGCGCGCGTCCGCCGCACCTGTAGCCATTCTTGATGTTTTGCGCCTGGCCTCGTCGGGTTTCGACTTTGATCTGGTTGCGCTCGTGCTCATCGATGGCTTGTTTGATCGCGATCTCAAGCTGCGAGCTGCCGCCGCTCTCGTAGACGACAGGCACGCCGAGGCGTCGCAGGTCTCGTTCGAACAAGGCCGCATCCACTCGATCGCGCGCGAGCCGGCTGGTGCTGTACACGACGACCTGATCGAAGCGACGCGTGGCAGGATCGCGCGCCTCCGCAATGAGTTCGAGCAAGCCAGGCCGCTGGTCATGGCTCCCGCTCTCCACGTCGAACCATTCGGCCGTGATCGTGCCACCGAGAGGTTGGATCTTGCGCTCGCACGCGTGCAGTTGGGATGGACGGGCGAGCGTTACATCCTGCCTATCGTCAGTGCTCAGTCGTCCGTAGAACGCGAAGCGCATCTCGTCACGCCCTCTCTAGCCACATCGCACGGGGGCAGTAGCAGCGCCCGAAGTGCCGCCAACTGCTGACCCTGGCGTTCCAGCTCGGTAGGAGCCACGTGCAGCTCGTGCGTCGGCCTGAGCGTCCTGTCGCGGTAGTTTGTTCCTGCATGGGAGGCGTCATCTCCTGTGTCGGGCCGGGGGCGTTGCTGCGTCGCCCGGCCGCTTTGTTTGTATGCGCCAACGTTAGCTCGACCGAGCGTCGAACGCGACCGATTTCGTCTGTTTCCGCATGCCCGGCTTTCCTCGGCTCTCGCCTCTCGCTTAGCGGATCGCTCGCTCATTGGCTAGCCCTCCTGGCTTGAGGCTGTGAAGGCAGGCGCTGCTCCACTCGCGCGAGAACCCTTGGAATGCCTGGTTGGGGTTCTCGCTCGGTCGACGGCGGCGCTTGCCGGGGACGTGACCTGGGTCTAGGTGGGCGGGCCGGTCCCACTGCATGCCGTTGCAGGCGATGCCGCAGGGCGGGTCGGTGATGACGGCATCGACGCTCGCGGCCTGGAGTGTCGGGAGGACTTTCAGGCAGTCGGCGTGCCGGATCTGCCAGCGTCGCCGTCGTGGGGTTTGTTTGGGTTGTGGCATGGTCACCTCTCCTTGGTGGTCTTGCGGGGGTTGCGGAAGGCGAGGACGTCCTCGTGGCAGACGAGCTGGGTTGCAGCTCATGGTCTTTCCTCGTGTGGTTGGGGTTGGCCGAGCCAGTCGACGGGCTGCTCGGGGTGCTGTGCGGTGACGAAGATGGGCGCGAACGGGCCTTTGCTTTCGAGGTCGGCGAGCGCCACGAACGAGACGGGGATCGCCCCGGCGCGTGCGGGGTCGGAGGCGTGCAGCGCGAGCGTCCGTTGCAGCCGCTGGCTCATGCGGGCGCGCGACTGATCGGCGAGCACGACCAGGAGGTGCGGCCACGACCTGTAGTAGCTGCGCCACAACGGCTCGGCCGAATTGTCAGCGGACGCGGTGAAGTGGCGGAGCCTCGCGTAGCGGGTGATCTTGCTCGCGAGCTGCTCCGCTGAGAGGGTGCCGCGATCGAGCTCGACGAAGCGTTGGTGCAGCGCGAGGCCGCCGTCGCTCCCGGCTTGCAGGTAGGTCAGCAGGGCGTCGGCGATCACGAGCTCGGCGGGCCTTCGCCCGCGCGCGAGCGTGATCGGGTGCGCGACCTCGTTGCGCCACGAGTCCGGGCCGCACTCGTCGCCGAGCTGTCGCGCGGCGCGCACGAACGCGACGCCGACCTGATTGACGGCGACCGTGTGGGCCTTCAGTGGCCCTTCGGCCTGCTCGCGGGTGGCGACCTTCCGTCTGACCTCCGCGACTGCGCCGGTCGTCTCGACGGCGTCCGCGCCGCTGTCGGTCACGAACCACAGCGAGAGGCGTCGCGGGCTTCGGACGCGGTCGACGAGCTCGCGGCGCTCGAGTAGCGCCAGCACGGTTCTCGTCCATCGCGCTCCGGCCGAGGGCGTGTAGAGGTCGTGCAGCTGCGTCGTGCTGAGCAGCCGGTGCTGGTAGATGCCGGCGAGCATCGACGTCGCGATCGTCGGGAGAGGGCGTGGCGGGCTCACGCTCGACCGCCAGCGACTGCGGGCCGCCGCGGGGCCGAGCACAGCCGCGGCCTGCGAGGGCTCGGAGCTGGCAGCGCGCTGCTGCTGTGCTCGCCGCGACGGCGGAGCATGAAACTCGCTGGAGATCCACCGGAGGCGGGCGCGGTCCACGGCTGATCGTCGGCGACGCCGGCTCGCTCGCCGCCGCCCGACTGCCCTTCGAGATAGGTCTTGATTCGTTCGTCGAGCGTGTCCAGCGCGGCGAGCGTCTCCGCGGTGCTCGTGCGGCCGGATGCCCTGTCGATCGTTGCCTGGACGTCAGGTAGAGCGTCTGGGTGGAACGCTCCGGCGAACAGCTCCTCGACCGTGTCCCCTTTGAAGAGGAACGGCCTCGTGGGCTGCCCTTCGTGGGTGACTTGCGCGATGAACGTCCACCGTGGGAGGCCGGTGATCGCCGCGGCCGGCGGGTCGCCTCCCCACTCCCGCGCGATTAGCGCGGCGGCGTGAGCGTTCAGGGCTGTCGTGATCAGGTGCGAGCGGTTCGTCGTCAGCGCGTTCAGCGTGTCGGCGGTCAGCCGCTCGGGGTTCTGGTTCAGCAGCGTCGCCTTGATTTGGTACTTGGCGGTCTGCTCCAGCAGCCCGGCCAAGTTGCCTCCGGCCGCGCCGTCGTAGGTCTGGACCTCGTCCAACGTGACGAAGAACGGGCGGCGCTTCTCGGGCGGGATCGCCGCTCGGCCCTTCGCCGCGTGCAGCAAATCGAAGACCAGGAGGTTCGCGATCAGCTTGTCGTTCGCGCCGCCCGCGCCTGGGCACGCGAGGACGATCCGGCCCTCGTCCATCAGGCGCGCAATGTCGTAGCTCGTTGACTGCGCGCCGAGCAGCCCGGCGAGCTGCGTCGATGAGCGAAGCCGGTCGATCAAGTTCGTTACCGGCGTGATCGCCTCTTCGGCCATCCTCGGGAGCCGCTCAGTGAAGAACTGCCGGCGGGGAGGCGAGAGAAACGGCAGCGCGACGGCGAGCCAGTCGGGGTTCCCCAAGATCGACGGTATCTGGAAGATCGTCGGCTGCAGGCCCTCGGGCAGCACCCTGGACAGCTCGATCAGCGCGGCCGTCGCCTGCGTCGTCAGCGTGAGCGCCCGGTTGTTGCGCTCGCCCCACTTCAACGCCGAGGCGAAGGAGTCGACGATCGCCTCGACCCTGCGCTCTGCCGCGTCGGCGCTGAGCCCGCGAGCGGCAAAGAGGTTCCAGCCCGGCTGGCCCTCGCGCGAGCGAGGTCCGACAAGGTCGAGCTCGAACACCCGCTCGGCGAGCTCGGGCTCGGTCAGGCAGCTCTTGACCTTCTGCACCGCGTCCTGGTGCGGGTCGAGGAACATGCCGCCCGCGCCCGACCGCACAAGGTGGATGAACTGCGTGAGCCCGAGTTCGGTCTTTCCCCACCTCGATTTCCCCGAGCCGTAGGTGAAGAACGAGTCCTCGACTCGCAGGCCGATCCGACGCCCGCCGTTCTCGTCCTCGACTCGGCCCAGCGGGACGAGGTTGCGCTGCCCGTCGAACGTCGGCAGCACCCGCGGCGCCGGATACACCGCCGGGCCGAGGCGCAGCACTTCAGGGGCGGCGCACTTCACCGTCGGCGGCTTGAGCAGCCCCGCCATCTCCCGCGCGGTCACGTAGTCGCGGCGAGCTGGCCTGAACAGCCCGGTCCTCATTCGCCGGTCAAACCAGCCGCGCCGGCCGGGGAGGTCGGAGCCCGCGAACGCAAGGCCGAAGAACCGAACGCCGACGACGCGCAGCGAGTTCGCACCGGCAAACCCGTCGAAGCACGACAGCAGCCCCTGCAGGCAACCGACCGCTCGCCCGCGCTCGGGTGAGCAGCAGCGGATCAGCACCTGGAGGCGGAAGATCGGCTCGGCCTGGACGAGCTTCGCTGCTATCTCCTCACGCTCGGCCCTTTGCTCGACCATTTCCGCCGGCCGGCGGCGACCGACGTGCTGCCCTTCGAAGTCGAGGAACCCCTGGCGCCCGCCGGAGGGATCGCGGCCGCGACGAAGGGCCTCCTTCAACAGTCGGCGTCGAAGCCGCCTGCGCGTCGCGGCGGTCGTCGGAAGCAGGTCGATCGCGACCTCCGCTCGCTCGCGGTGCGCAGGATCGAGGCGCGCCAGCACCGAGGCGAAGCCCTGCAGCGGGTCGGGCGTCAGCGGCAGGTGCGCCAGCGGTTCGCTGCTCGGGCGCGCGAGGCGCAGCTCGGCGCGAACGACCTCCACCCGATCCGCGCCCTCGCTCACGGGCTCGGGGTTCGGCTCGACTGCCTGCACCTGCACCCGGTCGAACGCTCCGAGCGCGGAGCGCACCGCGGGCAGCGCCCGCTCGGGAACGCTCAGCGAGTAACGCATTCGGCCCTCGCCGTCGGTATCGAGAAGCACCCGGACCGCCCTCGCGCGAGGGTCGAACCAACCGCCGACGAGCCTCCGAACGCGCGAGAGCTGTGCGGCACAGCGCAGCACAGCATCGAGGCTCGGGTCGAACGAGTCGGGCGCGAGCACGACCAGCTGCACCCTCGATCGCAGCGCCCGCCGCGTGACGACGACTCGCGCCGCGAAGGCGACTGCCGTGACGACGGCGGCCGGTATCAGCACGAGCGGCGCGAGCGCTTCCGCCCCTGCGAGGGGGTCGAGCGCTGCCCCAGCCGAACCGAGCAGCGTGAAGATCGCGAGCCCGGCGACGACGACGAGCAGCGGCCGGACGTCCTGATCCTGGCGGCCACTCACAGCGCACCCCCGGCCGCCCGCGACGCGCGCCGCGCGCCGTTACACCATCTGCCGGCCAGCCGACGCGATAGCGTCGGCGGGGCGGCGCAACACTGGCCGGCAGACGCCGGCAGCACCGCGAAGGCATGAGCGGGACTCCGAAGCGCGAGGCCGGCGAGAAGCCGACGACGACCAGCGACGACACGATACGCGACCGGCACCACAGGGCGGCACCGCAGCGTCACGTGGACCCCTACCGGGGGGAACGGCCAACGACGAGCTACCGCAGCGTCAGCCAACGGCAACGGCAGCGGGTCAGCGCTCAGGCGGAGCGCGAGCCGCCAGGTAGCTCCAGAGCGCGAGGGTAGAGAGGCATAGTCACTAGCGGACACAGAGATGTCGAACGGCGCAGTCGCCCAAGAAACTGCGCCTGTGCAGGGGAAAGCCGCGCCTCCCGCGCCCGACGCGGGGAACCGCAGACGGCTCCTTAGACGGACCCTGAAACGGACCCTCAGACGGACCCTGAAACGGAACTCGCCGCTCACGGCCGGCGCCTCGGTGCGGGAGGTACGGCGTACCCGTAGATGTGCTGGCCCTGGACGGTCGCTTCGCTTGGCAGGACCGGCCCAGCGAGCCCGACTTCGTCGTGTTCGTCGTTGCCGTTGATCGTGGTGATTCGCCCGTCTTTGAAGACGCGCTGCACGATCGCGACGTGGACGCTTTCGCTCGGCCCGCTGCCGAAGAACGCGAGGTCGCCTGGTGCCGGCGTCGCCGACGGTGGGAGGCCCCGGCCTCCGTGTTCCTTGGCCCAGGTGTAGAGCGAGCCGCTGTAGCCGAACTCGGCGGTCGAGCCCGGAAGCGGCACGCCCGCCCTGATCCACACCCACGACGCGAACAGCGAGCACCATTCCTCGCACGGGCCGAAGATCGTGCAGTCGCTCCCCTTCGGGTTTCCGCCCTGCCCTAGCTGGGCTTCGGCGATCCGCACAATGCGCGAGCTCGACAAGGGCGAGGGCGCCGGGCCGCTCGCCACGCAGCCGCCGCTCACGGGTTCCGCTGCGTCCGGACTGCTCGGAGCTGGCGCGCCCGAGCCCGTGAATCCGTACTCGACAGCGCGGGCCATGACCTCTTCGGCGTAGGCGACAGTCCCCGTCCCGCACGCGCCGTAGTAGTGGCACGCCGCCTCGAAATATTCGTGGTAGGTGCCGCCGGTCGGCGGGGCTCCCATGTCTTCGCGCAGGATGCGAGCGGCCGTGTAGATCGCGTCGGCGGGGTTGTTGATCGACAGCGGGTGGCCTGGGTCGGCGTTGACCGCGAACCTTTCCCAGAGCGTGGGGCCGTCGCCGGGGCTACATTCGCTGCCGCGGACGTACGCGATCTGCATTGGCCCTGCGCAGCCCGCGGAGTTCGTTCCGGCGCAGTCGCCGCTGCCGCACTCCTGCGCCGCGATCGACGCGAGGAAGCTCCAGTCGATGTCGAAGCGGACGCCGGCACCCTCGTACAGCCGCAGGCGTTCCGGCGCGATGTTCGCCAACGCATAAGCGGAAGGCGTCGGCCCCGAGGTCTGCGTCGTTTCGGCGCCCGATGCCTGGCAGCTGCTGAAGCTGGCGCCGAGCACCGCGACGGCGAGCGCGAACACGGCGAGCAGAATCGCGCCCGTGCCCGCGAAGCCGCCGAACAGCCAAAACCAAAGCGCACGGCTCGCCCCCGACTCGGGCGCGCTCATCGTTCCTCCAATCCCGTGACGAGCTCACGCCCACGCGAGCTGGCGAGGACCACCGCGATTCGGTAGTCGACGTCTTCCTCGTCGCTGACGAGCGCCGTCGCGACGACGCTCCCAGCCTGTGCGGCCGGCGCGGCGTCGATCGAGACGATCCGCGGATGCCGGGAGCGCATTCCTGGCGGCACCTGGAGGTGCTGCTCCTCGAGCGAGCGCAGGAACGCGACGGTCGTCCCCTTGACCGTGCTCGCGGGCGCCCGCCCGTATACGTACTTAAGGAAGCCTTCGAGGAATGCCTCGGCGGTCGATCGCGCGGACGACAGCCCGGGGCTTCGCTGCGCCGGGCTGCGTTCACGCTGGCTGCGCCCGCTCGGCGAGACGGTGGCGGTCGCCGACTTCGCTGGCCTGGTGAGCACGAGCCCGATCGCCGCCAGCACGAGCGCGACGCCGAGCAGCACTCTTGCGGTGAGCTGGCGCCGAGGGTCGAGCCGGCGGGCGGCGTGCGCTGGGACGCTCATTGGCTCGGCTCCAGTTGCCGGGCGAGCCGGCGGTCCGCGAGGGCTGCCAGCTCGGCGTCGGGCTCGATGCCGAGATAGCCTCGGCCGAGGCGCACGGCGGCAATCCCGATCGACGCGACGCCGCAAAACGGCTCGAGCACGAGGCAGCGCCCACGATCGTTCGTGTGGCGGCACGCGGGAACCCAGCGAACGGGCGCGCCCTTGGCAGCTTGACGGCGCTTCCACGCGGCGCCGCACACACCGCAGGCGTAGGGCGCGCTGCCGGCGAGGATGCACCACTGGAGGAGGTCGTCCTCAATCGCTCCCCTCGCCGGCACGCACCACGCGCGTCGCGGGCGGCCTGCGCACCGGGTCTGACAATCACGTGCGATCGACCGGAATGGGCGCGGGCGCGGGTTGAGGTAGAACGCCGCCTGCTTGGTCAGGAGGGTGAGCGCTCCCCACCACCTCGCGCCGTCGGCGACCCGCCAGCCGAGGACTTCGATCGCCGCGACGAGCTGCTTGCTCGGACGGCATGCGGGCAGCGCGAGCCAGAGCGTACCGTCGTCGCGCACCACGCGGTGAAGCTCGTCGAGGATCGCAAGCAGGCACGGCGCGGGAAGGTCGCGCGGCGCACGGACGAAGCAAGTCTGTGCCCAGCCATCGGGCAGCTCCTGCACGAGCGCGAAGGGGTTTGCGTGTTCGATTCGCCAGCTCATGCGAGGTCTTCCTCCTGGGTTGCGGGGTCGGGCGGGTTGTGGTGTTGGCGGGCTCGCAGCAGCACCTCGACGGGCTCATCCGCGGGCACAGCGGGCGCGATCGGCGTCGGTTCCTCCGGGCGCTCGGCGCGACTCGGGGCTGGAGCGCCGTTGTCGTGAAAGTCGGGAGGCGCGGCGCGCGGCGGTGGTGGTGGCGCCACGGACCCAGCCGCTGCTGGTTGCGTTGGCGGTGACTGCGGCCGGAGAGCAGCCGGCGCTGGCGGCGCTGGCGTCTGAGTGACGGGGAGCGTCGAAGTCGCCGAGGACCCGCCGGCAGCTCCCGGCGTCGTGGTCGAAGCGGCCGGCGCCGCGGGCGGCAACGCGGTGGCCGGCGGACGAGCGCTGCGCGGCGGGGCGGCCTCGTGGTGCTCGCGCTCGGGGCTCTCGTGGCCGTCGTGCGCAGGCTCGGCGTGGTCAGCGGGGTGGGTGTCGCTGTCGGCGTCGTCGGTGGGTGCCGGTGAGCCGGCGCCGTGCGTGTTCGTTTCGTGGGGGCCTGGGCTTCCTGTGCCGGCTGGTGGCAGTTCTTCTTCGCCTCGCGCGCCGCCGGAGGGCGAGCCGCCGCCGCCCGGCGCTCCGCCCGTGGGCGGTGGCGTGCCGTGTTCGCCTTCGCCGCCGCCTTCGGGTTCTCCGCCGGGGCCGTTGCCGTTCGCGGTCGGTTCGCTGTTTGACCCTCCACCGGAGCGCTTAGGGAGTTTCGGAAGCGACGGCATCAGCCGCGTGAGGCGAGAGGCGTAGTAGAGGTTCGCGAGGCGGTTGGTCGAGTCGCCTGCGGCGCGCGGCCCGGCGATACCGCCGATCAGGTCTTTGGTGAGCCGGTTCCGTTGCAGGAAGACGGTCCACAGGAACGCGGCCTGGAGCGCGAACGCGAGCAGCCAGCCGAGGTTGCTCGTCGCGTCATCGAGTGCCTGGCACACCGCGAGGACGACCGCGAGGATGATCGAGTAGACGACCTTCCGCGCGAGATAGTCGGCGAGCTTCGTCAGCCAGTTCTTGAAGAACTCGTGGCCTCTGCCGGGGAAGATCCCGATGAGGAGCGCTACCGGCGCGAACGCGAGCAGCGTCAGCAGGAGGATCTGCGCGAGGATGACGCCGGCTGCGAGCGCACCGAGCAGCAGGTACGCGCCGAACTCGCCGACAAGGATGACGATCGCGAGCAGCAGCCGCTCGTACTGGCCGGACTTCCCCATCGATTCGGCCGCCGGCTCGTCGGCGGGACCGAGCGGGTAGGTCCCGCTCTTCTTGCCGCTGTCTGATTCGGGGAGGTCTTCGTCGTCGCCGTGTTCCAGCGCTGCGTGCTCGGCTGCTCGCGCCTTGCTTTCGAGCGGGTACTGGAGAAAATGGGTCGCGTACTTATCGCGGTTGTTGATGCACGTCTTTCCTTCAGTTGTGACTTCGGTGCCGTGTTCGAGCTTCGAGGCGAGTTCGATGTCCTTCGCAACGTTTGAGCTGAGTGGCCTGACGGCGACCGAGGTTGCTTTGCCGTGGCTGATCTTGGCGCAGTGCTCGAGCCCGCCGAACTCCAGCACCGTCCACGGGTCCAGCACGAGCAGTTCAAAGAGCTGGTTGCTCGCCCCTACCTTTGCTTTTTCTTCGGTTGTGACGGTGCCTTGGTTGGTGACTGACAGAATCGCCGTGGAGAGCTCGTTGGTGAGCTTGCTTGCCGGGCCGATGGTGCGTTCGGGTTGTGTGACAATCCCGAGCGCGAGGAGAAAGAACAGGAAGGAAACGCCGAGCGCGCCGGCTGTCTCGGTGTACTTGCGCTGGACGAGTGCCTTCCACATTGCCCAGCAGCCGACGAGCGCCACCATCGCGATCAGCCACGGCGTCCCGAAGGTGCTCGTGTACATGGTGTGGATCGCCTGCGATACCGGGGCCAGCGCACCCGATCCCGGCGACCCGTTACCCGTTACTAGATTCAGGTTGAACGCGAGGCCAAATAGGAGAATCACCCCGTTCGCGAGAAAGCAGGTGATTTCCCAAAGGATCAGCGCGCCGAAGTAGGCGATCATCGGGACGACGCCGGAGGCGTCTACGCCGCTGAACACGCCGACGGAGATCGCGGGGAAGAATTGGTCGAGCGAGTACCGTTCGACGGGGTAGCGTCCGACCCAGCCGCCGGGCGGGATCTGCGGCGCGGGGGAGATATTCCCCATCACGTCGTCCGCGAGCGCGCCGGGGTGCGCGAGCAGCACCAGCCCGAACGTGAGCCCAAGCAAGAAGAAGAGACGGCGATGGCGAGCGGTCCACCGGAGCGCTCGAAGGACGGGTTTCATGCGGCGCTCCTTGTGTGCTGCTGCGGTGTGGTTCCGAGGGCTTGCAGCAGGTGCGGGTAGACGAGGTCGATTTGCACCTCCCCCACGCGGCCGTGCAGGTCGCGCATCAGGCAATGCCCGGCTCTGAATTCACGGACCTTCGCGATCAAGCCGACGGTGGGCTCTAGGCCGATGAACCGCAGCGCGGCGGCGGCGCCCTGATCGCTGTCCTGCCCGAACACGAACACGACGCCGATGAGCTCGGCCAGGTCCCCGAGGTCGGCCACCCTGTGTGTCCCGAGCAACAAAGTTGCATTGAACGCTCGCCCGAGGCGTACGAGCCGGTGAATGATCTGCCGGCCCTGCGGCGAGGCCAAGAGAAACCAAATCTCGTCGAGGCCGACGATCTTGTGCCGTGAACGGTCCCCGGAGATGAGTCGCAGCGCGTAGGCCGCGACGAGTGAAAGCGTCGCGGCCGACACTCGCTCAGAGCGGGTGTAAGTGTCACGGCCGGCGTTCGGTTCCGGCAGCGACAGACCCGGCATTCGGATCGTCGTGACCGGCACCTGTGCCTGCGTCGCGTCGGTTTCACCATTACCGAAGCCGAGGCGCGCGAGCCCGAAGTCTCTGATTACATGCAGCGCTTCGCCGGCATCCTTAGCGCCGGGCCGGTCGCTCGCCATCAGCAGGTCGACGACACGCAGCAGGCTCCTTGAGCCCTCGCGGACCGTGTCCTTCACAGCTAGGGAGATCGCGTTCTCCCACTGAGCGGCGTTGCCGGGAAGTAGCTCGAGCAGGTAGCTGCACGCAAGCTCCTCGCGTATGTCAGGCAGCCCGATCGCGAGCGGGTCCAGGCGGCCTTGCTGTGACTCGGCGCCCGATAGCTCGAGAACCTGAAGGCGGCCCTCCAGCTCGGGCAAGAGGTGAAGACCGTGGTCGGGCTTCGGGTCAAAATCGACGATCCTGCTGCCCCTGCGCTCGGCGGCGTACTCGATCGCCTGGGCGGCGACTGTCTTGCCCGAGCCGAGGGTGCCGATCAACAGGACCGCGGAGGCGCGGTCTTCGCGCGGGGCCTGCGTCGAATCGAAGCGGACGGGCAGCGGCGCGCCGACCGGCGTGTATCCGATGTATGGGCCGCGCTGGGAGCCGACGGTTCGGCTCGCGATGGCAACCATCGCCCCGAACTGCTCGACGGTGAGCTGGGAGGTGTAGTCGCGCACCTCAGACCCACCCGTCCGCGCTTGGGAGGTGCTCGAGCCAGAGCTGATACTGCACTCCGGTCGGGCGATGCAGAGCTATGTCGCCGAAAGCCTCTTTGAGAGCGGCGATGCGGCGCTCAAGCTCCTCTTCGTCCGGGGCGCCCACGGCGAGGCCGATGAACCCGTGCAGCATCGGCGGGTGCCCACCGGCCTGCAGCGTCGCCTCGTATTCGCGCGCGAGGACGCGGTCGACGCTGGCAAGCACGCTCGGGCCGTGCGCGGCGCCCTGTACCTGCTCGTTCCAGGCGTGCTCGACGTCGGCGATCCGCTTGCGCACCGCGGCGAGGGCTTGCCGGTTGCCGAGCCACCGGCAATGAGCGACCGCGTCGACCGGCCACGGCAGCGACTCCAACGGCGCGAACAGCACCTCAGCGCTCCAGCCGGGGAACTCCGGCGCTTCGGCCAACGCGCCGACAGCGAGCAGCGCCTGATAAGAGCGCCCCTGGTCGGTGTCGATCGTGAGGTGGTGGGCGTACTCGGTGATCGCCGCCTGGGCGCATTGGCGCAGGTCGCTCCCCAACGGCTCGAAAGCAACCCCGCCTTGCGGCGCAGTCACGACGAGCGCGTCGGGCGCCCAGTTGCCGTCGAGCTCGGGCTCGCCCAGGCCCCGGCAGGCGCAGCGGCGCAGGAGCCACTGAAGCTCCTCCGTGCGCGCGCGCCGGGCGTGAATGACGCCGTTCAGCCGCTCAAAGACGCGCTGCTCGCGGGTCTGAAGTTCCGAGAGCTCGCCGGCTGGGATCGGCGACGCGGCGCCGATGCCCGCGGCGTCCTCGACACGGCGCCGTACCTGGTCGACGCCGCGCATGAGGCCCGAGCCGAGCCCCGTGGGACGCTTGCCTGAGAGCGATATGGCGAGATAGACCTCGGGTATGTGCGAGCCGAGTTGCCGCAGGCGCTCCTCGTGGCCTTCCAGGAACGCACGCCACGCAGCGGGGTCCTGGTAGCGCTCGTCGAGCAGCCCAGCCGTGTGCTCGACGTACTCGTCCGCTGGGTAGGCGCGCGAGACGCGCCACAGGCTGAAGTCAGCCGAGATGACCTGCGCGAGGCGCTGCAGCCGGCGCTGGAGTGCCCACTTCCCGCCGTTCGGCAGGAACGGGTACGCCGTCATCGCCAGCCGGTACAAAGCGGCGCTGTCGCTGCCTCGGCCGACGAGGAGGTTGCCGTGGGCGTAGCGCAGCGAGAAGCCGGTCATGGCCGGACCTCGACGATCTGCCCCTCGTCGAGCTCGATGACTTCGGCGAGCCTCTCGCCCGCGCGCATCCGGTGCCCCTCGGCGCGGCGAACGATGAGCCTCCCGCGTCCTGGGGTCGCAACGACCGTGTGCCCGAACACGAGGCGCGCCGGGCCGGTGACCCGGCCGTGGCGCAGCACCGGGCCGCGCTCGTCCGGCGCGATCCACACCTGCGGCGCCCAGGTCTGGACTTCACCTTCCGGCGCGAGCGCCCTGTCGAGCGACCTGCGCGTCGCGCGCATCCGCAGAGCGGCGAGCGATACGAGGTAGCGGTGCGTCGGGCGGCCGTCGGGCGAGGACTGCCCCGCGACCGTCGCGACCATCCCCGGCACGATCAGCAGCCGTAGCGGCCAGTCGAGCCAGTCGAGCACGACCCCGGCGAGCATCGCCGCGACGAACGCCGCGAGCCCGCCGAGCACCACGCCGGCCCAGCCGTGCGAGCTCGCGCCGAGCAGGCCGCCGATGGCCGCGATGACGACGGCGAGCAGAAGCGACCGCTGGCTGAGCACCAGCACGGCGATGAGCGAGCAGAGCGCCCAGCCGAGCCACTCAAGCGGCACGCCGCCGGGGACCGGGAGACGCCGCCCATCGATCGCGTAGACCCTGCGATCGGGCTTAAAGATCCGCTGGTAGGAGCGGATCGTGTGAGTAGAGTCACTCATTTCCACCAGCCCCCGGTTCACCCGAAGATCTGCTTGCCGATGGCTTCCGCGGCGGTCGCGATGTCCGACGAGGCGAACACCATCCACGCCACGACAATCGAGGCGAAGAGGAACACCGCGAGCTCGGAGTACCGGCGGTTCACCAGGAACATCAGCGAGACGACCGCGACGATCCCGCCGTACAGCTCGCTCGCGTACCCTTTCAGCAGGTTCGCGACGTTCTGCCCAACGTCAATCTTTTCTGCCGCGAGCGCTGCGGCTGGGAACAGCAGCAGCGTTCCAACCGCTACGGCCGCGAATAGATAGATACGGCGCTTGTGCGACATTCCGCTCACTTCCTCCCTGCCGGTGCCGGTTCGGCGTGAGCGGGCTGTGTCACAGTCACCGTCGCGCCACGAGTGGTCGTGACCACGCCGGAGCTTGTACTGAGCATGGAGAGCGCGCCGCGGATCAACAGCAGCAGCACGCACCCCCACAGCAGCAGTCGCCCAATAAAGCGCGCCACGCGAGCCGGGCGGTCATCCGAGGAGCGAATGACGTCAGACTCACTTACCTGTGGAGTCGTCCTACGAAAACCAGTCATAGGGCGAAGGTAAAGAGCGACTGTGCTATTTACTACGAATTAGCGTTTACGTATTCACGTACATATGTAATTCGTGAATTGCGGATCGCGTACGCGAACGCGGGCAGGGGTAATCGGCCCCGCCGCGCGGGGAGAAAGCACATCTATGTGCGCGGCGCTATCGGGCGGCGGGCGTGGGGAAATTGGGAGGCTATGCGTCGAGGCCGGCGATGGCCGCCAGCTCCTCGACGTAGCCGGCGGCGCTCTGCGCCGCCTGCTCGACCAGCTGCAGGGCGGTGAAGTCAGCGACGGAGTACCACACCGTTCTCCCGTCCTTGCGGCGGCTGACGATGCCGGATTGGTAGAGCACCCCGAGGTGCCGGGACACGTTCTGATGTGTCGTCGCGAGCTCGTCGGTGAGGTCCTGAACGGTCGCGTCGCCGGCCTCCAGCATTTGCAGGATGCGTATGCGATTGGGCTCCGCCACCGCCCGCAGCCGCCGGGCTACTAGCTGCAGGAAAGCCTCGGATAGAGTTGGGCTCATCGCTGCTCACCGCGACACGCGGCCTCGTGACATTCAGCGAGCGTCCCGCCGGTCGACGGTGCGCCCATGTCTTCACGGAGGTTCCTCGCGGCCGTGTAGATCGCGTCCGCCGGGCTGTTAGCCGATAGCGGCTTGCCCGGTGCGGCATTCACGCCGAGCCTTTCCGACAACCTCGGCCCGGGGCCGCGACTGCATTCACTTTCGCGCACATACGCGATTTGCATGGGCCGGCAGGCCCCCGCGGGCCAGTGGGTCTCGGTCGGCAGTCGCAGACGGTGCCACATACGTGTTATTGACCGCGAGCGCGCGGAAACTACACGTGACTTGCACACACGCGACCCGGGCCTGCCATCGGGCAAAATCCGTTTGTAGTTTTCGTGCGCTCGCGGTCAATAACCTAGATGAGCGAAAACAACGAGCCTTCATGCGACGACGCTGTATCTGAGAGCACGCCCGCTCGCATCACGCAGGAGCTCGGGTGGGAGAGCCTTGAGGATGAGCAGCCCTCACTGGGACAACCCGGCGCACGCGAGCGGAGCGTCATCAAGCTACCGGACAAGCGCACATCACACGGGCGCCGTACCCGGCGCTCACCTGACGCATCCGGCGAGCCCGCACCCCGTAGACGCCAAGGGGCGCGGGCCGGCCGGGCGGCGCTTGTGGCCGGGGCGCTCGCCAGCTGCGGCCTGGTCGCGGTAGTAGCGGTCACGAGCACGTCAGCGCGCGCCCACCCGACGGGGCCGTCGGCGGGCGTCAAGGCGTGCAGCGCATCGATGCAGCCTCGCCGCGAGTCCGCGCGCGAGCGGCGATCCCGGCTGCGAGGCAGCGCGCCTGTCGCGCGGCGCGCACCCATGCGCGCCGCCAGCGACAGCCACCCCCCGTCGTCTCGCCCGCAGCCACCCGAACCCACGGCAGCGGTCAGGACACCCCCTCCGCCCGCGCGACAGGCCGTCGGCGAAGGAGAGGCGGCGGGCGGACCGTTCTCGCCGTGAACACGCGCGAGCGATCGGCGCATCGCGTTCACGGACGTGGGCGAGCGCGACGCGCCGGGAGTGGACGGGTGTTGGAGGCGTAGGAGTGTTTTGCACGGGCAATTGCAGTGGTTGCAGACTTTAGAACTCATCTGATTCCCTAGAACATCTGTTGGGTCACGGTTGACCCGAGAGGCGGGAACATGGGTGTTCAACTAAGGGGACCAAGGGGCAAGACGCCCGCTGCGCCACCGACGCCGAAACCGGGCAGCGGGCGTCCACTCACGCGCGAGGAGATCCACGCGATCCTTGGGGAGCGCCAGGCGCGAGAGCTTCGGATCGCACGCCGCTTCACCGCGTGCCGGGGCCTGAGCGCGCAGCAGCTCGAGGACCTCTACCAAGAGACCGTGCTCGCGCTGCTGCACCGCCCCTACCACGACGAGGGGCACGTCTGTGGCGCGCTGCGCCTGGGGATCAAGCAGCGGGCGCTGAACCTCTACCACGCCGAGCGCCGCCGCGAGGAGATCCTCGCCGAGAACGCACCCGAACTGCACGCGACCGAACTGGCGCGTAGCGCCGAAGCGACGCCTGAGCAGGTCGTGCTCGCCCGCCAAGACCGGCTGCTTGTCACCGAGTTCCTTGCCGAGCTCACCAGCGATGAGCTGGAAGTGTTCGACCTGATCGCCGACGGGATGGGGTACAACCGCATCGCCAAGACGCTCGGCAAGCCCGTGAACGAGACGCGTAACCTCGCCGCCGCGTGCGAGCGAAAGCGCGAGCGCTTCCAGCTACTACACGACAGCGGCCGCCTCTGCGGCTACCGCTCGAGAACGATCAAGACACTACTCGACGGCCAAGCCACGAG
>Ga0302181_10000059_pt1 | contig 111419 bp, 98 predicted proteins | sample I_Palsa_E3_3_FD_198786 | JGI IMG/M metagenome (GOLD analysis project Ga0302181, IMG submission 198786) | Peat permafrost microbial communities from Stordalen Mire near Abisko, Sweden - I_Palsa_E3_3 | ecosystem: Environmental > Terrestrial > Soil > Palsa > Peat permafrost | place: Sweden...
CGTCTCGGCGGGATGCTTGAGGTACATGTTGGGCATCGCTGCGCTCACCCCAACCTACGAGTCCCTCGCTACTCGCTGCCGCCTTTCGCGACGGGGCGTGATGGATCGCTGATCCAGCCGCTCCAGGAGGGGGCGTACAGGCGCGAGCCGTGCAGTCCGGCGTGTTCCATCGCCAGCTGGTTGTGGCAGGCGGTTACGCCGGAGCCACACATGTGCACCACTTGCGAGGGCGTGGTCGAACCCAGCACGGCGGCAAATTCGTTGCGCAACAATTCGGCCGGCTTGAAGCGGCCGTCGCTGCCCAGGTTATCGGCAAACGGTCGGTTCAATGCGCCAGGCACATGGCCGCCGACCCGATCCAGCGGCTCGACATCGCCGCGATAGCGCGGCGCGGCACGGGCATCCAGCAATCGACCCTCAGCTTCGCTCAGCAAACCTGCGTGATCCAGCACGACCTGGCTGGCGTCATAATGAAGGGACACCGAGGTGGCCGAGCGCGCGGCGACTTCACCCATTTCGACCGGCAAGCTGGCAGCCAGCCACGCGGCATAACCACCATCCAGCACAGCGACCTGCTGCACGCCGACCAGCCGCAGCAGCCACCACAGCCGCGCCGCGGCAAGCGCGCCGCCGGCTGCGTCATAACTGACCACCTGCATGCCGGCGCGCCAGCCCCAGCGCGACAGCAGCGCGTTGAACGCCGATTCGAGCGGTAGCGGGTGCCTGCCCAAACCTTCCGCCTGACGCGACAGGTCGGACAAGTCGTGGTCGAGGCTCGCATAAACGGCACCAGGGATATGGCCGTCCAGATAGTCGCGCGCGCCCTTGCCCGTGTCGGCCAGGTCGAAACGGCAATCGACAATCAACACTTCCTGCGGCGGCAACGCCGCGAGGCTTGGAGTATCGATCAGCGTCGTGTGCAGGCTCATGCGCGGCCCATCCTCTGCAGCAGATTCAACAGCATCAATGCGGTCGCGCCCCAGATACGGTGGCCGCCATGAATAAATTCCACCATCGGTCGCTGGTGACCGCGGAACTCCATCGTATAGCGGCGCAGATTCGCCGGCTCCAGAAAAAATGCCAGCGGCACTTCGAATACCTCGGCCACTTCAGCAGGAGCCGGATACAGCTGCGCTTCGGCAGCAATGTGCGCCACGACCGGGGTAATGCAATAACCGCTGATCGTCTCGAAGCAATCCAGATAGCCCATCGGCGTGACCAAGGCGCGATCGAGGCCGATCTCCTCCTCGCTCTCGCGCAGGGCCGTGGTCAGCGCATCGCCATCGGCCGGATCCGTGCGGCCACCGGGAAATGCCACCTGGCCAGCGTGCGTCTGCAGATGATCGGTACGCACGGTAAGCACCAGTCGAGGTTGCACGCCTTCGCGCAAACCAATCAAAACGGCGGCTGGCTGGCGCGCGCTCTTACCAAGCAGTTTGGTCATGTCGGCGTGGTTCCAGCCAGGGGCCGTCGGCGGCGTCGACAACGGCCACAGCGCCGCTTGCAGCTCATCCATCACGGTGGGACGTTCTTTGCGGGCGGGCAGGATTTCGCGCATGACATGCAGCCGTTCGGCATCACTCATCAAGCGCCACCGGCCAATTTCATCGCCAGTGCGCAGGCAGCCGACGCAAAAGCCGCGTTCGTCCAGCCGGCAAGTGCCAATGCATGGGGTCAACGGAACTGGTACGGCGGCGGTGCTCGGATCGTTCGACATCTGCGGCCATATTACCACTGGCCCGCGATACCGCCGGTCTCAGGGCTTGTCGGTGGGTAACTTGATGTCGAGCAATTCGATCTCGAATACCAGCGCCTCATTCGGCCCGATACGCGGCAATGCGCCGTGTTCGCCATAGGCCAGCTGCGGCGGAATCACCACCCGCCAGCGATCGCCCACGTGCATGCGCGGGATCACGTCACGCCAGCCGGGGATGACCCCGTTCACCGGGAAACTCACCGGGGCTCCGTGGGCCCAGGTGCTATCGAATTCTGTGCCGTCGATCAGCATGCCGCGGTAATTCACCGTCACCGTACCGGTCACCGCCGGACTGATCGTGCCCGTACCCTTTTGCAACACGGCATACTGGATACCCGAGCTCAATTGCACTACGCCGGGCTGCAACCGGTTGTGCGCCATGTATTCGGCGCTCTTGCGTGCATTCTCATCGGCGATACGCCTGAATTCAGCGAGCGCGTCAGCATGCATCTGGTGACCGAGCATGTGCAGCTGCTGGTGCATGTCCTGCAGCGACACTGATGGCTGCCGCTTGGCGTAGGCGTCCTGGATCGCACGCTGCAACGTGGGAATGTCCACATCCGGCTTGCCGTCCGCAAACTGGCTGCCAATCTGATAGCCGATCGCATAGGACAACTTCGCCTTGTCCAGCTTCGCCGCATTGGCATCGGCTGGGGGCGTCCGGTCCTGCGCATGCACCATGCCGCCCAGCAGTAAGACGCCAAGCAACCAGTAGCGCAGGTGTGTCATGCCTTTCTCCATCGAGCCCTTCTTTGTGGCGGTAACTTCTATGACAGCAACCCATCCTGAGGGGCCATCCTAAGTGGTTTGCGGGATTCATGCAGCGAATGGCGCTACTGGCTTAAGAAACCCTACGGCAGCAAAGGTTCCCCGCTGCTACCATCCCGCTTTTGCATGCATGGGGAGCCGTTCATGGCCTATCGCAACCTGGAAATCACCCATCGCGGCGCCGTGCGCACGATCATCGTCAACCGCCCCGACAAGCTCAACGCACTCAATCGCGACACGCTCAATGAGCTGACACTTGCGTTTGCGCAGGCAGCACAGGAAGACGCCGTCCGCGTGGTGGTGCTTACCGGCGCCGGTGAAAAGGCGTTTGTCGCCGGTGCGGACATCGCCGAAATGAATGGCTACACCCCGGTGCAGGCACAGGCATTCTCGCGCGCCGGGCAGCGCTTGATGAGCTCGATCGAGCGCCTGGGCAAACCGGTGATCGCGCGCATCCAGGGTTTTGCGCTCGGTGGTGGCATGGAGCTGGCCATGGCCTGCCACCTGCGTGTCGCCAGCGAGAAGGCGAAGTTCGGCCAGCCGGAAATCAACCTCGGCCTGATTCCCGGTTTCGGCGGTACCCAGCGCCTGCTGCGACTGGCTGGCCGTGGCGCCGCGCTGGAACTGTGCCTCGTCGGCGCACCGATCACAGCACAGCGCGCTTACGAGTTGGGTCTGGTCACCCGCCTGGTAGCACCCGAAGCACTGGACGAAGCGGTGAACGCAATGGCCGACCAGCTTGCCGCGGCTGCTCCGCTGGCAGCGGCTGGCATTCTCGATGCAGTGCTACAGGGCGGTGAGTGCGCGATCGATCAGGGCCTGGAGTTCGAGACTCAGGGCTTCGCGCTGGCGTTCTCGACCGAGGATATGCGCGAGGGAACGACTGCGTTTCTGGAAAAGCGCAAGGCGCAGTTCAAGGGGCGTTGAGCGTGCTGATGGCGGTCAGCGCATCTGCCTGACCGCCAGATCAAGAGCCAACGTGTCTGATGTTGATCGCGGCGAGACGCCGCGATCAATGCTCCCCGCGATATTTCTTCTCGCCCGCGGTCACGCTGAGGTCAAGGCGATTCTCCGGCGGTGCCAGCGGACAGGTGGCAAACCGCGTGAATGCGCACGGCGGGTTGTACGCCTCGTTGAAATCGAGAATCACCTTGCCATCCTTCGGCAGCGCGGCGTACAGGAAGCGCGCGGCGCCGTAGGTTTCCTTGCCGGAGGTGCGGTCGGCGATCACGAAGAACAGCTCGCCGCCCGGCTCTTCCTGATACGGCAACAGCTCATAGGTGTGTCCGTCACGCTGGAATACCGCCTTGCCCGGCACGTCGACCTTGTCGATGGTGCCGATCACCGTACCGATCTCCAGCTTGTGCGCCGGATTGAACGGCACCCAGGTGGCAACGATGTGCCAGGACGGATCGATCGGGAAGTAGTCGATGCCGAGGAAACCCTTGCGTGTCTCTGCATCGCCGTCCTTCACCCGCAGCCCCTTGCGGCCCTCGCGATCGATCACGTAGAAATTCGCCGCGCCGAAACTCACCGTCGTGGGCGCGGTGTTGCCGGTGGCATGCGCATCGTCGATGAGGACGGATTGCGTAACGGCCTTTCCATCGATCGTTGCACCACTGTCCTTGACCAGCGCAATGTGCAAAGCGCCATCCTTGCCCAGCGTTACCGTGCCCAGATGCGCCGGCCCCGCCTTCAGCACGATGTCATTGTCGACAGCGCTGCCGACGCGGTTGTCGCCATCCTTTAGCCATTCCAGTCCGATCAGGCTCAACCAACCGTCTGGCGCGGTGAGGCGCTCGACGCGGCCAGCTCGCCACTGCTGAACCTGCTGCTGGTAGTCGACGGGAGTGGTGGAAGCAGTTGGAGATTCAGCGTGCACGGCAGCGGTTCCGAAAAGCAAGGCGATGGCGACTACGGTGTTACGCAACTTTGGCGTAAGCAACATGGGTATGAATCCGCATGGGGCAAGAGCCCCGAGTATGGCCGTCCGTTTGCAAACAGGGCAAGCCTCAAAGTGAAGCCTCGAAGCGCTCCCTCCCCTGCACGCAGGGGAGGGTTGGGGTGGGCTCGCTCTTCGCGAAGAAAATCAAAAGCTCTACTCCCTCCCAACCTCCCCCTGCGAGCAGGGGGAGGAGCAGAGAGCAACCTCGCCCTGCAGATGTGCAGTGTGTAGGTTGGGGTGAGCGCCAGCGATGCCCAACACATCGGTGCGGCAATGTTGGGGTTCGCCATGCTCACCCCAACCTACGCACTCCCACGCCTTCAGCGCTACCCTCAACCGGCTTTGGTAAAGCCGAACAGCTTCGGCGTGTAGCGCCTAGGGTGAGTGAGGTTGGTTTTAAACAGGCGCTTAGCGGCCGCGCATGAACAACTTGTCGAGCTCGGCCAGGCTGAGCTGGACCCAGGTCGGACGTCCGTGATTGCACTGGCCGGAGCGTTCGGTTGCCTCCATCTCGCGCAGCAAGGCATTCATTTCGGGCAGCGTCAGGCGCCGCCCGGCACGTACCGAGCCATGGCAGGCCATGGTCGAAAGCAATTCGTTCTCCAACTCCTGCAAGCGTCGCGAGTTGCCATGCTGGGCCAGCTCGGACAGCACGTCGCGACTGAGCTGGGCCACATCGGCCCCTTCCAGCAGCGCCGGGATGCGCCGCACCACGATCGTCGCGGGACCACTGCGCGACAATTCCAGTCCCCATTCGGCCAGCGCCTCGGCATGCTCTTCCGCTGCTGCCGCCTCCTTCGCGCTGACGGCAATGCTCAGTGGCACCAGCAGCATCTGCGAACGCAGATTGCTGCCGACGCGAGCGGACTTCAGTTTCTCGTAGGTGATGCGCTCGTGTGCCGCGTGCATGTCGACCAGCACCATTCCGTGCGCGTTCTCGGCCAGCACGAAGATGTTTTTCAACTGGGCAATCGCGAAACCCAGCGGCGGCGCTTCGCCCTCTTCCGTCATCGACATCGGCGCGGATGACCCAAACGTTGGCGATGGCTCGCCGAGCAAGGCGGCATAACCGGCCAGCGGCGCATCGCGCACGCCCAGACTCAAACGACTCTGGCTGAATTGACTGGGCCACGCAGGCGCAGATGAAGTTGACCCGGAGCTGGCGTAGGGCACGCCCATGCCCATCGTGAGAGGCGTCGCCGCTTCCGTCGCTGGCAGGGTGTTTTGCCCGGCACGCGTCTGCGCCAGCACTTCATGCAAGGTGCGGAACAGGAAATCGTGGACGAGTCGCTGCTCGCGGAAACGCACCTCGTGCTTGGCCGGATGCACATTCACATCCACCCCGGCCGGGTCGAGTTCCAGGTACAGCACAAACGCTGCGTGACGACCGTGGAACAGCACATCGGCATATGCCTGACGTACAGCGTGGGCGACGATGCGGTCGCGCACCAGTCGGCCGTTGACGTAGAAATATTGCGAGTCGGCCTGCGAGCGCGACGCGGTGGGCAAACCTACCCAACCGGACAGATGCAGACCGGCCATGGCGTGATCGATGCGCAGGCTTTGCGCCGGAAACTCTGCGCCCAGCACTTCGGCTACGCGTTGCAGCGCGGCCTGCTCATCCCCTGCCGCCTTCCATATGCGCACCGGCTTGCCATTGTGGCTGAGCCGAAACTCGACCGAACCACGGGCCAGCGCCAGCGACTTGAGCAAATCATCGATGTGTGCGAATTCAGTGCGCTCGACGCGCAGGAATTTCCGGCGCGCCGGCACGTTGTAGAACAGATCGCGCACTTCCACGCTGGTGCCCGGCGGATGCTGCGCCGGGCGTGCCGCCTGCAACTTGCCGCCATCGACTTCGACGCGGAACGCGGCGTTCTGACCCCGCGCACGCGAGGTCAGCGCAAAACGCGATACCGACGATACCGAGGCCAACGCTTCGCCGCGAAAGCCCATGCTGGCGACGTGTTCCAGGTCATCGAAGCTGCCGATCTTGCTGGTCGCGTGCGAGGCGACCGCGAGCGGCAGTTCGTCCACATGGATGCCGCCGCCATCGTCACGTACCCGGATCAGGCGGCTGCCGCCCTGCTCGATGTCCACTTCGATGCGGGTGGCGCCGGCATCGAGACTGTTCTCGACCAACTCTTTGACTACGGAGGACGGACGCTCGATGACTTCGCCGGCGGCAATCTGGTTGATGAGTTCGGGGGGTAGCAAACGGATGACAGGCATCCGCCAAGCTTAAGGTAGCGGCCCTCCGCATGAAAGCCATGCAAGGGATTTGACCGAGATCCGGTGAACCGGGCTCAGCTGGCCGGTATGGTCAGTACAGTGCCGGCGCGTACCGTATCGCTGTTGATCTGGTTCGCGTTTTTCAAGGCATCAATGCTGATGCCGTACTGTCGCGCGATGCTTCGCAGACTCTCGCCGGGACCGACCCGATGCAGGTCAAGCACATTCGCATCCGCAGGCTGGTTGCTGGCCAGCGTCGCGTGCGCGCTGTCGTTGCCTGACGTCACTGCCGGGCCCTTGTCGTCGACATCGGCGCTGTTCGATGCCAGCTCGACACCGTTGCCGCGCGCTGCCTGCGCCGCAAACCAGGTGCCCGGCGGCGGCGTCGATTCGAAATAATTTTTCACGCCGCTCATCACCGCTTCGGCGAGCTGGTCCTGGTGCGCCGGATCGCGCAGCTTGTGCTCTTCAGACGGGTTGCTGATGAACGCGGTCTCGACCAGGATCGACGGCACGTCCGGCGAACGCAGCACCACGAAGTTTGCACTCTCGACATAGCCACGATGGGTCGGACCGAGTTGCCCCAGCGCCTTCAGCACATTGCCGGCGATCACGTCGCTGGCCTGAATCGCCCAGCTTTGCTGCAGATCGATCAGTACCTTGGCCAGATCGTCGCTCTTGTCATCCAGCGTGGTGCCGCCAATCAGTTCGGCGTTCTCGCGGTCGGCCAGGAAGCGGGCCGCCTCGCTGGTCTTGCCACGCGGGGACAGTACCCATACCGACGAACCCTTGGCATCGTCGCTGGTGTAGGAGTCGGCGTGGATCGAGATGAACAGATCGGCCTTGTTGTCGCGGGCGATCTTGAATCGCTGCGGAAGCTCGATGAAGTAATCGCCGTCGCGGGTCAGCACGGCTTTCATGCCGGGCTGGCGGTTGATCCGTGCTTCCAGGTCGCGGGCAACGGCCAACGTGACATTCTTCTCCAGGGTGCCGTCCGGCCCATGGGCGCCCTGATCCTTGCCGCCGTGGCCAGCATCGATACAGACCACTACCTTACGCTGGGCGTTGAGCATGAGCGCTGCCTGCCGCGCCGATGCCACGTCATTGTGCGGCGGCTTGCTGCGACTGCGCACCATAGTCGTGGTCGTGGTGGTGGTCGGCTCGATGACGGAATCGACCACGGGTTGTGCGTTGGAGTCGTTGTCGCTGTTGTTCGATGTCGACGCTGCCACGGCGCTGTTGGACGGATAAAAATCCAACACCAGGCGATAGCCGGTGCCGGTGGTCGGCTTGAGCACGAAGCTTTTCAGTCGGCTATTGGGGGCAACCTTGGCCGTCAGCTGCAGCCGATCGCCCAGGCGGGCATGACTCATGCCCCGGTAAAGCCCCTGTGCAGCGGGATCGGCAAAGCCGTCGAGCAACTGGCTATCGCCCAGATCCACGACCACCTGACCGTTGCTCTGAGTGACGATCTTGTAGTCCAGCGGACCGGAGGCATCGAGTACCAGGCGGGTGTATTCACTGCCGGCCCAGACGCGCGCTCCGCTCAGATCAGCCGCCTGCGCCGCCCCAAACGGAACGGCTGCCATGGTCGCGACAGCGATATATCCGGCCAAGTTGTTCAGGTATCCCCTCATACACCGCATTGAAGCGTAGTCATTGGGCGAATGCAAGGCTAAATCCTTTGAATATCCGTAACCTGCGGGCTATTCGTCAGGCTACGTCAAGTTATCGGCCGCAAGTCACGCATTCCGAAAGGATCATTCGCCAGAGTCCACGGCTGGCAATTTCTCAAGCGGAATCAGCACTTAGCCACCAAGAAGGCGGCGAATCCCGCCGTGGCGCCACGCACGACCGCTGAATTAGCCCACGCGATCGAGCAGTCGCTCGCCGCGCATCGAGCGGGCGCGCAGCAACGCATGGCGGCCAGCGTCGGCGTAGGTCAACTGCAACTCCAGATCCGCCGCCGGCAACGCACCGGCTCCGCGCTCGGGCCACTCCACCAGCACCAGCGCCGACGGATCGGCCAGCGCATCCAGCCCCAGCCATTCCAGCTCGCCGGGGTCGGCGATCCGGTACAAGTCCAGATGCCAGGCGGGCCGACCCTGTGCCATATAGCCTTCGACCAAGCTGTAGGTGGGACTCTTGACGCGTTCGCCCACGCCCAGGGCCGTCAGCAAGGCTCGCGCAAAACTGGTCTTGCCGGCGCCAAGCGGTCCATGCAGGTAGATCACCAGCCCATCATCGACCATCGCGGCCAGATGCACAGCCAGCGCGCCGGTAGCTGCCTCGTCGGGCAGCTTCCACTGGCGATCGGTTCTTTGTCCGTCAATCATGATTTCGTCAGTCATGCTCGCGCTGGTCACCGGTTATTCCATTGCCAAGGGCGCGCAGCGGCATCAGCAGATCGGTAGCCAGCAGCCCGCGCTCCCCTTGTTGCGCGGCACAGTCTCCAGCGCGCGCGTGCAGGCCTACGCCGAGACAAGCTGCGTGCCATGCCGTGCAGCCTTGCGCCAGCAACGCGGCGACCACGCCAGTAAGCAGGTCGCCCATGCCGCCCGAGGCCATGCCGGGATTGCCCCACGGACAGACGTCTAGACGTCCATCCGAATCGGCGATCAGGCTGCCGGAACCTTTCAGTACCACCACCGCCTTGTGACGACGCGCCAGTTCGCGCACGGCTGCAAAGCGATCCTGCTCGACATCTTTCGTGGTTACGCCCAGCAGCCGTGCTGCCTCACCCGGATGCGGTGTCAGCACGGTCGGCGCAGTGAACGTGCGCGGCTCGCGTGCCAACAGGTTCAGACCATCGGCATCGAGCACCAACGGCTTGTTCGTGTCCAGCGCGGTCAGCCACAGTGCATGACCCCAGGCGGCCTGCCCTAGCCCGGGCCCAAGCGCCAGAACATCGACACGCTCAAGCAGCGCCTCCAGCGCCTGCGGACCATCGACCGCATGCGCCATCAACTCCGGACGCGCGGCATTCAGTGCCGGCACATGGCCAATACGGGTGGCGATGCTGACCAGGCCGGCACCGGCACGCAGCGCCGATTCGCCTGCCAGCCGAACGGCGCCAGCCATGCCGTGCTCGCCGCCAATCACCAGCACGTGGCCGTTGTCACCTTTGTTCGCGTAACGGTTGCGCGGCGGCAACGCGTCAGCCACCAGCAACCGTGCATCGGGCCGAATACCCGCATACACGCTGTCCGGCACACCCAGAGACGCCAGCTCGAGCACCCCGACCAGATCGGCCGAGCGCCCCGTATGCAGCCCGCGTTTGCCGGCAATGAATGTCACCGTCACATCCGCACGGATCGCCGATCCGGCGACTTGTCCGCTATCGGCGTTCAGTCCGGAAGGAAGATCCAGTGCCAGCACCGGAACACCGCTGGCGTTGATGTGCTCGATCAGCGTCGCGACTGATGGATCGGGCGCACGATTGAGGCCGATGCCGTACAACGCATCGACCAGCAATTCCGATCCATTCCAACCGGCTCCAGCCAGTTCGCCGTCCGGATCCCACAAATGCACACGGCCGCCGCCGGCCTCCCACGCCGAGCGTGCCAGCGCCGCATCGCCATGCGCGTCGGTACCAAGCGCCACCAGCCGTACCTGCAACCCTGCCTCACGTGCCAGCACACCGAGCAAAAACCCGTCGCCGCCGTTATTGCCGGGGCCGCAATAAATGCTGACATGCCGCACCTGCGGCCAATGCCGGCGCAAGCTGTTCAGTGCGGTACTGGCGGCGCGGCGCATCAGGGCGTGACCGGAGATGCCCAACGCCGGGAGCGCCTCACGCTCCATCGCGCGCACTTGTTCGACGGTGTAGAGATCGCGATGGTGCGGATAGGCTGACATGCGCGAATTATAGGCATGACGGCTGACCTTCCACTGCCGGCCTACAATACCGGCATGCCCACCGTCGACACCCGCACCGCACCCGATTACTCCGCACTTGCCAGCGACATCAAGCGCTGGGCGGCCGAACTGGGTTTTGCGCAAGCAGGCATCAGCGGCACCGAACTCGGTGAAGACGAGCAGCACCTCAACCGCTGGCTCGAAGACGGCCACCACGGCGAAATGGAATACATGGCGCGCCATGGCGTCAAACGCAGCCGCCCCACCGAACTGGAACCGGGCACCCAGCGGGTCATTTCAGTCCGCATGGATTACATACCGCCTGGCACCCACAACGCGTGGGGCGTGCTGGAAGATGGCGAGGCCGGTTATGTAGCGCGTTACGCGCTGGGCCGCGATTACCACAAGCTGATGCGTAACCGCCTGCAGAAACTGGCCGAGCGCATCCATGCCGTGGTCGGCGATTTCGGCTATCGCGCCTATGTGGATTCCGCGCCGGTATTGGAAAAGGCGCTGGCACGCAACGCGGGCCTCGGCTGGATCGGCAAGCACACCGTGCTGATCAACCGCCGCGCCGGTTCGTATTTTTTCCTCGGCGAGCTGTATACCGACTTGCCGCTACCGGTCGACGTGCCGGCCAGCGCGCATTGCGGCAGTTGCAGCCGCTGCATCGAGATCTGTCCGACCCAGGCGATCATCGGGCCTTACCGGCTGGATGCGCGACGCTGCATCTCCTACCTCACGATCGAGCTCAAGGGCAGCATTCCGGAAGACCTGCGTGCACCGATGGGCAACCGCATCTTTGGCTGCGACGACTGCCAGCTGATCTGTCCCTGGAACAAGTTCGCGCAGGAGGCCACCGAGCCCGACTTCGCACCGCGCCACAGCCTGGACGGCGCCAAGCTGGTCGAGCTGTTCAGCTGGACCGAAGATGAATTCCTCAAGCACACCGAAGGCATGGCAATCCGCCGCACCGGCTACGAAGGCTGGCTGCGCAACATCGCCGTGGCGCTGGGCAACGCACCCTCGTCAGCCGCGGTAACCGACGCCTTGCAGGCCCGTGCGGGGCATGCGTCCGCCGTAGTGCGCGAGCATGTGCAGTGGGCACTGGCCAGACATCAACGCTGAGGCACCCGCGATAGCGCGGGCACCGGCACAACGAATCAGGCAGCGGCCATCTGCTTGGGGATCGAACGATTGGTGTGCGAGATGCGATTGTTCGCATCGGCATAGACCAGGGTGGGCTGGAACTGCTCAAGCTCCGCTTCGGACAGCTGCGCAAACGCAGCGATGATGATCAGATCGCCCGGCTGCGCGCGATGCGCCGCACTGCCGTTCACCGAGATGATGCCCGAACCTTCTTCCGCACGCAGCGCGTAGGTGACAAAGCGCTTGCCGTTATTGATATTCCACGCGTGGATCTGCTCGTACTCGCGAATGCCCGAAGCATCGAGCAGCAAGCCGTCGATCGCGATCGAGCCTTCGTAGTGCAGCTCGGCGTGGGTGACTGTGGCCCGGTGAATCTTGGCCTTCAGCATATTCAGGTGCATGACGTTCTTTCCAGCAGGGACAGCCTGCAGAGTTGACCATTATCGAACCGATGACATTGCACCGCAACATCAACCGAAAGGGTCACTACATATGGCCGGATCAGTCAAACAGCAAGTTGTCGATCAGGCGGGTGCTGCCAAGGCGTGCGGCAATCAGCGCGATCAGGCCCGTGTGCTCGCCCTCGGCGGGCTCGGCCAGATCCTCGGCGCGGCGGATCACCGCGTAATCGGGCTCGAATCCAGCCCGGATCAAGCGCGCCGATGCGACCTGCTCGAGCACCTGCCATGCATGCCCCTGGGCCAGCAGGTCACGCATCTTCACCAGGGTGTCGTGGATCAGCGGCGCCCGCGCACGCTCGGCGGCAGACAGGTATTGATTGCGCGAACTCAAGGCCAGGCCGTCATCTGCCCGCATTGTGGGCGCGGCCATGACCCTCACCGGCAGTGAAAGGTCGCGCAGCATCCGCTCGACCACCTTCAGTTGCTGGAAATCCTTCTGGCCGAAGACCGCCAGATCCGGCTGCACCAGATTGAACAGTTTGCACACCACCGTGGCCATGCCGTCAAAATGCCCCGGCCGATGCGCCCCTTCCAGGGTGTCAGTGATCTGCGGCACGTGCAGGCTGACGCTATTTTCGGCCCCGTAGGGGTACAGCGTCGCCACATCCGGCGCAAACAGCAGGTCGCAGTCCTCGTCGGCCAGCGCCGCCTGATCCTGCAATAACGTGCGTGGATAACGTTCGAAATCTTCCCCCGGACCGAACTGGGTGGGGTTGACGAACACGCTGGCGACCACCCGATCGGTGCGCGCACGCGCCAGCTTGATCAGTGATTGGTGACCCGCGTGCAAATTGCCCATGGTCGGTACGAAACCCACCGTCTGACCTTTGGCACGCCAGCTGCGGATCGCTGCACGCAGGGCGGGAGCATCTTGGAGGGTCTGCATGACCTAGAGCCTGTTCATGATCTCCCCGTAGCCCGCGCCGGGATCTGTTTGCGCGCAGGCCAAGGAAGAGTGAGGGAGTGTACGTCCGTACACGAGTGAGTGATGACGCCGGCCTGCGCGCAAACAGCCCCGGCCCGAAGGGTTGTCGTTGAGTGGCCGCCAGGTGGTAGTGCGTGGCGCAGTGCCTGACGTCCGTCGGGTCAAGCCGCGCGCTACCACCTGGCGGCCACTCAACGGCAACGCGGGCCACGGGGAGATCATGAACAGGCTCTCACGCTTCGGTTTTTACGTCAGTTGAAACAATGTTCGGGGGCGGGGAATGCACCGATGCGCACGTCTTCGGCATAAGCGGCGATCGCGGCAGCCACCGAGTCGCGCCCGGCCAGGAAATCCTTGCTGAACTTGGGTCGCTTGCCCGGCGTGATGCCGAGCATGTCATGGATCACCAGCACCTGCCCGTCGCAATGCGGGCCAGCACCGATACCGATGACCGGAATCTTCACCGCCGCCGTGACCCGTTCGCCCAACGCGGTCGGCACGCCCTCGAGCACGAGCAGATCCGCGCCGGCCGCCTGCACTTCCAGCGCCTCGGCCACGATGTGATCGGCCGCCGATTGCGCGCGACCCTGGATGCGAAAACCGCCGAACTTGTGCACTGACTGCGGGGTCAGTCCGAGATGAGCGCAAACCGGGATCGCCCGCGCGGTCAGCGCGGCAATCGCCTCGAGAATATGTGGCGCCGCGCCTTCGATCTTCACCATCGCGGCGCCAGCCTCACCGACCAGCCGGGCACCAGCCTCCAGCACGTGCGAGAGATCGCGATCAGCCATGAACGGCATGTCCGCCACCAGCAGGGTCGCCGACAGCCCGCGGGCAACCGCGGCTGTGTGATAGACCATGTGGTCGAGCGTCACCGGCAGCGTGCTGCGATGCCCCTGCACCACCATGCCGAGCGAATCGCCGACCAGCGCAATGTCGATCCCGGCAGTTTCCAGTTGCCAGGCAAAACTGGCGTCGTAAGCGGTCAGCATGACGATGCGTTGTCCCTGCGCTTTCATCGCATGCAGGCCAGGCACGGTAACCGGCTTGCGCTCTGGGACGTTCGCGTTTTGCACGTACACGGCAATTCCTCGGATCTGGGTAGTGACGGGACAGCAACAGCAGGTAGCGCAGTAGCGGGCGCCGATTATCCGGCGCGCCACGATGATCACTCAAGGCCGATCACTCAGGTCAGTCTTTCACAGCCGGCAAGATCGAGCCGCGCCAGCAGTTCCGCCACCGTGCCGCCTCCGGGCAACTGCAACGATGGTGCGAGATCATGCAGCGGCAGCAGCACAAACGCACGCTCTGCCATGCGCGGGTGCGGCAGCGTCAGTTGCGCATCGTGGAGCTGCACGCCATTGACGTGCAACAAGTCCAGATCCAGCGTGCGCGGCCCGTTGCGCTGCGCACGCACGCGACCGGCGTTTTGTTCGATCGCCAGCAACGCATCAAGCAAGCCGTGCGGAGACAAAGTGGTATCCAGCTGCACGACGGCATTGATGAACGGCGGCTGCTCCACTACACCCCACGGCGGTGTGCGATACAGATGCGAACGTTGCAGCAAGCAGGTATCCGGCAGCGCCGCCAACGCCTCCATGGCGTCGAGCACTTGTTGCTGCGGATCACCCAGATTGCTGCCCAGTGCGACGTAGGCCAGCGTCACACCGAACCCGATTTGTCGCCCGGCCGGCTCCGCCGACGCCGACGCGGCGGCCGACCAGCCACGGGCAAGGCGGCGTTGTCACTGATATGGCTGCCGCCGCTGACGGGTAGCGCCGCGGCAAGCACATCCTGCGGCAACTGCTGCGCGTGTGCCCACCACAGTCCCAGCTCGCGCATTGCCGGTGATTCATCGGCGCGCAGCAGCAGAAAATCGAACGCTGCGCGAAAGCGCGGATGGGTCATCAGACGGAACACGCGCTTGCGCTGAACTTGCTCGAAGCGTGGCTGCAGCGACCAGATTTCTTCCATGGTGAAGGTGAAACGGCGCGGAATGGCCACCCGCTGGCACTGCTCGGCAACCACCTGGGCCGCGGCGCGCGCCCATGCCTCGGTGCCATCGATGCCCTGCGCGATGCAGTGGTGCGCCACATCACGCACCTCACCCCACAGCAAAACCGCAAACAGGAACGCCGGGGTGACCGACTTGCCTTCGGCAATGCGTGTATCGGTATTCGCCAGGCCCTGCTCGACCAGCGAACGCAACGCGTTGTCGCCGCGCTTGAGCGCCCGCGCCGTCGCCGGAAACAGGAATTTCAGCAGGCCACAATGTTCGAGCATGCGGAAACTCTTCAAGCCGTGACCGCCGAGAAACATCTTCAGCGATTCATCGAACAGTCGCGCCGGCGCCGCGTCAGCGAGCAATGGCCCGAGTGTCTCGAACGGCGCCATCGCCGCGGTGTCGATACGCATGTCGAGCTTGGCCGCCAGTCGCGCCGCACGCAGCATGCGCACGGGATCTTCACGGTAGCGGGTGACCGGGTCGCCGATCAGGCGCAGCACCCTGTCTTGCAGGTCCTGCATGCCGCCAACGTAGTCGCGCACGGAAAAGTCGCTGATGTCGTAATAAAGCGCATTCACACGGAAGTCGCGGCGCACCGCGTCCTCCTCGATCGTGCCCCAGATGTTGTCCCGCACGATGCGGCCATCGATGATGTGGCGGTCGCCTTCGGCGCCCTCCTCACCAAGCCCGCGGAAGGTCGCCACTTCGATGATCTCCGGTCCGAACACGACGTGCGCCAGACGGAAGCGACGACCGATCAGGCGGCAGTTGCGGAACAGCTTTTTCACCTCATCCGGCGTCGCGCTGGTGGCGATGTCGAAATCTTTCGGATGCAGACCCAGCAACAGGTCGCGCACCGCGCCACCGACCAGGTAAGCCGTGTAGCCAACCTCGTTCAGGCGATACAGCACCCGCAGCGCCGCCTTGCTGATGTTCTTGCGCGAGATAATGTGCTGGTCGCGCGGAATGATCCGCAGCGCTGGCGTGATGTCGGTCCTTGATTCGAGGTTCAAGCGGTCAGAATCCTTGGCGGGGCGAAGCTGCCCTTGGTTGCTAATAAGTTGTGCGGTGCCCAGTACCATGGATCAGCCCGCCAGGATGGCAGTGCCAACACCGGCAGGGCATGCATCGAACAGTGTGCGCCGAGCATTGCCGGACGAAACAATTCCGTTATACTAGCGCGCCTCGCAGCATAACGCTCCCTTCGTCTAGTGGCCTAGGACACTGCCCTCTCAAGGCGGGAACACGAGTTCGAGTCTCGTAGGGAGCACCATTCTTCAGCTCGACCACGGTCCATGCTCCATCCGGGCCTACGCTCCATCAAGGCATAACCTCCAGAGGCGCGCGGCAACATGACCTTTGTCGTCATCGACAACTGCATCAAGTGCAAATACACCGATTGCGTTGAGGTCTGCCCGGTCGACGCCTTCCATGAAGGCCCCAATTTCCTTGTGATCGATCCGGACGAGTGCATCGACTGCACCTTGTGCGAGCCGGAATGCCCGATCAACGCGATCTACCCGGAAGACGACGTACCAGCCGGCCAGGAAGCGTTCGTGGCGCTCAATGCCGAATTGGCGAAGGACTGGCCCGTGATCACCGAGCGCAAGGACAGCCCCGCCGACGCCAAGGACTGGGAAGGCAAGCCGGACAAGCTCCAGCTGCTTCAGCGCTGAATTCAACTACCGCCGACACACGCAAGAACGCCGCCTCAAGGGCGGCGTTCTTGCGTGTGTAGCTGGATCGGGAAGGATCAGCCAGCAGCTTTCTTGGCTTTCTTCAGGCTCGCCTGCAGCGCGTCGATCGCCTGCGGAACAACCCCGGGGTTACCCTGCACCTGCACTTCGCTGGCATTCGCGCCGCTGTTGCCGATGTTCACCTGTACCTGATGCGAGGTTCCGGTCGACACGGTCGACGAAGCGCTCGATCCGTGCGAGAACATGTGCCAGAAGCCCTTCTTCTTTTGCTGCAGGACGGCATCGGAAACGGTGAACGTATAGGTGCGCAGGGTATCGTCATGGCTGACGAGCTGCCCGAGCTCGCCGCTCGCCAACACCTTGCCCACTAGCTGATAGGTGGCATCCACGCCATCGGCCAGCACGAAGCTGTCCAGAATCTGGCTGCCAGTGGCACCGGCGGTAACGCCATTGCTGGTCGGCTGATTCGCGCCTGGCGGCGGGATCACCAGCGCTGCGCTAACTGCGGGCCTGTCCAGTGTCGGCGGAATCTCCAGCGGCGACTCCTGCTGTGCGGTGTCCCACGCTTTGTGCGAGCGGAACATGCCACAACCGGACAGCAGCAAGCCACTGAGGGCCAGAGCCGGCAAGGCCACGAGGAGCGAAGTTTTCTTCATGTAGTCAGATTCCGTGAGAAGGTCAGGCAAGCGGTATAAGGTCAGGTTGCAGTCGCCAAGGATGCCAGACTGGACAGCGCTTCGTGTAATCGGGCGCGATCCGGACCGTCGTTCAATTCAACCAGCGGCAATCTTGGCACCGCCAAACCCAGCCCCAATGCGGGCAAACCGGCCTTTACGGCGATCGGGTTCGGTGCGCAGTCAAGTGCCTGCAACAGCGGCTCAAGCGCGGCATGACACCGCGCAGTCGCCGCCTGGTCGCCGCCGGTAGCCGCATCACACAATGCGCGGAACGCCGTCGGCACCAGATTGGCCACCACCGAGATGGTCCCCGCCGCGCCCGCCAGCATCGCCTCCCCGGCGCTGCCATCGTCGCCGGATAGATAGACGAAATCCGGGCGCACAAGTTCCGCCAATGCCGAAATTCGCTCGCGATCGCCGCGCGCTTCCTTGATACCGATGATCGCCGGATGCTCTCGCAACTTGGCCACGGTCGCAGGCAGCAGGTCGCAACTGGTACGGCTCGGCACGTTGTACAGCAGCACCGGCAGGCCGCCGTGCTCGGCCACTTCAAGGTAGTGTCGAAGCAGGCCCTCCTGGGTCGGGCGCACGTAATACGGCGCCACCACCAGCGCAGCATCGGCGCCCAGCGCCTTGGCGCGACGGGTCATGGCGACGGTTTTGGCGGTGCCTGCCTCGCCGGTACCGGCGATCACCGGCACCCGTCCAGCCACGTGCTCGACGGCAAACACCAGCAATCGATCGAACTCATCATGTTCGAGCATGTGCGCTTCGCCGGTGGAACCGGCAACCACCAGCGCCTGCGTGCCACCAGCAAGCTGATAATCAAGCACCCGGCCAAACGCCTGCAGGTCCAGCGCACCATCAGCTGCGAACGGGGTGACCAGCGCGCAGATACTTCCGCGAATGTTCAAGACTCACTCCGGCCCAAGGCAAGCCGCACATGATACTTGCCGCTTCGCGAGGCGGGCAAGTAAGCTCGAACGGAGTAGTCTCCAATCTCCGCATCGCGCGGCACGACACGGGCAGGTCCTTTTTGAAACCTTCTTCCACTTCTGCGCGCTCGGGCAACGACAACCAGTTGCTGATCCAGGCGCTGACGCCGGCGACCAAATCGCCGCTGCTGGCGCTGGCCAAACGCATCGCCGATGCCGGCTGCAACCTCTCCGAATCGCGCGTATCGACCATTGGCACGGAAATCTCGCTGATGCTGCTGGCCAGCGGGGCCTGGGACGCCTTGGCCAAGCTGGAGACTGCGGTGACCAAGCTGGCCCGCGACGAAAGCCTGCGCCTGGTCCACTACCGCACCGGCCCCCGCGAAAACAGCTCGCATCTACTGCCGTACCTGGTGGAAGTGGTTGCTGCCGACCGACCCGGCATCGTGGCGCGGATCGTGGAGTTCTTCAGCCAGCATGGGATCAGCGTGGAACAGCTGAACTCCACGCGCTATCAGGCCATGCAGACGGGCGCTGAGATGTTCCAGGCGCAGTTCACGATCGGTATTCCGGCGGAAATCCACATTGCCGCGCTGCGCGACGACTTTCTGGAGCTGTGCGACGGCTTGAATCTCGACGCGATCATGGACCCGGTCAAATTTTGAGTGCCGCGTTGCCGGGTAGGTGAACGGTGAGGATCGCGCGATCGCGCCCGGCTGACAAGGACTGTTATCCGCTGCCTTGGTCGCGCTAGTCTTGTGCCGGGACTCCAGAGTGACGTTGCATTGCAGCCAGTGTACCGATCCATGCCGCACATCTTCTGCGCACCGTTCGCAGTGTTCACGGTCCGCCAGTCCCCGAATCGCCCCTTTCATCAGCGCGCGCAGCAACATCTTGCTGCGCAGGAGTAGCCATGCCTGAGGTCGGCAAGAAAGTACCTCCCCTTAAAGGTCTCACCGGCGACGGCAACGAACTGAAACTCGCCAGCTTCAAGGGTCAGTGGCTCGTGGTGTATTTCTATCCGAAGGACAGCACGCCCGGCTGCACCACCGAGGCGAAGGATTTTCGCGATCTGTACGCAAAGTTTCAGCGGCGACATGCGCAAGTCATCGGCGTGTCACGTGATTCGGTGAAATCGCATGCGAACTTTGCGCTGAAGCAGGAGTTGCCGTTCCCGCTGGTCTCCGACCCCGACGAAACCTGGTGCCAGGCGTTCGATGTGATCCACGAAAAAGTACTGTACGGAAAGCGCCACATGGGGGTTGTACGCAGCACCTTCCTGATCGATCCCGAGGGCCGACTGGCCCACGAATGGCGCGGCGTCAAAGTGCCCGGCCACGCCCAGGCCGTGCTCGACACCATCCCGACCAAGTGACCGCTGTAAGCCTCATGCCAGCCCCGTTCACCGTGTCCATCATCGCGGCGTGTCGGCATCGCCGTGACCACTCGCCCGCGGCCCGAAGTGTGCCGCGATTCCCCCTTCGATCCACCACCAGCGAGGACACTTCCGCATGACCGGAAGCAAGCGCATCTACGCTCTAGACACCAACGTCCTGCTGCATGACCCGACCTCGTTGTTCCGCTTCGAGGAACACGACGTCTTCATCCCGATGACCGTGCTGGAGGAACTGGACGAAAAAAAGAAAGGCGCTTCGGAAGTTTCGCGCAACGGCCGCCAGGTCAGCCGATTCCTCAACGAGCTGATCGAGCGTGGGAAGCAGCATGCCCTGAGCGACGGCCTGGAGCTGAGCAATCCACAAGGCATCAAGCTCAGGCGCGGCGGCTCGGTGGGCCGACTGTATTTCCAGCAGCGCAGCAGCAGCAACGGCCATGCGAAGGCAGACAACCAGATCCTGGCGTCGGTGGTCGAACTGCGCGACCAGCATCCCGACCGCGCGGTCATCCTTGTCACCAAGGACATCAACCTGCGGATCAAGGCGAGCATCGACGGGATCGTCGCCGAGGATTACGAGAATGATCGCGCACTCGACGATTTCGCCCTGCTCTACACCGGCGCGGCCGAGCTGCCGGAAGACTTCTGGGATCACCACCCGGAAGTGAAATCATGGACCGAGCGCGGGCGCACGTTCTACAAAGTGGATCGGCACGAGGATGAAGCGTGGTACCCGAACGAGTGCCTGTTCCTGCCTGGCGAGAACAGCGTGGAACTGCGCGTGCTGCGCATGGACGATGTCAGTGCCACGCTGGTGCTGCTGGACGACCACTCGCACGCCAATCACCACGTCTGGGGCATCGGCGCACGCAATCGCGAGCAGAACTTCGCGCTCAACGCGTTGATGGATCCGGACGTCGATTTCGTCACCCTGCTCGGCAATGCCGGCACTGGCAAGACACTGCTGGCATTGGCGGCTGGCCTGGCGCAAGTGATGGATCAGCAGCGCTACCGCGAAATCATCATGACCCGCGCCACGGTCTCGGTAGGCGAGGATATCGGCTTCCTGCCGGGCACCGAGGAAGAGAAAATGACGCCGTGGATGGGCGCCCTGACCGACAACCTCGAAGTGCTCGCCAATCCCGAGGATGGCGGCAGCTGGGGTCGTCAGGCCACCAATGACCTGCTCGCCTCGCGCATCAAGATCCGCTCGCTCAACTTCATGCGCGGACGCACGTTCCTGAGCCGCTACCTGATCATCGACGAGGCGCAGAACCTCACCCCGAAGCAGATGAAAACCCTGATCACCCGTGCCGGCCCCGGCACCAAGATCGTCTGCCTAGGCAACGTCGAGCAGATCGACACGCCGTACCTCACCGAAACCACCTCGGGCCTTACCTACGCGGTTGACCGCTTCAAACAGTGGGAGCATTCGGCGCATATCACCCTGCGTCGTGGCGAGCGCTCGCGCCTGGCGGATTTTGCGTCGGAGGCGCTGTAGTAGTCGAAGCTGGGCTCCTCAAGCTTTGCCCCAACAAGACTAGGGAATGAAAATGCGGAACAAGATTTTCGGTGGGATTGGAATCCTGTGGGGAGGGTTGATGACGGCCCAATGGATTTTCGGAACATCACCGCAGGCCTCCGCCGATGGGGCCACGGCGTATTCCGCCAGCTATGCCGCAGGAACGGGCTTCGCACACGTCCTTGGCGTGCTGATGCTGATTGCGGGGCTCTATTACTTTTTCAAGAAGCCAAACAAATCACTGTGATCGCGACCATTCATGCCAGGTAATTCACCTCCCATCGCCCTCACCATCGCCGGCTCCGATTCCGGCGGTGGTGCGGGTATCCAGGCCGATCTGAAAACCTTCCACGCGCGCGGCGTGCATGGGCTTTCCGCCGTCACCGCAATCACCTCGCAGAACACCCGTGGCGTCAACGCGGTGCACCCGGTGCCACTGACCCACATTCGCAGCCAACTCGCTGCAGTGTTCGATGATTTCCCGATTGCTACGGTCAAGACCGGCATGCTCGGCAGTGCCGCGATTACCCGGTTGGTAGCCCGTGAAATGGCCGCACGCAAACCCGCGTGGCTGGTGGTCGATCCGGTGATGATTGCCACTAGCGGTGGCCGCCTGCTGGATCAGGATGCGATCGAAGTGCTGATCGACGAGCTGATTCCACTGGCCGATATCCTCACCCCGAACCTGCCGGAAGCCGAGGCGTTGCTCGGCCATCCGATCAAGACCGCAGCGCAGTTCGACGCTGCCGGCAAGGCGCTGCTGGCACTCGGTGCTGGCGCGGTTCTGCTCAAAGGTGGGCATGGCGATGGCCATGTCGTGGTGGATCGTTTTTACGATGCGCGCGGCGTGCTGGAGCTGCGTCACCCGCGGCTGAAACTGGAAGGCCACGGCACCGGCTGCACCCTGGCCTCGGCGATTGCCGCCGAACTGGCCAAGGGGCGCTCACCGCGCTCCGCCGTGCGCCGTGCGGTCGCTTATGTGCATCGTGCGCTGCTGCTTGGCTATCGTCCCGGTGGTGGCGCGGCGCACGTACTGCGACACTAAGGCTGAATCCCCGCTGCAGGCTAAGTGGGGAGCATTCGGCCTGAGCGAGTAGAATCGTCATCTGGCCGTTTCCCGATGGCAGTACCCACCGAGATGATCTTGACCCCACGCCTCGTCTTGCTCGCCCTGTTCGCCTTTTTTGTGCTGTGCGTGCTGCTCGTGCATTTGCGCGGACGTGTCCGGCTGCGTTTCGACCGCCAGCTGGCCGATCACTCGGCGCTGTTCGCACCCTACAACCTGCTGATGTATGCGTTCTCGGCGGTGCCGGCGCGACCGATTCTCGATCGTCGGGGCTTTCCCCAGCTCGATCTGCTGCAGGCGAACTGGCAGAGCATTCGCGATGAGGCGACGCATCTGTTCGACGAGGGCTATATCCGTGCCGCCGCGAAGAATGACGACGCCAGTTTCAACAGCTTCTTCAAGCAGGGTTGGAAACGCTTCTACCTGAAATGGTACGGCGAGCCTTTGGCCTCGGCCGAAGCACTGTGCCCGAACACGGTCGCCTTGCTGAAATCGATTCCCAGCGTCAAAGCCGCCATGTTTGCGTTGCTGCCGCCGGGCAGCAAGCTGAACCCGCATCGCGATCCGTTTGCCGGATCACTACGTTACCACCTCGGTTTGATCACGCCCAATTCGAGGGACTGCCGGATTTTCGTCGATGGCGAGGAGCACGCCTGGGGCGACGGCAAGGACGTGGTGTTCGATGAAACGTACGTCCATTGGGCCGAAAACAAGTCCGGGCAGACCCGGGTGATCCTGTTCGCCGACGTGGAACGGCCGTTGCGCACGCGCTGGATGAGCGCGATCAACCACCGGGTCGGCGCGTTCATGGGCAAGATCACCGCTTCACCGAACAGCGATACCGAGACCGAACAAACCGGTTTCATCAATCGCCTGTTCGCACTGAGCCAGCGCAAGCGCCGCAGCGGCCCCTCCTTCAAGAGCCGGCACAAAAAGCTCGCCCGCACGCTGAAATACCTCGGCATCCTGCTACTGATGTGGCTGATCTTCCTGGCGCCCTGGCCGATCTTCCGCTGATCCCCGGCATCGCGTTGCCTGCGGCGTTGTTGATGTGCTCCCTCCCCTACCTGCAGGGGAGGGTTGGGGTGGGGTCGCTCTTGACCTTCACCGAGAGCTCGCCCCCCTTCCCAACCTCCCCCTGCATGCACAAGACGACGCCAGTGACGTAGGTTGGGATAAGTGCCGGCAAATCCCAACGTTATGGCCGGGGGTGTTGGGCTTCGCTGCGCTCACCCCAACCTACGTGCTTCTGATGTGCTCCCTCCCCTGCGTGCAGGGGAGGGTTGAGGTGGGGTCGCTCTTGATCTCCCCGCAAGCTCGGACACCCCCCTCCCAACCTCCCCCTGCACGCAGTGGGAGGGGCAAAACGGCGCCTGTCGTATTTCGCGGGAGCGACACAACAAAAAAAGCCGCGGCTCGTCGCCGCGGCTTTTCGTTAGGGATGATCGAAGATCAGCCCTTGATGCGTTTGACGATCGCGTCGGCGAAACTATCGGTGCTGCCGCTGCCGCCCAGATCCGGGGTGACGTGCTGGCGATCCAGCTCGACCGTGGCGCGGATCGCCTGACGCAGCTGGTTGCCCTTGGCGAGCAGATCCAGATGATCGAGCATGTCGGCCGCTGCCAGCAGCAGCGCGCAGGGATTGGCGATGCCCTTGCCGGCAATGTCCGGTGCCGAACCGTGCACGGCTTCGAAGATCGCGGCGTTGGCACCGATGTTGTCGCCCGGCGCCAATCCCAGGCCGCCGACCAGACCGGCGCACAGATCCGACAGGATGTCGCCGAACAGGTTGGTGGTGACGATCACGTCGAACTGCTCGGGTTTCATCACCAGCTGCATGCAAGTGTTGTCCACGATCATCTCGTTGAACTCGATCTGCGGGTATTCCTTGGCCACCTCGCGGGCGACATTGAGGAACAGGCCAGAGCTGGTCTTCAGGATGTTCGCCTTGTGCACCGCCGTGATCTTCTTGCGGCCCTTCTTCACCGCCAGCTCGAACGCGTAGCGAACGATGCGGGTGCTGCCCTTGCGGGTATTGCGGATGATCGAGGTGGCGATCTCGCCATCTTCGGACACCACCTGCCCCTCGGCCAGATACGCGCCTTCGGTATTCTCGCGGACGGTGATGATGTCGATGTTTTCGTAGCGCGACTTCGTGCCCGGAAAACTGACCGCTGGACGCACGTTCGCGTACAGGTCGAAGTGCCGGCGCAAGGTCACGTTGATCGAGGTGAAGCCACCGCCGATCGGGGTGGTCAGTGGCCCTTTCAGCGCCACCTTGTGCTGGGCGATCACATCCAGCGTGGACTGCGGCAACAGCTCGCCATGCCTGTCCAGCGCGACCATGCCGGCGTCGACAAACTCATAGGCCAGGCCACAGTCCAGCGCGTCGAGCACGCGCAGCGTGGCAGTCATGATCTCCGGGCCGATGCCATCGCCCGGGATCACGGCAATCGTCTTGCTCATGGGGAAACTCCTTGAACGGAACAACGAACAGCGAGCGCGCACGGAGGGAAGCAAACACCCCGGGCACAGGCTGAAAACCGGTCAATTATCGCCGATGCGGCGCCCTACGAACAGTGAAAGGATCCCGCAAGACGTTGAAAATACTTGCACGCAGCGTTGCAAAAAGCCGCACAGGTCGGCGCAATGGCGCGATCGTGGCCGGTTCAGGTGCCGCCTCAGGCAACCCGCGCTGAGGGCCTGTTCAGGCGTGATCGGTGCAGCCCGCCGCATCGCCGGCTGTGCCCGACTCAAGCTGGTCAAGCAAATCCACCGCACGACGCAGGTGCGGAATCACGATCGAACCACCCACCACCAGCCCGACGCTGAACACCTCGAAGAACGCGTCACGCTCGACGCCGGCCTCTTTGCACTGGGCCACGTGGTAGCTGATGCAATCGTCGCAGCGCAGCACCAGCGACGCGACCAGGCCAAGCATCTCCTTGGTCTTCACGTCCAGCGCGCCCGCCTTGTAGGTCTGCGTATCCAGCGCAAAGAAACGCCGCACGACCTGATTGTCCTCGGCCAGGATCCGCTCGTTCATGCGCTGGCGGAAGGCCGTGAATTCAGCGAGGCGGTCGCTCATGCAGCCTGCTCCAGCAACTGCGTCAGTTTGCCGCTGCGATCAGCTGCCACCAGGTCGTCAAAGCCGCCCACAAGCTGGTCGTTGACGAAGATCTGCGGCACCGTACGACGCCCACCGCTACGTGCCAGCATGGCATCGCGCTGCGCCGCGTCGAGATCGATGCGCACCTCGGTCCACTCCAGTCCCTTGGACTTGAGCAGGTTCTTGGCCGACACGCAGTATGGGCACACGGCAGTCGAATAGACCTCGATCTTGGGCATCACAACAAACTCCGCAAATAGGGAAAACACTGCACTTAAGATTGGGGTGAGCGGCGTGCAGCTCAAGCGCTCCCGATCGTGAACCGAAACGGCAGATCACGGTCACAGTGGTATTGTCGCTTACCTATGGCCATGGCACCACGACGACTCGCACCGCGCCTGCTGACGGCACTGGTCACCGCCGCGCTGGCATGTGCTGCCAGCGCGCAGGACAGCACGCGCCTGCCGGACCTGGGCAGCTCCGCCAACGCATTGATTTCGCCGCAGGAAGCACAGGATTACGGCGCCTCCATGCTGCGCCAGATGCAGGCCCTGGACATGGTGGTGGATGATCCGCTGCTGGACGACTACATCAACGACCTGGGCTACCGGCTGGTCGCCAACTGCGACAAACCGAAGGAACATTTCGCGTTTTTCATTGCCAGGGATCCCGAAATCAACGCATTTGCCGCACCCGGTGGCTATATCGCGGTGAACTCGGGGCTGATCACGATCACCCAGAACGAGGGTGAATTGGCCAGTGTCATGGCTCACGAGATCGGCCACATCACGCAAAACCACCTGCAGCGGGCGTTCGAGGAATCCAAAAAGGAAACGCCGCTGATGGCGCTGGTGCTGCTGGGCGCGATCGCTGCCGGCGCCGGCAGCCACAGCGGCGATTCACCGATGGCGGTGCTTGCCGGCGGCCAGGGCCTGCTCGCGCAAAAATCGATCAATTTCACCCGCCATGACGAAATCGAAGCCGATCGTGTCGGTATCCAGACACTGGCCAATGCAGGCTTCGATCCGAACGCCATGGCCGGCTTCTTCCAGCGCATGGAAGACGTCATGAGCGCTGGCGCAGGTGGCGAAGACGTGCCGGCGTTGTTGCAGGATCACCCGGTGACGACCGATCGCATCAGCGATGCGAAAGCGCGTGCCGGCGCGTTGATCGCCGAGCAGAAGCTGCGCCCGTCAGGCACCACGCTGGACAAGAGTCACTGGGAAAAAACCACCGCGCCGATCCCCTTCGTCAAGGATCCCACCACGCTGATGCCGCCCACGCTGGCCGGTAACCACCTGAACACGTACGCGTTGATGCGCGAACGCGTACGCGTATTGTCAGACGATGCACCCAAGCAGGTCCTGTATTACTCCAATCTGCAAAAACAACGTGGCTTCGACACCCCCGAGAACCACTACGGCTATGCGCTCGCACTCACCCGCAGCAGTCGCGGCGCCGAGGCGATCGAGCAGTTACAACCGTTGTTGAAGTCAGATCCGGACAGTCTGATCTTGAAGCTGGCGATGGCCGATGCACGCATCCAGGCCGGCCAGCGTGCCGCTGCGCTGACCCTTTACAGTGACCTCAATACACAGTCGCCACGCAATCACGCGGTGGCACTGGCCTATGCCAATGCGCTCACCGTAGGCAGCAAGGAGCAGGCCAGCCAGGCAGCGGATCTGCTGCGGCCGTTGCTGGACAACGCCGATCAACCGGAAATCTACAGCGCCTATGCCCGCGCCAGTGAAAAGGCCGGTGACAGCATCCGCGCTGACGAAGCGTTCGCCGATGCCAGCTACTACTCCGGCCGGCCGTTCGATGCGATGGAGCAACTCAAGCGCCTGCTCAAGCGCGAGGACCTGGATTACTACGCACGAGTGCGCATCCAGGCGCGCATCACCGAGCTGACCCCGCTGGTGCTGGAGCTGAACAAGCGCCGGATCAGCACCGATGACAACCCGAACGGCCAGCAGCAACCGCAACAGAATGAACAGTGCAACGGCCGCCTGTGCTTTGGCCTAAGCGCCGAGCCGGGCACCCTCAGCCCCATCCCCGGCGCGCCTCTGCTCGACAGCACCAGTCCAGCGCGTGACGGCAACGGTCCGTTACATTAAAAGATGGCTTGCGTGACTGTCATCGACGCGTAACATTGATGCGTTGCAATATCTTCGTCATAAGCCACCGGCGGACCACGTGCACAAGCGCATCCTGATCGTTGAAGACGAAACCTCGATTCGCGAAATGATCGCTTTTGCCTTGCGCAAAGCCGGCATGGACGCGATGCAGGCAGCCGACGCGCGTGCCGCGCAACTGGCGATTTCCGAACAGGTCCCTGACCTGATCCTGCTCGACTGGATGCTGCCAGGGACCAGCGGACTGGAGCTTGCCCGGCGCTTGCGCAAGGAAGAGCTCAGCCGCGAAATCCCGATCATCATGCTCACCGCGCGCGGCGAAGAAATGGACCGGGTCAACGGCCTCGAGGCTGGCGTCGACGATTACGTGGTCAAACCCTTCTCCACCCGCGAGCTGATCGCGCGGATCAAGGCGGTGCTGCGCCGTAGTCAGGGCGACGATGGTTCGGGCATGGTCGAACTGGGTGGTCTGCGCATCGACGGCCCCGCCCATCGGGTGTTTGCCGGTGACGACGCCATACCGATCGGCCCGACCGAATATCGCCTGCTGTATTTTTTCATCACCCATCCCGAGCGCGTCTATTCACGCACGCAGCTGCTCGACCACGTCTGGGGCGGCAGCGTTTATGTCGAAGAGCGCACGGTCGACGTGCATATCCGTCGCCTGCGCAAGACGCTCGAACCGTGGAAGCTGGATGACATGGTGCAGACCGTGCGCGGCACCGGTTACCGTTTCTCTGTAAGTGCCTGAGTCATTGTCCAGGCGCCACCGCACGCTTGCGGTGGCGGCGGCTTTTGTCGATGCTGGGCCCCCATCATCTCCATCCCGCCAACAGTTCGCCTGAATGGCCCAGCCAGCAACGCTCTCCTGGAAATTACCCGCGACCCTCGTCGCGGCACTGCTCGTTGGCGCGGCGTTGGGTGGACTCGCGCATGGACATGTAGCCACGGGTGTGGCGCTTGTCGCGGTGGCAGAAGTCGTCTTGCTACTGACGCTAATCCGTCATGAAGCCAAGCCCATCATGACGACATCCACCCCCAGCCCCCTTCAGCATGACCGCTTCATGACACGCTCCCGCCGAATTGCCTCCAGTCTGCGCGATCTGCGCAACGCCGCCAGCCAGTTGCCGGATGCGGTGGTGTTGCTCGACCAGAACCAGCAGGTGCGCTGGTTCAATCACGCAGCCGAACACCTGCTCGGGCTGCGCCGGCCACGCGATCGTGGCGTACTGCTGGAACAACGGCTGGCGGTTTCCGATTTGTCCGACTGGTTGCGCGATGGTGCGCAGGAACCGCTCAATGACGTATCCGCCCCGGGGCAACCGGACAGCCAGCTCAACGTCAGCCTGCTGCCGTTCGGACGCCACCAGCATCTGCTGCTGGCACGCGACATCAGCCATCTGAACCGGCTCGAACAGATCCGTCGCGATTTTGTGGCGAACGTCTCGCACGAATTGCGCACGCCGTTGACGGTGATCCACGGCTATCTCGAATTGCTCGACCCGCAGGACGTGCCAGAACTGGCAGCGGTGCTGGGCGAGATGCGCATGCAGTCCAAACGGATGGGCCAGATAGTCGAAGACCTGCTCACTCTGTCACGGTTGGAAACGCAGCATCAGGTCGCCGATGAACGAGTGCCGATGACGCCGCTGCTGGCGACGCTGCGCAAGGAAGCGGAGGCGCTCAGCCAGGGCCGTCATCAGATTACGCTCGAATCCACCGCCGAGGCGGATCTGCTTGGCTCGCCCAGGGATCTGCACAGTGCGCTGTCGAATCTGGTCAGCAACGCGGTGCGCTATACGCCCGCCGGCGGCAGCATCACGATCCGCTGGGAGCGCACGCCGCAAGGTGCGGCCTACTCGGTCAGCGACACCGGATTCGGCATACCGGCGTCGCATCTGGCACGGCTCACCGAACGCTTTTACCGGATCTCCTCCAGCCGTTCGCGCGACAGCGGCGGTACCGGCTTGGGGCTGTCGATCGTCAAGCACGTACTGAACTTGCATCAAGCGCAGCTGCGGATCGACAGCGCACCGGGCGTGGGTTCCACCTTTGCCTGCCATTTCGGCCATGCGCGACTGCTGATGCCCGGTGGCTGCGACGAGAGCTGATCCCCTGGGGGCCGCGGTGTGTATTTGACGCGGACCACTTGGAGACATTGAACAGGCTCTCAGCCAGAATAAAGCATGTCTCGCCCATCCCCCGTTTCGCCAGCTACCGTCGACCTGTCTGCCCCCGGCCTCTATCTCAGCCGTGAGCTGGCCGCGCTGGAATTCAATTTCCGCGTACTGGCGATGGCCCGGGACCCTGAGGTGCCGCTGCTGGAGCGACTGCGCTACCTCAGCATCGTGGCAAACAATCTCGACGAATTCTTCGAGGTGCGGGTGGCGATGCTCAAACATCACCATGCGTATGGCTCGGCTGCGCCGGGGCCGGACGGCTTGCCTTCCGGCGAGTTGCTGGCGCGTATTCGTACCCGTGCCCTGGACCTGGTCGCCGAGCAATACGCCGCCTGGCAGGATCAGCTCGTCCCGCAGCTCAAGACCGAGCACGTGCATATACTCACCCGCAAGCAATGGAGCCCGCGCCAGCGGCGCTGGCTGCAGGGTTACTTCGAACATGAAGTGCTGCCGGTGCTGTCGCCGCTGGGGCTGGACCCGGCGCACCCGTTCCCGCGCATTCTCAACAAGACCTTGAACATCGCGGTGGTGCTGAAGGGCCGCGATGCGTTCGGCCACGAAGGTCACATGGCGCTGGTGCGGGCGCCGCGCTCGCTGCCGCGCATCATCCGCGTGCCCGACGAGGTCAGCGGCTCGGGCGAACACTTCGTGTTTCTGGCCGAGCTGTTGCAAGCGTTCGTCGACCTGATGTTTCCCGGCTTCAAAGTGGTCGGCTCGTATCAGTTCCGGGTCACCCGCAACAGCGAGCTGATCGTCGAGGAAGCGGAGGTGGCAAACCTGGCTCACGCGCTCAGCGAGGAATTGATCGGCCGCGGCTACGCGCGTCCGGTGCGGTTGGAGATCGCCAACGATTGCCCCCAGGCGATCACCGCGATGCTGATCCAGAACTTCCAGCTTGAAGAAACCGATGTGTACCGCTGTGACGGGCCGGTCAATATCATCCGTGCGGGACTGCTGTATGACTGGATCGATCGTCCCGAACTGAAATTTCCGCGCTTCAATCCGCAGTTGCCGACGGCGCTCGAAAGCGGCAAGAACAAGTTCGACCTGATCGGTCAGCGCGACGTATTGCTGCACCATCCCTACCAGAGTTTCGCCGCGGTGATCGACCTGCTGCGCCAGGCGACCCTGGATCCGCAGGTATTGGCGATCAAGCAGACGCTCTATCGCGCCGGTGAAGACACGCCACTGGTCGACCTGCTGGTGGAGGCGGCACGCAACGGCAAGGACGTCACCGTCGTGATCGAGCTGCGTGCGCGCTTCGACGAGGAAGCCAATATCCGCCTGGCGACCCGCCTGCAGGAGGCTGGCGTGCAGGTGGTCTACGGCGTGGTCGGTTTCAAGACGCACGCCAAGATGCTGCTGATCGTGCGGCGCGAGGGCGAGCTGCTGCGCCGCTATGTGCACCTGTCCACCGGCAACTATCACCAGATCAACAGCCGCACCTATACCGACATTGGCCTGATGACGGCAAACCCAGAGATCGGCGAAGACCTGCACAAGGTCTTCCAGCAGCTTTCCGGGCTGGGGCCGATGATCAGCTTGAAGCGTCTGCTGCATTCGCCGTTCACGCTGTACACCAGCGTGATGGCGAAGATCGAGCGCGAGACCGCGCATGCGCTGGCCGGTCGGCCCGCACGCATTGTCGCCAAGCTCAATGCGCTGAACGAGGCGCACGTGATCGAAGCGTTGTATCGCGCTTCGCAAGCCGGTGTAGAAATCGACCTGATCGTGCGCGGTGCCTGCACCCTTAGACCCGGCCTGCCGGGCATCTCCGAGCGAATCCGCGTGCGTTCGATCATCGGGCGTTTCCTCGAGCACAGTCGGGTGTACTGGTTTGCCAATGACGGCGAACCCGAGTTGTATTGCGCCAGCGCAGACTGGATGGAACGCAACCTGATGCGGCGAATCGAGGTGGCGTTTCCGATCCTCGATCCCGAGCTGGCCGCGCGGGTGTTCGAGGAAACCCTGGCCAATGGTCTCGCCGACAACACCCAGGCATGGCTGCTGCGCGATGACGGCAGCTATGCACGCGCCGAGCCTGGGAAGAATCCGCGCTATAGCGCACAAGAAGGCCTGCTTGAGCGGTACCGCTCATGAGGCTGTCGAATGAGCAACTGTCGAATGAGAGCTGGCCAATGAGTGCTGATCCAACACGAGCTTGCCCGGTGACGGCTCGTCCAACGTCTCTCGGCAGGCGCGTTTTCATCTTCGCCATCCACGCATGCGAGAATCCGCGCTGTGCATTACCGGGAGTGTTGGCGTGAGCCCCATCGATCCGACACCGATCCGCGACGGAGAACTGATTGCCGCGGTCGACATGGGCTCGAACAGTTTTCATATGGTGGTCGCGCGCATGGAGCACGGCGAACCACGGGTGATCGATCGCCTGCGCGACACCGTGCGGATGGCCGCCGGCCTGCGCGCCGATGGCACGCTGGACGCCGAACGGCGCGCCCGTGCGCTGAACTGTCTGGCCCGCTTCGGCCAGCGCATCGCTGGCCTGCCGTCGGTGCGGGTGCGTGCAGTGGCCACCAACACGGTGCGCCGGCTGGCCTCACCGCAGGCATTCCTCACCGCTGCCGAGGCTGCACTCGGCCACCCGATCGAAGTCGTTTCCGGCCGCGAAGAAGGTCGCCTGATCTTTCTCGGCGCAGCGCATGACCTGCCGGCCTCGCGCGAGCCACGACTGGTCATCGATGTCGGCGGCGGCAGCACCGAATTCATCATCGGCCGCGGGCTGGCACCACTACACACCGAGAGTGTGCAGGCTGGCTGCATTGCCTCGACCGTGCGCTTTTTCCCGGGCGGCAAACTCACCCGCAAGCGCTGGCAGCGTGCACGCAGCGAAATCGGCGTGCTGCTGCAGCAGTTTGCCGAGGACTACCTCGAATCAGGCTGGCAGGACGCCTTCGGCTCTTCCGGCACGGCCAGGTCGATCGGCGCCGTGGTGCAGGCCATGAAGTTCTCCGATGACGGCATCACCGCCGCGTCGCTGGCCTCGCTGCGTGATGCGTTGCTCGAACAGGGACAGATCAGCACCCTCAAACTGCCCGGCCTGATGGAAGAGCGCGCACCAGTGTTCGCCGGTGGCGTAGTGATCTTCGAGGCGGCATTCGCTGCGCTCGGCATCGAACGGCTACGCGTGTGCGAAAGCTCGATGCGCGAGGGCCTGCTGTGGGACCTGCTGGGCCGCGCCGGCGGCAGCGACCCCCGTACGGCCAGCATCGATGCTCTGGCCACCCGCTACGGCGTCGATCGCGCCCAGGCGCGCCGGGTCGAGTCGACCGCGCTGATGCTGTTCGATCAGGTTGCCAAGCCCTGGAAACTGGATGCCAGCGCACGCGAGTGGTTGTCGTGGGCTGCGCGCGTGCACGAAATCGGCCTGGCCATCGCGCATAGCCAGCACCATCACCATGGCGCCTATATCCTGCGCCACGCCGACCTGGCCGGCTTCTCCCGGCAGGAGCAGCAACTGCTCGCTGCGGTGGTCCAGATGCATCGGCGCAAACCCGACCGGGCGGTGATCGCCGCCCTGCCGCAGCGTTATCGCCAGCTGGCCCGCTATACCACCGCGCTGTTGCGCCTGGCCGTATTGTTCCGCCGCGCCCGACGGGCCGAATCGCTGCCACCGATGCGGCTGGTCGCCACCAGTCAGCGTTTGCGCCTGACCCTGCCGATCGTCTGGTTCGAACAGCATCCGCTCAGCGAGTCTGATTTGCAGCAGGAGCAGTCCCCGATGGCCGAACTAGGCCTGAAGCTCGAACTGTCCAGCAACTGACCGCGCCGCCATGTCGCGTCCTGGCCGCGTATCATGTCCGGACGCCAAAACGACCCTGTTGATGCCCATGTTCAAATCCCTGCTCTGCACCGCGCTCCTGATCCTGCCGCTGACCCTGGCGGCACAAACCGTCAAGCCGGTGCCAGCAGCCACCACCGCGGCGGCGCCGCAAGTGCTGCTGCATACCTCGCAGGGCGATATCACGCTGGAGCTGTATCCGGACAAGGCGCCCAAGAGCGTAGCCAATTTCCTGCAGTACGTGCGCGACGGGTTTTACGACGGCACCGTGCTGCACCGGGCCATCCCCGGCTACTTGCTGCAAGGCGGCCTGTACACGCGCGATCTGCAGGCCAAGCGCACGCGCCCGGCGGTGGTCAGTGAAGCGGACAACGGCGTATCCAATGTGCGCGGCACCGTGGCCGTGGCGCGCGGCGCCGATCCCAACTCCGGCACCTCGCAGTTCTTCTTCAACCTGGTCGACAACCGCCGGCTGGATTTCGTCGGCAACCAGAGCGGCCTGACCTGGGGCTACGCGGTGTTCGCCAAGGTGATCAAGGGCATGGATGTGGTCGACAAGATTGCCGCCTTGCCCACCCACGCACTGGGTCCGTTTTCCGGCGACGTGCCGAACCCGCTGGTGCTGATCGAGAGCGCACGTGTCATCGGTGAAGAGGCGCCTGCGGCAGCGGCCAGCGCCGCCAGTCCAGCGAAGTCTCCAGCCGCCGCACCGCCCCCCAAGCACAGCAAGAAAACTCCCGCCGGCCAAGGTTGATCGCCACGATGGCTACGCTGTTCATCGCCGACCTGCACCTGGACCCCAGTCGGCCGCGGATCACCGCGCTGTTCGAAAACTACCTGGCCAGCGATGAAGTCCGCCACGCCGATGCGCTGTATATCCTCGGCGACCTGGTCGAATCGTGGATCGGCGATGACGACGATGCCGAGCTGCCGCAACGCATCGCCCGTGCCACCCGTGCAGTACGCGATGCGGGTGTGCCGGTGTACTTCATGGTCGGCAACCGTGACTTCCTGCTCGGCGAGGATTTTGCGCGCCGCGCCGGTTTCACCCTGCTCGATGACGGCACCGTCCACAACCTCCATGGTCGCCCCACCTTGCTGATGCATGGCGATGTGCTGTGTACCGACGACGTCGCCTACCAAGCCGTGCGCAAGCAGGTACGCACGCCGCAGTGGCAGGCGCAGGTGTTGTCGATGTCGCTGGACGCCCGCCGTGCGCTCGCCGCCAACGCCCGCGAGGAAAGCCGCAAGCACACCGGCAGCGCCAAGGAAAGCGTCATGGATGTGAATAGCGACGCGGTAGCCGCAGCGATGCGCGACGCGGGCGTGAATCGACTGATACACGGACATACGCATCGACCCGCCATGCATTCATTCGAGGTGGACGGCAAAACGGCCGAACGCATCGTGCTGGGGGACTGGTATGAGCACGGCTCGGTGTTGCGGGTGACGGAACACGAAACCGAACTGCGCGGGCTGACGGTCGATTGAAGGCCGTCACTGCGCGAAGGTTTTCGCGCGTTCTCAACGGCGAGATCGATCGACTGCCAAACATTTATTCGGCAGCCGACTGATCCCATAGCGGAAAGCTGTGTCTGCGGCTTTTTGTGGTTAGGTCGATCGGCAGAAGCGACAAGGTCGCCGTCCCGCGCCTGCCCGACCTGCACGACTATTTCTTTGCCGCAACACCATCGGCCTGCTCGATCGTCACCATCGCGGGCGATTCCGTTGCTTGCAGCTGCTTGGCCACGGCGGCAGCTTCGCGCATTACGCGCAACATGTTTCCACCGGCCACCTTGCCGAGGTCCTCGTCGGTCCAGCCGCGCCTTGCGAGTTCCTTGAGCAGGGCCGGAAACTTGTCGACACCGTCCAGGCCTTGCGGTGCCTCGGGAATACCGTCGAAATCGGATCCGATACCGACATGGTCGATCCCCGCGACGTTGCGGATGTGCTCGATATGATCGGCAACCATCGCCAGCGTGACGACAGGCTTCGGATGATGGGCCTCCCATTCGGCCAATGCCGCCTTCTCCCGCTCGGGCTGACCGATGTACAGGCCGCCGTAGGGCGGCGAGTTGAAACGCGCTTGCTCGGCGGCACGATCGGCTTCCCAGCGATTGCGTTCTGCCGACACATAAGCCGGCGCAAACGTCGCCATGACAATGCCGTGGTTATGCGCAACCAGTGCGAGTACATCGTCCGGTACGTCGCGCGGGTGATCGTTCAGTGCACGCGCGCCGGAGTGCGAAAAAATCACCGGCGCCACCGAAACCTTCAGCGCTGCGCGCATGGTATCGGGCGACACATGACTGAGGTCGACCAGCATGCCGAGACGATTCATTTCGTGGACCACGGCGCGTCCGAACGGTGTCAGACCATGATGCTTTGGCGCATCCGTAGCGGAATCAGCCCAGTCATTGTCCAAGGTATGGGTCAACGTCATGTAGCGCGCACCAAGCTCGTACATCTCGCGCAGCGTGGGCAGCGAATCGTCGATCTGATGACCGCCCTCGATACCAATCAGCGATGCGATGCGACCTGCCGCATGGGCACGCACGATGTCTTCGGCGGAGTAGGCCATTTGCAGATCCTTCGGATAGCGCGCCACCATGGTGCGCACCAGATCGATCTGCTCGATAGTCATCTTCACCGCAGCTGGGCCCGTTACGGTGGGCGGTATCCAGACCGACCAGAATTGCGCGCCGACATGGCCGCTGCGCAGGCGCGGAATGTCGGTCATCAGCGCGGTTTGCGCCTCATCGGCTTGCGCCACCAGCGGCAGGTTCGCCGTACTGGCACTCAGATCCACACCGGCGGCGTTGCCGAAGCGTTCGCGGATTTCCCACGGCAAATCATTGTGGCCGTCAATCAACGGCACCTTGGCCAGCACGTGATCGACACGAGCGGTAAGCGCGGCATCGCTGGATTGGGCGATCGCCAGCGGCGCACACAACGTTGCCAGGACGGTTGCCATCACCACGAGAGCGGAATTCGAATATCCGATCTTGTTCATATCGTTGTTCCCTTGGTAGCTTGTTTAAATCTTACACAAACAGCAGGTCCCCAGACGCCGTGTCCGACGATGCGGAAAGTGCGATCACGCGTGGCGACTCGCTTCCGACGAAGCCCCCGCCGGAAGTGACTGCCTGGTGAGAAAGGGCTTCTATTTGGCGGTGGTCACCGGGGTGAATCGAAGATCCTGGTAGTCCCAACTGAAATCCGCATTCGGCGACACGGCTTTCATCGTCACCTGATCGATGCTGCCATCGGGCTTGAGCGCGAAAGTGACATCGGCATCTTCGACATCCGGCATCACCCAATGCGTGCGGAACGTGTCGTATTGCACGTGCTCCAGCGTACCGTGCAGGCCCGGCGAGCGGTCCATGCTGATGTTCAGCGCGCCCTTGCCGTTCTTGTCCTGACTGATGGTCGCGGTGCCGTACCACGGATCACGATAGACACCTGCGTACCCCACCAGCGGCAGCGAGGGACCACGCTCGGGATGCGTCGCGGTGTTGTTGGCCTTCAGCGCAGCCACCGCGTCGGCGTTGATGCCGTCGAACATCTGCTTGTAGCTGGCGATCCAGTCCGGCGAAGGCAAACCCAGCAAACTATCGAGCAGGTGCTCGCGCATGGCGAACAGCGCGCCCACGTCTTCGCAGTTGAGCATGATGGCAAACGCTGCATGCTTTTCCGGAATGATCACTACCGCCGAAATTCCGCCGAGTACGCCGCCGAGATGGGTGACGATCGTGTGCCCACGGTAATCCTGCACTTCGAGACCCAATGCATAGGCCTCGAACTGCGGCTGCGCCAGGGCGAGCGCTGCCGGTGCAGGATGAATCGGGATCAGTGTCTGCGGCGTCCATAAGACTTGCGCAGCAGCCTCGCTGAACACCCGTTTTCCATTGTCGAGGGCACCATGCTGCAACTGCAGTTGCAGCCAGCGCCCCATGTCCGCGGCACTAACCTGCAGGGCACCAGCCGGTGCGAACACGCTACCGGTCATCACCGTGGTGAGCACTTCCTGCTTGCCGACACCACGCACCGGCGTGGTGTTCTTCGCATGCAGCGACGCATGATCAGTCACCCGTGCATCGATGCTCACCTGGGTGTCGTGCATGCTCAGCGGATTGAGGATGTGCTGCTGCACGAAATCCTCCCAGCGCTGGCCGGACACCGCTTCGACCAGTTGTCCGGCGACGATGTACAGCACATTGTCGTAGTCGTAGTCGGCGCGGAATGAATGGGCTGGTTTCAGATAGCGGATGTCATGCACCAGTTCGGCGCGGCTGCGGTCCGAGGTGGGGAAGATCATCAGATCACCCTCGCCCAGTCCCAGCCCGCTGCGATGAACCAGCAAGTCGGTCACCGTCATCTCGCTCGATGCATAGGCGTCGTACATGCGAAAGCCCGGCAGCTTGTCGACCACGCGGTCGTCCCAGTGCAGCTTGCCTTCATCGACCAGGATCGCCAGCGCGGCGGCAGTGAACGCCTTGGTGTTGGAACCGATCGGGAAGATCGTGTGCGCATCCACTGGCGCCGCGGAGCCGAGCTTGCGCACGCCATAGGTATGACTCTGGATCTGGCCGCCGTCGACAATCACGATCGACATGCCCGGCGTATCGAACGTCTGCATGACCTTGTTCGCGAAGGCGTCCAGCGTCGGTGGCGCCATAGACGGCGAAGGCGTTGCGCCGAATGAACTGCACGCCAGCAACGTGGCCAGCGCGACCATTGCGCCGACCAGCAAACGGCTCACCGCTCGCTGGCGCAGGCTCTTTACATGCGCTCTATGGATCATCCAGTACTCCCCGCTCGATGGTGCTGCCTGTCGCTGATGGCCACGCCTTCAGCACGACGAATAGATGTCAGACCTTGGGTCTGCCGCGGTTCTTGCGAGCGGCGATGCCGCCTTTCCCCTTGCCAGGGTTCTTGCCCTTCGCACCTGCGCCAACAGCATGCCTTGCGTCAGGCGGGGCCTCCACATAACCCACCAGCTTCTGCCGCAGCTGCGTGATATCGCCTATGCGTTCGAACATGTCGCCTTGCTCACGGCTCACCGCAGCGATCAGCGAACTGAGCAAGCTGGTTACCGGGGTGAAGTTGTACCAGGGGCGATCGGCATCGACTGGCAGCATCAGCACGTTGTCGGTGAACTGAGTCGCCCAGTAGCACTGGCTGTCGGTGATGATGACCAGCGGAATCCCCCGCGCCGCCGCTTCCTCGGCCAGGATGCGGAAATGCCGCGAGTAGCGCCGAAAGTCGATCAGCACCACACAACTCTTTTCAGTCGAATCGAGCAGCACGTCGGAATACGCGCCGTCGAGCCCTTCGGCAAATACCGTGCGCGGCTTGACATGCTGTAGCAGGGCGGCAAGCCCGATCCCGAGGAACCGGCCCTGGTGAAAGCTGGCGACAGAAATACGGTCGGCGGCCACCAGCAGCTTGACGATGGCTTTCCACTCCGCGGTGCGGGTCAGCGCGTGCGCCGTGGTCAGTCCGCGAATTTCTGCTTTGAGGGTCTCGGAAACGGCGTCGGAATGAGTGGTCTTTTCCGGGATCGCATACAGCTGCAACCATGGCGCATCGCCGCGCAGCTCTTCTTTCAACTCGTTGAGGCCGGCATAACCGAGGTTGCGCAAGAACCGGCCTACCGTCATCGGGCTCACACCGACGCGCTTGCCCAGTGATGCTGCCGTCTCGAATGGAATGCCACTGACGTTTTGCAACAAGTGGGTGGCGATCTTTTGCTCAGCGGTGGTGAACGACTCCCACCGGCTCTTCAATTTCTTCTGCAGGTCTTTGGTCATGCTGGTCGGCTCAATGGGCGGGCAGCGCGGCGCCGGTCGCGGCGTGCTGATGTTCCACCTTACCCATACGCAGGCTTAGCGCATACAGCAGCATCGCTGCCACGCCGGAAACCGCACCAATCAGGGCGAAGAACCAGCCGTGGCTAAGCACACTCCACAGCGTACCCAATGCACCGGCGAGCAGGTTGCCGAAGAAACCGGCGAAGAACCACGTGGCAATGCTGGTAGCGCGAAACCCCTCCGGCGCCAGCCGACCGAACAATGCCAGCCCGACCGGCAGGATGTACAGCTCGCCGATAGTGAACACCACAAACCAGGCGAACAGCCAGACCCAGCTCGCCCGCGTGCCGTGCGCTTCATTCCATGCCGCGACAATGCCCAGCGCGACGTAAGAAACGCCGACGATAACGGCGCCAAAGGCCATCTTGCCCAGCAACGGTGTTTCCACGCCGCGTCGCGCCAGACGCGCCCAGCGCGCGACCAGGATCGGAGTGAACGCAAACACCGCCAGCGAGTTGATCGACTGGAACCAGGTCATCGGTATCACCCAGCCCGGTGCCAACTGGCGATCAATGCCGGTGTCGGCCCATAAGGCGATGGTGTTGCCGTTCTGCTCGTAGGCACCGCGGAAGATCACCACGATCGCGGCAACCCCGATCAGAAAGGCGAAGCGGTCCCGCGCAGCACGGTTGAACGGCGCGTTGATCGCACGCATGGCAGCACCGCGCGCCGGTTCCGGCGGAAGGTAACGTCCGCCCGCGAGATAGATCACCAGCGACAACAGCATGCCGAAGCCGGCCGCGGCGAAACCCCAATGCCAGCCATACGCCTCACCCAGCGTGCCGCACACCAGCGGGGCCAGGAATCCGCCCAAATTGATGCCTACGTAGTAGATGTTGTAGGCACTCTTGCTGCGCGCGTCGCCATCGCGATAGAGACCTTCGATCTGGCTGGCCAGGGTAGGCAGGAACAAGCCGTTGCCAAGCGCAATGGTGATCAGCGCCGGATAAAACAGCGCCTCGGAGGACATCATGAAATGCCCCACCGCCATCGCCACGGCACCGATCACCACCGAGTTGCGCTTGCCCAGCCAACGGTCGGCCACCATGCCGCCAAATACCGGCGTGAAGTAGACGAAGGCGGCATAGCCGCCATAGACCAGCGAAGCGTATTCCTGCCCCATGTTCAGATGCTTGGTCATGTAATAGACCAGGATCGCGCGCATACCGAAGAAGGAGAACATCTCCCACATTTCGGTCAGGAACAGGACGCTCAGTCCACGCGGATGTCCAAACCAGTTCTTGCTGTCTACCGCATCGGGAACTTCGATCATGCGCCTGCTCGCCCTGCCCTGCGTGCTACGAAGGTGACCACTATGCCGCAACCATCACCGGCCCGCCCCACAACTCATCGCCACACCAGATGTATCCATCTTCGTAGCTCGCCGCTGGCGTCCGGTCAGTAGTCAGAAACGTCGGGCCGTCCAGATCCACCACGTCACAGTACTGGCCCACGACGAAAGCCGGTGCCATCGCCAGGGACGAGCCGGACATGTTGCCGACCATCAAGTCGAAACCCAGCTTGCGCGCTTCCGTAACGATCGCCAGCGCCTCGGTCAGGCCACCGCATTTATCCAGTTTGATGTTGATGATGTCGACGCGGCCGACCAGCTTCTTCAAGTCGCTGCGATCCTGCACACTTTCATCCGCTGCGATGCGTATCGGCCGCTCCAGCCCATCGAGCCATGCCTCATCGCCAATCGGGAATGGTTGTTCGACCACATCGACCCGTGCCTCGATCAGCGTCGGCAGCAGGCGCGCAAAGGTCTCCCGCGTGAAACCCTGATTGGCGTCCACCATCAACCAGACATCCGGGCGCGCCGCACGCACCGCCAGCACGCGTTGCGCATTGATATCGTCATCGGTGAGCTTGAGCTTGATCGCACGCGCGCTGGCGTAGCCGCGGGCACGCTCGGCCATCACTTGCGGCTCGTCGGCGCCCACCGTGAACGTGGTTATCAGCGCCTTGGGCTGGTCCTGACCGGCCAGCACCCACACAGGCTTGCCGCTGCGCTTGGCTTCCAGATCCCACAACGCACAGTCGAGCGCATTACGCGCGCCGCCCGCAGGCAGCATCCGCTGCAACTGTTCGCGGGTGATGCCAGCCTCGATCTGACCACGCAGAGCCTCGATCTGCGCCAGCATTTTTTCCGGCGTGTCGCTTTTGTAATAGACCCCGAGGCCCTCGCCCTGACCAACCAGGCCATCCGCCTCCAGGGTGACCACGACCGCTTCGAACGCGTTGAAGGTATAGCCCGTGATGTGGAACGGCGCTACGGTCGGCCGCCGCTCTATGCACGCCTGCAGCTGCAGCCGCGCTTGTCCATTGTTGTTCATGAAAACTCCTGTTGAATCGAAATATGCGCGCGACGGCTCGCCATCAATAACGTGTGCTGAAGCTGACCAGGCCGAAGGCCACGATGAACCACACCAGGTAGATCGCAGCGAATGCCAGTACGGTTTCACCCGCTAGCACCCAGCGACCGCGGCGTGGTGCGAGCCAGCTGCGCACCGCATGCACGACCACGGCGACGGCACCGAGCAAGCCGAACAGACCCAGCACATAAAGCAGATAGAGCCACGGCGTTGCCCTGCCCTGCAGCACGATGTCCTCGCTCACCGACAGCGCAGCGAGGAACCCGAGCCAGCCAGCCACATCCACGAACAGTGCCAGCACACCCAACCGCGACAGCAAGCGCGAGCGACGCTGTCCATTGGCAAGCACCAACGGGCGGCGATAGTGACGGCGCACCCAGCCGCCGATGAACCAGGTCAGCAAGGCCACGATGACAACCGCGAATGACAAGCTTGCCCACAAGCCGATCGAACCCATGCCCCTGACGGCCGATACGCGCTGGAAAACGAATACTGGCGCTTCCACATCGGTGGCCCAGTAGCTGATGTTGCCCTGCGCATCGGCGACGAATTTCAGGTGCGCATCACCGTTGACTTCGCGATACGTCAGCGGACCGGTTTCACCCCAGTGCAGCGGTTTGCCCGCGTAGTTGTTCCAGGCCGACACTACGATGGTGTCATCCGGCTGCGCGGTGACGCTGACCTGGCTGAGCAGGTACAACGCACGCATGGCGCTTTCATTGCGACGGCTTGATTCGTACCAACCCGCCACTCGTGCAGCATCCGCCTTCGCCGTGGCCATCGTGGGCTCCGCCGGCGCGCTGAAGGGAAAATAGCGGTCGAGGAATTTGGCGAAGACCGCCTTGCGGATCACGTGCGCGCCACCCTCGTTGCCGGCGCTGTTGAACGACATGAAGATGCCGACGTTGGCATCCAGCATGAGATGCAGGTCGCTGTGGAACACGATGGTATCGCCGGCATGACCGATGATGCGCTGGCCATGGCTGTCTTCCTGATAGAAGCCCAGATCGAAACCGTTCAAGCCAGGCGCTGCGGTGTACTGGCGGCTGTGCATCAGGTCGGTGGTGGCCTGCGTAAGGATACGGGTGTCATTGAAACGGCCACCCTGCAACTGGGCGATCATGAAATTCGCCATGTCCGTGGCCGAGCTGCTGAGTGCACCGGCGGGGGCCGGATCGACCGGCTCGAACGCACGCGGCTTGCCATCCGAAGCACTCTCATAGCCCTTGGACAACAGCGGCGCCAGCGCCGGCGGCAACGGCTGGGCGAAGCTGGAGTGCTGCATGTCAAGCGGGGAGAAAATGTGCTTCTGGATGTAATCCTCGAAGCGCTCGCCCGATACGCGCTGAACGATATAGCCGGCCAAACCGCAACCGTAATTGGAATACGCCACCACTTCTCCCGGCGCAAAGATCCGCTCCGGGATGTGCGATTTCAGATAGCTTCCGAGATCGATGTCATCCGTCGATGCCGGCAACAATCCGCGCGCGGTTTCTTCGAAGCCCGGCGTGTGCGTCATGATGTTGCGCAAGGTGATCGGCTTGCCATCGCGCGGCGGAATCTTGAAGTCGAGGTACTGATTGATATCCGCGTCGAGATTCAGCTTGCCCTGCTCGACCAGCTGCATCACCGCCGTCCAGGTGAACAACTTGGAGGTCGAGCCGGGCCGGAACAACGTGGTTTCCGGCGAAGGCGCCACTCGCGTCTTGAGGTCGGCATAGCCATAGCCCCTAGCAAATAGCACCTTGCCGTCCTTGACCACCGAGATCACACCACCAGCTACATCGCCGCGTTCGAGCGCGAACGGCATCAGACCGTCGAAGAAGGTCGACAAGTCCTCAGCGGTCAAGGCGTGCGTCGTATCGGAAGGGCCGTTCGACGGCGCGACGGCCACCGGACTGGAAGCCGGTTGCAGCGCAGCCGGACCGGTCGGTTCCGTTTGCAGCGGCGGCGTCACCTGCGCCGTCGCGATGCCTGCGATGCAAGTGAAGATAAACGCCGCAGCGCATTTTGCGTAACTGTTCATGGATGAACTCCGAAAGCTGGTCATGTTCAGAAGTCGACCGTGGCCGACACGCCGACGGTGCGCGGCATTACATAGGCCGCGCTGAAAGGACTGCCGAGTGGATTGGTGGTTTCCGGCTCGACCGCGTTGATGCCGCGCTGGTTGGTTACGTTCTTGACGTACGCCTTGAAACTCCAATTGGCGTAGTTGACGCCCGCGCGCAGATCGATTTCGTAGTAGCTGGGAACCGTGGGGCGCGGCCCGGGAACGACCGCGAAATCGGACGCGCGGTCACCGATGAAGCGATAATTTCCACCGACGAAACCCGACCATCCGCTGCCCAGCGGAAAGTCGTAATCCGCACCCAGGTTAGCGTTCCATTTCGGTACATACGGCAGCGCGTCGCCCTTGTAGCCGAACAGTCCCGGCGGGGTATCGGCCGCCAGCTGCGCGTCGGTCCATGCGGCATTCGCCGAGAGCATCAAACCGTGCACAGGCGAGTACTGCCAGCTCCCCTCGAGACCCTGGCTGGTCGCTTTGCCGCCATTGCCAAGGAAGCTGAAGCCACCGGCGAACGAGGTCAGCTGAATCTGACTCCAGTTGATGTAAAACGCATCGACATTCACCGTCATGTGGTTATCAAGCATGAGCGATTTCAAACCCAGCTCGTAGCTCACCAGCCTGTCGGGACCAAACGTCACCGGCGCGCCCAGGCCAGGTGGCACGCCAACGTTAGGACCGCCCGGCCGGAAGCCCGAGGCGATGCGTGCGTAGGCCATCAGATCATCGGTAAATTTGTAGCTCGGGTTGACCAGAAACGTGGTCGGGCTGTCCGACTGGCGAATGGTGAAGTCGCTGGAGCCGACCAGCAGACCGCTGCCGGTTTGCGTAAAGGAGGTCTGGTCATTGCTGTAGCGTGCGCCGAGCAGCACGCTGAATTGCGAGGTGGCATGCCAGGTCACGTCGCCAAAGCCGGCCCACTCCCTGAAGATCGCCGGCCCCACCGAGAGTTCGCCAAGCGTCGGCAATGCGACCGGAGCGCCGGTGCTTGCATCGAAACTCAAGATGTCCTGGTCGTTGCTGCTGTGCTCGCGCGTGTAGAAAACGCCGACGCGCCACTCCAGTGTCTGATCCTGCGGCGATTGCAGCCGCAGTTCCTGGGTGAACTTGCCCAAGGTAATCGGATTGAGTATCGAATAACCGACGCCGGTCAGCCCGAGCGCGGGATTCAGTATCGGCGCGTACGCCGCAGTGGAGTCCGTATTGGAGTCTTTTGCCAGCGTGCTGTAACTGCTCGTGGAGACCAGCTTGGCCCAACCAAAATCATCATTGAGGTCGAGGCTGTAAAGCCGATAGCGCACATCGAACATGCCGGTATCGGCAGCGCGACTTTGCTCCAGATCACCATAGATCGGCTTCAACGTTACCGGATCGACGTCCGTGCCGGCGTTTGCCAGGCTGCTGCTGGTCAGGTTCTGTGCCAGCGCCGAAAAATTCAGCGAAAAGGTCTGCGTCGGTGTCCACAGCAGTTGCGCACGCCCACCGCTCACCGTGTCGCCGTCCAGATTCTTCTGCCCGGTGAACACGTTGTCGATGTAACCCGGATCCTGGCGATCATAAGCATTGACGCGCAGTGCCAGCGTGTTCTGAATCAGCGGCAGGTTGACCGTGACATGCGTGTCGTAACCCGTGCCGCCGCCCGAAACGCTGCTGCCACCCGCCTCGACACGACCGGAGAACTGCGTGCTGTCAGGCGGCGTGCTGACGAACTTGACCAGGCCGCCCAGCGTGTTCGATCCGTATAGCGTGCCTTGCGGTCCACGCAACACCTCGACGCGCTGCAGATCGTCGGGGTCGATATCCGGTGACAACACGGAGCCGGCGGAATAGACCGTGCTCGAGCCGTACGGCGTATCGTCGATATACGTTCCCACCGAAGCATTCGCCTGGCCGGAGCCCGAGGTAATACCACGCAGCACCAGCTGGGTCTGACCCGCACCGGTTGAAATGACATTGAGCCCGGGTATCTGCGTGGCGTAGTCGGCGAAGCTGAAAGCGCTCTGGCGCTGAAGCTGATCGCCCGATGTCGCCGACACCGCCATCGGCACATCCTGCAAACGCTCCTTGCGCTTGTTCGCAGTGACCACGACGGCGCCAAGATTGGTCGCAGCGGTGCTGCTGGGTGCGGTCGCGCTGCTGGCTGCCGGCTGCGACGGCTGACTCTGGCCCGGGCTGGCAGCAGCCACCCCGGTTCCATCACTGGCGACGACTCCCGCGGCATTCGCGCCGACTGCAGACGATGGCTGCGCCACCGCCGCAAGTGGCCCAAGCAAGCCCAACGCGATGGCCAGGTAGATCCCCCGATGAGCATGCCGCAGGTGCAGGTGCTGAAACTTCATGACGTTCTCCCCCCGGAGATAACCGCGTGGACAGCCCACTCCCACAGTGTTATCTGATTAACATTATTGTGTCAATGATATTTCTATACCAAAGAAAGATGCCTTTCCTCGTGCGGTGAGCGCGCGCATCGAAATGTTGTTGTTACTGGGCCCGTCAAGAGATCAGGACTCAGTGACTGAAGTCCTCAGAGTTGCCCAGCGCACCAAAGGTCGCCCAGGCTGTCGATTCGCACGAGGTGATTTGAAGCATCAGGCGCGGCGGTGACGCTTGCATCGCTGGGCTCGCATTCGACCAGGAAAGCATCCCGGTTGCCGCAATTCCAATGTCGACGCTCTTCAAATAGACGGCCATCTTGCCGATGCAGGTCTTGAGCTCACCGAAGATCAATCCGTTGTTTTCGAAACGAGGTACCGAGTGCTCGCCATGAGAGCAGTGGCGTTCGCGAAATTTGCCTGTGCCCAATCGGTGGCGCCCCAGTTGGCAGATGGCAACTCATTATTCCAAGTGCAGCTGCTCACCCTCGTTTTGCAGCAGCCCATTGGCGAAATCAATTTGTATGTAACAACCGTTACATGTAGCGTCGATGAGGTGGACATGCACCTGGATCGCCGTTCGGAACTGTTGGAAAGGATCGTCGATGAGCTGCTGACCAGCGGCGCCGGCGACCTGTCGCTGCGGCCATTGGCTGAGCGCGCGGGCACCAGCGCGCGGCTGCTGATCTACCATTTTCAGTCCAAGGATCAGCTGATCGCCATTGCTCTGACCGAGGCCCGCGACCACATCCAGACTTCGCCTGGTGCTCGCGCCGCCGAACTCAAGCCGCAATCTTTGCGAGCCCTGGTCATGATGTGCTGGGACTGGGCGACGGATGCAGCCAATCAGCGTTATTTTCGCTTGCTGTTCGAGGTTGATGGCCTGGCCATGTTCGATCGGGCCACCTTCTCAGACGACGCCAGGCGGGCCAATAGCGCTATCGGAACCCAGCTGATCGAAAGAGCCGCCGCAACGTCGTCACCTGAGGGCGATTTGTTCGCGGCCCATTCCACCCTGATCATGTGCGCCCTCAGCGGGCTACTTCAGGAATTCCTGTCCACCGACGATCGAAAGAACACGACTGCGGCGCTGTTGGCCTTGCTCGATCTCGTCGCCGCTGACGCACACGCGACCTCCCCATCTCAAGGACGCAAGCGATGACCGTCGCTGCGCAATCGTCGGGCTGGCGCAACGTCGCCGGGCACGTCGCCGTGCGCGCCCTGTTCAGGAGCATCCTGATCAACATGGCTGCGCCCGCCATCCTCTATCGGCTGACAGCGCCGCATTTCGCCGCGAACAGCCTGCTGCCGCTGGCCATCTCAAGCATTCCGCCGATCCTGTGGATGGCCTACGGCGTCATCAAGCTGAGGGCGATCGACTTCCTTGGCCTGTTCGCCATCGAGAATGCAGCCGTGAGCGTTACAGCGCTTCTACTCGCCCACACCGAGCGCGGGGCGTTGATCGGGCGATCGATGCAGAACGTCGTGCTCGCGGCGATTTTCCTGGCCTCGCTTGCCTTCGCCAAACCCCTCGTATTCCACATGTCGCGCCAGCTCTCCACTGGCAACGATCCCGCAAAACGTGAGAGTTTCGACCTCGCCGCCTCGTCGCCGAAAGCCATGAGCGCCTACCGCGTGATGACCTGGGGCTGGATCGCGGCACTGCTGGTCAAGGCCGCCGGCAGCTATTTTCTGGCTACGCACGTGCCGACCCAGAACTTCCTGCTGATCTCGCCGCTTTGGGACCTGGTCAGCGACTCGCTGCTGGTCGCCTGGACCATTTTCTATGGCCGCGCCCGACTGGGATCGCCAAGCGATGAAGCACCACTTGCCAAGGCGACCGCAGCCGCCCCATGACCGATGAAGAGTGTCTGGATTTCTTGATCGGTGCCGCGCGTAGATCGCACGCTACCGTCAGTCGAAGGCCCCACCTTCGAGACGAATGACGGAACACAAGTGCGCCAGTCGCATGCTGGCACTGACCAACCGATGTGATCGCGCGTCTTACCCAAACACACAAAAAAGCCCTGAAAAATCAGGGCCTTTTGCGTATCTGGCGGAGAGAGAGTCCGTCTACCCAGGGTCCAGTCGTGTCCAATCAAGTCCAGACAAATGGCTTAACCACGCCATCTACGGCCCAACGTTGTCCAAAATGGTTCATAGGAGTCCAATCAAATCCAGCGTACAATCATGGGTAGGAACAGGGGTAGAAAATGGCTCGCACGCTCGAAAAACTATCTGATCTGAAGGTTCGCAGGACCCAAATACCTGGGTATTTGGGTGATGGTGGCGGCCTTTATCTGCAAGTATCCCCCTCTCTCTCAAAATCGTGGGTGTTTCGTTACCAAATGAACGGCCGCGTCCGAGAGATGGGCCTGGGCGCATTCCATTCCTTTGGCCTGAGCGATGCGCGGAAGCGCGCCATGAAATGCCGTCAGCTTGTCGCGGATGGCATCGACCCCATCGACGAACGCAAGTCTGCCCTTCAGCAGAAACGCATAACCGAAGCGCGAGCGGTGCCGTTCGGTCGCTGTGCCGCTCTGTATATCGAAGCGCATCGGAGCGGCTGGAAGAATGCCAAGCATGCTGCTCAGTGGGAAAGCACACTCAAGACCTACTGCAAGCCGATCTGGGAGGTGCCGGTCGATGCGGTCGATACGGAGCTCGTGATGCTCTGTCTAAATCCCATTTGGACGACAAAGACCGAGACAGCAAGCCGAGTACGGGGGCGGATCGAGTCGGTACTGGCGTGGGCAACGGTTCGCAAACTCCGAACCGGGGACAACCCCGCGGCATGGCGTAACCATCTGGATCAACTACTGCCCAAACGCAGTGAAGTGCAAAAGGTCAAACCCAGGCCCGCTTTGCCCTACGTTGAGATTCCTGCATTTATGTCAAAGCTTCGCCAGCACCAAGGGCTATCCGCCCGCGCGCTGGAGCTGCAAATTCTGACGACTACGCGGCCAGGCGAATCTGCAGGTGCGCAATGGGAGGAGATCGACCTAGCAAAAGCCCTTTGGATCATTCCGGCTGAACGAATGAAGGCGGAAAAGGAACATCGAGTGCCCCTATCGCCTGCAGCAGTCGAGTTGCTACGTTCGTTGATACCGAAAGTGAAAGGCAGGCCGATCGTTCCATCCGGCCATGTGTTCCCTGGCGTAAAGGGTCAATCCCTGACCACCGCCGCGGGTGAGAAGCTGATGAAGGGCATGCACGCTTCAGATATTGCCAAGGGTGGTACCGGATACATGGATCCGAGGGAAAAGAGGTCTTGTGTGCCCCATGGCTTCCGATCCAGCTTTCGCGATTGGGCCGCGGAGACGACGAAACACTCGCGCGAGGTCATCGAGAAGGCGCTGGCGCATCTCCTCAAAGATGCGTCAGAAGCAGCGTACCAACGTGGCGACCTGCTGACTCGGCGCGCCAAGTTGATGAACGACTGGGAACGCTATTGTCGTTCGACGGAATAGTCTTGCGCGCCCCGTCCTCTAGTTTTAGCGGATCGGGGCGCTCAATACGTCAAGCAACCCGGCGGATAGACGCCCACAGCTGCGTGGCACATCCAGTTACAGTCCCATCTAATGTGATCAGACATGTTGAGGCACTCGACAGCGACGTTCATGCGACGGTACCAAACAAGGTGCCGACAGCTGCGGTCAGTACCATTGCTAGTGCACCCCAGAAGGTCACGCGCTTGGCTCCCGTTATCACGCTTGCCCCGCCCGTACGTGCTGCCCACGCACCCAATAGTGCAAGGGAAATCAGCGATATTGCGGACACGCAAGCAATCAAGCCCGCTCTTGGTGCGAGTTGGACAATTAGAACCGGCATGGACGCACCGAGCGCGAAACTGCCTGCCGACGTAAATGCAGCTTGATTCGGGCGGGCTCTGCGAGCGGGCGAAATCAGTAATTCGTTACGAGCATAGGCGCCCATCGCTCCATTGGACATGAGCTGATCAGCTACCTGCTTTGCGAGAGCGGCGTCCAGGCCAAGACCAAGATAGCTTGCCACCAGTGCTGCGTGTGCTCCGTCACTATCAGCCTTGATGTGCGCGCGCTTACGTTGAAGGTCCGCCTGTTCATAGTCCTCCAGCGAGTGCACCGAGACGTACTCGCTGGCTGCCATCGACATAGCGCCAGCGACCAGACCAGCGATCCCAGCAATCAGAATATTTGCATGGGTTCCATGCGCAGCGGTGACACCGAGTATCAGACTAGCGGTTGATACGATGCCATCGTCGGCGCCCAGCACCGCTGCTGGCAACCACCCGATGTGCTTCTTATGGTGCCGTTTGCTACGGTGCATTCGCCTTCCAGATGCTTCTCAATGATCGGGAGAGAAGCGGCAATGATGAGAGTCGAGCTACATCCAGAATTGCTTCGAGCTCGATTCTTTCAGCGCATCCACGCCTCAGGAGTGATGCCCGTGTAAGGCCATGACCGCATTGCCCAACACACGTGGGTCGAATTTTCCCTTGTAAACGCCAAGTGGCTCGCACTTGAGGTCGAGTAGCGCACAGACTGCCGTCTGTGCCGAGCGAATCGAGTACTCGACGGTGAATACGACATCGTCCGGCAGCTCGCAGAACTGACCGATGACGGCGAAATTTCTCGTGCCTTGGGGAACGACTTGTGGTCGATCCCCCCGTTCACGTCGAAGGAACTGGCTTGTGATGAACGGCATCATGCAGGGTATGCAAATGCAACTCTCCAGAATCTCGGGTGCGTCTACTTCGACATGCAGGTGGCCCAATAGCTCTGTCATGAGCTCTCTGCCACTGCATGCCGACATCGGCTTCTTGACGAAATCACCCGGTTCATCCACAGATAGACCATACCCCCAAAAGACGTTGACATCCTCAGGCTGACCGATGAAGTGTGGCTGGTACGGTATGACAATGGATATCAACCATTTCGAGTCGGGGAAGGTGATCAGGCCACCCTCACCTGGCACATTACCGGTAAGGTCACGCACGATTCGCAAAAAGCGGGGGTCGTGAAGTGTCGTGGTGAATGACACCCACTTAGACTCGTCGATATGATCGGAAAACGTCGAGGGCCGACCGAATTCAGCACCGTTCTCAGCGAGATTTTCCCAAAGTGTCCAGGCACCACCGTCCGCCTTACCATTGAGCATAGGCGCGGAATCCATGCCGCCGAGGCTGGAGGCTTCCGTCATCGAACCGAGGGTAACAAGGACAAAATCGTTGGCCTCGACCGCGATCTCACCGACCTTCCCTGCCCGCGTGTAGGCAATCTTCGATACAAATTTCTCACCGTTCTCTTGGAGTAGACCGAGATCTGTGACTCGCGTATTCAGCTCGAATTTTACGCCACGCTGTTCAAGCCATTTGTGCAGCGGTCGAACCATGGAATCGTACTGATTGAAGACTGTACGCATGATGCCCTTCAACTGACTGAAGCCAGCCACCATGTGGGAAAAGCGCACCAGATAGCGCTTGAACTCGACCGCACTGTGCCATGGCTGAAAGGCGAATGTCGTGCACCACATAAGCCAGAAATTGGTCTTGAAGAAGCTGGCATCGAACTGATCAGCGATACTGGCACTCCCCAGCATCGCCTCGGGTTCAACAGTCAGACGTTCAATGGTCAGGATATGCGACTCGCTGAGACCGAATTCAGGCGCAGTCTGTCTACGACCGCCGCGCACCAACCGTGCCTTCGAAGACGTCTTCATCGTCTCGTTCCAACCGAAGATCTCCTGAGTGACGGTCTTGCTGGCGTCCAGGGTGGGAATCGAAGAGAACAGGTCGTAAGTGCAAAGATACTTGCTTTCAATCATTCGTCCCCCGCGCAAGACATAGCCATGCTCAGGAGACCCCGCACCATCAAGGCTGCCACCTAATTTTCCTAGTTCTTCCAGGATGGTGATGTTCTGACCAAGGACGTTGCCGTCGCGGATCATGAAGACTGCTGCCGCCAACGAGGCGATGCCTGCGCCGACCAGATAGACCTTCGCTGTATCTCGGTTTTCACCGAGATTCGGCATGCTGGGGAAGTGCAGAGTCGCCTTTTCATTGCCGACCATGAACATAACTCCTATTGCGGGCACCAACGTTAAACATGCGCGCCAAGATAGACTGGCCACCTCTATTCGCTCGGCCGGAATGTGTTACAGCGGTTCGGATCACTTTTTGGTCATACAGATGCAACGGTGGCGGCACTTTCATGCAGGTCAACGCGCAACGGATTGAGAGCGCCGAGAATCGTCTTTGCGCGGATCATTTCTTCGGCTGGTCCATGCGCCATCACGAGAAAACCATCGGCTTTCACGGCGGTCTCGTAGGCGATCACACTGTCTTTAGGAATGCCGCTGCTATAGAGCGCCGCGCCCAAAGCGCTCAGCCCACCAACAACGATGGCACCCTCGATTGCGGCAATTACCATGGCCCCGAGGTAGCCGAGCACGACCACATTTCCCAGCACCGGGATGGTCATGAACACCCCGCCAAACAGCCATCCCCATAAACCGCCCCAGAAGGCGCCGCGCTTGCCCCAGAACTTCACTCGATCTCCGGTGTTGTAGAAGCCAACGACTTTCTCGTCAGTGTGATATCCCTTGCCGACGACACTTAGGTGCTTCATGTCGATTCCTGCATCAGCCAGTTTCTTAACGGCAGCTTCTGCACCTTCGTGATCGGCAAAGACGGCGATTACGGCATTGAGTTCGGTCATGGGATGCTCCTTGAAATAGTCGTACATAAGGCCATGGTCAATTTCGCCGTGATTCTTGGCGATGCCATGGCTTAACGTGGTTGATGGGAAATCGCTCTTCCTGGATGACGCAGTGAAAGCCTCAGCCAAGAGCGGCTTAAACGGTCGGCGCCACATGGTGCGCAGGGTGGAAGCAGGTCGAGGTGCGACTGCAGGGTCGTTGTCACATCAATGTTTTCGGAACCGTGTCGGTTTGACAGACACGGGCTCGCCGAAACACACCCGTGTAATGGCTGTAAACAGCGCACTGGCAATCAGAATGGCGATCGCAAGGGAGGAAATGACGAAAATCATGTTGATAGGCATGTCAGTACGTTGCTCGTGCTACTGAGTGCGCGTCTGTGCGGTGTCGCACTCACAGCAGCGCAAATAGAATTCGATACGTCGCTCTGTGCTGTATCGAACAGACGGGCATACGGCCGTTGACCAAACTGAAGCCTCGTAGTGGCTAGCTCCCTGCCCCAGCCAACTCTATATGCGCGCCCTCTTGGAAAGCAGCTGATGACTTACTCCACTTTGATGGTTCACCTGAATCTTGGCATTTCAAATGAAGGTCTTCTTCATATCACCGCTGATCTTGCAGAACGCTTCAACGCACATGTGATCGGCATAACTGCATGTCAGCCATTGCAGATCACCTATGGCGACGGATTCATGGCGGGAGATCTTTACGAGCAGGATTGCCTCGAGATGAGGAGGGAGACCAACGAAGCAGAAGCAAACTTCCGAGCTGCGCTTCATGGGATGGCATCTCGTCTGGAGTGGCGTTCAACAGTTCTCGACACGTCATTGGCAGCCTACGTGGCGGAGCAGGCACGTGCTGCGGACCTTCTTATCATCAGTCCTGAAGAAGAAGCTTTGACACGCGATTTCTCAAGACGAGTAAATGTTGGCGATTTGGTTATGCACGTGGCGCGCCCTGTTCTACTTGTCCCATCCGGCGTCAATCGGCTTGATTTGGAAAATATCGTTGTTGGATGGAAAGAAACCCTGGAAACACGCCGCGCCATCTGTGATGCACTACCGATGCTGAAGAGGGCTGGACATGTGACCGTGGTGGAGATCGCCGCTATCGCAGATATCACGGCTGCCAACGACCGTCTGAAGGATGTTGTCGCCTGGCTTGGGCGTCACGGTATAGCGGCAGAGGCTATGAGCGCTATTTCGCAGGGGAACGATGCTGCCGAGCTGGATGCCATCGCTAAGCAAAGGAACGCGGGTCTATTGGTCGCAGGCGCCTACGGACATAGCCGTCTTCGCGAATGGGCGCTTGGAGGCGTGACACGCAACCTCATGTTGCATCCAGCCCGCTGTTCGCTCGTGTCGCACTGAGCTATCTATTGCCCAGGTAGGTCAATGCAAATCACATCCAGCACGCTATATGAATCAGGACGTCAGTGATGGCCATGCATGCGATGGTGCTTAGGAAACCGGGTGGTCCGTTGGAGTGGACTGAGCTTCCTGATCGATCTCCGGGGCCAGGCGAAATACGCGTCAAGATAATGGCATGCGGCGTTTGCAGGACAGACCTGCACGTGTTTGATGGCGAGCTTCCCAACCCGCAATTTCCAATCATCCCAGGCCATGAAATCGTTGGCCGGATCGATATGATCGGGCCAGGTGTCAAGGGTCTATCTGAGGGTGAACGCGTTGGCATCCCTTGGCTTGGCCATACCTGCGGCGTCTGTTCCTACTGCATAGGCGCTCGTGAAAATCTTTGTGATCACCCGCTTTTCACCGGATACACGCGGGACGGTGGCTTTGCGACCGCAACGATCGCGGATGCGCGCTACGCGTTCCCGCTCGGCGAGATGGGCAGCGATGTGTCACTAGCTCCTTTGCTTTGCGCCGGCCTTATCGGCTGGCGCTCGCTGATGATCGCAGGTGATGGCAAAAAACTGGGACTATACGGGTTTGGCGCCGCGGCCCACATCCTGGCGCAGGTCGCTCGATGGGAGGGGCGATCGGTGTTCGCTTTCACGCGCCCGGGCGATGTTGCCACTCAAGACTTTGCCCGAAATCTTGGCGCGATATGGGCTGGTGGATCCGATGAGATGCCACCGGAACCTCTGGATGCCGCAATTATCTTTGCGACGGCAGGTGATCTTGTTCCTCTCGCATTGAAAGCGGTACGCAAAGGTGGGCGCGTGGTCTGTGCAGGCATTCACATGAGCGACATTCCGAGTTTCCCCTATAGCTTGCTGTGGGAAGAGCGCCAACTGATGTCGGTGGCCAACCTCACGCGACAGGATGGACTCGACTTTCTCCGCCTGGCGCCAGACATCGGCATTGTCACGACAACCGCGACCTACAAACTGACACAAGCAAATCAAGCTCTCGCCGATCTTCGCGCGAGCGAATTCGAGGGCGCTGCCGTTCTAGTACCCTGATCACGATAAATCGGAATACGTGCCGTAGCGAACAGACCAACGATCAGGCATTGCTCACACTGTCGCTTCGAACTAACGCACGCCGTTCGCAAGCAACACCTTGGCGCTGCCTATGTTGCAGGACTACTCATTGTCAGCCACAGCTTCCGTGCGAGTCGTCAACCGCCTGATTGAAGGCCTTCCGCGTAGGGAGCGCCATTGGATGCTGGAACACTGCGAGCCGATGGAACTAGAGTTTGGCGACATCCTGTGCGAACCTGATCAACCATTCCGATATGTCTACTTCCCGCTAACCGGATTTATCTCGCTGGTAACCTCGCTGCAGAATCATCAGCCGCTGGAGATGGGACTGATTGGCAGCGAAGGCATGCTCGGCGGGACGATAGTCTTGGGGATTTCGGCTGTTCCTCTGCGCGCGGTAGTTCAGGGCGCAGGAGTCCTTTTGCGTATGACGTCGGTGCAATTGCGACAGGAAATGCAACGCAGTCCAGCACTTCGCCGCGCACTCCAGCGCTACCTGTATGTCCAGATGGCACAGCTGTCGCAAATCGGCGCCTGTACCCACTTCCATGAGATCGAACCACGGTTGGCTCGATGGCTATTGATGACACATGACCGCGCCCACGCTGATCATTTCCGTCTCACCCATGAGCAACTCGCCAACATGCTCGGGGTGCGCCGGAGCGGGATTAGTGTTGCCGCCGGCGTGCTGCGGCGAAGAAAACTCATCCGCTATACCCGCGGCGAGATACATATCCTCAACCGCGAGGGACTCGAAGCTGCGGCATGTGAATGCTACGGCGCCTTAGTCGAGGATTACGCGAGACTCTTGGCCTAACCCAACCCACCCGGAGCACCGCCTGCAGGTATGACGGACGGACTGCTGACTATTCATCGTACGGCGGAGCGTCCTTCACAGCCTGTCGAGTCAGATCGACTGTAACCGTATGGTCAAGCCAACTCACCTCTTGGATCGATGACGGCTCGATGAGCACCTGGTGATCGCTCCACCAGTTGCTCGTCTGCACGATCATGTATCGAATGGCCCAGCTTTCCTCATCGACGAGCATGCCATGCACGTGGCCAATGTCACCATCCCGCGCGTCTATGTGATAGTTCATCACCGCCTTGCAGCTGCGTAAGTCGGGGTCGTCATGCTGACCCGACCCGGATTCAAGCAATCGTCGCTTGTTGTACTCAGTTTCGAAGCCTGCAGGACCAGCGTCCGGCAATATCATGCTCGGACTGGCGCCCGGCCCCCAAAGGCCGGCACCACCCCAGTAGTACGGATAACCGTAATAACCCAGATACCCGATTTCATGCTGTCGCGAGATCGGCCTATCAGTATCGATGTCGGGACTGTTCCGCACTTGTTCTTTTGTGATCGATACCGGCAACACCTTTCCAGTCCAGTCCGGCTGGCCGATCGCGAAAGGCGATATCAGCACCTTTCGACTTGAAAGCCAGGAACCGGTCTCGACAACCAAATAGCGGATGACCCATGTTTCATCGTCGAAATAGAAATCTTTGACGTGACCAATGGTGCCGTCGATGGCAAGGATCGCGTAATTTTCCAGATCACTCATGCTGCGCAACATCGGCGAATCTCCTTTGAGGTCAAGCGGGGGTTTGTTCGACCGGTTTGCGTCGGATCTCTTGAGACTGCATGCATGCTGACGTACGTCAGCGCTGGGGTCGGTACGGCAGCGCACAGAGGTCCTATGCGCGGTGCCGCACAGATCGTGCTGAGCGTTGCGCGCACGATTCACTGCCCGTGGGGAGTCAACCGCGTAAATCGAATGACCACCATGAGTGCACTATCAGCCAAGTCAGTAGCTCCCGTACACAACGAGCCAATGATCGGCTTGACGAGTAAGGAAGCACGCAGCCGTCTGGACAAGGTCGGTCCCAACGCGATGCCCGATATGGGTCTGCGCCCAATACGCATGGCGCTTGAAAAATTGTGGGCGCCTGTCCCGTGGATGTTGGAAGCCGCGATCCTGCTTGAGCTGATCCTCGGCAAGTATGTCGAGGCCGGGATCATCGGCACACTCCTCGTGTTCAATGCAGCGCTTGGGCTGTTCCAGGAAAGCCGCGCCCAAGCGACTCTCGCTGCACTGAAATCGCGGCTCGCGTTGAACGCATCGGTCAAGCGCGACAACGCGTGGAAAACCGTGCCGGCTATCGAGTTGGTACCTGGCGACGTAATAAAGCTTTCGCTTGGTGGCGTGGTTGCGGCGGACGTACTTCTCAAAGCGGGAGAAATTCTGCTGGACCAGTCCATGCTCACCGGCGAATCGGTTCCCATCGAAGCTGGTGTGGGTGTACAAACCTACGCTGGAGCGCTTGTAAGCCGTGGGGAAGCAGTGGCCGAGGTCACTGCGACGGGGGTACGCACCAAGTTTGGTCGCACCGCAGAGTTAATCCGCACAGCGCATGTCGTGAGCTCCCAACAGAAGGCGGTGTTGCGTGTAGTACGTAACCTCGCCGCGTTCAACGGCGTGATCATCGTGATACTGGTGATCTATGCCAGATTTCTCAAAATGCCGCTTGCCGAGATCGTCCCTCTTGTGCTGACAGCGGTGCTCGCTTCAATACCCGTCGCGCTACCTGCCACCTTCACTTTGGCCGCAGCCTTAGGTGCGCGTGCTCTGGCAAAGCTTGGCGTCCTCCCCACCCGCCTCTCCGCAGTCGACGAGGCAGCGTCGATGGACGTCTTATGCGTAGACAAGACCGGCACGCTGACACAAAACGCGCTGAAGGTAACAAGTGTTCATCCGATGCCCGGCTTCGACGAGGTACACGTTCTGAACCTGGCCGCGCTAGCCAGCTCGGATGGTGGGCAGGATCCGGTCGATGGTGCGATTCGCGCCACCGCGATGCACAAGCCTGTTTCCGATGCGCCAAAAGTAATCAAGTTCGTGCCGTTCGACCCGGCGACGAAAATGTCCGAGGCGACAGTGGGCGATTCGGATGGTACCGCGCTACGCCTCGTGAAGGGCGCCTATGCCGCAGTCACTCTTCTCTCGCAACCACCTTCTATGGCGGCGACCGCGGCAGCGAAGGAGCTCGAAGGACAAGGCTTTCGCGTCCTGGCGGTCGCAATGGGGCCGCCGAATGCGATGAAGCTCATCGGGCTGATTGCGCTGAGCGACCCGCCTCGTTCGGACTCGGCGGCGCTCGTTACCAAATTGCACGGCTTGGGCCTGCGTACCGTGATGGTGTCGGGCGACGCACCGGCGACTGCGGTCATAGTGGCGCACGCGGTAGGGCTCGATGGTGCCATCTGTCCGCCTGGGCCGATTCCCGACAGCGTCCACCCTGAACAATTTGCGGTCTTCGCCGGAGTCCTGCCGGAGGACAAATACAAGCTCGTCAAGGCGTTCCAAAACGGCGGCCATATCGTCGGCATGTGTGGTGACGGCGCTAACGATGCGCCGGCGCTACGCCAGGCTCAAATCGGAATTGCGGTCTCGACCGCAACTGATGTCGCGAAATCGGCCGCTGGGATAGTACTGACCGAGCCGGGCCTTGCTGGTATCGTCGCCTCGGTCAAAGAAGGTCGCGTGATTTTCCAACGCATCTTGACCTATACGTTGAACTCCATCACAAAGAAGACGGTGCAAGTGCTCTTCCTCGCAGTCGGCCTGGTCGTGACCGGGCATGCGATCCTGACACCACTACTTATGGTGATCATCATGATCACCGGCGACTTCCTCGGCATGTCGCTAACGACCGACAACGTCAGACCATCACCCACGCCAAATGCCTGGCAAATCGGCAATCTGACAGTTGCAGGCGTCATCATGGGAATTGGCGAGCTGGTCTTTTGCGTATCCGCGCTGGCTTTCGGCGTATATTCGAAGCAGTTCGACATTGACACCCTGAGGACGCTGACTTTTGTGGTCATCGTGTTCGGCAATCAAGCAACGACATATACCAATCGCGAGCGTCGACGGCTGTGGTCATCCCGTCCGAGCTTCTGGCTCGTCGCGTCGTCGACCGGCGACATCCTGATCGCCTCGACGTTGGCCATTGCAGGAATCGCTATGAAGCCTCTATCAGTCTCGATGGTCGCTGGCGTGCTTGCCGCTGCGTGTGTCTTCGCGGTCATTCTAGACTCGGTGAAGGTGCCGCTGTTTCGCCGCCTTAAAATCAACTAGCGATTGCTAATGAATGGATATGGATAGTGCTTCTTTCTGCATAAACGGTGGCTCGCTCACGATTTTCCTTGCTGTGTCAACATGGTTAGTAATTGGACTGCAATAGAGAAATCGCGAGGTGATGCAGGCCTTTTGACCCTGTTCCTTCCATTGTTAGCGGTTGTGCGGTTGTCCGGGGTGTGCGACGCGAAACTACCGTGTTCAAGTCGTACACATAGCCTGAACGCGACGCGTGCTTATGCTAAGCAGCTGTAAGCGAGCGACGCTTGCTGCGCCCTTCACGACGCCATCGGGTGAATCAAGCTTAGTAGCGCGTATGCCGAATAATCATAAACCCCAAGAGAACCATCTCTTCCTTGCATTGCCGGTGGAGGCACGTGAGCGTGTATTTCCACACCTCGAACTGGTACAGCTGCCACTTGGTCATGTCCTGTACGAATCTGGCACTACGCTACAGCATGTCTATTTCCCGACCGACGCCATCATTTCGCTGCTATACGTCATGGAGGACGGTGCATCAGCTGAGATCGCCGTAGTCGGCAACGAAGGTATGGTCGGCGTGGCGCTTTTCATGGGTGGTGAAACCACACCCAATCGTGCTGTGGTCCAGAGTCGAGGCTACGCGTATCGACTTAAGGGGCAGTTGCTGAAAAAGGAATTTAGCCTCTCGGGCGCATTGCAGCACATGTTGTTGCGCTATACACAGGCTCTGCTCACACAGATGGCACAGACTGCAGTGTGCAATCGGCATCATTCGGTCGATCAGCAGCTATGCCGTTGGTTGCTAATGAGCCTTGACCGGCTGCCTTCCAACAAGCTGATCATGACCCAAGACCTTATCGCCAACATGCTCGGCGTACGGCGTGAAGGCGTCACGCAAGCCGCTGGAAAACTTCAATTGCAGGGTCTGATCACATACCGCCGTGGGCACATCACTGTGCTCGATCGGCCCGGGCTGGAGCGAGCTTGTTGCGAGTGCTATGCGGTGGTAAAGCGCGAATTCGATCGCCTTCTACCTGACTTTACAGCTAGATGAAATTTTGTTTCAAAGCAACGCTTACATGATGGCTCCAAAGATAGAAGAGCCTGGAAATCCAATGAATCATCCGCCCGAGAGCGTTGACGAAAAACTCCACAACATCCAGCAAAAGGCCTTCCGCTATTTTCAGCATGAGTTCAATCCAAGCAATGGATTGATTCTTGACAAGACCGCGCCGGACGGCAACGACATATCGGGCTGGCCCGCAAGTATTGCCGCCGTTGGTTTTGCTTTGGCGTCCTACCCAGTCGCGGTGACCCGCGCCCTCCTTTCGTACGAGGAAGCCGTCCAACGGACGCTAGTCACGTTGCGATTCTTTTCCCAAAGTGCACACGGCCCTGAGCCAGACGCCACCGGGTACCGCGGCTTTTACTATCACTTTCTCGATATGCAGACCGGTCGGCGCGCTTGGCAATGTGAGTTATCGACTATTGATACTTCGCTGTTACTGGCTGGCATGCTCACGTGTGCACGCTTTTTCGTCGGGCAAGCGCCCGCCGAGGTCGAAATTCGATCGATAGCCGATGCACTCTATCGTCGCGTGGAATGGGACTGGGCGCAGGACAGTGATTCGACAGTAAGCATGGGATGGAGGCCTGAAAGTGGGTTTCTCGGACCTTCCTGGAAGGGTTACAACGAGGCACTGTTGCTATACATGCTAGCGCTGGGTTCACCAACACATCCGATTCCTGAAAACAGCTACCGGGCCTGGGTGACCGCCTATGAATGGAAGCAAATCTATGGACAGGAATATCTGTATGCCGGAGCCTTGTTCACGCATCAGTTTCCACACATCTGGATAGATTTCCGCGGTATCCAGGACGCTTTTATGCGCGACAAAGGCATCGACTATTTCGAAAATAGTCGGCGCGCAACCTATGTCCAACGGCAGTACGCGATTGCCAATCCCCTTGGGTTCGCCGGCTATGGGCCGAAGTGCTGGGGTCTGACCGCCTGCCAAGGTCCGGGACCGGAAACTGTCCTGATTGACGGCATCGAACGCCAGTTCTTCAACTATGTCGCACGCGGTGCGCCGTACGGCCCCGATGACGGTACGATCTCGCCATCAGCAGTGGTCGCATCACTGCCGTTCGCACCTGAAATCGTCTTGCCAGCTATCGATCATTTTGTCGACGAACTCGAACTGCATGACGTCAATCCATACGGCTTCAGGGCGACGATCAACCCTACCTATCCTGGAAAAGGGATCGATAAGGCAGGCTGGATCTCGCAGTGGCACTACGGCATCAGCCAGGGACCGGTCCTGTTGATGATCGAAAATCATCGAAGCGGATTGTTGTGGAAATTGATGCGTGAATGCCCCTATCTCGTTCAAGGGCTCAAGCGTGCCGGTTTCAATGGTGGTTGGCTCTGAGCCTCGAAGGGCCCCAAGCTCCGAATTGCTAGGGTTCATGGTGTCATGTCGCAGACCCAGTATCCCGGTATGTTAGGGAGGCTTGGGCCAGAGGTAACGTCACCACGAATTGACTGCCGAATCCCTTGCCATCGCTGGTGGCACCGATCGTGCCGCCATGCGCTTCAACCAGTTCGCGAACCACCGTCAGCCCGATACCCAGGCCCGTTCCGTTGAATCCAATGGCATGTGCGTCCTGCACAAAAGGATTGAAGATCTCGGGCAGTGCAGCGGCACTGATGCCGATGCCGTTATCGGTCAGAGTTATCACGGCGTCAGTGTCAGTCGTCACAAGCCGTAACCTGATCTGCCCCCCTTCCTGCGTGTACTTCGATGCATTGGTCAGCAGGTTACTTATGACCTGTGTCAGCCGAACGGGGTCACCTTGTACCTCCACGGTAACTGCGGGCAACTGCAACCGGAAGTGCTGCAAACGCAAATCCATCGCAGGCCGGCATCCTTCGATAGCAGCATCGAGAATCGAGACGATGTCGATCCTTCGACATTCGATCCGCAATTTGCCGGTATTGATTCGCGATACGTCCAGCAAATCGGTTACGAGTCGAGCCATGTGCGCGACTTGATGCTCGATGATCGCCTGCATCTTGGGCAACTTCTCCGTGCCCACCTCTACCATCATGCTTGTCGCCAGACGAATAGGCGCCAGTGGAGCACGTAGCTCGTGCGCTACGAACGCCAGAAACTCTGTTTGCTTGCGGTGCGCCTGTTCCGCGGCCGCCTGCAGGTCTTGCGCATTGAGCGCCGCCATGACGAGCTGCTCGTTCGCCTCGCACAGCTGCGCATGGCGAAGCTCGTGCTCCAACAACGCTTCCTCATAACGAACCAAGGGCCGCTTCAGCGATGCCAGCGCAATCGGTTCATGAGGAGACTCATCTATAGCTTCATCGCCGTAGAACACAACACTGCCAGGACTGCCCTTTTTCGCTCGATACATGGCGACGTCAGCATGGTGGATCAGCGCATCGGCTTCCGCACCGTCATCGGGGTAGATACTGATGCCAATACTTGCAGCCAACCGCAATACGTGATCACCAAGCCGCATGGGTCTTGCGAGCGCCGTTATCACCTTCTCGGCGAGGACGGCCGCGTCGGAGGCATCAGACAAGTCCGGGAGCAGGATCAGGAATTCATCGCCTCCATGGCGGCTTACGGTGTCTGCATCGCGAACGGATGACGAAAGGCAATGTGCCGCCGCTTGAAGTGCTTCGTCGCCCATCGTGTGGCCGAACGTATCGTTGATGTGCTTGAAGTCGTCGAGATCAATGAAAAGAATCGCCACCCGATTTCCGATGCGTTTTGCCATAGCGATGGCTTGGGTGAGGCGATCGAACAGCAGAGGGCGATTCGGGAGTTTGGTCAACGCATCGAGTTCGGCAGTTCGTGACACTTGCTCTAGTGCCTGCTTGACGGTATCGGCATGGCTATGGGCAAGAAGAGCCGCCTGCACCAACTGCTCGTTGGCTTCACGAAGTTGCGCTGCATGGCTGTTATCCAGACTAGTCTCTACTTCAACCAGATTCTGTTGTAAGCCATTCAATACTTCCCGCACTTGCTCGGCTTGCTGTTGCAGTTGGACAAGTTCACGTGCTGCAAGCGCTGCAGCCTCGGTGTCATCGACTGGTTTGCTGTTCATAGCAAAAGATCTGACGTGCGTTGATCATTCATGAGAATTTTCAGCGTTGATGGACGCTACATCACGGTGATCTTTCTTCGTAGGTCTGCCACCCAGCAATCCCTCTTGATCAGTGAGCATCTCACTGATTTTGATACCGTCGTCGTTGATACTGAAGAGACGCAACTCATCCGAGTGCGCGCTCCCGCGCACTTTGACCACCGCCATCATGCGCAGCAACCGACTGTCGACCTCGATGTAGCGCTGTACGATGATGGCGTCCGTCATGAAAGCCGTGCCGTACGGACTGAAGCGAAGATCCGTGTAACGATCCTCCAGCTCGGAAGTCATCAGCACTGTGACACCCTCCGCCGCGAGGGCGGCAATCATACGCGATAGATTTTCGCGAAAGTCCGGACGAAAGGTCGGAGCCAAGGCAAGCTCGAAGCCTGACAGCGAATCGATCACTACGCGGGTCGCCTTGAGGCGACGGATCTCCGACACCAGCAGAAGCATGATTTCATCGATCGACAAATCGGGTGACCGGTTATTCACCAAGGCCACCCTACCTTTGTCGATCAGCTCAGCAAGAATCGGTGTATGAGAACGGTTGGGAACTTGCTCAAAAGCCGCAATGACACCGGTTTCTCCACAGCACGCGCCCTCTGCTAAAAAGGCTGCCGCAAGAATGCTCTTGCCCGACCCTGACGGGCCAGCCACAAGCATGGAATAACCGCGCGGCAAGCCGCCACCCAGCATGTCATCCAGACGAGGCACGCCCATCCGAAGCCTTTCATTGGAGCCCGTCGCGGCAGAGACAGCGGGCGTCGCGACAGATACCCGAGCGGGTGCGAACACGCGCATGCCAGAAGCGTCAATACGAAAAGTGTGCAACCCCGGTAGCGTGGGTTGGCCACGCATTTTCATGATCTCCAACTTGCGCACCATCGAGTTGCGTTGCACGCTCTGACGCAACCAGATCAAACCGTCCGCCACCGTAAACACCGGATTGGCATCGGCCTCGTTGAAGTATTCCCCGATGAGGAACGTCGTGGCCTGCCAGCTTGTCATCAGCATGCCCAACTGCTGAACGAAATGTTGAAGGTTGAGATAGGCCCTGGCTTCGGCTGTGCTTGCCAACATCACCGACCGAAAGGAGTCGACGAACACAAGTGCCGGGTTCTGCGCCTCTACTTCGTCGACGATACGGCGCAGCACCTGCTTAAGGCCGCCCGCCATCATGTCGTCGGTCAGGCTGATGAAGTGAACCGCTTGATTGACCGATGCGGCGTCGAAAAATTCGAATTGCTGCTGGTAGCGCAACATCTTCAACGGCGGCTCGCCCAGCACGGTGAAATAGATCGCTGGACGCTGTGGCGTGGCCAGGGCGAACATCATCTGATGCGCAAGGGTTGTCTTGCCGCAACCCGGTGGCCCCGCGATCAGGTTGAACGAGAATTCGGGCAGCCCTCCTCCGAGCACGTCGTCCAGGCCGGGAACGCCGGTGGCCAAACGATTGATGGTCACGGTCTTATTCATGCTGAGTTTTCCTGCGTAGGAACAGGAAACAGATCTGCCCATACGGATCGCATTAGTCGTTCAGTGAGCGAGGCCCCAATCAGGTTGGTTAGCACCTCGTAAAACATCTGCAGTGCGCCTCCCGCACCGGCTGCGATCTCAGCGCTAGTCCGCTCAAGGAGTGCGGCTTTCAACGCAGCAAGATTCACCGTTGTCTGCATGCCTTCATGCATATCCATCAACCATGGATGTTCTCGGCTGGCGAGATAAAAGCTGCGCTTATAGAGCGTTGCGACGCTGCGCTGCCCAATGATGGGCGAAAGGGAAGCTTCGATCGTCTGCCAGGCAGAAACAATGAAGTCAGCCAATTGCTGCGCATCTGCGCCATCTCTGGCTTTTTGCGCAAGCGTTACGACGATTCGATGGCTTTCTTGGCTTTCCACTGGGTTCGCAGAGGCACCGCTGAGTAGCCTGTCAATATAGCCCCAGATCAGTGCTGGTATCGTGACGATGCGCCGTGGTAGCTCAGCAAGCTAATCCACCGCGCATCTGTGTACGCAGCGTGTTGAGACTTGTCGATGAACTACACCACCAAAAATTGGCTACGGTCCATCGTCAACTTATACGGCGTGATCACTGTAATAAGGCCACGCTTCAGATCAGCCAGCCACGCATGCATATTTATGATCATATTTAACATCCCATTTGCGCCGTTGCGTCATGGCGAATGGTCTGTGGTGGTGAGCAACGATGGTCATCCAGAATTTAAAAGCCGCCTGGACGCCCTTCGGTTCGCAATCAGTGCTGCTCTGAGGGTACAACAACAGGGCAACGACGCCCTGATCACCATCGAGGGCGTCGACGGTCAATGGCGTATGTTTGACCCCCAGGCAAAAGGCGTCATGTAGATATTGATTGACTCAAGCAACTGAGGTCGCAAGCTATCAAGCTTCCTTGAATAACAAATTCAGGGGACAGCGCCAACTTTGGTACCTCTTTTAGCCATCGCTTCGTAGCCAGAGATCAAGTCGAACAGCTCCTCGTCGATAGACTCCTGTCGAATACGATGAAAGGTTCCGCTCAGGTCTTCCAGAATTTCCCGGATGTTTTTTTCAGCACGTTGCATCGCTGCCAGACGACTGGCATTTTCGCTGGCGAGCGATTCCGCGCATGCCTGAAAGAGCAGAACAAACAGGTATTCCCGGATCAAAGCCCGGAGCACCGACGTAGTAGGCCCGATGACCTGAGGCAAACTCCCGGTCGGCCATGGAAGTTTTGCAAACCCACTTTCCCACGCCCGGTCTAGTGGCAACAGCCGCTTGTTGACGGGCTCGTAAATGGCTCCAGATTTCGGATGGTTGTAGAAAACATAAACCTCCTCGATCTCTCCATGCTCAAGAGCCACCTCGATTTCGACAAGTATCTCACCGACGACTGCAGTTATACCGTTGACGGATATGGGAACGGACAGCACCCCCGCGTGCTGAACTCCGACATCCACCATGAGTGATTGAATGCGCTCTCCGACTGCCCAAACTTTTGTTGTCTTGCCGGGTAACGTTCCGAGCTCATGCAAGGCGAATTCAGCCAATACCTCGTTGAAGCCGCCGACAAGGCCTTGGTCTGACCCGAAGACCACTGCACCGATCGTGCTTGCTGCCCTTGTCACTGGATCAAGACGAGCCACGCCGCCCTCTCGAATGCAAGCGGCCAATCCAAGTTCCACCGTCCGGTAGTAATCGTCCAGCGATTGAACGGCCTTTTCGTACTGTCCGATGCTCGAAGCGGCCAATGCCTTCATTGAACGCACGACGTTTCCCAGATCGCTCGCACCGGTAATTTTTCGACGCAAACTCTCCAGGCTTCCGCTCATGCCGCGGCGGCCTTGGCGTCGGACCCGTCGTCGGGAGATGCCTGAAACGATGCAAGGGCACGAGTCGCCATTTCCAGAATTGTCTTGCGATCAGCATTACTTAGTTCTGTGGCAGCGGAAAGCCGCCCCGCTAATTCCGTTGGATTTTCCGCTGCAGCTTGTCGCAACGCCTGCTCGGCTTCGTTCACTTTTTCAAGCGACACCCGATCAAACAGGCCTGCCGTCAAAGCCAGAAGCACGGCGATCTGGTCGATCAACGACACGGGTTGGGACTCCGATTGCTTGAGACATGCGCGGATACGCTGTCCATGGTCGATTGACTGGCGGGTGGATTTGTCCAAACGGGTGCCGAACTTGGCAAATGCTTCCAATTCCTCGAACTGCGCATAGGCAAGCTTGATGTTGCCAGCTACCGCACGATATGCAGCCCGCTGCGCGGCCCCGCCCACTCGCGAAACGGACTTGCCGACATCAACCGCAGGAAGGACGCCTAGTTCGAACAACGTGGGTGAAAGATATATCTGTCCGTCGGTGATAGAGATGAGATTGGTCGGGATATAGGCCGAGATGTCCTGCGCTTCGGTTTCTATGATGGGAAGTGCCGTAAGTGAGCCATTGCCGCGCTTCTGACCCAGATGGGTGGCCCGTTCCAGCATGCGCGAATGGATATAGAAGATGTCTCCAGGAAATGCTTCGCGACCAGGAGGACGGCGAAGAAGGAGGGAGAGCTCACGATAAGCGCGGGCGTGTTGCGTCAGGTCGTCGAACACGATCAGGACATCGCGCCCCTTCTCCATGAAATATTCGGCGATACTCGTCGCTGCGTAAGGAGTGATATACACAAGGCCCGGTGCATCGCTGCCTTCTGCAACTACCACCACGGTGTAGTCCATCGCGCCCTTCTCGCTCAGGGTGGCCACGACCTTGGCGACTGCGGAGGCGCGCTGACCAATCGCGCAGTAGATGCAAAGCACGTTTTGTTCCCGCTGGTTCAAGATGGTATCGATTGCTATGGCGGTCTTCCCCGTCTGCCGATCCCCAAGAATCAGTTCGCGCTGACCGCGCCCGATCGGAATGAGGGCATCAATCACCTTAAGCCCCGTCTGCAACGGCACTGTGACGGGCGCACGGTCCATGATCGGGGGAGCTGCCCGCTCGATAGGCAGGCGCTGGTCTGTGGCAGGTATGCCTTTACCGTCGAGAGGATTGCCGAGTGGGTCGATCACGCGGCCGAGTAGCGCCTCTCCCACCGCTATGTCCATGACGCGCCCCGTACGCTCAACCGCATCGCCGGCGTGCAAAGCCTGATAATCGCCGAGCAGGATGACCCCGATTTCGTCCTCATCCAGGTTGAATGCGATGCCTAGCAAACCGCCCGGAAACTGCAGCAACTCCTCATAACCCACGCCGGGAAGACCCGAAACGGTGGCGATGGCAGTGGAAACATTGGTAACTAACCCCACTTCTTGCAGCGTCAGTTGCGGAATGAAAGTCGCCTGCGCCCGATGAATCTCGCCGAAGGCCCGATCCAGGACACCCTGCAAGTTCTCGTGTGCAATGTTCACGAGCTTTTTACGACGGCTGCCGCCTCCGCACCGATCCGAGGCGATGCTGCGAACTTTTCCTGCTGGGACAGAACATCGTCGATACTCTTTTTCAACGATGCAAGGTAACCCGCGATGGTCCAAGCTATCTTTTGGCCACCAGCAGTGAACTCGATCCCGCCGATAAGCTCTGGTGTGGAGCTGAATTGAAGCGGTATTTTCGCCGCGAAAGTTCCGTTGAGTGCATTCTGGATCGTGGCTTGCTGTCCCGGCATAAGGTCAAATGCGCTACGTACGACGGCCGTATCGGGCGATGCCACAAGAGCCGCCGCCAGTGTGGTCTTCATACTGTCGTCCATCTCGCCCAAGCGACAGATGAAAACTTCCACGATGCGCTCTTCCAGACTTGTCGTAGCGAGATCGGTCAGCGCTTTCCGTGCAATGGCGAAAACTTCCTGCTGTATCCGCTGGCTGATGGCCTGATTGAGATTGTTGGCTTCGGCGCTCAACGCCTCCTGCTGCCTTTGATTCAGACTTTCAGCTGCCTTCCGCGCCTCGTTGAGGAGTCGTTCGCGCTCGGCCTTCGCCTCGTCGGTCGCCTTGCCAAACAGCGCGTTACGTTGGTCGTCGAATGCCTTGTTCTTGTTCTTGAACTCATCACGCTCCCTTTGTGCTTCAACTTTCTTTGAAGCAGCATCGGCAAGCTCCGAAGCGATCCGCTTCTCGCGCACATCAATGGCGTTGAGAATGGGGCGATAGAGAAAACGTTTCAGCAGCCAGACCAGGACCAGAAAATTCAGCACCTGGGCCACCACGGTGAACCAGTCGATGAGCATGACTTACTTGCCTCCGGCCAGAGCGATGAAATGACTCCAGAATGGATTGGCAAAAATGAGGATCATCGAGACGACGAAGCAGTAAATTGCCGTCGACTCGATCATCGCCAAGCCCACGAACAAGGTCCGGGTTATGGTGGCTGAAGCGTCCGGCTGTTGGGCCAATGAAGTCATCGCGGTGGCGACCGCCCGCCCTTCACCTAGGGCGGGGCCCATGCAACCGAAGCCGGTAGTCAATCCGGCAGTGATGATCGATGCCACTGCGATGAGTACGCTGCTGTCCATGGGAAATCCTTTGACGTTAGTGCTGCACTTTCAATGGGTGGGGGTGGGTGCGGGCCGTGGTTCCGGTTTCTTCTTGCGAGCTACAGTGGCGGCCGCAATGTAAACGGCCGCAAGAATGCTGAAGATATAGGCCTGAACCATCCCGGTGAGCAAGCCAAGTGCAGTCATGACGACCGGAAACAGATACGGAGTGATCGTGAGCAAAATGCCGATGATCATCGCCCCGCTCATCATGTTGCCGAACAGACGGACAGCCAGGGCCAGCGTTCTCGATAGTTCGCTGATAATGTTGAACGGCAGCATGATTGGTGTGGGCTCCGCATAGGTTTTGAGATAACCGAGGAGGCCCTGCTCACGCATGCCGAACAAGGGCACGGCGATGAATACACAGAACGCCAGCGCCGCCGTGGTCGAAAGCGATCCCGTCGGCGGCATATAGCCAGGAATCACCGTACATAAACTGGCTGTTGCTACAAACAGGAACAGCGTGCCAAGAAAGCCAAGATACCTTTCCGGATGGCCAAGACCGACCTCCTTGATCTGCTCACCTATGCCGGTAACGATAATTTCCAGCGCGGCTTGCCACCGTGAAACTTCGCCCTCAGTCGCAAGCCTGCGCGTAATGAGCTTTGCGCCAAGCGACATTGCCAGCATCAGGGCCCAGGTCGTGACAATCGTTCCATTGAGTTTGACGAAGCCGTATTGCCAGAAGATCTGCTGGTCGGAAGTGAGGTTCATGGCGTATGCCGGCGCGGCGGCTTGGCCGTCTTGTTGCGTGGCATCGCGATAATCCGCGTCACCGCGATGCGCGCGACAAGAAAGCCGCTAAGGCAAGCCACTAGACTTTGCCAGCCATCTTGCAACGCAAGATAGAAACCCATCACGGTCACCAGAATTCGCAGCAAGAAGCTGCCTACGACCAGCACCGCCGGCTGCGTAGAAACAATGCTTCGCTGGATAGTCCACCAAAGTCCGCCAAAGAAAAATACTCCGACAAGAACACCCGCAAGCAACGCCAGGATGAGAATCAATGCTTCACTCATCGCTGTCCTCCGTATCATCCTTCATAGCCTTGTCCTCCTGCGATATCCAGTGCCAGGCATTAGCGCAACCGATGATCAGTCCGGCAACCAACAGCGCAAGCGTCCATGAATGCGCACCTGGATGACGTCGATCCCACCAAAGTCCCAGCATCGCGCCAAGGATCGTTGGTACCGCGACCGACCAGCCGATAAGTCCGAACATACCCAGACCGAACCAGACACCTTGTTTGCCATCGCGTTCTGCCCTGAGCTTGCGCGAAACCTTCGCGCTCACCTCTGCACTGAATCGCGCATCTCGGTTCGACGACGAATCTTTCAGTTCATCTTTCATGTTGAAACTCTGCAAAGCGCCCAATCAGGCCGCTTTCCATTTTGACCATTGCAGCGCGAACATCCCTTTCCTGTTCGCTGAAGGCTAAAAAATCGCGTTTGACCGCTTCGCGCAGTTCAACGAGACCCGTTCCACCGATGGCGCGGCGAACAGAGACAAAAACATCTGCGCCAGCTTTAACCAGCACGCCTTCGTCTACAGCGAGGTAAACCGTTCCACCCTCTTGCGTTGTGTAAGTCAAAATCCCAGGTACGAGAGACGCAACGCAATCAAGGCGATGAGGCAACAGGCCAACTGATCCATCGCACGTCTCGGCGACGATGCGAGACACTTCTGTCCCTTCTAAAAAGACCTCGTCAGGAAGAAGAACTCTAAGTTTCATGAGCTTCGGCCGGTACGGTCTTTGGTTGCGAAGCTGGCTTCGGTTCCGACTGGGAGCCAGTGCTCTTCGCCTCGCTAATGGCGCCGATCATGTAAAGCGCACTCTCGGGATAGTCCTTGAATTCGTCGCGCAGAATACGTTCGCAACCATCGAGCGAATCTTGCAAGCTGACGAGCTTTCCTTTGACACCACTGAATTGCTCGGTGGAAAAGAAAGGTTGTGTCAAGAATCGCTCCAGTCGCCGCGCACGAGCAACGACCTTGCGGTCTTCAGGAGAAAGCTGCTCCAGACCGAGCATGGCGACGATGTCCTTGAGATCATCGTATTGCGCGAGAGTCCGCCGAATCTCCTGGGCCAGCTTGTAGTGCCTGTCGCCAACAATGCCAGGCGTGGCCATCTTTGAATTCGACTGCAGCAAATCAATGGCTGGGTAAAGACCTTCACTTGCGCGCTTGCGCGACAAGACGATCGAGGCGGAGAGATGCGAAAAGACATGCACTGCTGCAGGATCGGTCAGGTCATCCGCTGGCACATACACCGCCTGAATTGACGTAATGGCGCCGGCGTGAGTATTGGCAATGCGTTCCTCAAGGCCCGAAAGTTCTGTGCTCATCGTGGGCTGATAACCTAGCCGAGACGGCATCTGCCCCATCAAACCGGACACTTCCATGCCGGCCTGGATGAAGCGGAAGATATTGTCTATCAACAACAGCACATCGCGATGCTCGTCATCGCGAAAATACTCAGCCATCGTCAGCGCTGCCGCTCCCACGCGAAATCGGCTGCCAGGCGGCTCATTCATTTGACCGAAGACCATCACCATGTTTGGCAGAACGCCGGCTGCCTTCATGTCGCGGTAAAGCTCCTCACCTTCGCGGCAGCGTTCTCCAATGCCGCAGAAAATGCTCACCCCTTGCTGATGGCCGACCATGTTGTGAATCATCTCGGTGAGCAGAACGGTTTTGCCAACGCCCGCGCCACCAAACAAACCCGCCTTGCCACCTCGTTCTAACGGTACAAGCACATCAATAGCTTTGATGCCTGTCTCGAATATCTCAGATCTTGTGGAACGTTCGGACAACGACGGTGGAGCACGATGAACGGAGCGCCATTGGAGGTCTGCGGGTTCCGGCTGGTGGTCAATGACGTTGCCGAACACGTCGAACATACGCGAGATGATCTGCTTACCGACCGGTGCCAGTAGAGGGGCGCCCGAGTTTTCTACAGGCATTCCCCGGGCCAAACCTTGCGTTGGCGTCAAGGCAATACCCCGCACACGGTTAGCATCGAGTTGGGCCATCACTTCGATGACGATATGCCCTGCTTCGCCTGCGCGAAGCAGGGCATAGATATCCGGCAGGCCGTGGTCAAACCGCACATCGACCACACTGCCGCGCACCGAGACGACTGCTCCGCGAGTCGTTGATGCGGCTTTGTCGCCCGATAGATTTTCGTGGGCTCCTGGGGTCAATTCAGGCATGGACGTATCCAGCTTCCGGTTTCCCCTCAGGGGCGACCTGATTTACCCACCTCCAGTTTCGAATCTCGGGCAAGTCCTGACCGTGCTTGTCGATGTAGTGCTTGTGCTCGATCAATTTGTCGCGCATCTGCTGCTTGAGGTAAGCCCCCTTGGAGCCCAGATGCGGAAGACGATCGATGACATCCTGCACGAGATGGAAACGGTCCAGGTCGTTCTGGACGCGCATGTCGAAAGCCGTCGTGATCGTGCCCTCCTCCTTGTAGCCACGCACATGCAATTCGCGATTGGTGCGCCGATAGGTGAGCCGGTGAACTAGCCATGGGTAGCCATGAAACGCGAAAATGATGTGCTTGTCGCGAGTGAACAGCGAGTCGTAATCCGCGTCGCTCAATCCATGCGGATGCTCGGAACAAGACTGCAGTTTCATCAAGTCGACCACGTTGACCACCCGGATCTTCAGCTCGGGTAGATGCTCACGCAGGATCGATACCGCGGCCAGCACCTCTAGCGTCGGTGTATCGCCACAGCAGGCCATCACCACATCCGGTTCGCTGTCCTGATCATTGCTTGCCCATTGCCAGATACCGATACCTTGCGTGCAGTGCACCACGGCCGCATCCATGCTCAACCATTGCGGCAACGCATGCTTGCCGGCTACCACCACATTGACGTAGTTGCGGCTGCGCAGGCAGTGGTCAGCTACCGATAGCAGGCAGTTGGCATCCGGCGGCAGGTACACCCGCACGATGTCAGCCTTCTTGTTGATCACGTGATCGAGAAAGCCGGGATCCTGATGCGTGAAGCCGTTATGGTCCTGCTGCCAGACGTGCGAGGCGAGCAAGTAATTCAATGAAGCGATCGGCCGGCGCCAGGGCAACTCCTTGGTCACCTTCAGCCACTTGGCGTGCTGGCTGAACATCGAGTCGACGATGCGGATAAACGCCTCGTAGCTGTTGAACAGGCCGTGCCGGCCGGTCAGCAGATACCCTTCCAGCCATCCTTCGCATTGATGCTCACTGAGCATCGAGTCCAGCACGCGTCCGCTGGGTGCCAGGTACTCGTCATTGCCCTGCGTGTTCGCGTCCCACTGGCGGTCGGTCGCTTCGAAGACGGCGCCCAGCAGATTAGACAGCGTCTCATCGGGGCCGAACAGGCGGAAATTGTGCTGCTCATGATTGAGCGTGATGACGTCGCGCAGAAATTTGCCTAGCACCATGGTGTCCTGGGCATCTACGGCGCCTGATGACGTAATCTGCACCGCGTGCTCGCGGAAGTCCGGCATGCGTAGATCGCGCATCAGCAGGCCCCCGTTAGCGTGCGGATTGGAGCCCATGCGCCGGTCACCCATCGGTGCCAGTGCCGCAAGCTGCGCTATCAGCCGACCATTTTGGTCGAACAGCTCTTCGGGGCGATAGCTCTTCATCCAGCTTTCCAGCAGCTTCACGTGATCGGGATGCGCAGCGTCGACTAACAGCGGCACCTGATGCGAACGAAAGGTCCCTTCGATCTGCAAGCCGTCGACTATCTTGGGTCCGGTCCAGCCTTTGGGTGAACGCAGCACGATCATTGGCCAGCGTGGGCGAGTGGTGTTGTGCTCCGCGCGCGCGCTGGCGTGGATCGTGCGGATGTCTTCGATCGCCTGGTTCAGCGTGCTGGCCATCAACTCGTGCATCGTGTCCGGGTCATTGCCCTCGACGAAGTATGGCGTCCAGCCGCAGCCAAGAAAAAACTGCTCTAACTCATCATGATCGATGCGCGCCAGCACCGTCGGGTTGCTGATCTTGTAGCCATTTAGATGCAGGATCGGCAGCACCGCACCATCGGTGATTGGATCAAGCAGCTTGTTCGACTGCCACGCAGTGGCCAGCGGTCCGGTTTCTGCCTCACCGTCGCCGATGACGCAGGCCACGATCAGGCCAGGATTGTCGAAGGCAGCACCAAAAGCGTGGCTCAGCGAGTACCCCAGCTCTCCACCTTCGTGAATGGAACCCGGCGTCGTGGGCGCAACGTGGCTGGAGATGCCGCCCGGAAACGAGAATTGCTTGAACAGTTTTTTCAGTCCGGCTTCGTCCTGGGTGACATCTGGATAGACATCCGTCCATGTACCTTCGAGATAGACATTCCCTACAACGGCCGGACCACCGTGACCGGGACCAGCGACATAGAACATGTCCAAGTCATATTCCTTGATGACACGGTTCAAATGCACGTAGATGAAATTCTGACCAGGAGTCGTGCCCCAGTGACTGACCACCAACGGCTTTACGTGTGCCAGCGTCAGCGGTTCGCGCAGCAACGGATTGTCGTAGAGATAGATCTGGCCGACCGACACATAATTGGCGGCGCGCCAATAGGCGTCCATCTTGTGGAGAAGTTCCGATGTGAGTGTGGCGGTTTTCATAACCTGGGTTTCCCGCATTAGCCGAGATTGAGGACGCGAGCGACGGATTTCGCGATCATGAGTTCTTCGTCGGTGCGGATGACTCGCACTTTGACTCGTCCGGCATCGGACGAAATCAACGATGCATGCTGTGCGTTGCGTTGCTGGTTCAGTTCGATGCCAAGAAAGCTGAGTCCGTCGCAAATCCTTTGCCGGATGAGCGGCGCGTTTTCACCAATGCCGCCGGCAAACACCAGCGTGTCCAGTCCACCCAGAGCTGCCGCGAATGCGCCAATCCATTTCATGACCTGGTAACAGAAAAGAGCGACAGCTTCCGCCGCACGCACGTCCTGCGCCTCACGGTCGAGGAGATCACGCATATCCGAGCTGGTCTCCGATATGCCGAGCAATCCAGATTTGGTTGTGACCATTTCGTTGAACTGCTTTGCACTCATTTTTTCTGTGTGCGCCAGGTACCAGATAAGTCCGGGATCTAGGTCGCCGGAGCGCGTGCTCATGGGTAACCCGGAGGTCGGAGTAAATCCCATACTTGTATCCACGGATTTCCCGTGATGGACCGCCGCCAAGCTCGCACCGTTACCGAGATGCGCAAGAATCACGCGGCCCTGCCCCGCTTCTGCTCCCGCCTGATGGGTCAGTTCCCCCATCAGAAATTCATACGACAGGCCGTGAAATCCGTACCGCCGAACACCCTGTGCCTCGTAACGACGAGGAATGGGCAGCAGCTGAGCCACCCGTGGCAGGTCGTGGTGAAAGGCCGTATCGAAGCATGCGACCTGTGGCAAGTCGGGAAACCGTCGACGAACTGCCTCAATCAACAGGATTTCTTCCGGCAGATGCTCAGGATCAAAGGGAACAAGCTGACGCACGTCCGCGATCAGTTCATCGGTGATCAACTGCGGTTCGCTGTACTTCGACCCTCCCTGCACCACGCGATGCCCTACAGCGGCCAACACCTTAGAGCCCAGTCGTTCCTTGATCCAGTCCATCAGAATACCAACTGCCACCGTGTGATCCGGCGCCGTCACCAGTCGCGAAAAGCTATCCGCCTGGCTCAAGCCCTGCACCTGAAAGTTGGCCTGCGATAGTCCAATCCGATCAATCCCACCTGCAAGCAACCTCTGCAGCGAATGACCAGCCTCGAACAGCGCAAATTTGATGCTCGACGATCCTCCATTGATAGTCAGGATGAGTGGTTTAGACGCAGCCATCGACGGCTCCTACGTGCCAAAAGCCGTGCATTCTCTGGACAGAGTCGTTGCTACGCGAATGCTGGTAAGCGCTATGCATGAGAGCGCGCGGTGGCAGCTTCCACTACCGGCGATCGTGCATCATGGTCGGATCGGCGCGTTCGGGCCGGCGACCCAGAGAAGGATTGTTCAACGAACTGTGACTACGGCGATGATTCCATGAATCTTCTTCGACACCGCCGTCTTCGTCTTCGACGACTTCGGAGTGCTTCTCGATATCCAGTTCGTGATCACTTTTGCGAATGCGAATCGGATGATTGGAACGGTGTTCGTTAGATTGCATGTCGGCGCTATCCAGTTTGGCGTTGATATTCGAGAAATGTCCCTGTCGTCGGTGTCGTCAATATTGCTTTCGAACCGCTATTGGATGATCTGCTCTTCCAGCGGCACGCTCTGTACGTTGCCGCACACTCGGCTCGCGGGAGTAAATCTGCTCGTGATCTGCACGCCATCAACAAGTACGTCATCCACACGGTGCACTAAACCGTCACGCTGCCTGTGATACCGTCCATGCGTTGCAGCATCGCCAAGCGGGTTCGCCGACACGCCACGATACTTCCAACCCGTCAGGGGGAATGATCATGGCCGAAGCCGCGCAACCGAAGAACGAACCCGAAGAATCTCGACTATCGCCCTGGTGGGTTCGTTCGGTATTGATCGTGCTGGTGTTCGGCTTTGCCGCCTTGCTTGCAATCACCCTTCTGGCTTATCGCAACGCACCGCCGATACCCGGTCAGGTAAAGGACTCCAACGGCACCACGCTCTTCACCGCGGACGACATCAGCAACGGCCAGGCGCTGTTCCTGCGTTACGGTTTGATGGATAACGGCACGATCTGGGGACACGGCGCCTACCTCGGACCCGATTATTCCGCCGAGGCGCTCCACGAGATCGGTGACGACACCGCCACGGCGCTGGCACAGCAGCAATACGGCAAACCGGTAGCCGAGCTGACGCCGATGCAGACCGCGGCGATCCGCGCGCAAGTTGCGGTGACGTTGAAGACCAATCGCTTTGATGCTGCCAGCGACACGCTGCAGATAACCGCACCGGAAGCAGCAGCCTATCGCCAGCAAATCCCCCACTGGAAGAACTACTTCCACGATCCGGCAGGGAATGGTGGACTCAAACCCGACCTGATCACCGATCCAGTCGAGTTGCACCAGCTCACTGCGTTCATCACCTGGGCGGCATGGGCTTCGGTCGCCGATCGGCCAGGTAGCCACTATTCCTATACCAATAACTTTCCCTATGACCCCGAGGTCGGCAATCGGCCGCCGCCGGGGGCTTTGCTGTGGAGCGCATTGAGTCTGGTGGTGCTGCTTGGTGGCATTGGAGCGGTGCTGCTGGCCTTCGGCAAATTCGATTATCTGGGCTGGGTTACCCGTGGCCATCATGTGCACCCACAGGTGATTCCGGGACAGGCCAGCCACGGCCAGCGGGCGCTGGTGAAGTTTTTCGTAGTGGTGATGCTGCTGTTCCTGATGCAGACCTTGGTGGGCGGAGCGGTCGCGCATTTTCGCGCCGACCCCGTCAGCTTCTATGGCTTCCAGCTGGAGAAAATCTTCCCCAGCAATCTGCTGCGCATATGGCATCTGCAGACGGCGATTTTCTGGATCGCCACGGCCTACGTCGCGGCTGCGCTATTTCTGGGTCGTTCGCTGCGCGCCGATGAGCCGCGCTGGCTGGCACCTGCCATCCACGTGCTGTTTGCCGCGTTTGTGCTGGTGATTGGCGCCAGCCTGCTCGGAGAGTGGGCGGGCCTGTCCGGATGGTTGGGTGACTGGTGGTTCTGGTTCGGCAATCAGGGCTGGGAATACCTGGAAATTGGCCGCTTCTGGCAATACCTCATGGTGGTCGGGCTGCTCGGCTGGTTCGCCATGCTGTGGTGGCTGGCACGGCCACGTACGGTCGCCAATCCGGAGGCACGACCGCTGGCGCGGATGTTCCTCTACGCGGCACTGGCGATTCCGATGTTCTATCTGCCGGCGCTGTTCTTTGGTGCCAAGACCAACTTCACGGTCGTCGACACCTGGCGCTTCTGGATCATCCATCTGTGGGTGGAGGGCTTCTTCGAGTTCTTCGCCACGACGGTGGTCGCACTGACGTTCTTCCAGCTCGGCCTGACCCGGCGCAACACCGCGCTGCGGGTGATTTACCTGGATGCCATCCTGTATTTCGGTGGCGGTCTCATCGGCACCGGCCACCACTGGTACTTCACCGGCCAGAGCCAGATCAACATGGCGATGTCGGCGATGTTCTCGGTACTCGAAGTGGTGCCGCTGACCTTGCTGACACTGGATGCCTGGGATTTCGTTCGGACCACTCGCGGCGACTGCGACATCTGCGACCGATCGATCGCCGTGCCGCACAAATGGACGTTCTATTTCCTTATTGCGGTGGGTTTCTGGAATTTCCTTGGCGCCGGCGTGTTCGGCTTCCTGATCAACCTGCCGATCATCAGCTATTACGAAGTTGGCACCATCCTCACGCCCAACCATGGCCACGCCGCGATGATGGGCGTGTTCGGCATGCTGGCGATCGCCCTGATGGTGTTCGTGCTTCGTCAGACCACCGATGACACCCGCTGGCCGGGCATTGAGAAATACATCAAGGTCGGCTTCTGGGGCACCAACATCGGCCTGTTGTTGATGGTGGCGCTGAGCATGTTCCCCGGCGGCGTGCTTCAGGTGTGGGATGTGGTGCAACACGGTTACTGGCATGCACGCAGCCTCGCCTATACCGGCACCGACGCTGCACGCCTGATCGAATGGCTGCGTCTCCCAGGCGACCTGGTGTTCATCATCTTCGGTGCAATGCCGTTGGCTATCGCTGCGATCAAGGCCTACATCGGTGTGCGTGCGACGCGAAGATCCTATGACCCAAATGTCACTTTGTAAGCACTATCGGGATTCGAGGTATGTCTAACTACCCGGCATCGTTATCTCTTAAGCCATTGCATCGGCTGACGCTTGAGTTATTCGCCGTCATTGCCATAAAGATCGCACTGCTGTTGCTGATCTGGTGGCTGCTGTTCGCGCCGCAGGCAAAACCCGATACCAGCCCGGACGCGATCGCGCGTCGACTGGCGCCCGCTGCACCAACCCCACCTGCAGGTCACCCATGATCATCGATACCGATGTCGTCACACTGTCGCGCCTGCAGTTTGCGCTGACCGCGCTATACCACTTCCTGTTCGTGCCGCTGACGTTGGGGCTGGTGTGGATCCTGGCGATCATGGAAAGCGTCTACGTGATGACCGGACGCGAGGTGTGGAAGCGCATGGTGCAGTTCTGGGGTGTGCTGTTCGGCATCAACTTCGCGATGGGCGTGGCGACCGGCGTGACGATGGAGTTCCAGTTCGGCATGAACTGGGCGTACTACTCGCATTACGTGGGCGACATCTTCGGTGCACCGCTGGCGATCGAGGGGATGATGGCGTTCTTCCTGGAGGCGACCCTGGTCGGCGTGTTCTTCATGGGCTGGGATCGTATCTCGCGGATCAAGCACCTGTTGGTGACCTGGTTCCTCGCATTGGGCACCAGCCTGTCGGCGCTGTGGATCCTGGTCGCGAACGCGTGGATGCAGCATCCGGTCGGCGCTGCGTTCAACCCCCAGACCATGCGCATGGAAGTGACCTCGTTCTCCGAGGTGCTGTTCAACCCGGTGGCGCAGGACAAGTTCGTGCACACCGTGAGTGCCGGCTATGTGATGGGATCGATGTTCGTGCTCTCAATCAGCGCGTGGTATCTGCTACGCGGGCGCAATGTCGATTTCGCCAAGCGCTCGATGACGGTGGCGGCGAGCTTCGGGCTGGCGGCCGCCTTGTCGGTGGTGGTGCTGGGCGACGATTCTGGTTACAACGTGTCGCTGAACCAGAAGATGAAGATGGCCGCGATCGAGGCGATGTGGCAGACCGAACCGGCGCCGGCCTCGTTCACCCTGTTCGGCATCCCCGATGTGCAGCAGCGCACGACGCACTTCGCGGTGAAGATTCCCTGGGTGATGGGCCTGATCGGCACTCATTCGACCGACGAGACGATGCCCGGCATCGCCGAACTGGTGGATACCGCCAAGGGCCGTATCGGCAACGGCATCCAGGCCTACGACGCGATGCTGATGCTGCGCCAGGACAAGGACAACACGCAGGCCAAGGCCACGCTCGCTGCGCACGACCAGGATTTGGGTTATGCCCTGCTGCTGAAGAAATACGTCGACGATCCGCGCCAGGCGACGCCGGCGGAGATTCAGCAGGCTGCCGACAGCACCATCCCGAATGTGCCGGTGCTGTTCTGGGCGTTCCGCATCATGGTCGGCTGCGGTTTCTACTTCATCGCACTGTTTGCGTTCTCGTTCTGGAAGGCGAGCAAGCGCCAGCTGGATAGCCAGCGCTGGTATCTGCGCGTGGCCCTGTGGAGCCTGCCGCTGCCGTGGGTGGCGATCGAGCTGGGCTGGATCGTTGCCGAATACGGGCGCCAGCCGTGGGCGATCGAAGGTGTCTTGCCGACCGCGCTTGGTGTGTCGTCGGTCAGCGCCGGTCAGGTACTCACTTCGCTGGGCGGCTTCGTACTGTTCTACACCGCGCTGGCCATCGTCGACGTGATGCTGATGCTGAAGTTCACTCGCAAGGGACCCGATGGCCTGGGTATTTGGCCCTATGCCGTTCCATCCACCACGGTTAACAACTGAGGGCCTCACCATGCTCGACTACGCTACGCTGCGGGTGATCTGGTGGGCCCTGCTCGGCACCCTGCTGATTGGCTTCGCCATCATGGACGGCTTCGATTTCGGTGTCGCCGGCCTGCTCAAGGTTCTGGGTCGAAACAACGAGGAACGGCAGGTGCTGCTGGAGGGCATCGAACCGACCTGGGAGGGCAACCAGGTATGGTTCATCCTCGCCGGCGGAGCGACGTTCGCGGCATGGCCGACGCTTTACGCGGTGTCGTTTTCCGGCATGTATCTGGCGATCGCGCTGGTGCTGCTGGCCTTTATCCTGCGCCCGGTCGGTTTCAATTTCCGCGGCAAGATCCATGATCCGAGCTGGGCTTCGCTGTGGGACTGGGTGCTCACCGGTTCCGGGGTGCTGGTGATGCTGGTGGCTGGCGTCGCCTTCGGCAACCTGTTCCTCGGTGCACCCTTCCGGTTTGATGATGACCTGCGAATGAGCTGGCATGGCGGTTTCTTCGAGCTGCTGCATCCGTTCGCGCTGCTGTGCGGGCTGGTCTCGCTGAGCATGCTGTTGGCGCACGGCGCCTGCTGGGCGGCGTTGAAGGCCGATCACTTAATTGCCGCACGTGCGGTAAAGATCGCGCGCTGGATGACGCTGACCTATGCCGTCCTCTACGTGCTGGCCGGCGTTTGGGTGGCTTATGGCCTGCCCGGCTACGCGATCGCCGGCCCGGTGGTGACCGACGGCGCCTCCAATCCGCTGTACAAGCAGGTCGCCGTCGGTGGCAGCTGGTTTGCCAGCTACATGCTTTATCCGTGGTTCTGGATCGCGCCGGTGCTGGCGCTGGTTTCGGCCGTCGGTGTGCAGGCGCTGATCGGCCGGCGCAGCGTCGCCGGCTTCATCGCCAGCAGCCTGATGGTGGGCAGCACGATCGCCTCGGCCGGCTTCGCGCTGTTTCCGTTCCTGCTGCCGTCCAGCCTCGACCCGCGTTCCAGCCTCACCGTATGGGACGCTTCCTCCAGCCATGGCACCCTGCAGCTGATGCTGATCGTCACCGTCGTGTTGCTGCCGATCGTCCTGCTCTACACCAGCTGGGTGTACCGCGTGATGCGTGGCCGGGTCACCCTCGAACAGGTGCGCAAGGCGCACGGCGGCTATTGAAAGGAGCGCAATCTGATGTGGTATTTCTCATGGGTACTCGGACTGGGACTGGCCTGTGCCTTCGCCATTCTCAATGCGATGTGGTACGAGGTACACGCCACCGATATGGCGAACCGCGAGCGTAATGATGCAGAGTTGCCAGACGAATTGAGCTAGCGTCCAGCAGTATTACCTCATCTGCTGGACCTCATTTTGCGCTGAGTGCGATAGCGCACAGACGTACAAACTCCCGCACGCGCATCGTATTGACATAATTGTCGGCTTGAATCCGACGCTATTTGATTTTTGCTTGCCAAGCCACCTTGTAAGCCGCTTGCGGTATTGGTTTCTATCGATCTCGATTGGGCTTTGGTGTTGCGGGCGTTGGCGAACGATGATCTTGGGTGCTCTGGTAGTTGCCGACCGAGCCGCGTTTAGCTACTGAAGGAGATCGCACAATGTCAGCCATTCCAACTGGGCAGCTACCTAGCATTGCTGAACTTGAAGGCGATCATTGGCTCGAAAAGTTGAGCGACGGAAGTCGCGTATTGCTAAGGCCAATTCGTCCCGAAGATCGCGAGCGCGAAAGAAAATTCATCGATCGGTTGTCGACTGAATCGCGCCATTTTCGCTTTCTCGGCGAGATTCGTGAGGCGAGCCCATCGCTGCTTGACCAACTTGTAAACATTGACTGCCACAACAGCATGGCCTTCGTCGCTCTGGTGCACGACAACGGTACACTGCGCGAGGTCGGGGTGAGCCGGTACAGTGCTTCGGGCGATGACAAACATTGCGAGTGTGCAGTGACAGTCGCCGACGACTGGCAACATCGTGGCCTAGGCGTGGCCTTGATGCGGCATCTAATCGACTTGGCGCGTCAAAACGGCTTTCGTCAGATGTTCTCGATGGACTCTGCAGCCAATGAACCGATGCGTGAGCTGGCTAAGTACCTCGGTTTCCGATGCACGCGCGATTCGGAAGATGCCACCCAAGTCATCCATACGCTAGATCTATAATACGGGTGGCTGAGCCTTTTGTACGGAAGGAATGCCGCGGAATTCGATCTATGCTCGCAAAGCGTTTATCAGTTCCCCTCTGAGGCCAGTCGGTGGAAGACACGCGGAAGCAGATCTGGCAGATCCTCCGCTAGCAGACCTGGTCCGAACTCAGCCGCCGCGGCACCGTGCAACCACACACCAGCGGCGGCGGCAAGAAATGCTGTCATACCCTGCGCCATCAGGCCGAGAATGATGCCGCCGAGTACGTCGCCTGAACCGGCCGTGGCTAGCGTTGCCGGTGCGTTGGTGTTGATGATGGCATTGCCATCCGGTGCGGCAATAACGGTGTCGCTACCCTTCAACACGACTACGGCACCGCTGCGCTTGGCGGCGGCGCGGGTGCGCGTAAGCTTGTCGCCCGAGGGATCGAATACCCGCCGGAATTCGCCATCGTGCGGTGTCATCACACAGGGGCCTTTGATTGCACGATCAAGCGCGCTGGGATTGTCCTGGAATACGGTGATGGCATCGGCATCGATCACTGTGGGGCAACCCGTGGCAAGCATGGCCAAGGTGCGCCCAAGCGTTTCCTTGTCCACCCCTGCGCCCGGGCCGATGAGCCACGCCGAAAACTGGCTGCGATTCAGCAGGTGTACAAAATCGTCCGGCGTCACGATAGGCCGAACCATGATGCTTGTCAGCGAGGCCGAGTAGATGCGGAGTGCCACTTCAGGTACTGCAATAGTGGTTAGCCCAGCACCAGCTCGCGCGGCAGCACGGGCCGCCATTCGCGCTGCACCGGTCATTGGGTAACCACCAAAGATCAGCGCGTGACCACGGGTGTGCTTGTTGGCATCGTCCGATATCGTGGGCAAGTCGGCGCGCCAAAGGCAAGGATCATTCTCGAACGTCATGGGGGATATCGCTTCCAGCGCCGACAACGGCGTACCGATATCGGTCACGAACACCTCGCCACATAGGTTGCGTGCGGGTAGTAAGAGATGGCCTGGCTTCTTACGGAAAAACGTCACTGTCAGCGTGGCGCGCACGGCTCCCATCACTGCACCCGTATTCCCCATTACGCCGCTGGGTACGTCGATGGCAATGATCGGTACTCCATCACGGTCTGCCGCAGCCAACGTTTCCAGTGCAGCGCCGGTGAGCGTGCGACTCAACCCCGCACCAAATAGCGCATCGACGATCAACTCGGCACCTTTCAGTACGTTCGGATTGAGCGATTCGACATTGCCTTGCCAGCGCTCCGCGTGGCGACGTGCTTCACCTTTCAAATCATCGCGTGAGCCGAGCATTGCGACCCGAACCGGCCAGCCTGCTTCGATAAGCTGCTGTGCCACCGCAAAACCATCACCGCCGTTATTACCTGGCCCGCACAGCACTAGCAGAGGACGCGAGGTCCAGCGCGTAGTGATGACGCCGGCCACTGCGGTGCCCGCATTGGTCATCAGATCGAACGACGAAATGCCCGCGTCGATTGATATTAGATCCGCTTCGCGCATCTGACGGAGATCCAGCAACGCAGTTTTGCCGTTAAGCAAGGTTCGCTTTACTTCTAACGAAGGCGGCGAACCACTCGGCTTTTGCACGCAAGGAGACTTAGCCGCCGCTGGGCAAGTATCGACCTGGCAGCGCATCATCATGCCGTCTGCCCAACGATTTCCCGGAGTTTGGCTGAGGTGATGCTGGATAAATCATCGGCCACCTCGCGGACAATGCGTGCATAGGTTTCGGGATGGTGCGCGTGCAAATACTCGACCAAGCGATGCGCTGCGTTGCTGTGGCCGTTGCCATGGCCAACCACGATGATGCTTCCACCGGTAGCCAGCGCCGCCGCAATGCGCACATAAAAGCTAGGATCTTCCGCTGCGCGCTGGCCGCGCTCACGATCCTGATCCTTGTGCTTAAGGTGATGCAGGAAGTGATGAGGGTCGTAAGGTTTGATTTCCCGTCGGGTAGCATCATGCGGATCCGCGCCGATGTGATAAATTTTCGCCTCGTGGTGATCCACGACTAACAAAAGGCTCGTTGGTTTTTGAGTGACTTCGCAATGTGTTCCCATTTCACCTTTCGCAGACCAACCAGCCCGTTGCAGAAATTTCCGCAGCTCGATCACTTCCAATTCGGTCAAATCCTTGCCGTGCGGCTGATGCATCAATAGGCGTTCCCCACCGACTTGCAGCGTCCACTTGTCGTTGTGCTTGTGCTCTACCTCACCAAGAACCTCAAATAACGCGAGTGCATCGCCCCATTCGACATTTTGCGCCGATGGATGGCGAAACAGTGTTTCCAGCGTACGTCGCTGCGACGTCGCTGGGGGCGATGAGTAAGCTGGCAGTGATTTGTCGTGTTTTTCTATGCGCAAGGCTCTCATGAAGAACTCCATGACTGGTGATTCGTGTAGTCGCGAGGCTGCTGAGACGCCGCTCATCCAGCATCTGCGTCTCATGCAGCGCGTCGCTCTTCGTCTCGTGTTCGATGCTGCCCTGGATCGATTCGACCAGCTCCCTTCCGGAAAACGCGCAATAGCACGTCACCCTTCAGGCGCTCAAAAATGTCGTTGATTGCTGTCAACGGCTGCAGCTCGATAATCAAAAGCCGATGATCCGCGATGACTTTGAAGATCCAGATATGTATCGCGTGTTCGATGCGCGTTTGTCTGGCGCCACTCAGAAAACTCAACGAGGCCCATAAGACCTCGCCAAGGTGTAATAGCAGTCAAACGATGGTGATGTTGTTCACGACTTTCTCAACACCGGCAGTGCCCCAGGCTGAGTTCCATGCCTGCTCTCGCTCCGTCCAGGTATCTACCTCGCCAGTCAAGGTGACATCGGAGCCATCGACAGCGACAAAAATTCTCTTCCCTTCGGCAATTGCCCGCCGTTTGAGTGCCGACTCGATATTCGTTTTGACATTGCTGGCAGAGACCTTGGAGGTAATCGCGATCTCGTCGTTGAGACCTTTGACACCAAGGAGGTGACGCACCGCGGTGGTCGCAGCCTGGCGCTGGTACTCCCACTCCACCCGGCCGGACAGGGTGATCCAGCCGCTCTCTACCATGATCTTTATCGTACCTTCCGGTAAAAAGGTTTGCCATTTCAGCGCGCCCTCAGCTGCGTGGGCGATTTCAGTATCCGAACGTGTGCTAGATCCAGGCAGTTTCACCGTCATCTCAACGGCAAGCGCACGAATACCCGAAACACGCTCAACCGCCTTTTCTGCATTCCACTTTTCCGCATAACTGTCAACGTGGCCAGCTAGCGTAACGACGCCGCCTTTGACCTCGACGCCGATCTGATTTGCGTTGACTGATGGCTCCCATTCCAGCTCGGAGATGATGTCATTTTTTAGTTGCGTGTCAGTTTTCATGAGTTAGTCCGTTGGTGGGCACTGCAGGATCGGCAGTTCTGTAGTCGATGTGATGACCATAGGGCCGACCGACCGCAAGCGGTAGCGTCGGAAATTACTTAGAAGCGAGAAGAAGTTTTCTTCTCGCTTCTGTATACCCTGGCATCACCGATATGCGAACGCATCGAACGATGCCGCGTGCGCTTCGCCTTCAGTCCGTTTCCGCGATATCGACCTTCATTCGGCTGAACTCGTCACGGGTAATTTCACCGCGCGCATAGCGCTCGTTGAGAAAATCAAGCGCACCTTTCTGCCCCAGCAAACCGTACTTTCTGTGTGCTGCGTAGGTATAGCCCCAATTGCCCATGCTAGAAAAAACTAGAAAGATAATCCCGAACCATAGAAACCAGCCCCAGCTTAAATACCAATTACTCCAGAAATATGGCTGCATTTCGCTGTCCTCGGTTTTCAGGTGAGTGATAGGCCGTGACCTTAAGACTGTCAGGACATCTTCGGTAGGTTCGGAAATTACTCAGTGGAGGCAGGCTACCGCACTGCCAAACCTCTTCATTGGCGTGAACGACACGCGCGCATAGGTCGATCCATGAAAGCGTGCTAGTCCGTCCAGTAACCGGTCTTCTTGTAATGTTTGAAAACACTTACCTCATGCTCTCGATCAAGCACACGGGAAGTGTCATAAACGGGTGAGCCTTTCATCGCTTGGCGTGTCAATCCCACCGTCACGGAGTTTTCCAGCCAACTCACCTTGTCGATCCAGCGCACCGCAATTAGCACGTCGTGCCCTATCCACCAGTCGCTGGTGGCAACGATCAAATAGCGGATCGCCCAGGTCGCCTCTTCCACCAGAAAGCCCTTGACGTGCCCGATATGTCCGTCGGACGCTTCGATGCGGTAACCGGCGACGGCCTCGCAGCTGCGCAGGTGGGCATCGTCACCGGGCTCGGATCCAGCCTCGCTCATCGTTTGGGTACGTTCGAAATTGCTAAGCCCATCCGACCCGGCCATGCCACGTTCGCTGACATTCAGCAATAGGCTGGGAAAGGATCCCGCGCCCCAGAACCCACCGTTGCCCCAGTAATACGGATAACCGAAGTAGCCCAGATAGCCGCTTTCATGTTGTCGCGAAATTGGCTTGTCCGTATCGATGTCGGGGCTGTCCTTGACCTGCTGTCGCGTGATGGAAACCGACAGCACGCGGTCCAATTGATTCACACGGGCTACTGAGATGGGCGATATCAGAACCTTTCGATTCGCCAACCAGCCACCGGTGTCGACCACCAGATAGCGCACCACCCACGATTCATCGTCGAAATACACGCCGCGGACATGGCCTATGAGGCCATCGGTAGCGTGAATTGCATAACGTTCCAGATCTTTGACGGTGCGCAACATGACGGTGCCTCCTTCGTGGATGGGAATGACTCGTTGGCTGAAGTAAAACCACGCGGACGCATGTGATCGATATACCGTGCCGGCTTCAGCCAAGGGCAAAAGAGGCCTTCAAAACGATATGGCGAGCGCAATCTGCGGCGACACGTATGAGCTGGTGTTTCGCCCAGCGGTCGTAAATTCCACGCCGGCGATCAAGCCGACGCTACCCGACCAGTTGTATTCCATGGCTGGGGCTATGGCTGTGCTGGCTGTGCCAGCGCTCCGCGTGCTTACCGCAACTCCGCCGGAATCCACGCCGATCGTGCGAAAGCTCTTGCCGTAGTTCTGCAGAACATCCAGGGCGAGCACCCAGCGCTGGGTAAAGGCATAGCCCGCACCGACGCCGGCTTGAAAGGAAGTACCGGGCATTACATTTCCGCGGAATCCGCTATCGGTACCGTAGCTGCTGATGCCGCTGATATCCGCATGATCCAACGGTTCGAACGCAGCACCATACACCCGGATCCGCACGGGATGACCATCACTGGCGTCGAACAGCGACTGCAACAGCAACCCCTCTTTAAGCATGTACACGCCACTACCGAGGCCGTTACTGGCCGAACTCAAGCGTTGATAGTCGCCGGTCGGCAAGGTGACGCCGAACGAAGCTGTCAGCGAAGGCCACCCTGTTCGACTATTTTCGTCGTTGAATCGGTATTCCAGTTCGACCGGCAGATCGTCGACGCCGGCAAAATAGTTCTGCTGGCTCGAAATATATGAAGCCGACGGCAGCGCTTCGACGGTGAGCCTGTCAGTGATGCCGTATTTAAATACGAGCACCGACTCCAACTGACTCGCTTGATTGGCAACCCCGTCATGCCGGCCGTCGTTGTCGTAGGCGCCGGTGGGATTGATGAAGATCGCATAAGGCTCCAGCGCTACCAGCCCCGCCTTGGGCAGAGCCGGCGACGGCGCTTCCAGTGACCCAGTAAACCATTGGTTTTGTAGCGCGGCGTAACCAACATCGGACCCGTTGTCCTGCGCACTTGCCGAACCGACGGCGGCCAAAAGACAGGACGCGGCAAGGACGCGGTGGAAATCTTTCCTGGCCAAGATTCGGGAAGCACGCCATAGATCCGTGTGGATGGACTTCGGAGTTAACGCGGATTGATGCAAGCTTTCTTTCACGTCCATTCCCGACCTCAACCCGCCGCTTTCGCGGTCTCGAAAGGTTCGAAGTTGGAATCCGGTGACTTCCAGCTGGGCTTATGCAACGCATAGATGATGAAAGGGATCACCACGAACACGGCACAACCGATGAGCAAGCTGCCGATATAGACGACCGGGCTGCCGGTCTTGATCTGCGGCGGCGGAATAAAGCTCAAGGCAAGGGCGAGCAAAGCACCGGCCAAGCCAATCACTCCTACGATCCACATGCCTGCATTGCCACCAGGAATCTTGAACGGGCGCACTTTCTGCGGCTGCGAGTAGCGCAACTTTATTGCCGCCACATACATGATGACGTACATCAGCAAGTAGATGATCGTCGCCATCTGACTGAGGATCTGATACGCCGATTCAACCGACGGAAGTACAGTAAACGCCACGCACAGCGCAGTCACCACGATGCCCTGCAGCAGCAGAATTGACACCGGAATGCCCTGGGCGTTTGTCTTTTGCAAAATGTGCGGCAGGTAGCCGGCCTTGCCCACGGCCAGCATGCCGGTTGATGGGCCCGCCACAATTACGCTGACCTGTCCGAGCACGCCAAACGCCAGCATCGCGGCCATCACATTGCCAAGCCACGGTACGCCCATCGCCACCCACAGGTCGCGATAGGCAACAAGAAGGCTGTGATTGAGATCAATCGCGGCCTTTGGAATCACCATACCAACTGCTAGTGTGCCAAGCACGAAAATCAGCACTACCAGGACTGTGGCGATAAGAATCGATAGTGGATAGTTGCGCGTGGGATTTTCCAGATCCTGCACATGCACAGCCTGCATTTCCATACCCGCGAAATACAGAATGATGCCGGCCGCTAGGACCATGCTGTGGAAATCGCCGAAGTCGGGGAAAAAGCTGGTATGCATTGGCATCTGGATGGGCTTGCCCATCAGTACGTAGGCTGCACCCAGAAGAATCAACACCGCCCCGGGGATGATCGTTCCGATCAACCCCCCCAGCGAACTCAGTCGAGAAGACGCTTGCATGCCACGGAAGGTAAACAGCGTGACAAACCAGTACACCGCCAACAGCACGATGATCGTATAAAGCTTGTTGTTTGACAGGGCTTCATCGAAGCTCTGCGGCCACCAGATGTAGGCGAGTGCCGCGGCGGCAAAAATAAGAACAGTAGGGAACCAGATCACTATGGCTTGCCACTGGTAATACATGGCTGCGAATCCCCAGCGCGGGCCGAATGCCTCCCCGACCCAGCGAAATACGCCGCCTTGCTTCGGAAAGGCCGATGCCAGTTCGGCAGCCACAAGCGATACCGGGACCAGAAAGAAAATCGCAGCAAAGACATAATAGAAAATCGATGTCAGTCCGTATTCTGCCTGCGAGGGCAGGCCGCGAAGGCTGACGATGGTGGTGATATTCATGATGGCAAAGGCCATCATGCTGATCACTACCTTCTTTTTTGCGATCGCTGGCTTTGTCGTTGCATGAGCATCGCCTGCAGGGGGCGACGTTACGACAGGGGTAGCACTGACTGCTGACATGGATTCGTTCCTTGGTGCTCGAGAACATGGCGAAGGTGGTGTTGAGACCACCCGCGCCAGGCGGAGATCTGTTACGCCTTCAGAACTTCATCGCGGGCTGCGTGCACGCAATGCAGCGCCCACGCCATGATTTCCGGCGTCACGAATACGTTCATCGGAAACGACTTGATGGCGTAGATCACAGCGTCAGCGTCATCGCCTTCACGGTTGTATTCCGTGTTGCGGAAGCCCGTACTGAAGCTCATGTAAGGCGTGTACTTGCCATCGATCTGCTTGCCCGCACGGAACCACTCGAACAACTTGTCGCCGACCGCCTTGGTCAACTCGTTGTTCTTGACCAGATCTGCGCGTGACTTCGCATCGTTGAGTTCCTTCTTGTACTGCACGCGGGCATCGACGTCTTTCGGATACACCCGGAACAAGGTGATGAGGCCGGAGTCATCCGGATTCACACAGACCATGTCCTTTTGCTTTTCGAGCAGGTCGTAGAGGTAATACTTGGTCTCGAGGATGCCTCCAAGGATCGCCTGCATGCCGGCTTTGCCAAAGTATTTCAGCGTCGCCCAACCGGCCAGTGAACCGGAGGCAGTACGCGAGACTTCCAGCGTGTAGTACATCGGGTTGTACGGCGTGCGCACTTGAAGATACGCGTCGGGCGCCCAGTGGTGCAGCTTTTCGAATTCCTCGGCATTCTTGTAGAGGAAGCAGCTGCTGACGTAAGGTGCCCAGCCGACCTTGTGGAAGTCGATCCCGACGGCATCGGCATAGCTCAGCTCGGCCATCGCCTGCCCGTTCTGCTTCAGGATCGGCAAGATGCGATCGGAGAATTCCAGCGGGTTGTTTTCAAAATCGTAGTCCTTGAAATACACCCAGGACCAGCCGACCACGGCATCGGCGTAAAGGACCGCCTTGCCATATCCTTCTGGATTCGGATAGCGATCGAGCAGCTTGCGCACCTTGCCGATGGGATCTATGGCGCTGGCATCGGTGGTACCCATGGTGCAAACCACGGTGGCTACCGGAATCTTCTTGGCGGCGAAGTCCTTCAGGATTTCTTCAAGGTGAACGACGTCCATCTGGTTGGTATCAACATCCGTGCGTACATGCACGATGTTGTCCATGCCAAGACCCATCCACGCGGAAGCATTCCGCTGCACGAAATGAGCCTGCTGCGAACAGATGACTTTGGCATCGGTGCGGATACCCTTGAGCATCGAATCGGGCAATACGCGGGTCAATCCATATTTCAGACCGTAGGTCCAGCAGCCACCGCCACCCCAGGTATAGATAGCTCCGGTCTTTACCGGGTCCCAGCCAACCAGATTGCCCAGCATGCCGGCGGTTTCCAGTTCGGCGCGATGCACGTTCCACGCGTATTCGCCTTCAAGGATATTGGCCGAGAAGACCTGCGATAGCATGGAGGCAATGATCGCAGCCGTATTGGCTTGCGGAATCACATTGCACATGGTCAGCGGATTGCCCCAGTTCGGCGCACCTTCAAACAGCTTCACGACGTCATCCAGCACGGTGTCGAGATCGCCCATTTCCTGGTTGATCTCGACGTTCTTTACCGCCGGATATTCGTACGTGAGCGCAGGGCTCTTACCCAGAAAGGCAGGGCCGCCCTCTTCGGGCCGCAACTGGTCAAGGCGCGAAACAAACTTTCCGATCTGCTCGGCCAGCGGATCTTTCGTTCCACGAAAAGGCGACGGGAATTCGCTGGCCATTTCGGAGCGATATTTGGCCCACTTCGGCATCAGCTCATTCGCGGCATGCGCAGTCAACGGACGTTCGGGCTTCGACAACGCGTGGTGGTTTGCGGGGGCATTGGCAGGGATGACGGCGTGTTTGGTTGTTTGCACATGCTTCATGGTGGAGTTCCTATGTGTGGGCTCAGCGCTGGACCAAGGGGATTGCAACGTATGCCATGTCTGGCATTGCCAACAGCCTCGGAAAGTACTCAGGCGTATCTCGCCAGTCCGCCGATTGCGACCAGGCATGCAAGACATGTGCAGCGAAATCGCTCGGAAGTTCTTTTACTAAAAGGATTCGGCAAGAATCCTGGCCGTTACGTCGCAAGAGGGTAGCTTCGGGCGTGCCTCTTTTCCTTCGGCTGTGCCGATGCCAACAACCCTGCGTGGCATCAGCCGATATGCGCGACCTAGGTAATTTCCGAACCTGTTGGCCGTGACGCCAGACCTGCACACTGCCAAGGCTCGCCGTGGCAACGAAGTGATGCGAGGCACCACCCAACCGGACGCGGAAGATGCTTTGCCAATGAAGAATTCGGGATCGATGAATATATGGTCAGTGACGGCCATGGGTATCGGCGCCATGGTGGGCGCCGGCATATTTGCCCTGCTGGGTGTCGTCGCGCTGGTTGCCGGCGACGAAACATATATCGCGTTCCTGTTTGGCGGCGGCATCGCCCTGTTGTCCGGCTACTCCTACGCGAAGCTGGCCGCTCGATATCCTGACGCGGGAGGCCTAGCTGCCTATTTCGACGAAGCCTTTGGCAAAGGAAAGCTGTCAGGTACGTTGTCGCTCACCTATCTGCTGACCATTGCCGTGACGATTGCCTTGGTAGCCAAGGCGTTCGGCGCCTACGCGGCACCCTTGTTGCTGAGCCAGCCGAGCACGTTCTCGATCAACAGCTTCGCCACCACGATCATCGTGCTGCTGGTCGTTCTGAATATTGCCGGATCCAATCTCGTCGGCAAAGCCGAAGTGCTGCTGGTCGCCATCAAGCTGATCATTCTGGCCTTGCTGATTGTTGCAGGCGGCTACGGCATGGTCACCCACGGCATGCTCAGGCACGCGACGCCGCGTATATTTCCCCTGGTCAGCAGCGTTGGCCTGACGTTTCTCGCCTATGCCGGCTTTGGCATGATGACCAACGCAGCCGGCAGCGTGGCGTATCCAAAAAAGACCATCCCCCATGCGATTTACCTGGCCATTTGTCTAGTTATGCTGTTCTACGTTGCACTGGCTGTAATCGTGGTTGGAAGCGTGCCCATTGCGCAGCTGTCGCACAACGCTGATACCGCCGTTGCGGTGGCGGCACGGCCTGTCCTGGGCAGTACTGGATACATCATCGTGTCGATCGCAGCTCTGCTGGCCACTGCATCTGCCGTTAATGCGTGGATATTCACCGCCATGCAGATATCGCTATCGATGGCGGAAGTGAAACAGCTACCGCTTGCGTTCAAGCGTCTAGTCTGGCGCAAAGGAACGTCTGGTCTATTGTTGGGCATCGCCGCCATCATCATCACGGTGAATGTCTTTGACCTCGATGCGCTAGCCCGCATCGCCAGCGCCACTTTTCTCATTTCATATATGGCAGTGCACGTGGCTCACTGGCGCCTTGTCGGTCAGACGAAAGGCTCGCGATGGCTCATCGGCACAGGATTTCTAGGAATGCTTGCTGTGCTCGTGTGCTTCCTATGGTCAACGGCCATAACGCAGCCTTGGTCATTGGCGTTTATTGCTGTCTTTATCCTTGGCAGCTGGCTGATTGAATCTGTCTTTCACATAAGTTCGGGGCATCCTGCAGCCTAGAGCAAATGTGGAGAACCCTTCACTACAGCTTGTGAGAATCTAGCCGCCGGTGCCATTTTTGAAGCAATCTCCACCGTCGCTACCGCGCACTGCGGCCGAGGAATCAGAAGATGGGCCTTCTTCGATGTACTTCGGTGCCACTGAAATAAGTTGTCTCAATGCGTCCGAACAACGGTCAGCGACTGGCTGGGGCTGTCGGAAAGAAACAACTCGGCAACATCTGCAGAATGTCATCGCTGATGTTGGATGCGGCATAGCCACCTGTCGGGGCTGAAGTGCCTGTTCTCGTGGGGTGAATCCTTTGACGCCAGTCAATCTCGCCGGTGACGGTCAATAGTCCATTGTCGGTGGTAAAAGTCATGGTTCCAGCTGATATGCCGCAGGGTGATGCGTCATTGTCTACGCGTGCATCGGACCTCGCACGCCTGGAATCAATCAACATTCGACAATCCCGATCAAGCTTCGGACGAACCTCCATCTGGTCTGTCACGTTCCTCACGCCTGCGACAGAAGCTACCAAAGAGGCAGCGGTATGCTTTTCCGTAAAGCTGTCTACGTGGCCGGCAAGAACCACATCTCCCGCAACTGCCGTAACCACGATGCACTTGGAAAGAGCACTGCACGAATGACGCAGTTCGGCGAGTATCGTTTCTTGCAGGTAACGGTCATGCGGCATGGCTCAGTCCAGATAGCTATGAAAATTGAGGTTCGGCGGATGCTTTTCGATTCGCACATCTCACGCCATCAAGTGATGGCGCTGTGAAATCTCCGCACTTACCAAGCCAGCACCGTAACGCTGCTGACCTGAAAGCAACAGAATCGGAAACTACTCATGCTATCAAGGCTTCCTGATCCGGAGTCATCTTCATACCGTGCCGATTGAGTTGTTATCGCGCCTTGCACATTGCGGTACGACAAGCAGAGTAGAGTCGAACGACGTTCCCCTCCGGAACGCTCCCTTCTGGAAATTGACTATGCCGGCAAACCGTCCACTCAAGACGGGAACGGGCCGGCCCAAAGCCGAAGCGCCCCAAGTCCCGATCGCCAACACCAGCCATCAATCCGCCAATTTTCTCGTGGTCGGCATTGGTGCCTCAGCAGGCGGTTTGGATGCTTGCCGTCACCTTCTGCGCGCATTGCCTACTAACAGCGGCATGGCTTTCATTCTGGTCCAACACCTGGACCCTACACACGAAAGCATGATGGTTGAACTGTTGGCCAGCCATACGGCCATGAAGGTATGCCAAGCCGGCAATGGCATGCGTATCGAGCCTAACCATTTTTACGTCATTCCGCCGGGAACCTACCTGGCGGTCGAGGAAGGCGCTTTGCATCTTTCGCAGCCGCCAGTGCGTCACGGCGCGCGCCTGCCCTTTGATTTTCTGCTGCGTTCCATGGCCGAGGCCTACGGTGTCCGTGCCGTCTGTATAACGCTATCAGGCACAGGATCTGATGGCAGCCTGGGGCTGAAAGCGATCAAGCAAAACGATGGTCTCGTCATCGTGCAGGAGCCGAATGAGGCTGGCTATGACGGAATGCCACGTAACGCCGTCCTCACCGGTTCGGTCGACAGCGTGCTGTTCATTGACAAAATGCCCGAAGCGCTCGTGCGATACAGCAAAATGCTTCCGGCGAAAGCCAGTTCGCCGCATGTTCCGGTATCCGCCACCGGCGAAAACAGCCTCGCGGCGATCATCGATCTGCTGCGCGAAAAAACCACGCATGACTTCCGGTTGTACAAAAAAGGTACCCTGCAGCGTCGTATCGAACGACGCATGTTGATCGCCACTGTCGAAACCAACGACATGGGTCAGTACCTGGAGACCTTGCGTAACGACAGCAACGAAGTCGAGCTTCTCGCAAAGGATCTTCTGATCAACGTGACACGGTTCTTCCGCGATACCGAAGTATTTGACGCGCTCGCTGCCACACAGATTCCTGAAATGATTCGGGCGCACAAGACCGATCAGCCGCTGCGCATCTGGGTTCCTGGCTGCAGCACGGGCGAGGAAACTTACTCGCTGACCATGTTGTTTCGGGAAGCAATCATCGCGGCCAAGAGCAACATCAAGCTGCAGTTCTTTGCCTCCGATGTCGACCCAGATGCCGTAGCCACCGCACGCGAAGGCCTGTATCCAGAAACCATCAAAGCCGAGGTTTCGGAAGAGCGGCTGAACCGATTTTTCTCGAAAGACGAGCACGGTTACCGGGTTCTACCCGAGCTCCGCGCGGCCGTAGTATTCACCGTACAGGATCTGCTGAGCGACCCGCCTTTCTCGCGTCTTGACATGGTGTCCTGTCGCAACTTGCTCATCTACCTTGGCATCGACGCACAAGCGAAGGTCATTGCGTTGTTCCATTTTGCGCTGCGCCCGAATGGCGTCCTGCTACTGGGAAGTTCGGAAACAGCCGGCAATGTCGACGGTCGGTTCGAGGTGATCTCCAAACCGGAACGTCTCTATCGCCGTACTGGCCACAGCCACCCAGGCGAGCTCAATTTCCTGTTGGATGCAAATGACCGCACACCGACCAAGTCCGGCCCTGGACAGAGCCAGAGCCTGCTACGCCAAGCGGCCCTGGCTGATCTGTGCCGCCGATCCGTCATGGAGACGTTTGCACCCGCCGCGGTCCTAATCAATCTGAAACACGAGTGTCTCTATCATCTGGGGCCGACCGATCGCTATCTGCAGGTAGCCGGTGGGCACCCGAGCCATGATCTTCTCTCTATGGCATCACCGGGGTTGCGTACTAAAATGCGTTCAGCCATCCAACTGGCCATTCAGCGCCCGGGCCGCGCGACGGTCAGCCACTGTCGTAGCGGGCGCGGCACCGACGCCATATCTTTTGGTCTCGACGTACAGAAGGTGCTGAACTCAGGAGAAGCGCTTCTGCTGGTCTGCTTCGTCGATGAGCGGAAAGACGGCGCCATGGTCGTGTCACCAGCGACACCTGGCGACACTCCCCGCATCACTCAACTTGAACAGGAACTGGAAGCGACGCGGACGGAACTGCAGGGCGCCATCCAGGATCTGGAGGTATCCAGCGAAGAGCAAAAGGCCATCAATGAGGAAGCTCTCTCGGTGAACGAGGAGTGTCAGTCCACGAATGAAGAATTGCTGACCTCGAAGGAAGAGCTGCAATCGCTCAACGAGGAATTGACAGCGCTCAACAGTCAGTTGCAGGAAACTTTGGAGCAACAGCGCACGACTTCGAACGATCTGCAGAACGTGCTCTATAGCACCGACGTTGCCACCATCTTTCTCGATGCCGATCTGAATATCCGCTTCTATACACCGGCCACAAAGTCGCTATTCAATGTAATACCAGGCGACATTGGCCGTCCTCTGGCGGATCTAAATTCACTGGCGACTGACAGTGACCTGTTGGCTGATGCTCGGACCGTTTTGCGCAAGTTGACCCCGCTTGAGCGGGAAATTGAATCACGCAAGGGCGTGAGCTTTATTCGACGGATTCTTCCCTATCGCACGCACGACAATGGTGTTGAAGGCGTGGTGATAACGTTTACCGATATCAGCGATCAGAAGCACACCGCGCATGCCTTGGTTGCAGCGAAGCAGGAAGCCGAAACAGCAACTGCAGCGAAATCACGATTTCTCGCTGCGGCAAGTCACGATCTGCGCCAGCCACTGCAAACCCTCAAACTCTTGCAGGGCCTACTTCTGGAAACAGTTGAAGGTCAGCAGCCGCGCAAGCTCACCACGCGCATTGGCGAGACCGTCGGTGCGATGTCCGGCATGCTTAACGCGCTGCTAGACATCAACCAGATCGAAACGGGCGAGGTGCAGGCACATCCAATCAGCTTTCGTATAAGCGATCTGACGGACCGGCTCAGGGACGAGTTCAATTATCACGCCAACGCGCAGGGGCTGACGCTGCGAGTCGTGCCATGCCATCTATCGATACAAAGCGACGCGCGACTGCTCGAACAGATGATCCGCAATTTGCTGTCAAATGCGCTGAAGTACACCAAACACGGCCGGATACTGCTGGGCTGCCGCCGACACGGTGGATGGCTGAGCATCCAGATCTGGGATACCGGTGCAGGCATTCCAGTGGAACAGCTTCAGGCCATCTTTGAAGAATTCCATCAGTTGGACAATCCAGCGCGAGAACGCAGCCGTGGTCAAGGCCTGGGATTATCCATCGTCCAACGCCTCGGCAGCTTACTGGGTCATCAGATTCGCGTGGAATCCATCCTTGGCAAAGGATCTATGTTCTCCATCGATGTCGCGCTTGCACCGTTGGAGAACGCGGGGTTGGGCGAACAGCAAAATGGCACAGTCCCCTCGGGTGATGCTGATACCTCCAAACAACTTGGCATGATCCTGGTTGTGGAGGACGATCCAGATCTACGCGAATTGCTGGGGTCTCTCCTCAAATCCCAGGGGCATCAGGTAGCTGCAGTGGCGGACGGAATCGCTGCGCTGGACTGGATCGCGCACGGCGGCGTGCAGCCCGACCTGATCCTCACCGATCACAACCTCCCGCGCGGCCTCACCGGCTTGCAGCTGGTAGTCAAGTTGCGTGAAAAACTTCGTCGCGACATACCGGCGATCGTTCTTACTGGCGATATCTCCACCCAGACCTCACGCGATGTTGCACTTGAACGCTGCACGCAACTCAACAAACCAGCCAAATTGAAAGAAGTCACATACGTAATACAGCGCTTGCTCGCGCAATCTGAGATGGCTTCTCTTGAGGCCCCTCTGCATGCGGAGATCGCGCCCTCCATAAAGAACGAAGATCCAGGCACGCCAATCATTTTTGTCGTCGATGACGACAGCATGCTGCGCGAGACAATTCGCATGGTGCTGGAAGCCGCCGGGCGCGAAGTTGAGGATTTTCCGTCATGCGAGGCATTTCTCGAAGCGTATGCGCCCGGGCGAGAATCATGCCTGCTAGTAGATGCCAACCTGCCCGGCATGAAAGGCTTGGAACTGCTGCAAAAGTTGCGCGCCTTTGGCGATTGCATGCCCATCATCATGATCACCGGTAGCAATGACATTGCCGTTGCGGTTGATGCCATGAAAGCCGGGGCAACCGACTTCATCGAAAAACCTTTCGAACGAAGCGAGATGCTCGACAGCGTTACGCGTGCACTCGAACAGTCCCGTGATGCCAACAAGCTTCTCGCCTGGAAACAGGAAGCCAGTGATCAAATTGCTGATCTCACGCCAAGGCAGCGTCAAATCATGGACCTCGTGCTTGCCGGTCACCCCAGCAAGAATATCGCCGTCGACCTAGGCATCAGCCAGCGTACAGTCGAAAACCATCGCGCCGAGATTATGAAGCGAACTGAATCGAAATCTATCCCTGCCCTGGCGCGCCTTGCTCTTGCCGCATCTAAGGATGATTTGACCCCCTCGGCATCACCTTCAGCATCAAGAAAAACAGCTCCCTGACTACTACTGTGTTACGGCGGAAATGCAGCTTCCGCTGCACGCCTGTAGAGCAGCTAGACATCTGCGAGCATGTCAAGCGGTGCCTCCTCTCGGCCCAAAACGGTGAAATCTCGGGAGAGCACCCGCTCATGCCAAAACGGCTGCCATATTGGCTCAAGCAATGTGTCCCCCTTGCATGGTTGAAGTCGTGTCGTCATCTCAGCCACTTCACCTCCACTCCAGTGCCGCCTACCGGAAATGTTTTCAACCCTATATCACCCCATGGAGAGCAGCAGGTAGCTCTCGCGTATGGGCTGACTCCGTCAGCTTCACTACCGATTCCATGGAGAGAACTGCGATGTACAACTATCCCGTATTGGAATGTCTTATAGCGTTCGCTATCGTATTCTCGATCAGCTTTCTGTTCTCCAAGAGCAACCGCAACGATGGCGCCGCGGCTTCGCCGAAGGGAGTAGCTTGCCCATTACGCCATCATGCCCCCAATGCCACACCGCGTTCATCGTCCCTCGGCGTCGCGTGCAAACCACAGCTACCGCCATTGGTGGCGTCGCCGGGGCTATCCAGGGGGCCTCGATCGCGATTGCGGATGCAAAAGGCATCAGTTATCCGCTGAGTGTTATCGCTGGCGCGATCCTCGGCGGCTTGCTCGGTGGTGCAGCAGGCTGTGCCGCCGGCGCAGCGATCGGTGCACCGATTGACCAAACCCTGCCCACAGCGTTCGTTGCCACTCTTGCGGCTATGTCTTCGGCTGCGACCGCACGGATCCGGCACTGATCTAGGCCGCCGCATCCAATTCACCGAGCCAACCTGGCTCGAAATTCATCCGTCCCATCTTCCCTCGCGACTGCGCATAGGGCCCGGCCATATGGCCGGGCCCTATGCGTTTATGCCGGTCACAAGGAGCACCTTAGGAAAGTTGTTCGATCCATGGCATACACCCGCTACAAGGTCGGCAGCGAGACGACAGAGCAAGACGTGCTCGCCGCGGCTGAAGGTAGTCGGCATGAGGATGAGGCGCCGCACACGTGGCTGCGACCTCCCATGCCGGGGAGGTCGCTCTCGCCGCTAACTCTTGATGAACTTCAGAATGTCGGCATTGATGACATCCGCATGCGTGGTCATCAACCCGTGTGGGTAGCCTGGGTAAATCTTGAGCGTGGCATTCCTGAGCAACTTGGCCTGCAGCAGCGAGGCATCCTTGTAAGGTACGACCTGGTCATCGTCACCCTGCATCACGAGGGTTGGCACCGTGATCGCTTTCAGGTCGTCCGTCTGGTCCGTCTCGGAAAAGGCCTTGATGCCTTCGTAATGGGCGAGCGCACCGCCCATCATTCCCTGGCGCCACCAGTTCTGGATGATCCCCTGCGAGACCTTCGCACCGGACCGGTTGAAGCCATAGAACGGCCCCTCAGGAACATCGAGGAAGAACTGTGCGCGATTGGCGGCCAGTGCCTTGCGAAAGCCGTCGAACACTTCGATCGGAGTGCCGCCCGGGTTGCTACCTGTCTTGAGCATGAGTGGAGGAACGGCGGCGATAAGCACCGCCTTGGCGACGCGTCCCTGAGGCTCACCGTACTTCGCGACGTAGCGCGCCACCTCGCCGCCGCCCGTCGAATGGCCGATATGGACGGCATTCCTCAGGTCGAGATGCTCGACCACTGCCGCGGCGTCGGCCGCATAGTGGTCCATGTCGTGACCGGTGCCCACTTGCGAGGAGCGGCCGTGGCCCCGTCGGTCATGCGCGACGACACGGTAACCGTTGGCTAGGAAGAACAGCAGCTGCGCATCCCAGTCGTCCGACGACAGGGGCCAGCCATGGTGAAACACGATGGGCTGAGCGTCCTTCGGGCCCCAGTCCTTGTAGAAGATCTCGACGCCATCTTTCGTGACAATCTTGCTGTTCATCTGTTGATCTCCAATGGTTGGGTGGGCTGACTTCCCGGATGCGGCGGCACTCGCCGTTGCTTTTGAAGCGAGCAGAGGCATCGTCACTGAGGCAGCAGCTATGGCGCCGACTCCGATGACTACCTTGCGACGCGACTGGCTGACGACGTCGACTTCATCTTTGCTGCTCATGACAACACCTCCAGTTAGGCATGCCTGCCCTATCACTCTTCGCCATCATTCTTTGAAGAAGTTGACGTTTGAATGGCGCGCAATTCCCGTGGATCGCACGCCCTGTCAACGGGTGTCGGCGCTCAACGCGTTCCAGGCCGCGAGGGAGTCCATGTAATCCCTCCAGTGCGCAACTTTTCGATTTTCGATCCTGATGATCGAGCAGAACCGGTTGTTGTATTTGACACCGGTCGCAAGGATCGTCCCGTGGACTTCATACTCGATCACCACGACCTGTCCATCGTCTGCCGTGTGCTTAAGCAAATGATCCGCCGCCTGGAGCTCGATGTGATCGCCATACCCGCGGAAGCTTTCCATCAGATCCGTTCGACCCCGGATGATCCGAGGCCACCCGGGAAAGTCGTAGAGAACCTCATAGGCGATGTCGCCGGCGACGATATCGAAGAAGTGCTCCCCATCGACGAGGGCCCCCAGTGCACCGCGCACCAGGTCGAAGTAGGGCCTGACAGGTTCGTAGATGGCATATTTCTCGTTCGACATGCCGGATCTCATGGCGTGGGGATGTTTGGGACGACGGCGGAATGAACATTTGCAGCTGGCGGCGGGTCACCTATCTCCATGCAGGAGCGGCCTTGGCGACGAACTCCTCGAAGCGAATCGGCGCTTCGCCGGTGGCTACAAGCACATCGTCGTTCGGTCGAGAACCGCGGTCGCTGGCGATCGTCCCGGTCAGGGAGCGAAGTACCTCGCCGTACTCGGCTGGCACGCCGGCCTGGACCATCGCTTTGATCCACGCATTACGATCCACGTCCCGGTATCTGATCTTCCGGCCAACGGCGACGGAGATGAGCCTTGCCGCATCGTCAAAGCTCAGTGCTTCCGGCCCTGTCGGTGCATACGCGCGGCCTGCGTGTCGAGTTGGGTCGCTAAGTGTCGCCACGGCGACGGATGCAATGTCCTCGGCGCTGACAAAAGCTTCGGCTCCGATACCACAGGGCACAACGATCTCATCGTTCACGGGCTTAAGGAACGTCTCACTGAAGTTCTGCATGAACCAAGCTGGGCGCAGGATGGAGTGCGAGAGTGACGCGCGTGAGGCTAGATCCAACTCCACGGCACGCAGTGCCACGTCGACTGGCGCATGTTCCATCCCGTATGCGCTGAGGTAGGTCACATGTTGGACACCGGCCCGCTCTGCGTCGTCGAGGAAGCGGGAGACAACACCTGCGAAGTCCACGCGCATCACGGGCGACACGAGATAGACACCTGAAACTCCGCGTAGGGAGGAGTCAAACGTCGTCGGATCATTCCAGTCGAAGTGGGCATCTGCCCCGGCACGAGCTGCCCTACGAATGGGCATGGCGAGCTCCGTCAACTTTTGGGCGACCCTGGATCCCGTCTTACCGGTGGCGCCAAGTACGAGAATACGGCTGTTGGTTGCTTTGATCATGATGCTGCACTTGGTTGCTTGGTCGATGGAGCAACTTTAGGCGAGGATCGTGAGCGCATCAATAATCAAAACACTCAATTATTTGTGTGATACGATCATTTCATGGACATTCTGCAAGAACATCTGATCAGAGCCCGCGCATCCGGGGGCGTATTTGCGCGGTCTATTGCTGTCGCGCCGTGGGGGCTTCGATTGCCAGGCACGATACAGCTCGCAGTGCACGCCATGATTCAGGGACATGCGTGGTTGTGGATTGACGGTGATGACACCCCCCTCGAACTCAAGCCAGGCGACTTGGCGCTCGTTCGAGGAGGCCCCGATCACTTTATCGCCCATGAGCCGGGTGCGCGCTGTGTTTTGCCGGAGGATTTCCGAACTCAGCACTCTGCAGACGAGGCAACGCTTGATCCGCGAGCGGCGGTGTTCCTGTGCGGTGCCTACCGCTTTGCCGGGGACATCGGCGCTGGTCTCGTCAGTGCGCTACCGCCTGTACTGTCCATTCCCTCTCGCATGGACAATCCGATTCACGGAGTCGTCGCTCTGCTATCCAGGGAAATGGCTCAAGTCGAGCCGGGGCGGCAGACGGTGCTTGATAGGTTGCTAGACGTCTTGGTTGTGCTTGGACTTCGCACTGGGCTGTCATGCAGTGCCAATGCGCCCGCGTGGTTCCGTGCCGCATCAGATCCCCGCCTTTCGCGTGCCCTGCAGGCAATGCATGGAGACACAGGCAAACCGTGGGCTGTCGACGACCTGGCAAGGCTAAGCAACATGTCACGCGCCACGTTTGCGCGGGTATTCCAGGAAGTTCTTGGTGATACGCCGATGAGATATCTCACAGGCTGGCGGATGACGGTTGCGCGCGACCTCTTGCGATCTCAAGAGCTTCCGATGACTGAAGTCGCCGAGCGCGTTGGATACTCATCTTTATATGCGTTTTCTACAGCCTTTCGCCGACACCATGGACAGCCTCCCGCGCGGTGGCGACAAAGCGGGATGGAGAAAATCGAAGGCACGTTAGCCCACTAGGCTTGAGAATGGCCAGTTCGATTAGTCCAGCAAGTGACCAGGCACTTCAGGCATTGCGGGTGCCGTAACCAGATTTGTGCAAAGGCAGTGGCGCGTCTGATGCAGCCGACGGAAAATTTCCTTGGGAAAAAGGCCCGGAAGATCATCAACAGATAAGTCATTAAGGTCGTAGTTGCAGCTTGGTAGTCCGCGTCATGGCGCAGCATCGCCCAAGCCATGCGCGCGGTCTTGTTGGCCAGCGCGATGGCAGCCAACCGCTGCACATCCGAAATAATCTCAGCCCTATATCACGACATTGAGAGCACCAATCTGCTCTCGCTCATGAGCTGACGCCGTCAGTCTCGCAGCCGACCACACGGGAGAGTCGTGATGTACAACTACCCAGTAATCGAGTGTCTTATAGCGTTCGCCATCGTATTCTTTATCGGCTTTCTGGTCGCCGATCGCGGCCGTCAGGGGGAACCCGCGGCGCCGACAATTGAGGTGGTTCGCCCATGACCACCCCATGCCCCCAATGCCACACCGCCTTCGTCGTCCCTCGACGTCGCGCGCAAACCACAGCCGCCGCCATCGGCGGTGTCGCTGGTGCTATACAGGGTGCCTCAAGCGCGATGACGGACGCAAAGGACAATAGTGGTGATCCGCTGAGTGTCATTGCCCGCGCGATCCTTGGCGGACTGCTCGGCGGCGCAGCAGGCTGCGCGGCCGGTTCGGCAATTGGCGCACCGATTGATCAGGCGCTTCCCGACAACTTTCGTTGCCAGGCCTGCGGCCATATATTTGATGCCAACCGCACTGATCCGGCTTTGACCTAGCGCCCCAAAAGCCAGCCGCATCGAGCCACCCGGGCTCTGACTCCCATTTCTTTTCATCTTTCCTGACGACTTCGCATAGAGCCCGGCCTCGCGGCCGGGCGCTATGCGTTTGTGCCGCTCACAAGGACTACTCATGAAAGTTATTCGATCAACGGCCTACACCCGCTACAAACTCGACAGCGAAACGTCGGAGCAAGACGTGCTCGCCGCGGCCGAAGGCATTCTCAAAGGAAGGCTTGAACGTCAGGGCAGCCTCCACAGTCCGACCGATGCCACCAGCTTCCTGCGCATACGTCTAGGTGCGCTGTTACACGAAGAATTTCACGTCCTGTGGCTGGATAACCGGCATCGCATCATCGACTGCCAAAAACTCTTCACCGGCACCGTAGATGGCGCCAACATCTATCCCCGGGAAGTCGTGCGGGCCGCGTTGCGCATCAATGCCAGCGCCGCCACTCTCGCGCACAACCACCCCAGCGGCGTTGCAGAACCCAGTGCCGCCGACCGTGCGATCACCCATGAACTCCGCGACGCATTGAGGCTGGTCGGCGTGCGCATTCTGGACCACATAGTCGTGGGTGATGAGTGCGTCAGCATGGCCGGCAGAGGGCTTATGTGATGCATATTCTAACTGCAGCCCTACCCTTTGCCGGTTTCTACGGTTGCGATTCCGGTGGTGGACGAGGCAACAACCAGACGAGTCCTAGCCGACACCGACACCGCCTCCGAAGGGTGGCGGCAAGAAGTAAGTCTTGGGGGGTCGGCCTTGCGTCGGCCCTCTTTACAGCTGTTCTCCAAGGACGCCATTACCGGGATTAAGCTACCCACGCCGGAGCGTTGAAGGCTGGCCACCAAGAGATCGAGGGTCGATGTAGCGCTGGTGCCGGACGGTCGCGTGGGCGATGGGGGTTGCCTCCTGCGGGCTTAGATCCTGGAGTTCGATGCCTTCGGCGGACGCGCACAGCCGCACGTATCCTCGGATGATGTTTTCACAAAACTTGTATTGGCCCGACCGAAACGCCTTGGTCAGGAGCGGTCCATGGGAGTCGCGCTTCAAGGTGTTGAGCCGCTGCACGAACCGTGTTTGATCAATTGGAGTTAGGTTCAGGCGGTCGCAGAGACCTTGATAGGAACCGTAGATGTGACTTGTTGATCGCTCCAGATCCCATGAGTCGGCTGCTGCCCAAACCGCATGTTTGTAGGCGTCGTTGCGGCCTCGGATAGCCCGGTCGTATGGCTTGCGGATTTCCGCTTGGGCCCCCGCCACGGCTGCCGTGATCGCCGACCGGAGGTGGTCGAGTGTCGGCTCTTCCGCCGACTTGTCGTCATAGATGGCGTAGAGCAGCTTCGCGATCACTAGGTGAACGTAATAGGGGAATCCATTGGCGATGCTGGCCACGCGGAACCGGGCCGACCTGGTCGGCTCTTGGTCCCATTTCAATCCAAACCGTTCGAGCACGTCGTCGATGATGTCCAGCGCCGCTTGATAAGCGATGCGCTCGAGCTTCACTTGCGCGAATTGTCTAAAAGAGGACTGATGCGCGCCTAGGATTTCGTCGAGGTCTGCACCGACCCCGGTAAAGATGAATGTGATCAGAGCGCCCCGGTCTCCTAGGAGTTTCACGAGTTCCGCTAGGTCCCGCAGCGCCTCCTTCGATTGGACCCTATCGACCTCGTCGATCACGACGACTCGAATCGTGTTCTTTAGGTCGTTGTCGAGCGATGCGAGAACATCAGCTGTCCAGGACACGTCCAGACGCGCTTGCGCGGAGTAGGTCTCCTGCTTGCTCGCGCTCGCCGTGAAGACATGGTTTAAGCCGAGCCCGCTTTTCTTCTGGATTTCGGCCAGCTTCTTCGGTGCGAACGTCTCGATCACAGGTCGGATAATGGAGTCGAAGGTCGACTGCGAGTTGCATCCGAATTGCTTGAAATTCTCGTGCTCGATCGTCGCAAGACCGGCTGTTTTCGCCAGTGATGTCTTGCCTACGCCGCGTTCCCCGAAAATGAAAACGTGCTGCCCTTTGGTGTAGATCGCCTGTCGGACGATGCTGACCTGTTCGACACGACCTTTGAGGTGGTTGACCTGCTCAATTGGTGCGGAGTGTGACGCCACGCTGCCGAGCTCGTTGGCGAACTGATGCATGGTGAGGTCGTGGATTCCTTTGATCACTTATCGTCGCCTCGTGCATGTATGACGATACATGCTAGCCGGATAGTCGTAGCAAAGGATGGGTCTGGCGAATTGGCCATGCCATCGGAGGCCCGTGGCAGTGTCACCGACCTCTTTTACCCCCTTTGGGTAGACCGATCCATCGCGGTGGTTGACCACGCTGCGCAAAGAACAGGCCTCGCAATTGCAGCGGCTTTAGCTTCGCAGGGCAATGCGCAGTGTTCATTGCAACGACCAGGTCAGCGTGCACTTTCGATGGTCCGCTTTGGGTGGACTTCTGCCGGTCGCAACATGCTGGGCCACCTCCCGCAGCTTTCAGGGTCTTGCATGTTCTTGATGACCAACTGAAGGGCACAATTTCATACGGGTCCGCAATCTTAGCAACGCCAACGCGTGGCCTGAGTGTCGAGACGATTGATCTGTCGGCTCTTCACAGGGCCGTCGAAGACGTTGTCTGCATCCCACGAATTACGCGCTTGACGTAGCAGACTTCGCACCAAGCAGGCTCTTGAGCTGACCGAGACATCGAGTCAGATCACCTCTCTCTTTTCCTTCCATCACGCATAGAGCCCGGTTTCGGCCGGGCTCTATGCGTTCATCTGTCCAAAAAGGAGTTTTGTCATGCATCTCGTACAAACCATGGCCTACGTCAACGAAGTTCCCTGGCACGCCTTGGGTCAACAGCTGGCCCGCGATCAGCCACTCGAAGTCTGGGCCGAGCAGGCCGGCATGAACTGGCGCATTGAGGCGGCGGACGTGCGTTTCGCCGCATGCGATGCCGATGCCATTCGCACATTCCCTGAGCAAAAGGTCTTGTACCGCTCTGACACCATGGCCCCGCTGGCAATCGTGTCCAAACGCTACCAGGTAGTGCAGCCGGCCGAGATTTTGGAGTTCTATCGCGACCTCACAGACATCGGTGGCTTCGAACTGGAGACCGCTGGCGTCCTGAAGGAGGGCCGAAAGTTCTGGGCGCTCGCCCGTACCGGCCAGACCGTGTCGCTCAAGGGCCGCGACCAGGTCAACGGCTATCTGCTGCTAGCCACGGCCTGCGACGGCACCTTGGCCACCACAGCGCAATTCACTTCAGTTCGGGTGGTTTGCAACAACACCTTGGCCGTCGCCCTTGCAAAGGGCACAGGGGCCGTGAAGGTGCCACACCGCAGCCAGTTCGACGCCCAGGCGGTCAAGCGCCAGCTCGGTATAGCGGTGGCGTCATGGGACGACTTCATGATGGAGATGAAGGCGATGTCTGAGCGCAGGGTCAATGCGAAGACCACGGAGGCCTTCCTGCAGCGCGTGCTGACCTACCCGGCTGCAAACGTCACGGCGCGCGGTATGGCAGTCGTCAATGACCGCGCAGCCAAGTCAGTACAGCAGCTCCTCGCAGGAAGAGGGAAAGGCTCGAATCTGACCTCTGCGGCTGGGACGGCGTGGGGTCTGGTGAACGGCGTCACGGAGTTCGTTGATCACCATCGCCGCGCTCGCAGCGATGATCATCGCCTCGACGCGGCCTGGTTCGGCCAAGGCGCGGCGCTAAAGCAAAAGGCGTGGGATGAAGCGTTGAAACTGCTCGCTTGAGAGGAAGTGGGTGACCTGCCTGACGCTCGGGCGCATATCTGTGCGAGGCACCCAAACATTGGTCAGCCCATGGTTCGCGCCAGCTCAGGGCTTGCTCGCCTTGTGGCGTCCCCGTTTGGAGGGTTTCTCAAGCTTTTTCAAGCGCACGTCTAGCTCGGCTGAAAACGCGGGAAACGGCACGTCATAGGCGTCGCAAAGATCGAGTATTTGCAGCAAGTCAAGGCCACGCTTGCCCTTCTCAACGTCTGATACGTAGGTCTGGGGTCTTCCGATGGCTTCAGCCACCTCCGCCTGAGTGAGGTGGCGAAGCACTCTCAGCTCGCGCAGGTATTCGACCAGCACCGCGTGGCGTTCACTGTAAAGGGATGTTCGCTTCATGACCGGACCTGGATGGGACGGTCACTGAAGCTATACCTGAGTACTGGTTATAGGTAATTCAGGATTTATACCTGCTACACAGGTATTCTTAAACCGTATTGAGACGGCTCGAAGCTCTCAGGTCGCGGGTCAATCAGGGGGAAAGACGTAAAGGATCATCACGAGCGAATGCATTCGCTGCGTATAGCTGGAACGAGCCCTCACCAGGCATAGCCAACCGTCAACCTTACCAAGGGGAAATACATGGACAACAACGTCATTAGTTCGGTCATCGAATGGGTTTACATCGCTCTGTGTGTCTACACGTTTGCCGGCCTGCTGGGCCGCAAGCTTTTCGCCAGCACCAAGCTAGGTTCGCTCTACAAGAAGTTCGTAAACAACACTGCCGACGGCATCATGCGCGGCAACGCCTACACCAAGTACATCACTTGGCTTGTTCAAGCAGTTGTTTTGTTCGTCGCCATCAGCACTGACGACCAGGTGCTGATCCTTGCCACAGTGCTCTATTCCGTCAGCAAGATCTTCATCTATGCCGACGCCAAGCATCTGCTGGCGGCGCGTGCGGCGGCCACACCGAGTGCGTAATACCCCATAACGGGGTCCTTTCGGCCCTCGCATCATCCTGCCGCGCGAGATAGCTGTGGATAGGCGGCGGCTTCGTCTCCTGGCTGGTGTTCAGTTGGTTCAACGACAACGTTGACCTCGGCACCAGTGTGCTGGGGTTGGCGGCACTGACGGTTGTGGTCGCTTCCTTTACCTGGCTGGCGGTGCGGGTAGCCGCTATGCAGGGATACCGCCTCGCCACCCAGTCGAAGGGTACGTCTGTGCCACATCGTGATCACCGAAGGATCGCAAGGCCAAGCTAAAACTAACGCAAAGGAATTCCATCCATGACAGCGCATAACCACGGTCGCCCCCCATCCGGAAGGGTGATCCTCTTGAGGGTCAGCCAGAAGGCACTATTGTTCGGCATCGCCTCGACGTTGGCCGCTTGCTCCGGAGGAAAAGTAGCCGCCGTCCAGAACGCCATCCTCCCGGCCGATCCGTCGTACAAGATCGGGCAAGCGTTCGACCATCGAAAAATCTGCACATCTACGAAGTGGGATACGGTCAAAAATGGCAGGGGCCGACTGATCGTCGAGTATCGCTGCGAACTAAGCGGTGTGGCGGACTACTACAAATCGCTTGACGATAAGAAGTTGGCCGCCTTGCAGGGAACTATCCAGGGCCTCGAAGGCAATTACATTGCTGGGATGACATCCCTGCAAACCAAGATTGAAGGCGAGCAAAAGAAACTGACCGAGCTCAACGCAGGCATCGTGAATCCCGATGCCGAAGCCAACGTTGATGCTGAGAAGATCAAGTTGCAAGACCAGTCCGAAGAATTGTTGGCACTGAAGTCCGGGGACGTGACCTCAATCATAAGCACGACAAATCGAATAAGCGCCAGCCTTCCAACGGACTCGTTCAATGACGCAGATCTATCGACCATCGCCAGAGATGCGAGTGAGCATCTCTCCCTATCCACCAAGGCTGGCCAGAATGGCGCGCCGTCAGCGGAACTGACGAGAGACGAAAACGGGATCACATCAGCCAGTCAAAGTGCCATCTACGAGCTGCAAAGAAGTATCGGACTGCTGCAGTCAGGCATAGCTCAGAGTGCTGCAAGTATTCAGCAAGACAAGAATGACACGGCAGGAATACAGAACCGGATTGTTGATGTGTCTGCCCTCATCAAGTCTGACCAAGACGAGCTTGCAAAAGAAACGGCTGGCAAAGAGGACTATTTCAGGAACTTAGAAAAGAGTGTCGGCGCGCAGATTCAAGCGATTGGTCTGAACCCCGTCGTCAGAGGAGATGAGTTGTTTCAGTGGACAGTAGCCGATGACAACACACCCAGCTTAGTCTACGCAGGCGCTGAGATGGTTCACAAAGATGGCCACACCGATGATATTGCATACGGCTACAACTCTGTCGGAACTGCAATTCAGCTGATCGTCCAAAACTCAATGAACAATTATTCCCAGTACAAACCGCA